>Ga0315282_10012233_pt1 | contig 13164 bp, 14 predicted proteins | sample YL17G07_20_MG_FD_203693 | JGI IMG/M metagenome (GOLD analysis project Ga0315282, IMG submission 203693) | Sediment microbial communities from Yellowstone Lake, YNP, Wyoming, USA - YL17G07_20 | ecosystem: Environmental > Aquatic > Freshwater > Lake > Sediment | place: USA: Wyoming | collected...
TTGAGCCCAAGACAATATCACAGTTGGTGATTTCTTTTAAAAGAGCAGGAATATATTTGGGGTCGTGTGAGAAATCAGCATCCATTTGCAGGATATAATCTGGGTTCATTTTCAAGGCTTCTTTGAAGCCAGCGATATAGGCTTTACCTAGTCCTTCTTTTTTCTCTCTATGTATTACCCTGACTTGGGGGTATCTTTTGCTTAAATTATCTGCAATCTGGCCTGTGCCATCGGGAGAATTATCATCAACAACAAGTATCTTGATCTCAGGGGTAATATTTAAAATTTTTTCCACTAATGGTTGAATGTTATCTTTTTCGTTATAGGTTGGGATTACGATTATTGAGTCAGCCATTTTGGAATATAGTTATCCCCAAGATAAGCCACCAGATAAGGCTTACCTCAGGCAGGAAGAAGCTAAAATCTACAAAGTTATGGCTTAGGAAAGCGATATTTGCCGCGGTTAATCCGATGAGTTGGGACGGATTAAGCGAGATTTTAATATTTTTTAAGCTCAACCTAAGCACAGATATGATTAGCCAAAGAAATGAGATTACCCCTAAGATGCCCATCTCGGACCAGATTTGTAGGTAGGAGTTGTGGGCGTAGCGGGATTGGGGGAGATTAAAGTTTCCCAGGCCTACCCCAGTTAGAGGATTTGCCTTAATTATCTTTAAAGTATCCTTCCAGTAATTTAATCTCATTACAGTAGAGAAAGCAGGTTTTAGGTGCGGTTTTTGGCTGGTTGACCTTATGATAAAGGTAGAGCTAATAATTACTATGAGCGCCAGGAAAAGAATAACTTTCCTTTTTTTAAATTTGCCTTGCAGAAAGAAATAAATGAGCAGTGCTAAGAATAAACTTAAAAAGCCGCCTAAGGATTTAGTAAGCAACAGCGCAAAGGACAGCGTAATAATAAAATATATTTTCTTTTTGTGAAGTAAGGTAAGCGGAATAAGCATTGCCAGATAGCCGGCCAGGGTGTTAGGCGTAACAAAAGGAAAATACACCCGGCGCGATGCAATATAGTCCAGGGCAAAACTATCCGTAATATTTGCCTTTGTCGCATAATTTAATAGATGCCGGAAGCCAAAGAAGTATTGATAAATGGCCAAGAGGCTAATGATAAAACCAGCATAAACAAGGGTGTTAATAATATGCATTCTGTCTTTGTAAGTTAGAGAAGCGGCAATCGTAAATAAAAGCAAACCTGTTATATATTTATAGATTTCTTTGAGACTGTTGAATCGGTTTGTTGAGAAAGCCACCGAGATTATCAGAGCTAAGCAGAATAAGATTAATGGGTATCTTATAGGTTTGACTTTTTCTATCGAGATCCCCTTATAAAAAATCCAGAGAATCAGAAAAGCCAAAAGAATTCCCGAATATAAAGCGTTTAAGTAAAGAAAGGCCAAGGATGAGATAAAAGGCCGGATAAAGATTAATATTAGTAGAATTATAAGCATTGTGTTATAATTTTAGCCAGTTATGGATGAAATGTCAAATAGATTAGTAAGTCTTATCATTGTAACTGCCGGAAAAAACAACTATATTGAATCTTGCCTGGATTCAGTAATAAAGCAAACCCATCCGAAATTAGAAATTATCGCAATTGACAATTCGGTTAATCGTAATTTTGGTCAGGACATCTTAAGGCGTTACCCAAATATCAATTTATATCAGAGTCAGAAGAACCTATTTTATTGCCAGGCGCTTAATAGAGGCATTGAAATGAGCAATGGGGACTTTATCCTTTGCCTCAATGATGATGTAATTTTGGATAAAAGATTTATTGAAGAGGCATTAAAAGGTTTTAATATTGATACCCGAATTGGAATGGTAAGTGGAAAGATTTTGCGTTCAGATGGTAAGATAATAGATAGCACGGGCCTATTTTTAAGTTACTGGCGCACAGCCAAAGAAAGAGGCTATGGGTGTAGAGATAGAGGGCAGTTTGAAGGGGGGGGCTATATCTTTGGCGTAAATGGCGCAGCGGCTTTTTATCGTAAAGTGATGTTAGACCAGATAAAAGAAGGGCAGCAGTATTTTGATTCTGATTTCCATATCTTTTATGAGGACTTAGATATTGCCTGGCGGGCGCATAAATTTGGCTGGAAAGGATATTATATCCCTAAAGCAATAGCTTATCACATAAGGGGTGGAACAGTAAGGCAGGGAAAAGGAATAAATAGAAGATGTGCACGGCATTTTCTAAGCGAAGATTTACACTTTGATTTATTTAAAAATAGGTACATTACAATTATAAAAAATGAGACTTTTCTTGGATTTTTATTACATCTACCCTTTACTGTTATTTATGATATTTTTCTTTGGAGCTACCTTCTAATTTTTAAGTTTTCAGTAGTTAAGATAATTCTTTCAAAGAGAATTCCTATATCCTCTGCGTTTAGAAAAAGAACACTATTAAAGAAATTAATTTCTCATAAGCATAGGCAAGCCATTAGAGTTGGCCAGTAGGCAGTTTTCAATTGTATCAAGACAAACGCTGTTTGACTTTTTGGATAAAGGATGTTATATTAAAAAGTTAAATAACGGAGGATTTATGGCAATCCCGAATGAAGCAGGACGAAAAGGTGTGGCTTCGGGATCCCGAAGAGCGACAGAAAACGTTAGCGAAGTCGGGATCACAAAAGAAACGGTTGAATATGTTGCGCATTTGGCCCGTATTGAATTAAAGCCCGAGGAGCTGGAGAAGCTTTCTGGGCAACTGCAGGATATCATAAATTTTATCGATAAGTTAAAAAAGTTAGATGTAAACAATGTCAATCCTACAAGCCATATCCTAGCGCTTGAGAACGTGTTCAGGGAAGATACAGCCAGAGAATCGCTGCCGGTTGATAAAGTCCTGATGAATGCGCCTTGCCGGAAAGGTAATTTTTTTGTAGTGCCAAAAATTATAGAATAAAGTTCTCAAGTTCTATAGTTCTCTGGTTCTATAGTTAAAGGGATGAAATGGAAGGGTTAAATAAATTAACTGCAGATGAACTCATTGAAAAGTTGAATAATAAAGAAATAACTTCTGGTCAAATTGTATCTTGCCTTAGTAAAAGAATAAAGGAGATAGATTCTAAGGTTAAAGCCTATGTGCGTTTTGAAGATAAGTTAGCCAGTTGGCCAGTTAGCCAGTTGGCCAGTTCTAATGATAACCGGCAAACCGGAAAACCGGCAAACCGGCAAACAGATATATTAAGAGGTATTCCCATCTCCATCAAGGACAATATCTGTACTGAAGGTTACGACACCGAATGTTGTTCTAAAATTTTAGAAGGTTTTAAACCCCCCTATGATGCCACTGTAATTAGAAAATTAAAGGAAGCAGGCGCCACAATTTTAGAGACCAAAACCAATATGGATGAGTTTGCCTTTGGTTCTTCCACGGAAAATTCATTTTTTGGGCCGACGCATAACCCTTGGGATTTAGATTGCGTGCCCGGTGGTTCATCCGGTGGTTCTGCAGCAGCAGTAGCGGCAGATGAGGCAATCTGGGCTTTAGGTTCTGACACCGGTGGCTCAATACGTCAGCCGGCTTCTTTCTGCGGTGTAGTGGGACTAAAGCCCACATACGGCAGGGTTTCCCGCTATGGTTTAATTGCCTTTGCTTCAAGTTTAGACCAGATTGGAGCGATTACCAAGGATGTGCGAGATTGCGCCTTCTTAATGAAGATTATTTCCGGTTACGACCCCCTTGACTCTACTTCTGTGAATATAGAAGTTCCGGACTATACAAAATCCTTGGGGATGGATATTAAGGGAATAAAAATCGCCATCCCCAAAGAATATTTCATTGAAGGTATGGAGCCTGAGGTAAAGAGCGCCTTAAGAGAGGCGATAAAAAAACTAAAAGCCTTGGGCTGTGAATGTAGTGAAATTTCCCTGCCGCATACCGAATATGCAGTTCCGGTTTATTATATCATTGCTACTGCGGAAGCCAGTTCCAATTTAGCCAGATTTGACGGAGTGCAGTATGGTCTTCGGTATAAGAACTCGCGAACTTGCGAACCTGCGAACTTAATAGATATGTATAAAAAAACCCGGGGTGAGGGATTTGGAGAAGAGGCAAAGAGGAGGATTATTTTAGGCACTTTTGCGCTGTCTCATGGCTATTATGATGCGTATTATTTACGCGCCTTAAAGGTCCGCACCCTTATCAAACAGGATTTTGAGCAGGCCTTTTTAGAATTTGATTGCATTATTACGCCTACCTCTCCTACGCCGGCATTTAAGATCGGTGAGAAAATAGAGGATCCTTTAAAAATGTATCTCTCAGATATCTATACGATATCTGTTAACTTAACGGGAATTCCCGGAATATCTATACCTTGCGGTTTTACAAAAAAAGGTTTGCCTGTAGGAATGCAGATTTTAGCCAAGCCTTTTGCGGAAGAAATGCTTTTTAGGGTTGCTTATACTTATGAGCAAAATACTTCTTGGCATAAAATGAGACCGAAATTATAGTTTTTGTTAACCAGTTAGCCTGTTAGCCAGTTAGCCTGTTAAACTGGCAAACCGGCGAACAGATAAATGGAATACGAGGTAATTATAGGCTTAGAGGCCCATGTTCATTTAAAGACAGAAACCAAGGTATTCTGTGGTTGTTCTGTAGAATTTGGAAAAGAGCCGAATTCACAGACCTGCCCGGTATGCTTAGGATTTCCCGGCTCACTTCCGGTTTTAAATAGAGTTGCGCTTTCCTATGCCATTAAGGCTGCACTTGCTTTAGATTGTAAAGTGCAGGAATACACTAAGTTTGACCGTAAGAATTATTTTTATCCGGACTTACCGAAAAATTATCAGATCTCCCAATACGGCTTACCTCTATCTAAGGATGGTTTTCTTGATATTTATTTAGAAGGTAAGGCCAAACGTATAAGTATACGTCGTGTGCATATGGAGGAGGATGCAGGTAAACTTATACATCGGCAGGATTTAAGTTTAGTAGATTTTAACCGCACAGGAATCCCCCTGTTAGAAATTGTGAGTGAACCGGATATAAATTCTTCCGCCGAAGCTTACGAATATTTAACCGCGTTAAAGAGCATCCTTGAGTATCTGGATGTTTCTGATTGCGATATGGAAAAGGGTTCTTTGCGTTGCGATGCCAATATTTCCATAAGAAAAAAAGGCGCTAAAGAACTGGGCGTAAAAACAGAGCTTAAAAATATGAATTCTTTTAAGGCAGTCAAAGATGCCTTGGCTTTTGAAATAGAACGCCAAAGCGGAGTATTAGATGCAGGCGGATCTATTATACAGGAGACAAGATTGTGGGATGCTAAAGAATCAAAGACATTTTCCATGCGCACAAAAGAACAGGCGCAGGATTACCGCTATTTTCCTGAGCCGGACTTACCGCCATTTATAATAAAAGAGGATGAAATCGAAGGAATTAGGAAGGCCATCCCTGAATTACCGCGAGAGAAAATGCTGCGTTTTATCCGGGATTACGGATTGTCAGAGTATGATGCTAAAATTCTTGTTCTTTCTAAGAAAGGCGCTGATTATGCAGAAAATTGTATAAAGACTTATCAGGATAAGGATAAAAAAATAATCGTAAATTGGCTGATTGGGCCATTACTCTCTGAGGCAAACAATCGGAATTGTGGTATAAGTGATTTAAAAGTTTCTCCGAAAGACCTAATAGAATTAGTTGGCTTCGTAGAAAGGCAGGAGATATCCAACCTTTCTGCAAAATCAGTTTTAACCGGGATGATTAATACAGCTAAATCCGCAGCCACAATTATCAAAGAGAAGAATTTAATACAGATATCAGATTCCGATACATTAGTTGCAATTGCGCAGGAGGTGATTAAAGAAAACCAAAAATCTGTAAATGATTATAAGCAGGGAAAGGCAAGCGCTCTTATGTTTTTGGTAGGCCAGGTAATGAAAAAGAGCCAAGGCAAGGCAAATCCAAAAGTGGTTCAGGATATATTAAAAAAAGCTTTGAATAAAAACTTATTTTTATGATTACACAGATTAAAGTTCAGATTTCACAGATTAAAAGAATTCTGAAAAAATCTGTGTAATCCCTGCCTGCGGCAGGCAGGTTTTTAAAATCTGTGTAATCAGAGGTCTCTGATATAGATTTCAGGGATTTTTCAGAGACCTCTTAAAATGGAGGCTAGGCAATGCGTAAAAAAATTATTTTTGTTTTAATCTCAGGATTAGTAGTATTAGCTTTTATTTCAGTAGCGATTTCAGGCATAGACAAAAAGAAGAAAGATGACCTTTATCAGCAAGTAGAACTTTTTTCAGATTCATTAGCAATTATTCAGGCAGAATATGTTGATGAGGCAAAACCTAAGGATTTAATCTACGGCGCATTAAAAGGCATGCTGTCTTCGTTGGACCCCCATAGTCAATTTATGGACCCGCAAACTTATGAGGAATTAAAAGTAGATACGGAAGGAAAATTCGGCGGCATAGGTATAGAGATTACTATAAAGGATAGCCTTTTGACAGTTGTGACGCCTATAGAAGATACCCCTGCTTGGAAAGCGGGTATAAAAACCAATGATAGAATCGTTAAAATTAATAATGAACTGACGCGCGATATGACTCTTATGGATGCGGTAAAGAGAATGAGAGGAAAGCCCGGGGACCCTGTAAATATTACGATTTTACGGGAATCGGAAAAAAAGGTTTTAGAATTTAAAATCGTGCGCGACATTATTAAAATAAAGGATATAAAAGAAGCAAGGATCCTACAAGACGGTATCGGCTATATTAGGCTGGTGGAATTTAGAGAAAATACCCCCCAGGATATAACTGTAGCCTTAGAAAAGTTGTCAAAAGAGGGGATGAACGCTTTGATTTTAGATTTGCGCAATAATCCCGGGGGCCTGCTGGATACGGCAGTAAGGGTTGCAGAGAAATTCATTGAGAAGGGCAAAAAAATTGTCTATACCAAAGGACGTAAGCCCTCGCAGAATTTAGAATTTATTGCTCACGAGCCCCGTCCTATTCTCAATATACCCATGGCCGTATTAATCAATGAAGGTTCTGCTTCGGGTAGCGAAATAGTCGCGGGCGCCTTGCAGGATTATAAACGCGCCATAATCCTGGGCACAAAATCTTTTGGTAAGGGCTCGGTTCAGACGGTTATTCCTTTACGCGATGGTTCAGCACTAAGGCTTACTACCAGCAAATATTTTACCCCTCTTGGCAAAGAAATACACGGCAAAGGCGTTATGCCAGATATTGTTGTAGAAGAGGCAAATATTGAACCGGCGCTGGCGGAAGAAGAAGAAGCAAAACCTCAAAAACCACAGGATATATTTGAAGAGATAGAGAAAAAAGAAAAGGTAGTTAAAGAGGAGAAACAATTTGATTATAGAGCCGACAATCAACTTACGCGGGCAGTGGATGTCCTAAAGGCGATAAAATTTTACAAAGGTACTTAAGAGCCAGTGAAAAGAGAAAAGAGCTATAAAATAATTATTGGGATTTTAGTATTTATTATTATTCTGCAATGGTTATTTATTATAGTGACGAGGCCAAAGAGAATTCCCAAAGTGCCAGTAATTATAAAAGGCAGGATTGCTATTGTCATTGATGATTGGGGTTATAATTTGAATAATCTAGATATTTTAGCTCAGATAAAATACCCCTTAACTGTATCTATATTGCCTAATTTGAGTTATTCCCGTAAGACCGCAGAAGAACTGCAAAAAAGAGGATTTGAGATAATTCTACACCTACCAATGGAGCCGAAGGAGAAGTATAGATTGGAAAAGAATACTATTATGGCTTCCATGAGCCAAGAAAGTATTAAAAATATTATTGAACAAGATTTAAATAACATTATTTATGCAAAAGGCGCATCTAATCACATGGGCTCACGAGCTACCGAGGATTCTGGGATTATGGAAATTGTATTTAAGCAATTAAAGAAAGGGCACCTTTATTTTTTGGATAGCTTGGTGTCTTCTAACTCTATATGTTATGATTTAGCCAAAAAATTGAATTTGCGCTTTGCTAAAAGGGATGTTTTTTTGGATAACAAAGAAGAGCCTGAATATATAAAGCAGCAAATCTATAAATTAAAGACGCGCGCAAGGATTTATGGCCAGGCCATTGGTATCGGTCATAACCAAAAGACTACCTTAGAGGTTCTAAAAGAAGCCATGCCAGAGTTGGAAAAAGAGGGTTTTAAGTTCGTCTATGTATCTGAATTAGTCCGTTAACGAACCAAACGAATATGTATGTTTTAGGAATAGAAACTTCCTGCGATGAAACATCGGCAGCAGTAGTTAAGAATGGCAGAAAAATTCTTTCTTGCGTAGTTAGCTCTAGCCTAAAATTTCATAAAAAATACGGCGGCGTTGTCCCTGAGATAGCCTCTCGAATGCAACTTGAGACAATAACTCAGGTCCTAGATTCAGCCATAAAGGAAGCAGGAGTTGAGCTAAAAGAAATAGATTTAATTAGCGTTACTTCTGGCCCGGGTCTTTTAGGCTCTTTGTTGGTAGGTATATCATTTGCCAAAGCTATAAGTATAAGTTTAGGAATTCCTTTGTTGGAAGTAAACCACATCTACAGTCACATATATGCAAATTTTTTAAACGGAGCCAAAATTAAATTACCTTTTATTGGCTTAGTTGTTTCAGGGGGCCATACAAGTTTATTCTATGTAAGAGATTTTAAAAAAATAGAAACCTTAGGCCAGACACTCGATGATGCCTGCGGAGAGGCATTTGATAAAGTGGCAAAAATTTTAGGGTTGGGTTATCCCGGAGGCCCATTTATTGAAAAATTGGCTAAAGGAGGCGATGAGAGAAAAATAAAATTTCGCTGCTCAGGTACCAAGAGACCACTGGATTTTAGTTTTAGCGGGATAAAGACTGCGGTTTTGTACTTTGTAAAAAAGCAGTCGACAGTCCACAGACCGCAGTCCACAGAAAAAAGAAACTATGGACTATGGACTATGGACTATGGACTAAAGAGTGATATCGCTGCCTCATTTCAGGAAACAGTAATTAATACCTTAATTCAGAAATCACTACTAGCCTGCAAATTTAAAAAAATAAACCGTTTAGTTATAGGCGGAGGTGTTATAGCAAATAACAGATTAAGAGAGAGATTTTTACAAGAGGCAAAGAAAAAGGGGGTGAGTGTATTTTTTCCTTCCCAAGACCTTTGTTTAGATAATGCAGCAATGGTAGCCGGATTAGGTTATCAGTTATCCCGACGCCCCGACTTACGTCGGGCTCATTAAAGGGGGGGTGTATATGTTTACAGATGCTCAGATAATTTCGCGGCTGGTATTATCGTTTTTTTTAAGCGGGCTCATTGGCCTTGAGCGTCAAGCGCATCGCAGAGAAGCGGGCCTGCGCACTCATATTTTAGTGTGCCTGGGGTCTTGTCTTATAATGTTGACATCGCTTTACGTTTTTGATATATATATTGCCAGGGTCCCTTTAGACCCAACGCGTATTGCTGCAGGCGTGATTACGGGTATTGGATTTTTGGGAGCAGGAACAATCATCCGGGACAGAGAGGGTATTAAGGGACTTACTACTGCCGCTAGTCTTTGGCTGGTAGCAGGAATCGGTCTGGCTGTAGGTTGTGGTTTTTATAAAGCCGGTGTCTATGCTACGATTCTTGCCTTAATAGTTCTTTTATTTTTAAGATATCTAGAATGGATGATGTTCCCTGAGAATGGAAAAAATAAGGAGGTGGGGCATGGCCTTTAAAAAGAAATTAGAAGAAAAGATGATGGATGTTGACGCAGCTATGCAAGGTAGTTTAGTTTTTAAAGACCCGGTGAATCTACGCATCAATGGTAAATTTGAAGGAACCTTAGAAACCAAGGGCAATTTGACTGTGGGTTCGACTGCAACGATCCTGGCTGATATAGTGGGCGATAATATTGTTATCGGAGGCAGAGTAAAAGGAAAAATAACTGCTAAAGAAAGCCTGACCCTTCTGCCTAGCGCAGTGGTTGAGGGCCATATTTATCCGGCAAAATTAAATATTGCTGAAGGAGCGATTTTGGAAGGCCAGTGCTCTATGTTGCATGATTTTCTGAATACTGAAGAATTGGCGCGGTATCTGGAAGTTGATTTAAATTCAATTATGGAATGGGCAAATTCTGGCAAAATGCCAGGACATAAAGAAGGAAGCGAATGGAGATTTGAAAGAAAGGCAATTGATTCTTGGGTTGCTTCTGGAAAAATCGGCAAATAAAGAGATTGCTGAAAAAATCCTAAACAATGCAGCAATCTCTGATTAAAAGATTAAAGACAGATTACGCAGATTAAATCTCCGACGAGACAATCTGTGTAATCTTAAATAATCTGTGTAATCAGAGAGCGCTGATATGATTTTTAAGAATTTTTCAGCGCTCTCATTAAACATGGCTGAAGAGAAACTTTTAACAGTAAGGGATGTTTCTTTAATTTTAGGCATCTCAGAGAAAGAGGTAGTGGATTTAGCTGAGAGCGGCGCTATGCCTGCCTATAAGGTTGGCGGGGTATATTTAAGGTTTAAAGAAGAACAGATTCAGGAGTTTAAAAGGCAAACTCCCAAGTTTTCATCCAAAATTAAAGCACGCCAAGATTATACTTTTAAGGAAAGGGTTAGCGATTTTTTTTACTTTAATGATTTCTATATTTTAACTCTATTGATTATAGTTTTACTGCTGCTCATTATATTCCAAGGATACTAATAATAAATGGCTTTGAAAACCGGTTTTTGCGATCTGGGTTTTGCTAAGGTTGATATAGATAGACAGGCGCGTCGAGGTTTTGCTGAGGTAATCTATTGCCCGGGAAAGACAAAGGGGTATCTTAAAAAAATTTCACAGGAGTTAATCGCAAATAAGCAGGATATCTTACTTACCCGATTAGAGAAAAAAGATTTCACCTATCTTAAGAAGTCATTTCCTAAGTTAAAATATAATCCCTTAGCAAAAATAGCTTTTCTTTCACCAAAACGAAGGGCTAAAAAGTTAGGCCTGGTTGTGGTTATTTCTGCAGGCACCTCAGATATACCGGTGGCTGAAGAGGCGGCAGTTACTTTAGAAGCAATGGGTAATCAGGTAAAGAAGCTCTATGATGTAGGAGTTGCCGGCGTTCACCGGATAATGAGTAATATAGGCCTGATAAAGAAAGCACAAATTATTATTGTGGTTGCCGGTATGGAGGGGGCTTTGGCTAGCTTAGTAAGCGGCTTGATAAAAAGCCCGGTTATTGCTGTGCCGACAAGTTGCGGATATGGCGCAAATTTTGGAGGTCTATCTGCATTACTAACGATGTTGAATAGTTGCTCGCCGGGGGTGGCAGTAGTAAATATCGACAATGGTTTTGGCGCCGGTTATTTTGCCTCTTTAATTAATAAGTAAGCTTTAAGTTATAAGCTGTAAGCTTTAAGCTAAAATCTGTGAATAGTAAAATTACCCTAACAGAGGCAGTAAAATTTCATGGACACTTGGGACCTTATTTAATATTAGGTACCTTAGCCGGAGAATTGGCACTAAAGAAACTTAGATGCAAAAAATACCTTGGTTTAGAAGTCAAGGTTTGGGGTGCTACGCAAAAGCCTAAATCCTGCCTGCTCGACGGATTACAACTTTCTACAGGAGCAACTTATGGAAAAGGAAATATTGAGAAATTGAATGGCCGGGCAATAAAAATAGAATTTTGTAATCGAGCGAACAATAAAAAAATCATTTTGAAGTTAAAGAATAGTCTTATTCAGAGATTGAAAGAGACAAAAACTCACAGAAATTCGCAATTATTAGCAAGGCAACTATATAAAACAGATAATTCTAAACTTTTTAACCTAACACCTATAACCTAAAAATGGCACTCTCAGGACTGGATATTTACAAATTGTTACCTAAGACTAATTGTCGGGAATGCGGATTTGCTACGTGTCTTGCCTTTGCTATGGCTTTAGCTAAGAGGACAGTGGGTTTAGATAAATGTCCTTATTTAACTGAGGAAGCAAAAAGGACATTAGAGGCATCTAGTTTGCCACCGATAAAATTAGTTGCCATCGGAGAAGGTGAGAATAAATTAGAGATTGGCAATGAAACAGTAATGTTTCGCCATGAAGAAAAGTTTTACCGTCCTTGCGGCTTAGGTTTTATTATCGATGACAATTTAGCGGATTCAGAAATAAAACAAAGACTTGATAAAATAAATAAATTAAAATTTGAGCGCGTTGGCCAGCAGTTGAATGTGAATCTTATAGCAATCAAGCAAAATAAGGATGCAAAGAGGTTCAGCGAGATAGTTAGATTAATCCTTAATAATACTAATTTGGCGTTAGCGTTAATGAGTAATGAGGCAGCTGCCTTAAAAGAGGCTTTAACTATTGCTTCAATCCGAAAGCCATTAATTTATTGTGCAACCGGCGATAATAAAGCAGAGATGGCGCAACTGGCCAAAGATTTTAAAGTTCCGGTAGTAGTTTGTGGCAAAGATTTAGATGAAATTTCTCAGCTTACTCAGGAATTAAATAATCAAGGGGCAAGTGATTTGATTTTAGATACCGGTCAAAAACCTATTTCAGAGAAAATTTGGGATTTGACCCAGCTCAGAAGGCAGGCTTTGAAGAAATCCAATCGCAGCCTGGGATATCCGATTTTAGTGATAGTAGATAAACCAGATCCTTATGAAGAGGCAATGGAGGCAGCTACTTATATCTCCAAATACGCCGGTATTATTCTTATGAAAGGAATAGAGCCTTGGCAAATTTTATCGCTTTTAACCTTAAGGCAGAATATCTATACGGATCCGCAGAAACCTTTACAGATTGAACCCAAACTTTATCCGGTGGGCCAGGTAAATAATAAATCCCCGGTGTTAGTAACTACTAATTTTTCTCTTACCTATTATACTGTGTTGGGTGAAGTAGAAGCAAGTAAGGTACCTTCGTATATTGTAAGCGTTGATACCGAGGGCATGTCAGTTCTGACTGCCTGGGCAGCAGAGAAATTTACACCTGATAAAATTACCGAGTCTATAAATAAATTTGACGTTAAAGATACGGTTTCGCATAACCGCTTGATTATACCCGGTTATGTAGCAGTGATGAGCGGAGATTTGGAGGAAAAATCCGGCTGGCAGGTGGTGGTGGGGCCAAAAGAAGCCGCCGGCATCCCGTCGTTCTTGAAAAATTTATGATGTAGCGGGTCCT
>Ga0315282_10012234_pt1 | contig 13163 bp, 19 predicted proteins | sample YL17G07_20_MG_FD_203693 | JGI IMG/M metagenome (GOLD analysis project Ga0315282, IMG submission 203693) | Sediment microbial communities from Yellowstone Lake, YNP, Wyoming, USA - YL17G07_20 | ecosystem: Environmental > Aquatic > Freshwater > Lake > Sediment | place: USA: Wyoming | collected...
AAAGTTAAGGACATGATAGAGGCGGTTAGAAAATGGGTAAAATAATACACTTACATAAATTAAGAGAATTTTTAAAAAGTACTCCAATATTTAGAGCAAAGGATGCAGAGCTAATTGTAAAAAATAAAAATTACAGCTATTTAATGCTTCATAACCTCGTTAAGAAAGGTGAAATAAAAAGAATTACAAAGGGTTGGTATAGTTTTTATGATGACCCAGTTGTTTCTGTTTTTTGTTTTAAACCAGCCTACATTGGCTTGCAAGAAGCTTTAAGCTTTTATGAAATTTGGGAACAGGAAACAAATGTTGTTCTTGTTACAACAAGAAAAGTACGAGTTGGCGTAAGAAAATTTTTAGACAGCAATGTAATCTTGCATAGAATAAGTCCAAAATACTTTTTTGGATTTGATTATTTAAAGTATGAAAACTTTTTCGTTCCAATTTCTGATATAGAGAAAACTTTAATAGATTTGGTCTACTTTAATGAAATTCCTGGAAAGGATGTTTTAAAAATAATCAAAAAGCAAATGAATGAAGAGAAATTGAAAGGGTATCTAAAGAAGTTTCCACAAAAGTTTAGAAAAAAAGTTTATAATCTAGTTGTTTAAATCGCATCATAAATAAGATAAACTAGTTCAAAGGTAAGCTAACTTCAATGATCAAGTAGACAATAGAAAGTTATTTAAACACTTGTTCATATATTTAAACATATGTCCATAAATATAGACATATTGAGGATATTCTTTGAAGATCCCAGTAAGGAATTTAACGTGAGGGAAATCGCTAGAATTCTAAAAGTATCCCCAACCACAGCAAGCAAGGAGCTGAAAGAGTTAGCAAAAAGAAACTTTTTGAAGGAAAGAAAGGAAAGAATTTTCATTCTGTACAAGGCAAACTTAGAAAGCGATGACTACAGAGATTTGAAATTGTACTACAATATAAGGAAGCTGAGAGAATCAGGTCTAATCGACGCTCTGAACAGGTTCTACCTTAAGCCAACAATAATTTTGTTTGGTTCTGCTGCTCACGGTTTAGACACTGAAACGAGCGATTTTGACTTGATAATAATTTCTGAAAAAACGGATAACTTTGACACTAAAAAGTTTGAGGAAAAAATCAACAGAAAATTACAACTCATGATGGTGAGAAGTATTAAAGAGCTAAAAAACGAGTACCTCATCAACAGCGCTTTAAACGGCATTGTCATACAGGGTAATGTAAAATGGATTTAGAGGAATGCTTTCAAAAAGGCTTGATAAAGAAAACTGAAGTAAATGAAAATCTAATCAATTCTTTGATAGAAATGTCTCAAATAAATGAGAGTGCTGTAAGAAAGGCGAATATAGATAATGTTAACATTTCCGCATACGTCTCACTGGCATACGATTCTCTTAGAGAAGCGATGGAAGCAATCTGCATTTCTAAAGGCTATAAGGTTTTATCACACATATGCATAGGCGAGCTGCTGAAAAGCTTACTAAAAGAATTTGAGTTCGAAGAATTCGATAGGCTGAAATGGATAAGGAACAGCATAAACTATTACGGAACTAAAGTTGAATTTAAACAAGGAAAAGAAATAATAAACAAAATTTTCACTATGAAAAACAATCTCATAAAAAAATATATAAAACTTTAGTTTTTGAACCAAAAATTCAAGCTTAAATCCTTTTCCTTACAACTAATTTTAGTGAAAAAATGCATCCAGTCCAAATACGATTAACAAGAGAGCTTATTGAAAAATTAGATAAGTTAATAGAAAATGGGATGTATCCAAACCGTTCTGAGGCCGTTAGGGATGCAGTTAGAAGATTAAGAATTATGGGCTAATATTTTAAGATTCGGTTAAAATTCTTCTCCTATTAAATGAAATGTTCCACCTATCAAAAAACTCTCTTATCTCATCTTCATTTTCAACTGGCACTAATATACATCCCTTTCCCAAATATTCACACTTCAACTCCCTTAAGATGCCGCCCTTCTTATTTCTACCTCTTAAAGCATAAGAAAATTTTATCTTTTCAATGGACTTTAAGTTTTCTAAGTTATACCAAAACAAAACTGAAGAGCCAAAACCAATCAACTCTGATAAAGGCTTTGTTTTTGTAAGGCTTATGCCTTCATGAAATATTGTTTTCCAAAGAGTTTCTTCTGGATTTAGAAAATCTCTTAAATACAATATTGAAACATGAACATCTTTTTTAAATTCTTTAGATATTATTTTTTTGAGTTTGTTAACTTTCTTGAATTTATCTAACAGCAAAACGCAAATATCAACATCGCCAGGCTTTCTTTTACTTTTAACAATTGACCCGAATATAATAATATCAGCTATGCTTGGATTTTCTCTGATAAACCCTTTACAAGATCGTTTCAATTCCAAGAAGTTTTGCAATTTTAACAACCTCATTTTGTATTTTCTTAACCTCGCTTGCACTCAATCTTAATTTATATGTCTTTCGATAAATATCAAATAGACGTATATCTGCCTTGTAAATTTCAGGAAAGTTGATTTTTAAAATAGTGAATCTATCTCCATGGTCTTCGGGTAATATTTTTAGCTTTCTGTATATTGCTATGTCGCATAATGTAATAAAAGCTTTAAAAAATTCATTAGCTGCTGAATTATAATGTTTGTTCTTCAAACTCTCTAAACCAGTTTGATAGTATTCATTAAGATTTGATTTCAATATTTCTTCGCTCATGTTAATCATTAACAATCATAACTTATAAATGTTTCTGTGTTAGTAATTAACAATTTTATGGAATTTTTATCCAAATCGTTCTGAGGCCGTTAGGGACGCGGTTAGAAGACTAAGAATCATGGGCTAAACTTTCTAAGTTTAGTATTTACTAAACTCTATATAAAGCTAACTATTAGTTCAAGTTCGATTAAAAGAGCTTTTTGAAAAAATAGATAATTTGATAGAAACTGGCCTGTATCCTAACCGTTCTGAGGCCGTTAGGGACGCGGTTAGAAGACTAAGAATAATGAAATAGAATTTAAAGTTTAGATTCTTAATTAAGATATGGAAAGTGTTACTGAAGAACTGATTAGAGGAAAGTTAATTGAAGAAGGATATTCTTTGCTTGTGGTTAGTAGGGATGCAGTTAAATTCTTTGAAAATGCTAAAATTGAAGGTTCTGCAACTTTAGATTATAAAGATAAATATAATTTAAAAATAATTGCTAGAAATGGTGATGAAAATACAGCATGCCTTCATTACAATTCAACACCAGCAAGATGTGTTGTAGCAAGTCTTATTGCTTTTGGACAAAATAAATTATGGAAAAAACCTGTTAGAGCAGATGATTTTAAAACTTATGTTTCAAATGCTTTTGATGAATATTGTTCTAATAAAGGAATGGAAGGAGAATCAGCAAGAGAGATTAAAAAATTATCATTAAGCGAATCTCAAATTGGACATTTATTGAACAGAGATGGTAAGTGGTTTAGAATGTTATACGATAAAACTGATGATAGAATTAGACTTAAATGCAGTCTAAGAGATGTGATATTACCCAATATCTAGAATTTTTTCTTTAGATTTCTAACTTTTTTAATAATGTCCCTCTCAAAATATTCAAATCTGTTTTGAACATAAACTAACTCGTGCGTTATTCCCCTAATAGGATAGACTGCAAAAGCCTTCAGGAAAACATCGCTTACAGGCAAGATTTTCTTTGCCCTTACCTCTTTCAGCCTAGGTAAACCGTAGGCGGTTGCAACACCTCTTAAAATAAAGGAAAGCAAGAACAATATCTGCAAGCCATTCAGCCAAAAGAATGCTCTATTAGAAAGATATTGAGATAAAAAACCTCCTATCAAAGGGCCTAAAAACAAAGCAGTTCCAGTCGAAACCTTATAGTTTGCAATGTACGAAGGTCTCTTGTCTGGAGGAGTTACATCCAACAGATAATTAAAGGATGTTAAATCAAAACCGCTCCAAGCAATTCCAGAAAATATGCTAACTAATATAAGATGAAACGGACTAGCTACGAATAAAAATAAAAATGGATAAAAGACTATGAGGATATTGCAAAGGCTCATTATTGTTCTGTCGCCGAATTTGTCAGAAAGCTTTCCCCAGTATCTTAGCATGAGAACCCTTGTTAAAATTTCAGAAGCGACTATTATTCCGTACCATTCATAGCCCACGCCCATCACGCTTAACATATAAACTGTAAAAAAGGGCGATGCCAAATTAACTGCAAAGCTTAGCAAAGACATATGAAAAGTAAACGGATAGAAGTTGCTGTATTTCTTAAACTCTTTAAGGAAGTCCAAAACTTTTATGTTACGGTTTTTTTCCATTCTTTTGTAATCAGCATCTGGCATTTTCCTTAAATAAAAATATGAAACTATGCCAAAAGCAAAGGCTAGAAAGAATACTAAAGAGAAGCCAAGCAAACTTTTTGTTAATCCAAGCAGCCAGCCGGCTAGCAAGGTTGTGGAAAAACTAAAAACACTTTGGATGGTGTTTCTTTTACCAAAATAACTCCCCCTTATTTTTTCAGGAACCAAATTTCCCATCCAGGATGACCAAGCAGTGTTAGCAAAACTTAAGACAACCTGTGTCGCTGTTACTAGGATTATAAAAAGCCATATACCTTCCTTAAGGAAGAACATTGGTATCAAAAGAATCGGCAGCCATAAGATTTTTTGAATCAAGCTTAATCTTACAGCTACATTCTTTTTGCCTCTTTTCTCTATGTATTTTCCTGCAAATATTTGAGATAAGGTAATGAAAAAGTTTGGAATAGAATTAAGCAAACCTACTTCAGCATCGTTAGCTCCTAAAGCCAAAGCAAAAGGCGTTGAGTAAGTGCTTGTTATACCATCCATTGCAGAGTAAGCTGAACCGTCTTTTATAGAATTCTTTAAGGCTTTGTCTAATTGTTTCTTTGTTAATCGCATAAAAGAATATTGACAAGCTTTTATTAAATATTTAGCAATATATTTCTATGCTAAACCCAATAGAAATTGCAGAACAAACTGAAAAAATTGTTTCAAAGAATTTGGAAAGAAAATATTACAGATTCAGATCAGCAAAATTTTACGGCGGTATTGCAACGGCAGACTGCATCGGTTGCAACCTTTCCTGCATATTTTGCTGGAGTTTCAAATACAATGCAAACCCTGAAAAATTTGGAAAGTTTTATTCACCTCAATTCGTGGCTAAAAGATTAATAGCAATAGCAAAGAAAAACAACTTTCGCCAATGCAGGATAAGTGGCGGCGAACCTTTAATTAATTTTCAGCATTTGTTAAAGGTTTTGGAACATGTTTCAAAGACTGGATTAAAATTAATTCTTGAAACTAATGGCATATTAATTGGATATCATGAAAACTATGCGAAGCAGCTTTCTAATTACAAGGATTTAATTAGCGTTAGAGTAAGTTTTAAAGGAACGACTCCAGAAGAATTTTCAAAACTAACAGGGGCAGGTCAAGAATTTTTCGAGCTCCAAATACAAGCATTAAAAAATTTATTTAATGCAGACATTCCCTGCCATCCAGCTGTTATGATTTCATTTTCAAAGCCAGAATCAATAGAAAAACTTAGGGATAGGCTTGAAACAATAAATCCAAGTTTCTATGATATTGAGGAAGAATCTTTACTTTTGTACGGAAATGTTAAAGAAAGATTAGAAAAAGCTGGTTATAAAATTTAATAACAAATTTCACACTTTAATTCAAATCTTTTACACAATTCTACTATCTTTTCCTTAAGTTCTCCATAATATTTTTCATCAGAAATAGCTTTTTCCCACTTGTTAGCTAAATCAGTGTAGTTTTCCTCTAAAAATGTTTTTATCTTCTTCCAATGAAATAGATTTTTTATGTTTAATTTATCAATATATATTTTTTCAGGCTTTAATTCTGCAAATTTCTTTAAGGTTTCTTCCAAGCCCTTATCGCTTATAAAAGGTAGCATTGGACCAAAGAAAATGTAAGTTCTTATTCCAACATCTTTTAATTGCTTTAAAGCATTCAGTCGTTCCTCAATTGAAGAAGCGTTTGGCTCAAACAACTTCCTTATGTTATCGTTCAGAGTAGTTATGGTTATTCCGACCTCGCAGTTTAATTGCTTCAACAAGTCTATATCTCTTAAGACCAAGTCTGATTTGGTTAAAATTGAAACAAATAATTTTGTATTCTTAAGTTTTTCTAAAATTTTTCTTGTTATCTCATATTTTCTTTCTAAAGGCTGATAAGGATCTGTCACGCTACTTATTAAAACATTGCCAGAATTTGTTTTTCTTATTTCTTTTTCTAAAACTTCTGGTGCATTTATTTTTACATCAACAAAATTTCCCCATTTTCTTTTTTCTCTAAGTATGAATTGACCGTAACAATACAAACAGTTATGAGAGCAACCTCTATAAGGATTTATAGAATATTTGCTATCACGTAGACCAGACTTGCTTAAAACTGATTTACAGAGAACTTCTTTTATTTCCATTTTCCCACCTTAAGGAAATCTATTATCTTTTTCTGTTGCAGAGTGTCTTTTAATACAGAGCTGTTTTCTATCCATTTCTTAATTGGAATTTCTAATTTCTTGGAAGTATAATCTAAAGCTTCATTCAAGATTGCAAAGCTCATTGGCTTGTTTTTAACAGCCTCTCTGACGGCTTGCCTCACATTCCAGACACCAACCGGCATTATATAACCAGGATGAGCTTCTCTTAAAACTACAACTCCTGCCTGCCTTCTCTCTTTATTTAACAATTCATTGACAGCTAACATGCTCGCGAAATAACACCCTCCGATTTCTGGGTAATCTTTCCTACCGTCATAAAATTCATAATCAGAAAACATTGCTATCTCTTTGCTAGCAGGATTCCAGATGGTTTTCGGATACCAAGCCTCTATCAGCTCGTAGCACCATTCTCGAGGAAGAAGTAAAACAATCCATCTGTTGTCTAAAGCAGTATGCTCATAAACTCTAAATTCATTTATTATAGGATAATTCTTCGTATATTCAATCATATCTTTTGATAAAGTAGAATCAACAGCAGTTATACTCCATCTCGTCGGGACAAATCTTCTATTTCTTTCCAAGCCAAAGGCTCCAACCGAGAAAGCTTTCTGTATCTTAGAAACTAAGACATTTTCTTTATACAAACTTAAAACTGCATCTTTAGCTTTCAAATCAGTATCATAATGCGCCTTCTCAATCTTCTTATCAATTTTATAGTTCCCTATATCTAATTTTAAAAGCGGTGCAGAAGGGCCGAACGGTTGGACCTCGTCATTTAAGACTATTCTTCCTGCTGGTTTTGATTTGAATTCTACTTCAGCATCAGGAGAATTCTCTGCTAAAGCGATTTCTCTTGTTCTCTCAACGATAGTTCCATCAAAATTTTTTATGTTTGTCAAGTATTTTCCTCTTACCAACTGGAATCTAAAATCAACTATCTCATCGATCGATAAGCCTGTCCATAACTCAGGAGTATCCATTATACTCGTGTCACCGTGCAATGGCGGCAGCATTGGTCCAACAAAAACTTTTGGGTAGTTCCAATGGCCAATGAAAACGCTAGGCGGAGACGAACCTTCTAAAGATGTAGAATCTATTAATGGCTTAACTTTGGTTTGAGCATAAAACTTTACAAGCAGTGAGCATCTTTCCTTTCCACACCAAAGTCTGCCTTTACACTTCGCACATAGTGATTCAGAAAACATAAATAAGAATTATTTTTAGAATTATTTAAGTTTTTTATACTGAAAACTAAATTTTATATATGTTTAAGGTACCTTCATGGTTGCTTATCATCATCGCATTAAATGTTGCAATTTTTCTAATAGTCTTAAGGCCAAACCCATCTAAAGGCATTCCCACAATTGAAAACAATGTCACTAATCAACCTGTAATAAATGAAACACCTCAAACAAACCAAAGTTTGAATCAAACTTTAAATCAAAGCATAAACCAGACAAACCAAACAATAAATCAAACCTTTAATGATTCTATCTACACCTCAAATTGTATAAACTCAATAAGCAATTATGTAAAAGGTATAGAAAACATAACGAATTTCACAACAATTGAAACAAGATTTTTTAATCAAACTGAAGATGCAATAAACTATGTTAGAAACTGGTCAAGCAACTCCTTTGAACTAATCGGAACTGGAAAGGACATTTACAGCTTAAATAAAACTAACAAAACTACTATTTCCATAAATGATTTTAAGAGAGACGATGGAAAGAGCTTTGTTTTACCAACAGTCTGTGATGAGAATGGAACTATTGGCAGTTATTCTTCCTGTATGCTAGGCAATATCTCTAACATAACATCATACTGCCATAGCATGACTACAAGCCTTTCTGAGTGCGATATGGAGGAAATGCAGTATGACTTCTGGCAAGACATCAGCTATTGGATAACCCCGAAGCCCGGTCCTCTAAATGAATCACAGCTTTTTAATTTTACAATAGCATCTTCTAGAAACAGGTTGGAATATGCTTCAATATTTGTTTGGTATATAAGGCCACCGCTCATAGATCAGCAATTGTTTAACCAGTCCCTATCGACAGCAAAAGGAGATAGAATAGAGATAACAACTACTTTAAATTTAACAGGAAAAATATATGGAGGGCTTGTTTTGGAGACTTATTTCAAAAAGAAATGCTATAAATATGATATATTGACTCAATACTTATATTAGATATTAAATTAATTTTTATTATGGTTAAAGCATTGGGTTTATTCTCAGGCGGCTTGGACTCTATAATAGCTACCAAACTTCTTCAGAAGCAAGGAATAAAAGTAGAACTCATAAATTTTTCTACTCCCTTCTTTCCATCTAAAAACGCAAAGAAAATGGCAAAGCAATTAAACTTTAAATTAAAAGAGATTGATGTTACTAAAGATTTTCTGAAAATTCTGAGAAAGCCCAAGCATGGTTATGGCTCTGCACTAAACCCTTGCATAGATTGTAAAATATTCATGTTAAAGAAAGCAAAAAAGTATGCAGAAAATATCGGAGCAGATTTCATTTTCACCGGCGAGGTTCTTGGAGAAAGGCCAATGAGCCAAAATAAAAAGGCTTTGGAACTAATAGAAAAAGAAGCTTGTTTAAAGGGAAAACTTCTAAGGCCCTTATCAGCAAAGCTGCTTCCAGCTACTGAGGCTGAGAAATGGATTAGCAGAAAAAAGCTTTTAGACATCCAAGGAAGAAAAAGAGAAAGGCAAATGAAACTTGCAAACAGATTTAAAATAAAAAATTATCCAACCCCTGCCGGTGGCTGTTTGCTAACAAACAAAGAGTATGCTAGCAAGGTTAAGGATTTGCTAAGGCATAAGAAAATTTCGATGAATGATATTAAATTGTTAAAAATAGGTAGGCACTTCCGCTTCAGAGAAAATAAAATAATCGTTGGCAGGGATGAGAGAGAAAATAAAGAACTTCTAAAGCTAAGGAATAACGCAGATTATATCTTTGAAGTTCCAAAAATAGGGAGCCCTACAACTCTTTTGCAAGGTCCAAAAACAAAAGAAGCTATAGATTTGGCAGCTAGTCTAACTAAGCATTATTCTGATTCAAAAGAAATTAAAACCCTTTTAAATTATGGAAAAAAGAATTTATCAAAAACCTTGCTTGTTCCTGATATTAAAAATGAGGAAATAAACAAACTAAGAATCACTTTCTCTTTCTAGCTGGTTTTTCTATTTTTAGTTCTTCCCATTCTATCCAAACCAGTATCGCTCCTATGAAAACTAGAAACGCTGGAACAATTCCTTTAATTACTTCCCATAGCTGGACATACAAGCCTAGACCGTTCCAGTCTAAAGGTATTAGTGACCATATTCCAATTATAACCAAGATTAAACCTAGTATTATTTTTCCTATTCCCATTAACTCACCTAAAATCTTTATAGAATTTCTTATTTAAATAGATTTCATCTATTTTCTTTGTAAAGGGTTTTTATTCCTACAACAATAAATGTATCTCTTTTAATTAGTTTTCCATAACTGACTGTTAAATCAAACATATCAGGATACCTTCCGAAGTCAACACGATATCCTTCTTTAAGATCAATTGCATCAAGGGGGATTCCTTTTTCTTTATGCTTTTTAATTATCCAATTATCTAATTCCTTTTCAATGGGTAACTTTTTTAACTTTAGCTTTTGTTCTTCTTTTATTTTTGGTTCTGCTTCTATAGTTTGCACTCGAGGTTGTTCAGCTATTTCTTCTATGCGTTTATCGATTTCAGCTTTCATCGAATCAATCTCTCTTATTAACTCCTTTTTTCTAGTTTCTTTTTCATCGCCCATAAAATTAGTTAAATAGAAAAGGATTTAAAATCGAAAAGAATAAAAAGCCTTGCTCTTATAGATAATTAAGCTTGAAACCTTATGGTGATGTGAGATGGGATATATTAAATATCTTAAGCAATTCCAAAAAAGTCCTGAATATGATAAGCTATTAAAGGAAAGACTTATTTCTTGGAGAAAAGAGCCTGTTATACTAAGAATAGAAAAGCCAACCCGTTTAGATAGGGCTCATTCTTTGGGATATAAAGCAAAGCAAGGTTTTGTCTTGGCAAGAATAAGGATTGGAAAAGGATCTAGTAAGAGGGAAAAGCCTTCTGGTGGAAGAAAGCCTTTGCACGCAGGTATGACTAAAATAACTCCTAAAATGAATCTACAGCACATATCGGAAATGAGAGTAGCAAGAAAGTTTCCAAACTTAGAGGTCCTTAACAGCTATTATGTTGCAGAAGATGGAAAATCAAAGTGGTTTGAAGTTATTTTAGTTGATCCGAATCACTCTTGCATAAAAAATGATCCAAAATTAAACTGGATATGCAATTCTGCAAATAGAAGAAGGGTTTTTAGAGGCTTGACAAGTGCTGGAAAGCAATCAAGAGAACTTCACTAAAGCTTATTTTTAAACTTAAAAACCAAATTCTAAAAAGGTGTTAAATTGAAATTTTACGACTTGTTCGTTCAAAGCAATTTATCTGGCGGTGAAAATACAGTAGAGCAACTGACAGAATTTGCCAAGAAGTTAGGCTATTCTGGAATAGCTATATGCGATAATTATCAGGGATTAGAAAAATTAAATGAATTAAAAAACAAGATAGCTGATCTCAAAGACGTAGAAGTTTATTCTGGAGTAAATATAATAGCAAAGGATGTTAACGAGATGAAGGAAGTTGTCAACAAAGTAAGAGAAAAGGTCGATATTGTAGTTGTCAGCGGCAGCGACTACTCGATTAATAGGGCTGCATGCGATGACTCGAGAGTTGATATACTAATGCACCCGGAACTTGGAAGGCCTGACAGCGGTCTAGACGAGCCTTCCATAGAAGCTGCTACTCAAAATAATGTAGCCATTGGTGTAAGCTTCAGGGAGGTATTATATAATTTCAGAAAACCAAGAGCCTACATCTTAAATCACATAGCAAGAAATTTGATGCTTTGCAATCATTTTAGAGCTCCTGTTGTATTTTGTTCATGCGCACAAAGCACTTGGGGCATGAGAAACCCAAGAGAGTTTGTCTCTTTGTTAAACATACTAGGTTTGGATATAGGAAGAGCTTTTGCAGCAGTCACATCAATTCCACAGACAATTGTTGAAGAAAACAAAAAAACTTTGGAAGGAACTAAAATAACAGAAGGCGTTGAGGTAGTTGAGTAACATGGTTGATGAAAAAAGACCAAAACCTTTGCCTTCTAGTCTAAGAGGTAGAAGAAGGTATATAGCCTATCAAGTCATTTCCGAAGAAAAATTCATTTTTCAAGATTTGATAAATTCAATCTGGCATTCTTTATTAAATTTGTTAGGAGAGTTAGGAGCATCTGAAGCAGAGATTTGGATTGCCAGAGATATTTACGATGAAAAAAGGCAGATAGGAATTATCAGGTGTTCTCATGACAAGGTCGAGCATGTGAGAGCTGCTCTAGCTTTGATGGAAAGAATAGGAGATACGAGAGTTGCGGTTAAGGTTCTAGGAATTTCTGGTTCAATAAAGGCAACAAAACTGAAATTCTTTTCAGAAACTCGATTAACTGAATTCACATAGGATTTAAATCTTTAAGCCTTTGTTCTATTTTTTATGATGAAAGGAACACAAACTTACATGGATACACTAGATGTACTCTCAGGCAGCAGATATGGAACAGTAAATTGTGTTGCACAACAATTAAGAATTTCTAGAAAAAATGCTGAAAAAATTTTAGAAACAGCTGTTCAGAGAGGAGATGCAAGAAAGGATAATGAAGAAGGTAAGCCTGTATATTTTTTAAACCCCAAAGGGGTTGAGTGTCTTGAAGAATTTAGAGATTATGAAGACTTTTCACAAAGACTGGAAACTGCCATTGAAGCAAAGACAAAGTCATTTAGTGACAGTTTAGATAGAATAAAAAAATGTGCTAAAATAATAAATGAAATAAAAGAATCGAACGGAAACAATGGAATAAATGCCTGCAAACTTGTTACAAAGCTTAATATTAATAGTGCACCATTAAGTAAATATTTAGCCTTTTTGGAAGACGAAGGATTTATCGATTCTAGAAAACCAGAAAAATTTGTGCACGCAAAGAAAATTTATTCTGCTAGATTTGAAGGATGTCAATTTATGAGAGACTGGAGAGAATATGTTGAAGAGCATGATCCAGAAGGTTTAATGACAAGTCTTAAAACAAATTATTAGAAAACCTTTATAAATTTGTAATAAATATAAGATTTAGGTGATATTATCGAAGGTATTCCTGAAATGATGGGTTATGATAGAGCAATAGTAACATTCTCACCCGACGGCAGATTGTTTCAAGTTGAATACGCAAGAGAAGCTGTTAAGAGAGGAACCACATCCATAGGACTATTATTTGCAAATGGAGTAGTGCTGATTGCATCGCGCCCATTAGCAGAACTGGCTATTCCAGACAGTGGAGGAGACAAAGTACATCAGGTAGACGATAATCTAGGCATAGCAATATCAGGATTTTTAGCAGATGGCAGAGTTTTACTTGATATCGGTAGAATTAAAGCACAAGTCTACAAACTTACTTATGATGAACCATTAAATGCCTTAGGTGCAGTTAAGGAAATTGCAGATAGGATGCAACTGTATACGCAGTGGGGTGGAGTAAGACCTTTTGGAGTCGCGCTTTTACTTGGTGGCGTAGATGAAAAGGGTCCAC
>Ga0315282_10012235_pt1 | contig 13160 bp, 12 predicted proteins | sample YL17G07_20_MG_FD_203693 | JGI IMG/M metagenome (GOLD analysis project Ga0315282, IMG submission 203693) | Sediment microbial communities from Yellowstone Lake, YNP, Wyoming, USA - YL17G07_20 | ecosystem: Environmental > Aquatic > Freshwater > Lake > Sediment | place: USA: Wyoming | collected...
GCTCACCAATGGGCCGATCTTCGCCCTGCTGCAAGCGCGGGTGGCGCCTGAAATGCAGGGGCGCGTCTTCACTCTGGTGGGCAGCGCCGCTAACGCCATGTCGCCGCTCAGTATGGTGGTAGCCGCCCCGGTCGCCGATTGGCTGGGGCTGCGCACCTGGTTCCTGATTGCCGGGGCGACATGCGTGCTGATGGGCGCCGCCGGCTTCTTCATCCGCCCGCTGGTCAGGTTGGAGGAAAACGGGAATCAAAAAGAAAGCGCGGTCGTAGCAGAACCGCCGGATTAAGTTATAAACCCTGTATCTTCGCCACCGCCGTCTCAATCCGCCGGATGGTCTCAGGCTTCCCCAGGGTGGCGGCAATCTCGAGCGCTCCGCCTGGCGTGTTCTGCAACCCTGACAGCCCCACCCGGATTGGCCACATGACCGTACCGGTTTTCAGGTTTGCCTGGCCGGCATAATCCACCAGTACCTGGCGGATGCTTTCCTCGTTCCAAACGCTCATGCAGGCAAAGATCGGAACGACCGCTTTCAGCACCTGCAGGCTGCTTTCAAGCGTCGATTTGCTCCTGGCGTGGGTATAAAGCTCGAGGTCGTAGGGGGCGACTTCCACCAGGAATTGGGTCATTTCAGGGATGGCGCCCAGGCGGGTCACCCGCGTCTGGATCATGCGGCTTACGATCGCCGTGTCACAGACAGCCGCCAGCCGGGCCGGGTAGTAATCGGCGGCGTATTCGTGGAAGTCTCCCGGCGTAAGCCGGCGCATATGTTCGCCGTTCAGCCATTCCAGCTTTTGGATGGAAAAGGCCGCACTGGCCTTGTTGATGTGCGCCACGTCGAACAGCTCGACCATCTCGGGCAGGGTGAAAAACTCGCGATCATTGCCCGGGCTCCAACCCAGCAGGGCAACATAGTTGATAATCGCCTCCGGTAAGAAGCCCTGGGCGATCAAATCCTGGAAGGAAGCATCGCCGGCGCGCTTGCTCAACTTCTTGCCCGACTCTTTGACGATGTGCGGCAGGTGGATGTAGGCCGGGATTTCCCAGCCGAAGCTTTTATACAGCAGGTCGTACTTGGGCGTGGACGCCAGGTACTCCACCCCGCGCACCACGTGTGTGATCCCCATCAGGTGGTCATCGACCACGTTGGCAAAGTTATAGGTCGGGAAGCCGTCGGACTTCAGCAACACCTGCTCATCCAGCGTACTGTTCTTCACCTTGATGTCCCCAAACACCAGGTCGTGGAAGGTGGTGGTGCCCTCCATGGGGATGCACTGGCGGATGACATGCGGCTCGCCAGCCGCCAGGCGCATTTTCACCTCGTCCTCAGGCAGGTCGCAGCAGGGATCGCGCAGGGCGCGAGCAGATGGGCTTTTTCTGGTTTCAGCTGGCTTGCCGCAAAAACAGCGGTAGGCCGCCCCGTGCTCCACCAGCAGGTCGGCGTAGCGCTGATAGATGCCCCGCTCCTTGCGCTGGCTCTGCACGTAGGGACCGTAGCCGCCGTCTTTATCCGGGCCTTCGTCATAGGCCAACCCGGCCAGTTTCAAGCTGTCGTAAATCACCTGGATCGCCTTGGGGACGTTGCGCTTGCGGTCGGTATCTTCGATGCGTAAGAGAAAGCGACCCTGGCTGTGTTTTGCAATACAATAGGCATATAATGCAGTTCTCAAGTTGCCAATGTGCATGTAGCCGGTCGGGCTGGGTGCAAACCTGGTTCTGACCATGATCTTACTCCTCGGAGCGTTTACTTGCAAAATGATAACACAATAATCGACACAGCCAGACTGCTCATCGCCCGCCTGGAGCACTTATCGGTCGATTCACACTGGGCGCACCGCTCCAGCGGGCTGCGCGGCAACCTGCTGCGAGCCCTCGAACAGGTCGAGGAGGGCAGCGCCACCCCTGAGCAGGTCGTCCTGCTGCAAAGGCTGATGGAGCAGGGCTTCGAGATCCTGACCAGGGCGGCAAGAGAGATCCGGGCGCCGGAGAAATGAAAATCCTGACGGCGCTGACCTACTACCGCCCGCACATCTCCGGGCTGACCATCTACGCTGAACGAGTCTGCCGGGCGCTGGCGCAGCGCGGTCACTAGGTTACGGTGCTGACCTCGCAATATGAGCATTCGCTGCCGTCGCGCGAAAAGCAGGATGGAGTCGAAATTTTCCGCGTCCCGGTGGCGTGGCGCATCAGCAAGGGGGTTATCATGCCTACCATTGGCTGGCATGCCACTCGCCTGGCGCTGCAGCACGACGTGATCCACCTGCACCTGCCTCAGTTCGACGCCGCCGGGATTGCGCTGCGCGGCCGGCTGTTCCACCACCCGGTGGTGCTCACTTACCATTCCGACCTGACGCTGCCGCCTTCGCTTTTCCACTGGCTGGTAGAGCGCGTCGTCCACCTTGGCAACCATGCCGCCGTCCGGTTGGGCGACGTGGTAGTGACCAACACCCTGGACTTTGCCCAAAACTCGCCCTTCCTGCGCCGCTACCCTGCCAAGGTGCAGGCCATCTTACCCCCGGTCCAAATCCCTTTGCCGACGCCGCGTTCCATCGAGGCTTTCCGTAATAAGTTCAGCATCCGCCAGGTCAGCCCATTGATCGGGATGGTGGCGCGCCTGTCGGCGGAAAAAGGGATTGAATACCTGCTGCAGGCGCTGCCGGCCATCCTGGAGCGATTCCCTGGGGCGTCGATCCTGCATATCGGCCCGCGCGAGCCGGTTGGAGAGTATGCCTATGCGCAGCTCCTGGCGCCCCTGCTCGAGCGCTGCGGGGATAAATACCGCCATATCGGCATGGTGACCAGCGAAGAACTGGCCGCCTTTTATGCCGCCTGCGACGTGCACGTGCTGCCCAGCGTGAACAGCACCGAATCGTTTGGCATGGTGCTGGTCGAGGCCGCCCTGTGCGGCACCCCTTCTGTCGCCACCGATCTGCCCGGCGTGCGCATGGCCATCCGCCAGACCGGCATGGGGCTGTGTGTACCGCCGCGGGATGCCGCCGCGCTCGCCGCGGCCATTTGCGAAGTCATCGCCAACCGCAGCCTTTACGTATGCTCCCAGGCCGATGCGGCCCAGAAATTCTCGCCGGCGACGATTGCGGAGCAGTATGAAAAGGTGTTTGAAAGGTTGATCAAAGAAAAATTGTCGATTTGAGGATTTTGCACCACTTTCGCGGTGCAAAATCCTCAAATCGACAATCATCCCCCTCTCCCATTTTGGGGAGAGGGGTCAGGGGTGAGGGCTTTATGCCCGAAGCGGGTAATTAGCACTCCGATGAGAAGCTCCCCTGCCAGGAGCAGCCATTGCGACCAACCTGCACTGCGCAAGCCCAGCATGAGCAGGTTGAACAAATCCGCCAGGAAGAGCACCAGCAGCTCCGGCCCGAAAATCCTGGCAAAACGTTTCATCAGCAGATGTTTGGCTGCACCCTTCCTGAGATAATCTTCTACAACAATGACTCCAACCACCCAGGCGCAGATCAAAATCGCAGTCGTAACCTTGTCCGCAACGTCGGCTTCCCCCATGAGCCACACATTGCCCCTTACGTAGAGCACGATCACGGAAAACTGGACGGATGTGCGCAGTTGCAGGGCTAACCAGAAGCCCAGCGCCGCCGCCGCAAACAACAGCAGGTACACCCAGATATCGACCAGCCACCGCTGTTTATTATTCATCATCTTTTTATTCTACAACCAAACAGCATCAATCCGCAATCAGCAATCAAACATCAGCAATTTGATTTTCTTCCATACACAACAGCGCTCCCAGCACCGTGCCGGTGCCCGGCTGCGAGGGAACGATGATATTGGCCTTATAAAACCCGGCCACCTCATCCATCACCTGGCATACCGAGGGCAGGTCCACCAGGTGCCCGGTGACCACGATCTTCTCTAACCCCTCGGCCCAGGCGGCGTTGATCGCCACCACGGTGATCACCTGTCCCACCAGGCGTACCAGGGCAGCCGCCCGGTCGGCGGGCGAGAGTTCGACCGAGGAAAACGACAGGCGGCCAAAGTTGACGGCGTTGGCGTTGACCGGCAAGCGGCCTACCCCGGCGCCAACCGCCTCGATCAGCGTTAGGTCAGCGTGGTTGGCGTCGCCCTGCTGCGCCAGGCGGTCGATCTCGAGCGGGTCAGCCGTGCCGATTAGCAGCCGTCCCAGCCCCTGCAGCGTGCCCCCGCCGACGGCGCTGCCGGTGACGTGCGCCATACTGCGGCCGCGCGCTGCCACCATCGCCGTGCCGGAGCCGGCGCTCACCACCAGCGCCTGCTCGAGTTGTGCCAGGTACAGCCCGCCGCGTCCGATGGACTCGACCTCCCTTACCTTCACCAGGCGGGTATCGCCCACCCGCTCGGGCAGGCTGCGGTACTGCCCCCCGGTCACAGCGGCCTGCTCGATCGAGCCAGCGCCAGAGTTGCCGATCATTTTGAACACCGCCCACACCTGTTCCAATATAGGCTGGCGCGAATTGGACATACGGAAATACTCCAGTCCGGCCTCGCGCCGCACGACCACATCGATATTGGTGATCCCCAGGTCAATCGCAGCAATCATCGGCAATCAAAGAAATCGAACAGGATGAACAGGATGAATAGGATTCAGGATAAAAACATTAAGCGGCAGCAAATCAGCAATCCACAATCTTCAACCAAAAATTAGCAATCCTCCACTTCCGCCAGGTACTTATCCCGGTTTGCCAGGCGGGCGGTCTTGCCGCTGGAGGTCTTGGCGATCCAATGCGTGCCGACGATGTACACGTTGCGCAGCGCTACCGCCGAGCCGCGCGTCACCACCTGGCGGATCGAGCTGGCGATCTGCTCGCGCTCGCCGGCATCCTCCGTGTCCGCCTCGGCCACGATCACCACGTCCTCGGTACCGGCCTCTTCATTAAACACGCCGAAAGCCACCACCCGCCCCTGGTGTACCCCCAGCACCTCCATCGCCAGCAGCTCCAGGTCCTGCGGGTAGATGTTCTTGCCGCCAACGATGATCAAATCTTTCTTGCGCCCGCTGACGTATACTTCGCCATCTGCCATGTAGCCGTAATCGCCGGTCAGATACCAGCCCTCACGGAAGGCCTTCTCGGTGGCGTCGGGACGGTGGTAATACTCGTTCAGCATGCAATCACTGCGCAGCGCCACCTCGCCCACCTGCCGCTCGGCCAGCATGCGCCCGTCATCCGCCACGATCTTGACCTCCACGTTGCGGATCGGCCGCCCGGCCGAGAGCATCCTTATCGTGGGCCGGTCAGCCTGGGGTGGCCGGGCCACCCGGTCGATCTGGAAGCTATCCCGGTCAATCTCATCTACCGTCACCGGCTGGTCGACCCCACCCTGAGTGACGGCGAAGACATTCTCGGCCATGGCGTAGCAGGTCGCCAGCGCCGAGGGACGCAGCCCGCAGGGGGTAAAGCGTTCGAGGAAAGCCTGGTGGCTGGCATAGCGCATCGGTTCAGAACAGTTGCTGATGGTCCGCCAGGAAGACAGATCCACCCCCGCCAGGTCGCGCTCACGAACCTTCTGGGCGCAGAAGTTGTAGGCAAAATTGGGCAGCCAGGAAAGCGTGCCCTTGTAACGCGAGACGGCTTGCAGCAGTTTGTAAGGAGCGCGCACCCACTCGAAAGGCGACATGATAACCAGCGGGATGCCGCACAGAATGGGCATCAGGAAGCCGGCGATCAATCCCATATCATGGTAGAGCGGCAGCCAGCTCACGATAACGTCATCAGGTTGCAGGCGCAGCGCCAGGCTGTAGCTTTCGAGCTGGTTAAAGACTGCCTGGTGCGAGAGCGCCACGCCCTTCTGCAAACCGGTGGTGCCGGAGGAATGCTGCAGGAGCACAATATCCTGCGGCGAACGGCGCATGCCGCCCAACGCCGCAAAATCCGGCGCGAGCGGCTCATCGACCTTTTCTGAGACAATTAGGGCGCGCACCGGGCCGCCCGGTTCAAGCGCCGCCTGCACCTCCAGCTCGAACTCGCGGTAGGTGACGATGGCTGCCGGGCGGGTGATACCTACCAGCGCGGCCAGGTCGGCGCGGTAGCGCTCGGGCAGCAGCTTCTCGGTCAGGAAAGGCATGATGGCCGGGATGGCGCCGTGTAACACTGCCCCGAAGAAGGCATATACCAGGTCGGCGCCGTGCTGCAGGATGAGGATGACCACCTCGCCGGGCTGGATGCCGTGCTGCTCGAAGGCGCGGGCATAGGCGGCGGCCCCCTGCAAAAGCTGGCGGTAGCTCACCGGCTGGTCAGGGTGCCCGCCCTGCAGCATGTAGAGCGCCGCCTGGTCGGGCTTGTGCTGGTACGACTGGTAAAGCAGGTCGGAGAAAGTTGGCATAAATCAGGCCTGGCGGACGCGCACCAGCTCAGCTAACTGATTGAGCGTGTCGAAGGTCGCGGCGTTCAGCTCGGTGTCGTCGATACGCACGCCGTAGGTGTCTTCGACCAGCAGCGCTACATCCACCAGGTTGAAGGAGTCGATCAGGCCGGATGAAATGAGCGGCTCATCCGGCTTGAGGATGCATTTGGGCTGCTTAAGGATGTTCACGGCGATCTTCTGCGCCAGGGTGTTCACGATTTCGTCAGTCGTCATGTTGTCTCCTAATTAATTATTTACAACAAAGGACATAGAGATAACGATGTCATTGCGAGGAGCGACTCAATCAAGACTTAAAATGTTCATTCTACAAAGCGACGAAGCAATCTCACATGGAGTCGGTGTCGCTTAACGAGATTGCTTCGTCGCTCAATAGATTCATGTTGCTATGTATCGATTGGGCCGCTCCTCGCAATGACTTTTGCACTATTATAGTTGGATTCTCTTCTCTCAGAAAATCTCTGTTTTCTCTGTCCTTCCAGGATGCTCCGCGATGCCCTCTGTGGTGAGTTTTTTTCATGGTAACCAGAAGATGTTCGTCAGGCTCAGGAAACCGGTGCCGGATAGGTTTATTTTATCACCCTCAGCACTTCGAGGGTCATCCAATCGGCTCGTTTTGCCACTCGCCAGGTCGAACAGTTGGGCAGCGATGTGATAGACGTTGCCATCCTGAATGGTAGAAGTCAGCAGGACCTGCCCGCCGCCCGGCGACCAGGTGACCTGGGTGGCCTCCCCGCTGCTGAACGGCAGCTCGCGCGTGCCCCAGTCGGCCGGGGTGATGATCACGGTGCGGGTATCTTCCAGGTGTCCGGTATAGCTGTCACGCGCCACCACCTGCACGGCAAGCTGCTTGCCGTCCGGCGACCAGGCGTAATCCATCACGCGGAAATCTGAGCCGCTGCCGCCCAGCTCGATCTGCCGGTCGACCTTGCGGTCCAGCCGGGCGACGAAAATGCTGCTCTTATCCTTGGCGTCCTCTTTGGTATAGGCGAAATAGGCCCCGCCCGGGGTAAAGACCGGCTTGCGCACGCCCGCCACCTCCTGCGGTGGGCTGCCATCCAGGGCAGAGGAAAAGACCTTGCCAGTCCCGCAGGTTTTATCCGCCTGGCTTGTGCCCGTATTTTGGGTACAGGTTACCTCGCCCCAGTAGACGCGCCCGGCATCCGGGCCGGGATACACGGCTGCCGCCGCCCTATCCGGCGGGGTCAGGCGCTGCCAGCCGGCCCCACTTATGCCCCCAGCATTACCCCCAGCTCTTTGGGGGCTTCGGGGGCTTCGGGGGTCTTCTACCAGCCACAGCGCATCCTGTCCATCCCGGCGGTCGAGCAGCACAAGGCGGCTGCCGTCCGGAAGCCAGGCGGCGTGCTGCTGGCCGAGATCGTTGAAAGAATTCGAAATGAGCTGCGGCGGCGAACCATCCAGACGCAGCAGGTACAGCTCAGTGCCGTAATTGAGCAGCAGTTTCTGCCCATCCGGCGAGACCGCCTGCAGGTTGAACCCGGCCCCCTCCAGCCGGATGGGCGGCCCACCGTAGGGGTCGAAAGCATACACGCCGCTCAATGCAGCTGAGGCGTCCGCCAATCCAAAAATCACTCCCCTCACACCGCTGACCGGCGCTGGGGTGCTGCCAGGGAGCGCAGTGCCGGTCGGGGCGGGTGTGCCAGCAGCCGGCGTCGCCGAGGAGCGCAGCGCAAGACTGCCAGGGACAACCGTGTTGGTCCCTGAAGCCCCGCGCCAGACCGAATTGAGCGCCTGTAGAGCGGTCAGCGAGCGCACCGGCCAGGCCACGTCTTCCGAGATATGGAAACCGTCGTTACGCACCGGGTCTATGCCGTGATAAGGCAGGGGTTGAGCGGCGGCCCAGAAGTTCCACAGCGGCAGGTCGTACTCAGCCGCCAGCCGGGCGTTGGCCAGATTGATGCTGTTATCGCCCTCTACGTTATCTGCCTTGGTCGAGAGGATGGGCACTGTCCCATGAGCGATGGCAAAATCGAGGATCTTGCGTATGTACTCGATATAGCGCGAGGTTGTGCGCCCCTGCCACCACATCTCCAGGCTGATGATCACGAAGGCCGGCTTGTGCAGGCGGAACTCACATTCCAGCGGCGTTTCGCCCGCCCGGCAGACAGTGGGGTCAGCCCACATCGGAGAGAGCAGCGAGGCGGCATTGAACCCGCCCTTGACTGCCATACCGTCGCGGTTGAACGAGCCCTTGAACTGTTGGATGGTATCTGCCAGAGCCACGTCCTGGTCTTTTCCAGATGGCAGGGTGTAGCGCCCGGGCTGGTCGAACATGCCCATCAGGGCCTCTTTGATCGACTGGCAGTCGCCGACCTTGGAGAAGGCATGCGGGTCGACGCCCAGCGCCTGGCCTCGCTGGTATATCTGGCGGGCGCGGTTGGTCGCCTGGGGTACGATAGGCCATTCTTGCCAGCGCTCAGGCGGTAGGCCCTCACCCGGCAGCGGCAGGGGAGTTTCGGAGGTGGTAGTGGCTGTGCCAGGATTGGGCGTATCGGATGCCGCCGGGACAGTCGGCGTGGCGCCCGCCGCGGGAAGGGTGGATGTGGCTGCCTGTGATGCGGTAGGCATCGGCGCCAGGGTCAGATCCCCGGGTGCCTCAGTCGGCGGTAGCCCGGCCGCCGGCGCAGCACACCCGCCGAGGAGTGTGATCATAAGCATAAAACAAAGAAATTTCACCACGGAGGACATCGCGGAGCATCCTGGAAGGACAGAGAACGTATAGAATTTTAGAGCTTTCCTCTGTGCCCTTCGTGATCTCTGTGGTAAATTCTTTCTTTTTAAACCACTCATTTAACCCTGACCCCTTTCCAGACTGCGTCCAACACCTGCAGGGCGGTCAGGTTGCGCACCCCCCAGCCGGTCTTGAGCGCCTGTGGGTCGTCGAAGCGGTTAGGGCCGAGGGTCAGGTGGGCGTCGTCTTCCTGCAAACCGTGCTGCGGGATGGACTGCACCGCCGCCCAGTAATTCCACAGCGGGATGTCATATTCCTGCGCCAGGCGAGCGATGGTGGCATTGATCCGTCCATCCCCCTCCAGGTTATCAGCCTTGGTCGCCAGCACCGGCAGCACCCCTTGCTCGATCGAAAAGTCGAGTATCTTGCGCAGGTTGGCCTCGAAGGTCTCCGGGCGGGGGGTATCATTGGTGCCCAGCATGACCAACGCCACGGCAGGCCGGTTGAGGCGGAACTCGCAGGCCAGTGGCTTCTCACCCTTCTGGCAGGCAGCCGGGTCGGCCCACATGGCAGTCATCAACGAGGCGGCGTTGAAGCTGGGTTTGGCAGCCTGGCTCAAACGCCCGTATGAACCTTTGAAATAGTCAATGACGTCCTGCAGGCTGGCGTAATCGCCCAGCACATAGGCCGAGGGGCCGCGGTCGAAATCGGTCAGAAACCAGATCGCCTGGCTCTCGCAGTCGCCCACCTTGGAAAAGGCCTGCGGGTTGTTGCCCAAATCCAGTCCATGCTGGTAAACGGCGCGCCCGCGGTCACTGACGGTGGGCACTACCGGCAGCTTCTGCCAGTCCTGCGGGCCGGGGGTTACAGGCTGCGTGGCAGTTATGGATGGCAGCACGGTGCTGGTAGCAGTGGCCGGAACAGTTGCTGTTACCCGCTCAGTTGGTACAGGGGATGGCGTGTGCGTGAGGACAGGCGCCGGGGTGGCAGGTGAGATGACCCTCGCAATGCTGAGGGTCGCCGGCGACGCAACCACCATAGGACTGACCTGCCCCTGGCCAGCACACCCCGCCAGCACGATCAACAGGAGCAGAGCGAGGGCAATGGATAAATTCTTGATCTTATCTACAAGACTCATACTGTATTGTCTTTGAGAGCACCTGCATCAGCATGGATTCTCCCACCGGGGTCAGGTGGATGGCACTGTTGGTGAACTGGCTCTGCGGCACCACATTCCATAGGTCTAGGTAGCTCCAGCCCTTTTGCTGGCTGAGGTCCGCTAATAGCTGGCGGTACTGGTCGTAGGCCCAGCGCGGGTAGAAGAAATTATAGCGGATATCGCTGTTAGCGCCAGTGCTGACCAGGATAGGCTCATTGACCAGCAAGATGGGGATATCCCCGGCGGCCTGCATCCCGGTCTGGAGCACGTCTAACGCCAGCAGGCTGGAGTCCAGGGAGGGCGGCTGCCAGCTGTGAAAAGTGGGATCGGGGTCCAGGTCGCGCTGGGCAGGCAGGTAATCGGCCGGGTACTCCTGGTCGATGCCAGTGGCGCCCCACAGCACACCGTAGAACTGCAGGCGCAGCAGGTCCGCCAGGGCGCGGCGCTGCCCGATGATGGTGCGGTTCCACCAGTTGTCAGGCGCCAGGGCCGGGTCGTGCGGGTCGAGCTGCAGCTTGTAACGGGCGATCAGGTCGCGCACGCGCTGCGGGTTGTTGGCCACAATCGGCGAGGCGAGCTGCATGTCACGCGGAAAGGCCTCCAGCGTGGTCAGCCAGACAATCAGGTCGGGCTGGTAGCGGCGCGCCTGGTCAATCAGTATCAGGTCTTTGGTCAGCGAAATGGTCGGGTAACCCAGGTTATAGACCCGGATGGACTGTCCTGTGCAGGTGGTAGGCAGGGGGCCATTGTTGAGTTGGCTGGCCAGGGTTTCTTCTGGACGCAGCAGAATGCCCCACACCGAGGAATCACCTACCAGCAAGACGCGGTACTCGCCAGGCGGTTTGGCGGCGCCTGCCAGCTCGTGCGAAGCGAACATGGCGTCCAGGTTATACAGGCTGAGGTTGTAAGATTTGGCCGGGTTCTCGCCGAACGGAAGGCGTTCCCGCCCCGGCAGCAGCAAGTTGTAAGCCGAGATGCGCCCCAGCCAACTCAACGGATCCAGCGCCATATACAACAGATTGAGGATGATGAACAACCCCAGCGCTTTCAACAACACATTGCGAATAAAATGCTTGTCCATTATCAATTTTGTACTACCAGCGCCTTGCGCAGGGCGTCCAGCGTTTCGAGGGCAGTAAAATTGCGCAGGTCCCAGCCGTCCGGCGTCAGGTAGATATTCTGGCGAGCCTCATCCAGCCCGTGGTTGGGCAGGCTGTTAGCCGCCAGCCAGAAATTCAGCAGCGGAATATCATAATCGTGCGCCACCTGCGCCGTCACCAGGTTGATGCCGTTGTTGCCTTCCACGTTGTCGGCCTTGGTCGAGAGCACCGGCAGCGTGCCGTTGGCGATCACCAGGTCGACGATCTGGCGCAGATATTTCTCGTAAGCCTTGGGCGAGGCGTCCGGGCGCCAGTTGGTGCCCAGGTTGATGAAGATAATGGATGGTTTGCGCACACGCAGCTCGCAAGCCACCGGGCTTTCATCCGGCTGGCAGGACACCTTATCTGCCCACAGTGACGAAAGGGCGGTTGGGGCGCTCATCCCATCCCGCACCGCCAGGCTTTTGCGCGAGAACGAGCCTTTGAAATAGTCAATCGTCTCCTGCAAATACTTGTATTTATCGCTCAACACGTACCACTGGGTTTCATAATAGCCCAGGAAGACGTTCGGCTCGCTCTGGCAGTCTCCGATCACCGAGAAAATGTGCGGGTCATTGCCGGCGGCAATGCCGCGCTGGTAAATTTCCTGCGCCACCCCGCTGACGGTGGGCACGATCGGCCAGCCGCCCCACAGCTGCGGATCGGGGCGCGTGTCGGGGGTGGGAGTGTAGGTCTGGGTAGGGATCAGCGTCTGGCTGGGGGTAGGGGTGACCCCCAAATTGCTGGGGTTGATCGTGAAAGTCGGCGCAGGCGTTGGCGAGAGGCGCGGCGCGGGCGATGTGGCATCGTGGCTGGAGAGCGCCACCGGCTGGGCGGGCGTCTCCTGTGCACTGCGGCTGCCGCAGGCAGACAAAAGCAGCATCAAAAGCACTGATAAACACAGATAAACACAGATTTTCATCGGACTCCTATCCATAAACCTTGCAGCACCTGCCATGACGTATTGAGCGAGGGCAGGGCGAACCATACCCAGCCCAGCGTCACGTAGTGAAAGGTGAGCAGCACCCCAACCACTGTCAGGCCATGCTTGAGGTAAGGCCGGGCGGACAGGTTGGGCAGGCGTGGACGCACCCATTCCGAGTAGCGGTTCTGCAAGAACAGGCCCAGCCCGTGCCAGGCGCCCCACGCCACGAAGTTCAGAGTCACCCCGTGCCACAACCCGATCAGCACAAACGTACTGAACTGGGTGACAAAAATGATCACTGCCGGTGAAAGCTTGCGCCCGCCGCTGCGCAGCCAGCGCGTCAGCGGGTTGAAATAGTAAGCCCGGAACCACTGGGTGAGCGTCATGTGCCAGCTGTTCCAGAACAGGGTCAGGTTGGGCTTGAGGTATGGTGCGTTGAAGTTCTCGGGGAGCACGATGCCCATCAGCCGACCCAACCCAATGGCGATGTCGGTATAACCGCTGAAATCGAAGAATATCTGGAAGGCATAGGCATACAACAGCAGCCACAGCCAGCCGGCGGAGTGCGCCTGTAAGACATTGGTGGCATTCAGCGCCACCAGCGCCAGCGTGTCAGCCACCACGAACTTCTTGAACAGCCCGATTACCAGGCGCTTGCCCGCTTCGGCGTAATCCTGCGCCGCCAAACCACCCGCCTCTTTTTCGTAGCCTGGGGCTCCCTTTTCGTTGTCTGGGGCTCCCTTTTCGTTGTCTGGAGCTCCCTTTTCGTTGTCTGGAGCTCCCTTTTCGTAGCCTGGGGCTCCCTTTTCGTAGCCTGGGGCTCCCTTTTCGTAGCCTGGGGCTCCCTTTTCGTAGCCTGGGGCTCCCTTTTCGTAG
>Ga0315282_10012236_pt1 | contig 13159 bp, 14 predicted proteins | sample YL17G07_20_MG_FD_203693 | JGI IMG/M metagenome (GOLD analysis project Ga0315282, IMG submission 203693) | Sediment microbial communities from Yellowstone Lake, YNP, Wyoming, USA - YL17G07_20 | ecosystem: Environmental > Aquatic > Freshwater > Lake > Sediment | place: USA: Wyoming | collected...
ATGCCTGCAAAATCTTTTTGTCAACGTTGTCTATCTGATTCGCCAAGGTTCTTCACCTATCTGTTAATTAACCTATCAAAGTGAACTATATAAAAGTTAAGCAAAAAAGTTATTGACTATAAGAATATTTACTCATTTGTTTATAAAATATAAAGGAAATGCTTATAACAATCTGTGCACACCTAATAATTATTAGATACATTCTGAAGGCGAAAAAAATGGTTGAGTCTACAACATGGGAAAATGACTGTTGCAGATGCGGAAGCGAGGTTAAAGTCAACATACATCCTGGAAAGAGAGCTTGTCACTTGACTTGCGGTCCGTGTTTGTACCCAGAAGATTGGTCTAAATGTAATTCATGCGAGATTGTTGGGCATTGCACATATGCTTTAGATTATTTAAGAAGCCTAAAGCCTAACGGCGTCAAGAAAGGATGCTACTTTAAAGGACTGTTGAAGGGCGAAGAAACAATTTATCATACATTGCAGTTTGTAAATGCAGAGCAACTTCTTGTGAATAAACTTGGCGAAAAGAATTATCTAGAAAGCTTAAAAAAAGCTAATGCAAGAAGCCCTTGTCTTCCCAAAACACTTTAACACCAATTTTTTATCATCATTTTCTACCAAAATTTAGCATGTTCCAGGTTCGCTCATGTATATAATAAATAGCAATTTTCAGTAAAAGTTCCGCGAAACCAACACCACCACTTAATACCCAGTTTCCAGTGAATGCAAACACCAAAAGTATTGTTGTTAATGTTGCTACAATTCTCCAAGAAATTGCTTTCATTAGGCTTCTAATTGGCTTTTCCATCTATACAAACATCCTTTTCCAACTTAACTCGTCATTAAACAACGTATGAGCATAATTAATTTTTGCAGAGCCCTAAAAAAAAGGCGTTAACTAGCGTAAGCTCGCTAGAATCAAGTTTTTGACAAACAAAAATGAAGGTTAAGGCTTTTTTGATGTTTCTTTTATTGCTTCTTGGAAAAGCTTCTTTACTGCTGTAATCCTCGCCTTCTGTGCCAACACGTCGCTTGTTACTAGGTCTAATGCTTCTTCTGGGCACCATTTAACACATTGAGGCTCGCCTTGCTCCTTGCATAGATCACACACAAACACAACCTTATCTTCTGGATGCAACATTATTGCCCCGTAATCGCATGCCTCAATGCACCATCCGCAGCCGTTGCATTTGTCCTCATCCACAGCTATAAGCCCAGTTTCCTCAGATTGCGTTAAAGCGTCTCTTGGACATGCGGCCACGCATGGCGGGTCTTCACAAAGCCTACACGTAACCGCCAAATTTATCAACTGGTTTATCCTGACAACCCGTATTCTAGATTTTAACGGGTTGAAACTTTTTCCCTTAGTCATCGAGCAAATGTATTCGCAGCATTGGCATCCTACACATTTTTCAGGATCTGCTGAAACAAATTTTCTCTCATGAATCTTTACCATTAGCTATTCCTCCGCCTCTTTTGTTTTTCCAATTTTACCTTCAACGATGGGAATCAAGTCGTCCATGCCTAACTCTTTGAGCTTTTCAACTGTTGGTATGCCTTCCCTTGTCCATCCACGCGCCATGTAATAATCATCTAAAAGCAAATCAAGTTCTTCTTGTGAAACATAGGCTCCCTTAGATGGGCCTTCATCTGGAATCGGCATATGCATAACTTTGTAGGGTAGTGTGTCGTCTTTTCTGCCTAAACCTTCTCTAACGTTGAACAGCCTAGCAACGTTGTTTATTCTCTCGCCACTTTGCTTCAGCTCTTCTGGCGTCATTTCAATCCCCGTCACCAGAGTGTAAAGCTTAGTCATGTCTTCGAGTTCTTTGTAGTATGTGCCTCTTGAGAATTTGCAGACAATAAAGGAGTCGATAAGCGTGTAAACGTCTTCCATGTCCTTGACCATTTTACCCCTTCCCTTTTCAGCGATTAGGCGGTTGACTTTTCCTTTCACGTCAAAGGCGTAAGCGCCATGTCTGTTGTGGTCTGCTCCACGGAAGGAAACAGCAAAACCCAACGCGGCTGTTTTGAGGCATCTGAGGTCATAGCCAGTAACCTCAACTCCTTTGATGTGTTGTGCTAGCTTATCCGCTCCGTTGCCTATTTTTTCTCCAGCATTTTTCACACCTTCGGCTAGTATGTCGCCTATGCCTTCACGTTTGCCTATTTTCTCGATAAGTTTGACTAGAGCTTCATGATTGCCGAACCGCGCGTCTATTCCATCAAAATCCTTCTCTGTTAGAATGCTTTTTTCATAGCAGTCCATAGCAAAGCCAACGATGACACCGGCGCTGATGGCGTCTATTCCATAATAGTTACACAGGTCCATTCCTTTTATGATGGCGTCGAGGCGGTCTACTCCGCAGTATGGTCCCATAGCCCACAATGGCTCGTATTCCATCCGTGTCATAGTACCTTTGTAAGGACCTTCTGGAACCACACAAACGTGTTCGCATCTCATTGCGCAAGAGCTGCATCCTATGATTTTGGCAACGAACCTTTCGTTTAGGTTTTCTCCGCTTACCTTTTCTGCACCTTCAAATGAGGCGTTATTATAGTTTCTTGTGGGCATACACTGCAAGGCATTATGCACAAGAACATTTTCTGGTGTGCCTAATGTTCTATATTTCTGTGTGGCTGGCCCTTTCATTCTTTCATGAAATTCCTTGACATATTCCATGAATTCTTCTGGCTTTGCAACTGTAACATCGTGTGTTCCACGCACAGCAATTGCCTTGAGATTCTTTGAGCCCATGACGGCGCCCATTCCCGTTCTTCCAGCTGCTCTGGTTTTGTCGTTGATGATGCATGCTATTCGAACAAGTTTTTCTCCAGCAGGGCCTATGGCTGCAACGCGGATGTAATAGTCACCTAACTCTTCCCTTATGGTATCTTCAGTGTCGGCTGGTGATTTACCCATTAAATGTGAGGCGTCCAATAACTGGACTGAATCATCGTCAATCCAAACGTAAACTGGTTTTTCCGCTTTGCCCTTAAAAATTACAGCATCATATCCAGCCCTCTTCAATTCTGTGCCAAAAGAACCATGGGACTTGGCTTCACCAACCCCATAGCTTTGTGGCGATTTTGCAACGAAAGCATGTCCATTCCCGCCTGTTGGCCAAACCGTGCCTGATATTGGACCAGTTGTTAGAATTATTGGGTTTTCTGGGCTGAAGGGTTCTACTCCCGGCTTGGAATGGTCTAGCCATAATCGCATTCCTAAACCTATTCCGCCAATGTATTTTTTCGCGTACTCTTCATTCAAAGGCTCAACGTGCGTTTTTCCAGTTGTTAAATCTATGTGAAGTACGCGACCAGCATAACCGTGCAAGATGTTTCCTCCATACTTGTGATTTTAAGGTTTTAGTGTTTGATATTAATTTATCTATCTGAACCATGCATTTTACACGGAGCTAAACTATAGACAACACGAAGACCTTATCGATGATTAAAAAGAAGAGAAAGAAAAGTCTAAACTGCCTCTTTCAAGAGTTCAAGAATATCTCTCACAGCAATCTTGTTTTCTACGTCCAACACTTTTACAGCGTCCTCTAAGGTCGTTACGCAAAACGGACAAGCCACAGCGATAGTGTCAACACCGAGGTTCAATGCCTCTTTAACTCGGTCTACACAAGGTCTTTTTTCAGGCTCTGCTTCTTCTGTCCAAACTCTTCCAGCTCCGCCACCACAGCAGAAGCTACTTTGCCTTGTTCTCCGCATCTCGACGAGTTCTAGACCGCGTATGGATTGCAAGACTTGTCTTGGCGCATCATATATTTCGTTGCGTTTACCTAGGAAGCATGGGTCGTGATAGGCAACTCTTCTCTTAACGGTTTTTGCGGGTTTAATCTTGCCTTGCTGGATGGCTTCTGCCAAAAATTGTGTGTAATGCTGAACATTGAGTTTTGCGTCCGCGTATGGCTTGTCATTCTTAAAAGTGTTATAGCAATGAGGTGATAGCGTGACGATTTTTTCTGCGCTGAATTTCTTGAACATTTCAATGTTGTGCAAAGCAAGTTCCTCGAAAAGTCCTTTCTCTCCCATTCTCAGTATGTGGTCTCCACAGCACCATTCCTCAGTGCCTAACGTCGCATAGTTTACGCCTAGACTGTTGAGTATTTGAGCCATTGTTCTGGCGATTTCTCGGTTTCTCAAGTCGTAAGTGTTTGAGCAACACGTGAAAAGTAGAACATCCGCCTTTGCAACGTTCGGAAACGTTTTAACGTTCAAGCCTTCAGCCCATTCCATTCTCTTGCTTTGATGCGTTGACATTGGGTTGTGGTATTTGTAGACGCTTTCAAGCACATCTTTAACGGTTCTTGGAATGTTCCCAGCTTCTACCAGAAGGCTGTGGTCATCAACTATCGAGTTTGCGCAGCTGACAAGTTTGGGACAGAACAATGTGCATGAGTTGCATTGGGTACATAGCCATATGTTGTCTGCCATAGGCTTTAATCGTTCTTCGCAACCTTTGTCTCTTGAATCTGCGATGAATCGGTAATTAGCGGTTAAAGCTGAAGGTCCAAGAAATCTTTCATCTATTGCGGCTGGGCATGCTGAGTAGCAGATTGAACACTTGGTGCACAGGGTCAGGTCCCAGTACTTCTTAAGATCAAGTGGCATCTGAACAAATTCTGTAGGCTTCTTAAGCTCGTCGCCGTTCTTTATTAGAACTGTTTTAATTTTCTTGAAGGTGTCAAAGAACGGTTGGATGTCGACCACTAGGTCTTTTATAATGGGCATGTTGGAGAGAGGTTCTATTACTAAGGAGTCAATTCCAAGGTCGAGGACTTGCGTGTAACAGGCTAACATGGGTTTTCCGTTAACATTGATTCCGCAGCTTCCACAGATACCCATTCTGCAAGAGTGCCTAAACGTAAGCGTCTCATCAAGATTATCCTTAATGTATTGAAGTGCTTCCAAGATGGTTGTTCCCTTGTAGACGGGTGCCTTATACGTGGATACATAATGCCTCTTATTTTGAGGGTCAAAACGATGTATCTTAAACTCAACAATTTTCTCCACTTTAGTGCTCATGCAATTCACCTCCTAATAAGTTCGCGCAGTCGGCGGCCACTTGGTTATCGTAACCGGCGCATACTCAAGCCGTGGGCCTTCTTTTGTGCAGTATGCTAGAGTGTGTTTTAACCAGTTTTCATCGTCACGTTTCGGGTAATCTCGCCTTGAATGTGCGCCTCTTGACTCTGTTCTGGCAAGTGCGCCGGCTATAGTAACTTCAGCAAGGTCTAACATGAAGTCAAGCTGTAGAGCGGAGGTAAATCCAGTATTGAATGGTTTGCCTTTGTCTTCAACCCTTATGTTTTTGAATCTTTGTTTGAGCTCTCTTATTTCTTTCAATGCGCTCTCGAGTTGGTCGCCTCTTCTGAATATCCAAACTTTCGTGTTCATAATGCGTCTCATTGCGTCTCTAATGAGGGGCACTCTTTCATCGCCTTCGCTGCCCAAAATTTCGTCAAAGACCCTTTTTTCCTCTGCCAAAAGTTTTTCATGCGGAATTTCGCGAAAGTTGCCGGATAAGGCTTTTTTAGCGGCTTCTTCGCCGGCAACTGCTCCGAAAACTAGACAGTCAGCTGTCGAGTTTGTGCCAAGCCTGTTTGCTCCGTGAACGCTGATACATGAGCATTCGCCAGCAGCGTAGAATCCGTTGATTGGTGTTTCAGTTTTTATGTTGGCTTTGATTCCTCCCATTGAGTAGTGGGCTGCTGGTCTAATAGGTATCTGCTCTTTGACAGGGTCTACTCCGCCAAGTTTTATTGCAACGTCGCGTATGAGAGGTAACCTTTCATTTATTTTCTCTTCGCCTAGATGTCTTAGGTCTAAGGCTATGTAAGGACCATATGGTCCTTCTAATCCTCTTCCTTCCAAGATTTCAGTTTGTTCCGCTCTGGATATTACGTCTCGAGGGGCTAGCTCCATTTTTTCTGGAGCGTAGTTTTTCAAGAACCGTTCACCTTTAGCGTTAATTAGGTATCCTCCTTCGCCTCGGGCTCCTTCGGTTATCAGCACTCCAGATGGGACTAGGCCTGTGGGGTGGAATTGAACGAACTCCATATCTTCCAGCGGTACTCCTGCCCTGTAGGCCATGGCCATTCCGTCGCCTGTGGTTGTGTAGGAGAATGTTGTGAATTCGTATATGCGCTCGTGGCCTCCAGTTGCCATTATGATGGCTTTCGCTTGGAACGCATGCATTTCACCACTCTTTAATTCTATGGCTGTTAAGCCCACTGCAACGTTGTTTTCAGCTATCAGGGATGTGGCGAACCATTCGTCGTAGAATTTAACGTTGTTGTAGGATGTGGCTTTTCCATACAGTGTGTGCATTTCATGAAAGCCTGTCATGTCGGCTGCGAAGCATGCTCTAGGGTAAGTGTGGCCACCGAAGGGGCGTTGGTCTAACTTTCCGTCAGCGGTTCTGCTCCATGGGCATCCCCAATGCTCTGTCAAAATGATTTCCTTAGGTGCTTGTCTAACGAAAAATTCTGCAGCATCTTGGTCTGCGAGATAATCCGCCCCTTTAACAGTGTCGAAGGCGTGTAAGTCGTAGGAGTCTTTTTCTCGCATTACTGCAGCTGTTCCGCCTTGTGCACAGACTGAGTGCGAGCGGATGGGGTGAAGTTTTGAAATTACAGCTATGTCGAGTTTATTGCTAAACTCGGCAGCGGCAACCGCAGCCCTTAAACCAGCTAGGCCGGCTCCAACGATAATTATGTCATGAATATGTTTTTCCATTCAAGTGTTCACCTACTTGAAGAGATTACCTTAGTTTATGATCTAGCCTTTATATTTTTTCCAAACTTTTTGATGTTTAAAATGGTTAATCCAGAAACTTTTTTATAATATGCTTAACATGGCTTTTAGCGTTCCCTATGAGGAGTTGAAAGTGAATGTTTGTTGGTGTGGATCACGTGGGTGTCGCTGTGAAGAATTTGGATGAGGCAATTGCCTTATACCGTGATGTTTTGGGTTTCAGACTTGAGGATGTTCATATTTTGACAGAGCGAAAGGTTAGGGTGGCGTTTCTTTCCACCGGCGGCGAAACCAACATTGAGCTTTTGGAGCCTCTGGGCGGCGATAGTCCAGTTGCGAAGTTTCTTGAAAGCCGCGGAGAAGGCATTCAACACGTTGCGGTGAAGGTTAAGGATATTGAGGCGGTTTTGGCTGAGTTTAAGAGAAAAGGCGTAGTGTTGGTTGATGATAAGCCTAGAGCTGGCGCTGAGGGCGCAAAGATTGCTTTTGTTCATCCGAAGAGCACGAAAGGCGTGCTTTTGGAACTTGTTGAAAGGCCGTAGGTTTGTTGATGAATGTGAATGTGGATAGACTTCAAGAAGGCTTACGCACTAAGAGGTTTGGTAAGAATATTATTTTTTTGCGTGAGGTTGGTTCTACGAATGATTTGGCTAAAGAGTTGGCTGGTTATGGGGCTGTTGAAGGAATGGTTGTTGTTGCGGAAACTCAGACGGTTGGGCGTGGAAGGCTTGATAGAGGGTGGGTTTCGCCGAAGGGTGGTTTGTGGTTTTCTGTTGTTCTTAGGCCTAAGGTTCGTGCGGGTGAGGCTGTTAGGCTTGTGTTTGTGGCTGGTTTGGCTGTGGCTGAGGTTTTGCGTGAACTGTATGGGGTGAGGGTGGAGACTAAGTGGCCTAATGATGTGCTGGTGAAGGGACGAAAAGTTTGCGGCATACTCACAGAAATGAACACGACAGGCGAAAAAGTCAACTATGTCATAGTAGGGGTCGGAGTTAACGCGAACTTTGATGTGAAAAAGGTTTTTCCAGAAGATTTGAAAACGGTTGCTACTTCGCTTGAAAATGAGCTTGGCAGAAAAGTTAGGTTAGAAGAATTGTTTAGGGCTTTGCTTGAGAAGCTGGAAAACATTTATGCTTTGTTTTTGAAAGAAGGTTTTGGTCCAGTTCTGGGGAAATGGAAAACGTATGCGGGCTTTTTAGGCTGCCAAGTGGAAGTGGCAAGTGGAACTGAAAAGTGGGTTGGTCTTGCATTGGATGTTGAGAATGATGGCGCTTTGATTATGAGGTTGGAAGATGGGACAGTAAAGCGTGTTTTCGTTGGGGATGTTACTCTGCGGTCAAGATGAGCGGTTATTTTCATTTCGTTCTTTTTCCTGTGATATAGAAGCCTCGTTTTTCGAGTTGTTCGAGCAGTTCTTTTGGTTCCGGGTGCCATTGTCCCCATTTTCTGCAGATGTGTTCTGTCCAGCTGTAATTGTCATATGTGAATGTTTCTTTGCGGTCTCCCTCCAACGGTATTTTTGCGTTTGCTTTGCGATAGTAGTCTTGAGCAAGATAGCCCTCATCCATTTGTTTCATGGCTTTTGAAACCGTTTTTTCCTCTAGTTTTGGGTATTTGTCTTTGAATAGGGTGAATCCCATGGGATAGCGGGGCCGTGGCGGTGGATCTTCTGCTGGATAACCCATTGCTAACTGCACGAGCGGGAAGACTCTTTTGGGCAGGTTGTATTCTTCTGCGATTTTGTCTGCGCGGTACATGGCACTTCCGAGGAAGCAACTTCCAAGTCCAAGGCTTCTTGCTGCGACGACCATGTTCTCAGCCATTAAAGCAGCGTCTTGAATACCAAAGAACAATAGCGTTAGATCGTTTGTGACTAGCTTCCAGTTTCTTTTCGCCATTATCAGTTCGAATTTGTGAGAATCAACGCAAATTGTGAATAATAGTGGAGCTTTGAAAGGGTTGCGTTTTTTGTTTCGTGACAGTAGCACACTATAGTATTGGGAAGCGAACGGCGCCTGTTGCCCTGCTCTGACAATTGTTTCTATCACTTCGTCTGAAGGCGTTTCGTCTGTGTACTTTCGGATTGATCTGTGATTGAGCATGGTTTGAATAATGGGATTGGGTTTCATGGCATCATCTTCTTTACGCTTAAATCCAAGATTCTGCTGGTATATAACTTTCTTTTGAGAAAGTGATAGAGTATGTTTTTGGCGGGGGTGAGCTTGTGAAATTTGTTGTAGGTTGTGACTTTGCCGAGTTCAAGAGATACTTGAGAAGAATTGGGCTGTATAAAGAAGAGGGAGAGCTTGAGAAGTTAGAAACTTTGCTCATGAACAAACTGCTTAACCTTATTGTCTGGAGAGAGAATGGTGAGATTATTGGTCATGCGATCTGGCATGAAACTAATACTGAGGAGCATAGAAAGGGCGATCCTAGAGATAAAGAGGATAGAAAGATATTAGAGAAGCTTCTTGGTGGGAAGAAGGATTTCGTTGAGCTTCATGAAGTTTGGCTGACGGAAGAGCACAGAGGAAAAGGTTATGGGAAGAGGTTCTTTGAGTTCTTTGAAGAGTTCATTAGGAACAGGGGCTATGAGTCAATAATTTATTATGCATATCATCCTGCTGCAATAGCTATATGTCGTCAGCGCGGATATCAAGAAGCCTACGGAATTGAGGAAACAGGACCGAGAGGTGAAGTGGAAACGTGTTATGTATTTTACCTTTCGCTTAAAAAGAACTTGAAAGGGTAATATATACATAAATTTTGTGCATACAAATAGAAAAGTGGGATTTGCGTTTCGCATCGTTAATCATTTTTTGCCATCTGAAGAATAGCACACGTTTTCCATAGGTTCTAAATATTCGGTGAAGTAATATACTCATCAATTTGAGGGAATAATAATGACAGCTATAAAAGAGCCTAGTGTTGATGAGAAGATTAAGCGTTTAAGAGAGTTAAGCGAACAAGCCAAACTTGGCGGAGGACAGAAACGAATCGAGGAACAACACGCCAAAGGAAAATTGACAGCAAGAGAGCGCATTGAGCTTTTATTAGACCCGGGCAGTTTTAACGAACTCGACCAGTTTGTTGTGCACCAGTGCACAGAATTCGGCATAGCTGACCGTAAAATCCTAGGTGATGGCGTCGTAACAGGCTACGGTACAATAGACGGCAGACTCGTCTACGTGTTCTCGCAAGACTTCACAGTCTTCGGCGGCTCACTAGGCGAAATGTTCGCAAAAAAAGTCTGCAAACTAATGGACCTAGCCCTAAAAACAGGCGCCCCAGTAATAGGCTTAAACGATTCAGGCGGAGCACGCATACAAGAAGGCGTGGCAAGCCTCGCAGGCTACGGTGACATATTCTTCCGAAACGTTATAACCTCAGGCGTCATCCCGCAAATAAGCGCAATAATGGGACCGTGCGCAGGCGGAGCCGTATACTCTCCAGCCCTAACCGACTTCATCATCATGGTTGACAAAACAAGCCACATGTTCATCACAGGCCCAGACGTAGTCAAAGCCGCACTGGGACAAGAAGTAACATTCGAAGAACTCGGCGGAGCAATGATTCATTCTCAAACTAGCGGCGTCGCCCACTTCATTGCAAAAGACGAACAAAACTGCATCCAAATAATCAAAAAACTCCTAAGCTATTTGCCAAGCAACTACCTAGAAGACCCGCCAGCAATAGAGCCAACAGACGACCCGAACCGCACAGACGAAACCCTAGCACATATTCTGCCAGACGACCCAGACAAACCCTACGACGTAAAAGAAATCATAACACGCGTAATAGACAACGGCGAATTCTTCGAAATCCAACCCCTCTGGGCACAAAACATAGTAATCGGCTTCGCACGCCTAAACGGCAAAACCATAGGCATAGTAGCCAACCAACCCGCACACTACGCAGGCGCATTAGACATAAACAGCAGCATGAAAGCAGGAAGATTCATACGCTTCTGCGACTGCTTCAACATCCCAATAATCACATTCGTAGACGTCCCAGGCTTCCTTCCAGGCCTAGAGCAAGAACATGGCGGCATAATAAAACACGGTTCCAAATTGCTATACGCCTATTGCGAGGCAACAGTGCCAAAAGTCACCGTAATACTCCGCAAAGATTATGGCGGCGCTTACGACGTGATGGGCAGCAAACACAGCGGAGCAGACTTAAACTACGCTTGGCCAACAGCCGAAATCGCCGTAATGGGACCGCACGGAGCAATAAACATAATCTTCAGAAAAGAAATAGCCGAAGCCAAAGACCCAGAACAGAAACGAACAGAACTTGTAAGCGAATACCGCCAAAAATTTGCAAGTCCCTACATAGCTGCACAGAAAGGCTACATAGACGAAGTAATCGAACCAGCAGAAACCAGACCCAAGCTTATCAGCGCATTAGAAAGCCTAACCACAAAACGCGAACCAAGACCAACAAGAAAACATGGAAATGTGCCGTTATAAGGTGTAGTGTCTGTTATGGACGATAAAAAGATTCTTGTTTCCGATTCTCTGCAGGAAACGCTTTGGCGTTTGGAAGAAGTGCGTAAAGGCTTCAGGAGAAAATCTGATATATATGTTAAAGAAGCGCTGGAATGGGTTCTATCAAGACAAGGATTGGAGGGCTCTTATCATAATCTATTCTTGCCAACAAGCCAAGACCTTACTCAAGGAGTGCATCTACCCACAGGCGAACACATAAAAACCAACGTAGCCACGCGGCATATTCTAGGCGAAGAGGCACTTCGAACCTTAATTGTTTGGAACCTTGAATCATCCAAACCCGTCAAAGAAGCAACTAAAGGCTTCAATCAAATCATAGAAATAGGAGGCAAAAATGGAAGCTACTGCTGCTACAATTGCACAATAGCCTTTCTTCGAACGCTTGCAGTCACCAAAATCAATGTAAGAGACGAAATACTTGAGAAAGGCTTGGACAAAATAAAGAAAGCACAATCGTCTGATGGACGGTGGCGCGGCTTTCCCTTCTATTACACATTGCTTTTCCTATCCGAACTTGATTCACCATACGCAAAAAATGAACTGAAACGCGCTAAAAAAGCTGCGGAAAGGCTCTTGAAACGCTATAACGGTAGCGATAGAACATCTCTCTTCCGACGGCTAGCATTAAAAGAAGCATCAAACGCTATTTAACAACAAAACAATCGATAATGTGGTGTGCTGATGACAGACAAAGTAAAGTTAACTCGCAAACAGATAATTGAGGCTCTAGTAAAAGCCTTAAAACCACTTGATTATGTCCACGCCTTCTATGAAGGAGGCGCTGTAGCGTTTAATCGTATCGATGAATGGTCTGACCTAGACCTTTACTTAGTTGTAGATGACGAAAAAGTGAATGAAACATTCGTTGCAGTCGAAAAAACTTTGAGTTCACTGTCTCCTATCCAACAGAAGATTGATTTGCCACAAACCGCATGGCCAAGTGTTTCTCAGGCTTTTTACAGACTAAAAGACGTAAACGAATACCTTATCATTGACCTTTGTGTTTTAAAGCTCAGCAGTTCAGAAAAGTTCCTAGAACCAGAGATACATGGTAACGTCGTATTCTATTTCAACAGATCTGGTAAGGTTAAGCCTCTTCCGCTGGACAGGGACGCGTTTTTTAGGAAACTGAATGAAAGAATGGGGCGACTGCAAGCAAGGTTTGACATGTTCAACAACTTCGTTCAGAAGGAGATCAACAGAGGTCACCATCTTGAAGCCATAGACCTATATCACGGTCTAACCCTTGCCACTTTGGTCGAAGCCTTACGGATTGAACACAACCCTATACATTACAATTTCAAGATGGAATACTTACATTACGAACTTCCATCTGAAACTATTAAGAAACTTGAGCATCTATACTTTGTCAAAGACGAGAAGGATCTACAAAAAAAATACCGCGAGGCAATTAAGTGGTTCAATAAGACAATGCAAGAGATTAACCAAAAAGAGATAGAAAGACTAATAAGAAAATCATAGACTCTTGCGCGCTCTAGAAAAGGATATCGTCGCTCATCTTAACTCTGCCATTCTCGATTGGTACTCCCTCTTTTTCCACAAGCTTCCTTCTAGACTCAGCCGCATTTCTTTCTCCTCCAAATCCGCCGTCACACCTGACGACACGGTGGCATGGAACAACTGGGTGAAGAGGGTTCTTGTGCAGGGCATTAGCAACAGCCCGATAAGCATATGGTTTGCCAATTTTTTCTGCTATTCTCTTATATGTGCTGACTTTTCCGCGCGGAATCTTGAATGTGGTGACCAAAACTTCTTTTTCGAATTTTGTCTTATCGGATAAGAAACGCCTAACATCTTCTTCCGTTTTAATTGCATCCTTATCCATTAATCATCCCTTCTCAACATTTTTTG
>Ga0315282_10012237_pt1 | contig 13156 bp, 15 predicted proteins | sample YL17G07_20_MG_FD_203693 | JGI IMG/M metagenome (GOLD analysis project Ga0315282, IMG submission 203693) | Sediment microbial communities from Yellowstone Lake, YNP, Wyoming, USA - YL17G07_20 | ecosystem: Environmental > Aquatic > Freshwater > Lake > Sediment | place: USA: Wyoming | collected...
GAAGTCGTCCCAACGCCCGCTCGAGCAGCATTCAAGTGAGAATGTGGACCTCTGGCTGCTAGCACACCAAAGTGACGAGGAGCAGAGAGCAGTGTGCTAACCAGCTTCCTTGGCCAATCCGTCACATTCTATTAATGCTCGTGCCAGATTTGCTGCGGTCTCAGAGACTTGCCTTGACACCCTACCATACAGCTTCTTTGCCTGCAGTCCCACGAGCTTGATTTCAGTCGATTCTCCCAGATCCAGCGCTATCAGCTGAGCAAGCAGAGAGAGAGGGAACTTGTGCATTAACGGGAAGCTGGCGTGATGCTCACGCAGGTCCTCAATCACAACATCGCCGGGGAGGAGCTTCCTGTCCACCGCATTGACCATTATGACCGTGTCGGGTTTGCACGCGGTGATTTGGGAAAGAGATTTCTCAGGTGCGCTTCCTCCAAGAAAGATTTTGATATTGTTGAGTTTACTGCGCACGAGCTTGTACAATATGGGGCCGGCGGCGTCGTCGCCTGAGTTGCTGCCCACGCACAACACGACGACATGACGGTCTTTTACCAGTCGTCGGATGGCATGCGGCAGTTCAAGCATGAGGAATGGCTACCTCAGTTCGCTATTGACTTACTCAGTTGCTGAGCGTGGGCGAGCATATCCTGATACATGACGACGAAGTTGAATGAGTACGGGCATACGCCGGCGCAGAGATTGCATTGCGCGCAGACAGCCATCTGTTCCGATACGTATCTGATCTCGCTTGGCGTCAGTTTTCTGCTCCTATGTATCTGGTAGTACTTTCTCAGCTTTATGACAGGTGCCTCCATTTTGTCCCCGTTGAAGGCCTCGAAGGTTGGGCACACTTCAACGCATCTTCCGCACTTGCCGCAGGCATCTCTGAACACCATTGCCGTACCCCATTGTTCGCCCATCGTCGGCATCGAGTCGGACTTTGTCAACCGCCATCCAATCGTCGCCACGGCGTGCCTTACGGCGCCACCTGCCAAGAATGAGACAACCAGAAATGAATAGACCAGCACCACGTGAATAGTTCCGAATCCTCTTATGTAATAGAACGCAATAGACGTGAAGCCCGCTGGTAGAGAGAGAGTCTGCACGAATCCTGGGATGAAGGGCAAGAAGCTCGAAACTGGTGTGAAACCGAATACTGGCAAAGCATGCACAGTTCCGACCGCTGCAAGTGCTCCCAAGAACGCTAAGTCTAGGAAGAACACTTTACCATATGCGAGCCTGAAGAAGGGGTTCCTGATGTATCTGACAATGAACCCAATTCCACCGGCCAAGATGAACAGTCCTGTTATTCCGTGAACCCAAGAGAGCAGCCCCCCGTAGCTCGCAAAAAAGTCTGCTACTCCATTGACGAAAAACGCGGTCTCCATAATTAGTCCGGTTATTATGTTGCCCCACACGCCGATGTGGAATAGAAAGTCACTTGGTCCTACGGTGAGAGACCTCTTGAAGAGTAGCTCTATTAACCCTGGTTTCTTGAGCTGAAGCGACGAGAGCCTGAACCTAGCTTCCTTACGTCTTGCCATTCACTTCCCCTCCGCTTTCTTTTCTTTTCCGGTGCGCCACGCTAAGCCTAACAGCATCGTTCCCGCGAAGAAAGGAACCCAAGCGAGTCTCGACCATCTCACTAAAGTTGAATACCACCTGTATTCAGACGGGTATTGCGGTTTGACCACGGTTATCTCGGGTGTGTTAAGCAGTTGATTGAACTCGTCTCCGGTCAGCATCAACAAGGTTGCAGTATCTTCGGCGAAGAGCAACTTCCCATTGGTACTCTTTGCTAAGGCCAACCCTTCCTGCACCTTCTGCGCATATGGGCCCCAGGTCTTTGCGTGCGGTGGACACACAGTCACGCAGTTGGGCGTACCCCCATCCTCTGTCTGCTTGCTGCAGAGATCGCACTTGAAGATCCGCTTACTGACCGGATCGTAGCTGATTGATTCGAAGGGGCAGACGGAAGCGCACTGCAGACAACCTATGCACCTTTCCCTGTCGTATACTACTGCCCCTGAATCTAGTTGTTCTAATGCGTGGCTCTCGCAAACTGTGGCGCAGGGAGCACTCACGCATTGCATACAATTCTGGGGAAACGGTTTTCGTCCTCCTATAAGAGGCACCTTGGTGTATGCAGTTCCTTCCACTGTGTCACCGTAGAACCTCCTGTGGTAGTCAGCGCATGCAGCCACGCACCTCATGCAGCCGATGCATTTGCCGACTTCAACCAGCATCGCATTCTTCGGAGTTTTGGTCGAGGCGGGTGCTTGCAGTGGACCTAGCTTGGAAATGACGACAAGCCCCCCAAGACCTGCAGCAGATTTCAGGAACTGTCTTCGATCTATCTCCATCATCTCAATCGCCTCCGATACTACTCACAACTTGGCCGTCCGAATTTTCCACTCGAACGATCAGATCCTTCTCCAAGTGGGTCGAACATGAGATGCAGGGGTCGTACGCTCTTACAACCAAACCTACGTCGTTCCACAGCCCTTTCTCGTTTACGTCTCCCTTCGAGATGTTCCTTGTGGCGGCACTCATGACGGAGGCCTCGATTCCTCTCGAGTTGGTTTCAGTCGGAGTGATGATGTTCGCGAATGTCACGTACCCTTTGTCGTTCCATTTGTAATGGTGGATTAGCGTTCCTCGTGCTGCTTCAACAGCTCCTGCTCCTTCCCCTGCCTTCATCTTGGCCTCGTTGCGCACTTCACCTTTTGTTATGCTTTCGTCCGAAAGTAGGGTCTCTAAGCGCTCCGCAGCATAAACTAGGCAGACATATCGGGCTAAGTTGTATTGCAGCGTCCCGTTGATCGGTGACCCGAACTTCTTCCTTAATGCTTTTAGAATTTCGTCCGCTGATTCGCCCCCGGCTGCTTTGGCAACGTTCACTCTTGCTAGCGGGCCTGTCCTGACAAGATCATCCTCCTTTGATTTGGTTTGAAGCCGGACCCCTTTCGTGTATGTGTACTGGACTCCTTCTTCTGCAATGTAGTCGCCGTATTCCGATGGTTCGAACTCGGCGCTTAGGCGTCCTCTGTTGTCTAGTATGCTTATCTTGCCGGTGTAGAAATTGATGAGACCCTCGTGGCTCATTGCCATGTAACTAGAATCAATGTTACCCAGCTCCATGTTTTCTTCTACATAATCGAGTATCAGAGGCGCAACGGCAGCGTCGTACAAGCTGAGCACTTTCTTCTTGGCTTCAGATGCTTCACTCAGTAGTTTGGCTCTGTCTTGTTCAGAGAGTCTCTTCGTAATTCCTCCAGGTGTAACGGTCATAGGATGAACCGCCTGTACTCCTAGAGTCTCGATTACGCGTTGGCCCACCTCGCGAATGAAGATGACGTCTTTTACTGCATTTGGCAGTTTCTTGTTCAATGCCACAATGTCACGCTTCTCCAAGGGCTGGTCTTGTAGAAGGTAGTCTGGGCCCGAAAGCACAAAGACCTGGAGCGTATGATCGCCAAGTATCTCACCCATCAGCATGAGCTCTCTAAGCTTCTCCGCGGTCTCGGGGACAGTGAGTCCAAGTCCGTTTTCAATCGCCTTCACGCAGGCTAGGTGATGTGGAACGGGGCATACGCCGCAGATTCTTGTGGCCACTATCGGAACCCTGGAGACTAGCCTGCCTTCGAGGAATTTCTCAAAGCCTCTGAACTCCTCGGTGCTAGCCATGGTCTTCGATACGTTGCCCTTTTCATCTAACTTAATTGTGACCTTCAGCTGTCCCTCAATTCGTGTGACGGGCGAAATCTCGATTTGATCCATCTATTTCCCTCCCAGTAGTCCTCGCAGCATCTGTTTGATGACAGGGCCTGGTGGTGGACAGCCAGGAATAATGTAGTCTACCTTCACATGCTTGTATGCAGGTTCAAGCTTCTCCAGCAGCTTCTTAGACCGTTCGTCGGGATGTGTGCCTTCCTTCGGGTATGCACTTTTCACCAAATCATTACGCCCGTACAGGTTGGCGAGCCCCACAAGACCACCAGCACTGGGACAGGTTCCAAAAGCAACGAGGATCTTTGACTTTTTCCTAGCTTCCTTGAGTCTCTCCAAGTCATGTTGATTTCTGATCGCTCCAATCAAGAGCGTCACGTCAGCACTATCATAGTCTCTAGTGCTGGCGAGTACAGGAGCATAGACAAGATCCAAATTGTCTTCCAATACGTTCAGCAATCCCTCTCCAAGGTCTGCAAGTGCGATTTCACATCCACCGCAAAGAGCGAAATCTTCCAAAGCGAGTTTCAGCTTGGTCACAACAATCAGACTGATTGTTGAGTAGATTGTTTATTGAAGGTTAGCGCATAGTTCCACGTCTGGGTGCCAACTGTGGAACTTGTGTGATGATTATAAAAACAAAATGACCGAGTTATTTGCGTGATGCAGCCTCAAAGAGACAGAGCGCCAGTGTCTGAAGCCGTCCCAACGAAAAAACCACCACGAACGCGGATGTCTCTAGAAGATCCCATAATCGTCTCTTTAGTCTTCGTGTTCGCATTCTACCTCTACTCTCTTCAAGATTTTTTTCTCGGAGTGATTGCGGGAGCTTTCTTCGGCTCTTTCACCTTCCTGATGCTTAAGTCTGCGAAGCCGTATAGGATCCGGAGCGTGTTCGTTGTCGTTCTCACTGTGCTGATGTGGATAGGATTCGTACTGTTCCTTGTTCAACTAGGACCGTACATCTATCGATGGCTCGAGACACATCAAAAAGTGCCGCTGATACCTCCAACTGTTTCAGGCTCCGGATTAGTTTCTATCCTATGCCCATACCTTCTACCCTTCAGTGCAATCAGTCAGATAACAGTCAGCCTCCCACCCTATGTGAGGTTCTGGGCCGTTTTTCCACCAGATAATATGACCTTTGCCATAATCGTCGCCGCATACATCATCACCGCGATGGTGCTGGGGAAGGGGTTTTGCGGTTGGCTTTGTCCTTTCGGCGGACTCGGGGAGGGGCTTAGGCATATGAGCAAATCCCGAGAAGCGTACTCTGAGCTGAAGGGTTGGATGTATGCATTCGGTCAGGCAAGGGGAGTGGATCTCTCATCCGCGAAAGCAGACCGTGCGATGCGGGATGTAAAGTATGCTGTGCTGCTGGTGACTCTGCTTCTGGCTTTGACGTTTGGTGTTCAATGGTTCTGCGTTTTCTGTTGGGCTGGGATACTTTCTTGGTTAGGTTCGCCGTTAAGCATTCTCATAGCCGCAATTATTGCGGCGTTCTTCTTTGTTGGGCTTCCGTTGATGAGTGGGCGGAAGTGGTGTCACTCTATCTGTCCGGTTGGGGCTGGGTTAAGCCTGCTGGATAGGATGTCGCCTTTCAGGATTGTTGTGAACAATGAGAAGTGCACTGACTGTGACGCATGCCTCACCATCTGCCCAACGTTCGCGTTCGTGAAGACCAGCAGCATCTCAGTTAGCGATACATGTGACAAGTGCTTGACGTGCGTGAGCAAATGCCCGTTTGGGGCGATGGAGCTTAGGGTGCGTGGCTTGAAGGTTGATCCGAGGAAGTTTCTCATCCCAGCCGTCACCTTGTCCGCTTCATTCTGGTTCCTCTGGTTCATCGCAGTGGATTTCGATCTTGTGGGACTGTTGGCGGGTGTTTTTCATTGATCGAAGCTATTCTTGCGGGGCTACTGCTGGGGCTTGGCAGTGGACTCCAGTGTACAGTCATCTGCTTACCGATACTGTCAGTCCAATTGCTCACTGGGAAAAGGACGATGCGTGATAGTTTGATGGTGGCGGGTGTTTTCTCGGTGGGCAGGTTGATTGCATACTTGACGATCGCGTCCTTGGTCTATGTGGCAGCGCAGTCGTTGAGCTACGCGCTTCAAAGCAGCCAGGTTAAGGGGGTGATCATGGTTCTTCTTGGATTTGTGTTGCTGTACTATCTCTATAGGTCGCTGAAGGGTAAGTCGCATGCAGGTTGTCACGTCTACGGTCAGAGCAGACCAACATTGCTACTTGGATTATTCTCAAGTTTTTCTATATGTCTTCCCTTAGTGGCCTTGTTGTCGTTCTCTGCGAGTTATGATCTTTTCACGACTTATGCGTCGATAGGTATGTTTTGGGTTGGTTCATCCGTTTACACGCTTGGGGTTGCTTCGTCAATTGGGGGAATGTTCCGTTTGAAAGGCCTAGCATCTATTGCTCAAAGGGCCTCTCTGATAGGTAGCATGGCGAGTGGATTGCTGGGGTTGGTGTTTCTGTTGAGCGGGCTTGGCTGGCTTTTCCCGTATCCCTAGAGCCCTAATTGCGTCTTCCGCTATACAAGGCTCAGCGCAGGATCCAAGCCGGTTCGAATGACGGACCTGCAGTCGCGGACTCTTAGTCTCTCAGTCCACGCGTGCAAAAGGACTCGGAACTAGACTGTTAGAAGACCCAGTAACACAAGCACGTACTGGATAGGCGAGAGATATTCAACCTGGGCAGGGACATAGGTTAGCTCATCAGCAGTCGGAAACGTCACCTTGACCAAGAAGGTCGGGTCATAGGTGAAGGAGAGGATAGAAAACTTGGCTACCCCGGACGTAGGTCCGTCGGGCTTGAAGTCCAGAACCATCTGTCGACTTGACAACAACGTGCGAGTGTTATAGTCATAGACAGCAACTTTGACAGTCCCCCGCGTGGGCTGCGTCAAGCTGTTTGAGATTGTGAAGTTAACATCAAGCCTGTTCGTGTACTCGCTGCTGCATCCTTGAACATTCGATGTCTGGGGCTGTATGGCGACGCCATCGGTAACTTTCCACGTCGTATACTGGGTTTTGAACTCTTCGGTTTCGCCGTGCTCAGCGACGGTGAAAATTGTTTGCACCGCGCCGCCAACGAAGTCTACACTTACATGATCCCTATACATGTCGGGAAGAGGAACGAAGCCTGTCGCTTGAGCCTGGTAAGGAATCTTCACCTTAGTTAGCGCGATAAGAAGTATAAGCAAGATAACGAAAACGACCGGCTTGGCGAAGCGCCCTGCTCGCTTCCCACTCATCAACTGTTGGTTCCCAGCCACATGGTCACATCGCGATGCCTTTCTCTTAGGGTTTGCTGCGAGTTATCGGTGATGGTCTTCCATGTTTGGCTGTAGCGCGGGGAGTGCTAACCAAGTATGCATCCGACCGATCGAACAGAACGCCGAACTTCTGCTTCGCAGACAAGTATTCCATGACATCCTCAATGTTCCTGACTCTGAACCATCCGGTGACCGCCATGTTGTCGTAGATGGGCTGTGGTACAGTCCTCCTGTCTTCGGCCCTATTCGGAGATATCACGATTGTCTCGTAGACTCTATTCCTGTTACATGACTCGTAGAGTGCTCGTATTTCCTTGTCATCAAGGGGTTTGTCGCTCACCTTTACAAAGAGATGACCTTTGACGGTTGCTCCATGCATTTCTGCTACATCTTCTTCGTGGGTGTGATCGAAGGATATGTCGTCAACCAAGATGTTCCCTGTCTGTTGCAGATGGTCCTTCACGTACTCTCCGAGCAGGTGATTCCGTAGATCCTTAGGCAAGAGAAGTTTCAACGTCAATTTGGAAACGTGATCGTTCAATGCGTGAGCAGGGTATAAGCATTGACTGAGACGTCGGTTTGGATCTAGAGTTTTGTTGTGAGAAAATCACGTATCATGCTGGACTTTGTACCAGAAGTGGAATCCAACTATGGAACTTGGCTCCAAGTCCTAAATACTCTGCACACGCTTCCTACGCCGGGAAGAAAAATGGATCAATTTTTCTTCTACACAAAAAGAGAGAAAGAAAAATGAGTAAAGATAAAGACGAAAAACTGAAGACAACTCGCAGAGATTTCTTGAAAGGTATCGGAGCAGGTGCAGTAGTTGCAGCGGTAGCAGTAGCTGGCGTCGAAGAATATCGCATGGCTCAGGCGCCGCCCGTGGTAAAGCCCCCGGTAGTCGCGCCCGGTGTGACTAGTGAAGTTACGCTCAATGTGAACGGTGTTGACCACACCGTCGTGGTTGACAACAGATCGAACCTTACTGATGTTCTACGTCTACAACTGGGGTTGACAGGGACGAAGGTGTCATGTGACAGGGGCGAATGTGGCGCATGTGCTGTCTTGGTTGACGGAGTCCCTATGTTGAGCTGCGTGACGCTAGCAGCCGACATGGGTGGCAAGAAGGTAACCACAATAGAAGGGATTGGCACTCCTTCGAATCCGCACAAATTACAAGCGGCTTTCCGCGATAACCTCGGTGCTCAATGTGGCATGTGCACACCTGGCATGATCCTCGTCTCCAAAGCACTCCTCGATAGAAATCCGAACCCGACTGCGGATCAAATCAAACAGGAACTTGCAGGGAACCTCTGCAGATGCGGGAACTATCCGTTCATCCTAAAGTCCGTGCAGGCGGTGAAGTAAGCTATGTCAACAGAACTTAGGTTAGTAGGCAAGTACACAGGCCCCGACGTCACCATCGTGAGAAAAGTCACCGGCTTGACTCAGTTTGCTGACGACTATAACCTGCCCGACCAAGCCTACATGGAGATACTGAACAGTACACAGCCACACGCAACGGTCACGGTCGACGCGAGCAAAGTCCTAGCCATGAAGGGCGTCTTAGGTGTTCTGACGCCACAAGACTTCAAGGACAGCACTTACAGGATGGCTGGTCCAACCATGATGATCCTCCCCTACGACAAGGTCAGATATGCAGGAGAGGAAGTGGCTGCCGTAGTCGCGGAGGACCCGTACACAGCGCAGGAGGCGCTGTCCCAGTTCAATGTCACCTATACGCCCCTGAAGTTCCTGCTGGACCCGGTAGCGTCTATGCAACCTGGCGCGCCTGAAATCCATCCGGGAGGAAACATAGTAAGAGCAGGACCCACAGCGACCTTCGTCTACGGTGATACAGCGAAAGGCTTCGCTCAATCGGACCAAATAATCGAAGGCACATATACCACGGCAACCGTCCAGCACAACAACGTTGGCCAAAAGGCCGGCCTGGCGGAGTGGCGGGACGGAAGACTACACTTTTGGTGTTCTACGCAGTACATGCACGGCCTCAGGAACTCAGCAGCGGCCGCTCTTGGCATCCCTATCGACAACGTGGTCGTTTACAACGAAATGTGTGATGGAGGATTCGGCGACAAAAGCTCATTCGACAGGGCCTTCATACTAGCTTCAATGTTCTCAAAGAAAATTGGAAGACCTGTGAAGTTCAGATACAGCAAAGAAGACAACCTTCTGCAGGGGGTGCATCGATACAATTCCATTACCACCGTCAAAATGGGCGTCAAGAATGATGGAACAGTTATGGCTATGGAGGAGAAGATCATCTGCGACGCCGCAGCCTATTACAGCACGTCCTCAAGCGGCATAGCGTTAGAAACGTACGCAATCTACAAGTTCCCGAACTTCAAGATCGAGTGCTGGGACGCCTACACCAACACACCTAGGAATGGGGCGTACCGATGCGTGTCAGATCCAATCGGATGTTTCATCATTGAAACACACATGGACAAAGTCGCCACGCAATTGGGCATGGATCCGATCGCGTTCAGAAAGAAGAACAACATGTACACACAAGGTGACACGGACCAGCTGACCGGAAACAGGATTCCATCCATCGGGCAACCCGCGGCCATAGATAAGGCAGCGCAGCTGTCAGGATGGAGCACGAAGTACAAGCCGTTCGTCAAGGGTACTAAGCCGACAGGCGTCGTTCACGGGATCGGTGTAGCGAACCACTCCTGCGCCCACGGAGCAGGTAGCTTCCCGAACGCGGCCGTCATCGTGATGAACCCCGATGGAACCGCTATCTGCCATGTCGGCGCGTCGGAGATAGGCAACTCCAGAACCATGCAGCTAGCTTTAATCGTGGCTGAGCATCTGGGGCTTCCAGTAGAGAAGGTCGCAATAGCCAACACGAACACAGATGCAGGTCCAGACAGTGGAGGAACTTATGGTAGCAGACAGACGAAGTCCGCTGGAAACGCCGTTGCTGTTGCAGCTCTCGATGTCAAAGATCAACTGTTCACTGCGGCCGCGACGAAGCTGGGTGTCAAGAAGGAGGATCTTTCGCTTGGGCTCGAAAAGATCTTTGTGACAGCCGACCCGACCAAATCGGTTACCATCCCGAGTCTTGTTGCGAGTCCACCATGGATAATTGGCAGAGGGCAATGGACACCACCCGCTAAGACGACTCAGAGAACCTACGGCACACACGTCGCAGAGGTCGACGTTGACACCGATACTGGGATTGTGAAGGTAACAAGGTATGTGGCAGTCCACGACATCGGAAGAAGGATCTTCCTCGCTGGCTGTGATGCGCAGGTCCACGGCGGAGTCATGCAAGGCATAGACTACGGCCTTATGGTGGAACTTCTGAGAGACCCAGCTACAGGGAAACCCTACACCGCCTCTTACTTAGACCACAAGATGTCCATCTTCACCCAGACCCCACCCGACTTTGTAGTGGATTGGGTGGAGGCTCCAGAGCAACCACCTGACGCATACCAATTCGGCGCGAAAGGACTAGGCGAACCACCAACATCCCCACCAGCCCCAGCCATAAACAACGCGATCGCTAACGCCATCGGCGTACACATCGACTCGCTCCCCATTACCCCGGAGAAGATTCTCAAAGTACTGGGGAAGGCATGAGGTGACATGAAGTGAAACCATTCAGTTTCTACAATCCAAAAACATTGGACGAAGCAGTGACGCTACTGAAAGGCAATGTTGACGCGGCCGTCCTAGCCGCGGGAACAGAATTACTCCACACGATGAAACAGAACAGCCTTCCCAAACAACCCTTAGCCCTTGTGAACTTGAAAAGCATCAGTGGACTGAGCTACATCAAGGAAGAAGGCGGAACGTTGAAGATAGGTCCGACAACCAAGCTTGTGGACATAGCCAATAACACAACCATCACCGACGGCTATAGGGCCCTATCCATGGCCGCCTCGCACGTCGCGTCGCCTCTGATAAGGAACATGGGAACTATAGCTGGAAACCTGCTGCAGGATGTCTGGTGCTGGTACTACAAGGCTTCGGACAATAATTTCAACTGTATTAGAAAAGGCGGTGCGATCTGCTATGCGCAGGCAGGAGACAACAGGTACTACCACAGCATATTCGGTGGGCCGAGAGGATGCTACGCTGTGCATCCCTCTGACACCGCAGTTGCGCTAGTCGCCCTTAATGCCTCAGTGGTAACCACGACAAGAACTATCCCAATCCAACAGCTCTTCCAAGAGCTGGCTCCTGGGCATACGCTGACAAGCGGCGAGATCGTGAAGGAGGTACAGGTTCCGACGCCGGCTTCAGGCTCAAAGTCAGCCTTCATGAAGGTGGCGATGCGGGATAGTATCGACTTTGCGATTGCCAGCGCAGGAGTCTGGTACACCCCAGCCACAGGTGCAGTTTCGGATGTGAGGATAGCCTTAGGAGGCGTTTACTTGACGCCGAGAAGGGCGACCGGTGCGGAGACGTATCTGAAAGGTAAGGCTGTGGATGCAACTAGCGCTGATGGAGCAGGCGCGGCCGCTGTGGCAGACGCTACTCCTATGAGCGTAAACGCCTTCAAGAAACAGTTAGCTGCTACAATGGTAAAGAGAGCCCTATTAGCATAAGCGGGAGCAGGGCTTAATCCATAAAAGCCTCCCGCCCCCACTATTTTTTCGCCATGAACTTGGATGAAGTTAGGAAATCGTATGCTATGGTTTGGGTTGCATGTCGCGTCCTGAAGAGGAATGAGAACGGGCAACCCGCCGACGTAGAAGTGATCGCCATGAGCCCTGACAGAGTCACCATTAGGGAGAAGGTCGCCCAGGAGAATGATATCTGCATCTTTCGGCCTGGCGATACACCCTTCAAAGGATACATGATGCTGCTATGAGCCGGATAGTCATACCTTTCAAGGACATGCCTCTCTTATTCGTTCAAATCACTGGCAAGAACGGAAAGAAGAGAGAACTATTAGCAGCTATCAACCCTGCCGCGCAGGACGTCATAATGCCCAAGATTGACGCATTCTATTTCGGGTACGATGCTTATGCGGACCAGCCAGGTCTGAAAGAGGAGCTGCCCCTTATCCCTGCGATTGGAGTGACTAGCATTGTCGAAGTTCTTGAATTCCCACTAGTCGAACTCAGAATTGGACCAATAGCTGTCAAGAACGTAACGGCTGCAGCGTACGACATCCCGTATCAGAGCGGTGTTGACGTTGTGCTGGGCGCCACCTTTCTCAGCAAACTCAAAACCACAATCGACTTCGAGAGAAGGCAGATCATTCTAGAGGATTTCCCTCAGCAATCCGAAGAGAAGGCGCAGTGAACCCGGAATACACGTTACATCAGAGCCTGCTCCTAAGTGGAAACGGTACCAAACGCTTATTTCAGCTAGGGCGCATCGAATCCACTCTGGGATGCTGATCAGGCATGTCCAGTCAACAGGGCTTAACAGTTGTGGATGCTAGGAATCAGCCTTGCCCCAAGCCGATAAGTACGACAAAGAGGGCGCTGGAGAACGCGCAACTAGGCGACACTCTTGAGATAATCGTCAATGACCACACCTCGAAGGAGAACGTCCTCCGCTACTGTTGGAACCATGGGCAGGAAATTCTAAGTTCCAGATATGAAGGAAACGACTTCCACGTCGTCGTTAAAAAGTCTCCCGAGAAAAAAGTCGACAAACCTTTACCGGTCATCGGCCCCTGCGGCCAACGATGGGATTAGGACTCCCACCCGCAGCGGGCCCTTAACAGTGAGAGTCAAGAGGCAGAGAAGGACAAGAGGCAAGGCTGTCTTGCCCAATGTGCGCAATCATCAACGCCCCGAACGAGTTTGATCCATTGAGGTCTCAATAGTTACGGCCGTGTTGGCCAACTCACGCTGGCGACAATTCTTTCTTGACACGAAACTTTTTTCGCGTGCGAGTCGGATGCGGCAAAGAGCAAAGTCGACCCTCAATAGGCTGGCGCCACCTGAGGGGTACCTGCACCGGCCGAGTAGGCTATGAATATGTGGTAGTGCCCCGTGGCGTTGTTCCTGAAGAGCAAGTTAGTCCCTTTGGGGCTCCAGGAGGGATCTAGCGTATCCCCTTGAAATGAGCCCACGTGCACAACTGAGAGCGTTGCAGTATCCCAGACGTATACACCGTAGCCGCTTGAGCTGAAGGAGACGT
>Ga0315282_10012238_pt1 | contig 13156 bp, 9 predicted proteins | sample YL17G07_20_MG_FD_203693 | JGI IMG/M metagenome (GOLD analysis project Ga0315282, IMG submission 203693) | Sediment microbial communities from Yellowstone Lake, YNP, Wyoming, USA - YL17G07_20 | ecosystem: Environmental > Aquatic > Freshwater > Lake > Sediment | place: USA: Wyoming | collected...
GAAGGTGGGCGAAAAGATGGGGAAAGATCGTTTTTACCGATATATTTCTGCATTCGGATTCGGCGAGAAGACTCAGATCAGCCTCCCAGGGGAAGGAAAGGGAATTGTTCACCACCCGAGATATTGGCCTCCGGTTGCTTTGGATACGATCTCTTTTGGGCAGGGGATCTCTGTGACAGGGATTCAACTGGTGACCGCCCTGTCAGCCATTGCCAACGGCGGATATCTGATGAAGCCTTATGTCGTCGAGAAAATTATGGATGAGAAAGGGAAGGTGATCCAATCCTTTCAACCGGAGATCGTCAGAAAGGTCATTTCAGAAGAGACAGCGAAGAAGGTAAAGGTTCTACTGAAGGCGACAACCGAGAAGGGAGGGACGGGAGAAGGGGCGGTGCCCGCAGGGTACGAGGTGGCCGGAAAGACAGGGACAGCACAGAAGGTGGATTCTTTATTGGGTGGGTACTCTGAAGACCGCTACACCAGTGGATTTATGGGATTTGCCCCTGCGGAAGAAGCGAGGCTTGTGCTCCTGGTCGTGATTGATGAACCTCAGGGAAACAACTATGGAGGAGTGGTCGCTGCTCCAATATTCAAAGCGATTATGGAAAAGGCTCTACCGCACCTCAATGTGATTCCAAAGGGGACGGCGATTGTGAAGAACGAACTGGATTCTGCGCCGAGAAAGGAGACGCCCGAAGCCCAACCCTTGATCGAAGCGGTAAAGGTGGGTAAGGGAGCGGGGATGATAGTGATGCCGGATCTTACCGGATTATCGATGCGGAATGCCTTGAGTCGTATGGAAGGGAAGGGACTGATCCTCAGGGTTTCAGGGAATGGAAAGGTGATCGAGCAGATCCCCAGACCGGGGACGGTGATTGAAAAGGGAGATATCTGTTACTTAAAGTTTCAGACTCCGTCATAGCAGCCATATGGAATTGAGGAAATTATTGGAAGGCGTTGAAGTCAAAAAGGTCACGGGAGAAACTCTCAAAGAGATCGAGGGGATCGCCTACCATTCAAAGCAGGTCCGGAAGGGGTTCCTTTTTGCCGCCATTCGAGGGATGGAGGTAGATGGACACCAATTTATTGAGGAGGCCATTGAAAGAGGAGCGGAGGCCGTGGTTTCAGAGGAAGAGCGGGAAATCCCCAACCGTGCGATGATCTTCGTTCCAAACAGCCGCCGGGCGCTCGCAAAGATTTCGTCGAACTTTTACGGCGATCCATCGTCTCAAGTCAGACTGATCGGTATTACTGGAACAAACGGAAAGACGACTACCACGTATCTCTTGGAGTCCATTTTTAAAAAGGCCGGATGCAACGTTGGGGTGATCGGAACGATCAGTTATCGGTCCGGTCGAAAGACCACCCCCGCTCCCAACACCACTCCGGAATCCTTAGACCTACAAAGAATCCTGTGGGAGATGTTGAGGGAAGGGGCCTCTCACGTGATCATGGAAGTTTCCTCTCACGGCCTCGATCTCGACCGCGTTTTTGGGTGCCAATTTGATAGTGTGGTTTTCACAAATTTAACCTCCGAGCATCTTGATTATCATAAGACTCTCGAACAGTATTTTGAAAGCAAAAGGAAACTTTTCTCGGATCATTTGATGAGGAGCCATAAGCAAGGAAGGTTTGCGGTGACGAACGGTGATGACCCCAGGGGGGGGGAGATGACGAGAGGGGTCGATCTTCCGATCATCCGTTACGGGGTGAGCCCTTCCTGTGATATCACGGCAGACGGGGTGACCTCCTCTTTTGAAGACCTTTCCTGTCGGCTCAGAACTCCCAAAGGGGTTATTCCAATCCGTTCGAAATTGATCGGAGACTTCAATCTGTATAACATCCTCGCCGCAGTGGCCGTGGGGATTGGCATGGATGTTCCTTTGGCGACCCTGAAAGAAGGGGTGGAAGGATTAGAAGGGGTTCCAGGCAGACTTGAGAAGGTTGAGAATAAGAAGGACATTCATGTCGTCGTTGACTATGCTCACACCCACGACGCCTTGGAACAGGTTCTGTCAGGGTTGAAGCGGATCTTAGGAAGAAGTTCCCGGAACAATGGGAAAATGATCACCGTTTTTGGATGCGGTGGAGACCGGGATCGAACAAAGCGACCTTTGATGGGTGAAGTGGCAGGAAGGTACAGCGACCTCGCCATTCTCACTTCGGACAATCCCCGGACAGAAGATCCTTTGGCGATTATGGATGAGGTGGAAAGAGGATTAAAATCCATTCCTCTAAGAGAGTATCCCTCGAATGAAATCGAGTTATGGAGATCGAAGAAGGGATATCTAAGAATTCCAGACCGCAGGGAAGCCATACGGATGGCCATTCGATTGGCCCAACCTTCTGACGCCATTCTCATCGCTGGAAAGGGTCATGAGGATTATCAGATCATCGGGAAAAAGAAGGTTCCTTTCGACGATCGCATCGAGGCCAAAGAAGCGCTGGAGGAAAAGTGATTCTTACGATTGAAGAAGTCCTGAGGGCCACAGGCGGGAAACTCCTCCAGGGGAGTGAAAACGTCTTTCAGGGGATTTCCACGGATTCAAGGACCGTTGCCGAGGGAGAACTTTTTATCGCCCTGAAGGGTCCCCGCTTTGATGGTCATCATTATGCCTTGAAGGCACTTGAGAAAAGGGCAGGGGGGGTATTGATTGAGGAGGATAAGGTCGGGGACATTCGGTGGAATGGTTATCGATCCCGAGCGGTGATCGCTGTGAAGGACACCCTCGGCGCTTTAGGAGAGATTGCCCGGCGCTGGAGGCGAAAATACAATACTCCGGTGGTGGCATTGACCGGAAGCAATGGCAAGACAACGACGAAAGAGATGATTGCTGCTTGTCTTGAGACCACCTTTCCCATTCTTAAGACAAAGGAGAATCTAAACAACCTCATTGGAGTCCCCCTGACCCTTCTCACTCTCACTGAGAAAGAAAGAGTGGTGGTTCTTGAGATGGGGATGAATGTGCCGGGTGAAATTCGTAGGCTGACCGAGATCGCAGAGCCGGATGTGGGATTGATCACCAACGTTCAAGCCGTTCATCTCGAAGGCATGGGAAATTTGGAAAGGCTAAAAGAAGAGAAGGGAGAGCTCTACCGGGGGATGAGAAGGGATGGAACGATCTTAGTGAATCAGGATGATGCCCGGGTCGTGGATCTGGCCAGCGATTACCCCGGCCAGAAGATCACCCTGGGGATCGAACATCCCGCAGACGTCATGGCTAAGGAGGTTCGACTCAGGGGAGCGGAAGGAACCTCGTTCACCCTGATCTTGGAAGGGGAAGTGGTGGAGATTCATCTTCCATTGTTGGGAAGGCATTTCATCCCGAATGTCCTTTCTGCCATGGCGATCGCGTGTCTCTTTGGAGTGGAGGTGAAGGAGGCAAAGAAGGCGCTGGAAAATTTTCAACCCTTCCCGATGAGGATGGAGGTCGTTCCCCTCAACGGAGGAAAGACCGTGATCAACGACGCCTACAATGCCAACCCTTACTCGACGGAGTTGGCCTTGGAAACACTCGTGGAGGTGAAAGGGAAAGGAAGAACGATCGCCGTGCTGGGCGACATGTTAGAACTCGGAAATTTTACGAGGGAGGCTCATCAGCGAATCGGACAAAAGGTCAGCCAACTTTCGATCGACTTCCTCCTTGCTTTGGGAGAGGAGGCACCCGTCGTGGTCGAGTCGGCAATACGCTACGGGTTTCCGGTGGAGAGGGCGCGGGTGGTGGAGAGTCATTCTGAGGCCCTCTCTCTTTTAAGACAGATCATTCAAAACGGGGATTGGATATTGGTAAAAGGTTCGAGAAGAATGGCAATGGAAAAGATCGTCCAGGGTTTGAAAGAGGGGAGGGATTGAAGCATGTTATATCATCTTCTTTATCCTCTCCATGAGTTCTTTTCTTTCTTTAATGTCTTCCGGTATATTACCTTCAGGACCATCTATTCGATTCTAACGGCCCTCCTCATCAGTTTTATCATCGGGCCCTGGTTGATCAAAAAGTTGAGGGCTTTTCAGATTCAACAAGTGGTGAGGGAGGATGTCCCCTCCCGACACATGGCTAAGAACGGAACTCCCACCATGGGAGGAAGCCTGATCCTGGGTGGCATTCTCGTCCCAACCCTCTTCTGGTCCGACTTGAGCAATCCCTATGTCTGGATCGTTTTGTTGACCACACTGGCCTTCGGGGTTCTCGGTTTCCTGGATGATTATATGAAGATGAAGGATAAGAAGGGCATCGGCATCCGGGCACGATATAAGTTTCCCATTCAGGTGGCCATCGGCCTGGTGGTCAGCTTCATCCTGTTCAGCTCCATTGACCACGATTCAAGATTGATCCTTCCTTTCTTCAAAAAAGCAATGCCTGACATCGGGGAGTGGTACATCCTCTTCGGCATGCTTGTCATCGTGGGTTCGGCCAACGCGGTCAATTTGACCGACGGGTTGGATGGGTTGGCCATCGGACCCGTCCTCATCGCCAGCGCGACCTTTATGCTCTTCTGCTACCTTGCAGGGAACTTCAAATTCGCCAGCTATCTTCAGATTCCTTTTGTCAAGGGAAGCGGAGAGCTGACCGTCCTGTGCGGGGCCCTGGTTGGTTCCGGCCTGGGATTTCTTTGGTTCAACACCTATCCGGCCCAGGTCTTTATGGGGGACGTAGGTTCTCTTTCTCTGGGAGCCTCCTTGGGGACGATCGCGGTGATCACCAAACAGGAGTTTCTCTTAGTCATCGTGGGCGGGATCTTTGTGATCGAGGCCCTTTCGGTCATCATCCAGGTGGTCTCCTACCAGGTTCGCAGGAAACGGGTCTTCAGAATGGCACCCATTCACCACCATTTTGAATTGAAAGGTTGGGCCGAACCGAAGATTATCGTCCGATTCTGGATCATCGGCATTATTCTGGGGCTGATCGCGATCAGCACCCTGAAACTGAGGTGATGCGGGAATGTTGGAATACTGGAATATTGGAATATTGGTTTCAAATGCTGGGAGAGATTCTTTCCCATCGTTCCATTATTCCATCATTCCATTTTTCCAAAGTTGTCCCCTTAAACTTTAACATTGCCTCGGTCGGAAGATATGGATCTCAAGGATAAAAAAGTTTTGGTCGTAGGATTGGCTCGGACAGGAATCGCCACGGCAAAATTCCTTAAGGCGAAGGGTTCTTTTGTGACCGCCACTGAGGCGAAGCCGAGAGAGGAGATGAGGGAGGCTGTTGAGGAATTGGGAGGGATGAACATCGCGACAGAATGGGGTGGCCATCAGACAGAAACCTTTCTCAAACAGGATATGATCGTGGTGAGTCCTGGAGTGGACCTGAACATTGAACCCATTCAAAGGGCAATCCAGCAAGGAGTTCGGGTCATCAGCGAAATCGAGCTGGCTTACCATTTTATTGACGTTCCCATCATCGCCGTAACGGGAACCAACGGGAAGACCACCACGACCCTGCTCATTGGTGAGATGTTAAAAGAGGACGGAAGAAAAGTCGGAGTGGGAGGCAATGTTGGAGAACCATTGATCCTTTTTGCCGATGGAGAAGGCCGATGGGAGGTATTGGTCGTTGAGATCTCCAGCTTTCAGCTGGAGGCCATCGAAGATTTCCGGCCACAGATCTCTGTTCTGCTGAACATCACCGAGGATCATCTGGATCGATATCCCAGTTACGGGGACTACGTCGGGGCAAAGGTGAGGATTTTTGCAAATCAGAACTCCGGAGACCTAGCGGTTCTTAACAGTGATGATCCCATTGTGATGCGGTTTGAAGAGCGAATAAAGGCAAGAAAAGTTTTATTCAGCTTGCAGGGAAAGCTTGATGAAGGTGCTTTTTCAAATGGCCGAACGATCTCCTTGAAACGGGCAGGAAAGGAAGAGAAATATTCCTTAGCCAAGACTCCCCTGAAGGGAATTCATAATGTGGAGAATATGATGGCCGCTCTCACCGCGGCCAGGACTTTTGGTTGTTCAAAAAAGGCGATTCAAGGTGCCCTCAATCGCTTCCAGGGTCTTGAGCATCGTCTCGAATTTGTCCGGGAGATTAAAGGGGTCCGTTTCTACAATGACTCCAAGGGAACGAATGTGGGCTCTGTGGTTAAATCCCTACAGAGTTTTTCAGAGCCCGTGATCTTAATCGCGGGAGGAAAGGATAAGAACGGGGATTTAAGCCCTCTTGAAGCATTGATTCAGAAACGGGTCAAACATCTCATCCTGATTGGAGAGGCGAAGGAGAGAATGAACCGCGAGCTCGGCGGGCTGACCGATACGGTCATGGCGGAGACCATGGAAGAGGCGGTCCTTCTCGCGCATCGAAGCGCAAAGGCAGGAGAGGTCGTTCTCCTGTCACCGGCCTGTTCGAGTTTTGACATGTTCAAAGATTATAAGCAGAGGGGAAAGGTTTTCAAGGAGGCAGTCAAGAGACTTTGATGATAGATGACATCGGTCTATCTGGTCTCTTTAGTTTATCTAGTCTGTTTCGTTTTTTTTAGTTAACTAGAGAAACCAGATAAACTAGATAAACCAGAGAAACTAAATAAACCAGAGAAACCAAAGAAACGAAACAAACTCAGCATTTGAATTTTGGTTATGGGAAAAGGAAAGAAAAGGCTCGATTTCATTCTTTTGTTTACAGCCCTTGCCTTAGTGGGGATCGGGATTGTGATGGTTTACAGCACCAGCGCGATCATTGCCGGGGATCGTTTTGGAGATCCTTACTACTTTCTGAAACGGCAGGCCCTTTATGCGGCGGTCGGTTTTGTTCTGATGATCCTTATGATGTTTGTCCCCTACGAACTTCTGAAGCGGTTGGCCTATCCGATTCTGATTGTTTCCGTCCTCCTTCTGATCGCCGTCTTGATCCCGGGCATCGGACATCGAGCCGGCGGGGCCATGCGCTGGCTGAAGATTCAGTCTTTCTCCTTCCAACCGGCGGAGTTTGCCAAGCTGGGTCTGGTGATCTTCCTCGCCTACCTCTTGGCAAAGAAGGAGGAGAAGATACGGAGCTTCTCTTTTGGATTTCTTCCCCCGGTGCTCCTCTCCGGCCTCGTCGTCGCTCTGGTGATGAAAGAACCCGATTTTGGAGCCGCTTTCTTTCTGACGGTGATGGTCTTCCTCCTTCTCTTCGTCAGCGGTGCGAGGGTGGTCTATATTGCAGGAGCTTTTTTGATTGCCACTCCGGTCGCCTATTATTTTTTGACGAACGTCGCGTACCGTTATAGAAGGTTGATGAGTTTCATCCGGCCTTGGGAAGACCCCACTGGAACAAGTTTCCAAATTATTCAGTCCTTCCTTTCCTTTGGCTCTGGAGGTCTCTTTGGATTGGGATTGGGAGAGGGGAGGCAGAAACTCTTTTTTCTTCCCGCTCCCCACACGGACTTTATCTTTTCTGTCGTCGGCGAGGAGTTGGGCCTGGTCGGCGCGATGGTCGTCGTGCTCCTCTTCTTCATTCTGACCCTCAGAGGGATCCAGATCGGACTTTCCGTTGAGGAACGATTCGGGGCCTATTTGGCATTGGGGATTACGTTGATGATCTCCCTTCAGGCCGTGATCAATATGGGAGTGGTTTTGGGACTTCTTCCCACAAAAGGATTGACCCTTCCGTTTATCAGTTATGGGGGGACGTCCTTGATCGCCAGTTTAGCTGGGGTAGGAATGCTTCTCAACCTTTCGACCCATGTGGAACGACGATGAGGTGTGTCATTGCCGGAGGAGGCACAGGAGGCCATCTTTTTCCAGGCATCGCCATTGCAGAGGCATTCGTCGAAAGAGAGAAGGGGAACGAAGTGCTCTTCATCGGAACGGAAAGAGGAATCGAAGCTAAAGTTTTACCCGGAGGGAAGTTTCCACTGAGGACGATTAAAGCAAAACCCATTCAAGGGAGATCCCTTCTGGAGAAGATCAAGGCGATCTTGAGCTTACCGATGGCCGTCTCCGAGGCCTCTTCGATCTTAAGAGAGTTTCAACCCCAGCTCGTATTGGGTGTTGGCGGGTATGCCTCCGGTCCGACTCTTTTGGCCGCATTCTTTACGGGGAGACAAAGAGCCATCCAGGAACAGAATGTGATGCCAGGGATGACGAATCGAGTCCTCAAATGGTTCAGCCAGCGGATCTTTGTCTCCTTCGAAGAGGCGAAGAAATATTTCCCCGAGAAGAAGACCATTGTGACCGGCAACCCCATCCGGAAAGAATTCTTTGCTTCCTTGAATAAGGACAGGGGAGAGATGAAGGAAAAAGATCGATTGACCCTCCTCATCTTTGGAGGAAGCGCAGGGGCACGTCGGATCAATCATGCAATGACAGAAGCCCTGGACCAACTGGAAGGAATAAAATCCTCTCTAAAAATCATTCACCAAACGGGGAAAGAAGATCTCGACACCGTATCAAAGGCGTATCGAGAAAAAGGGTTCGATGCACTGGTCAAACCCTTCTTCGAAGACATGGCCACCTGCTACCAAATCTCCGATCTGGTGATCTGCAGGTCCGGGGCGAGCACGGTGGCAGAGCTGGCGGTCTGCGGAAAGGCCGCTCTTCTGATCCCCTATCCTTATGCGGCTCATAATCATCAATTCATCAATGCCAAGAAATTGGTCGATTTGGGCGCGGCGAAAATGATTTTGGACCGAGAATTAAATGGGGAAATCATCGCCCAAACCATCCTCCATCTTTACCACCATCCGCAGGAACGCGCCAGGATGGAAGAGTCCATTCGACGACTCGGGAGGCCAAGGGCAGCCGAAGAAATCGTGGATCAGTGTTACGCCCTCGTCGGAGGACATAACATAGTTCGTTAAGTTTATTTGGTCTGTTTCGTTTATTTAGTTAACTTAAGAACCAGATAAACTAGAGAAACCAGATAAACTAAAAAGACCAGAGAAACTAAAGAGACCGAGAGATGTATCGAAGAGGAAAGATCCAGCATATTCATTTTGTAGGCATTGGTGGAATTGGCATGAGCGGAATTGCCGAGGTGTTGCTCAACCTGGGATACCAGGTCAGCGGTTCTGATACGAAAGAGACAGAGGTGACACGAAGGCTTCAGTCTTTGGGGGCCAAAGTTTCTTATGGCCATCGAAGGGAGAATCTGAAAGAGGCAGACGTGGTGGTCACCTCCTCGGCGATTCGAAAAGGAAACCCCGAGGTGGAGGCAGCGGAGGAAAGACTCATCCCTGTGATCCCCAGGGCAGAGATGCTGGCAGAGCTGATGCGAATGAAGATCGGGATTGCGGTTGCAGGAACCCATGGAAAAACCACAACCACCTCCCTCATCTCGACGGTCTTGGCCGCGGGCGGCCTCGACCCTACGGTTGTGATCGGCGGAAGGCTGAACAGCATCGGAAGCAATGCCAGGCTCGGGCAGGGTGAATATTTGGTCGCTGAAGCGGATGAGAGCGACGGTTCTTTTCTCAAGTTGATGCCCACCATTGCCGTGGTGACCAATATCGACCCAGAGCATCTCGATTATTATCAGGGAATCGATGAGATCAAGGAGACCTTTCTCTCCTTCCTGAACAAGATTCCATTTTTCGGATTGGCCGTGCTCTGCCTCGACCATCCGAACATCCAGAGTCTTCTCCCGAGGTTGAAGAAGCGATTTACCACTTACGGGTTGACGACACAAGCCGACTTTCAAGCGAAGGAGATTGTCTTCGAAGGACTGTTAACTTCCTTCGACGTGATCCACCGGCGTCGAGAGATAGGCAGATTGAGCCTTCGGATGCCGGGGGTCCACAATGTTTACAATGCATTAGCCACTTTGGCCACCGCCTTTGAACTGGATATTCCCTTCCAGATCGTCCAGGAAACGTTGCGCGATTTTAGCGGGATTCAGAGGCGGTTTCAGATCAAAGGTGAGAAGAGGGGGATTCTCGTCGTGGATGATTATGGGCATCATCCGGTAGAGATCATGGCCACGCTCAAGGCGGCACGAACCGGTTGGACAAAAAGGATCATCGCAGTATTTCAACCCCATCGCTACACGAGAACACAAGCCCTGTTCAAAGATTTTCTCACTGCCTTTTATGACGCGGACGTCCTCGTCCTGACCGATATCTACCCGGCAGGGGAAGATCGCATCGAAGGCGTGGAATCGAAAGCCCTCTTCGAAGGACTTCGTGAGTACGGGCATAAGGACGTCACCTACCTGTCGGATAAAAAGGAGATCGTTGAGCATCTCCTTCGCATGATTTCCCCGGGGGATTTGGTCATCACCCTGGGAGCGGGAGATATCTGGCAGGTTTCAGAGGAGTTGGTGAATCGGCTTTGATAAAGGAATTTCAAATTTCAGATTTAAGATTTCAAATTTGAAATTTGAAATTTGCAATTTGAAATCAAATGATGCGGGATTACAAAAAATGGGCGGCTGGTCTGATCAAGGGAAGGATTCTTTTCGATGCGCCCATGAGACAATTCACATCGATGAGAGTGGGGGGCCCTGCAGACAGCCTTCTCTTTCCGAAGGATGTGGACGAATTAAGAGAGGTCGTTCGATACGCGAGGAGAAAAGGAATCCCTCTATTGATTTTAGGGAAGGGAACGAATCTGATCGTGAGGGATAAAGGAGTTCGGGGATGGGTAATCAGTCTGGCTCAGGGAATGAAAAAGATCGTTGTGGATGGCGAGGTGGTCGAGGCAGAGGCGGGTCTCCTGCTTCAGCGGTTGATTCAGTTCTCAGTCCGAAAGGGGCTTACGGGGCTCGAGCCATTCTTCGGCATTCCCGGAACCGTGGGAGGCGGTTTGGCAATGAATGCCGGAGCATGGGGTGCCGAATTGAAGGATATCCTTCTTTCCATGACCTTGATGAAAGAGGGTGGAGAGATGGTAGAGAGGTCCCGTTCGAAGCTTCGATTCTCTTACCGAGGATTGGTCATTCCCCCTTCTTGGATTATTCTCAAAGGTTGGTTTCGGTTGAAGAAGGGAAAGAAAGAAGAGATTCTTGAACGAGTGAAATCTTATTCGGAAATGAGGAAGAAGAAGCAACCATTGGACTATGCCAGTGCCGGGTCCATTTTCAAGAATCCCCAGGAAGGCCCGGCAGGGAAATGGATCGAGGAAGCCGGACTCAAGGGATTTCGGATAGGCCAGGCAATGATCTCGGATCGCCATGCGAATTTCATCATCAATCTGGGGAAGGCCAAAGCGGAAGAGGTGATCCGTTTAATGGAGGTCATTGAGACAAAGGTCTATCAAGAGAAAGGCATCTCCCTTGAACGGGAGGTGAAGGTGGTGGGCGAACCGTAACCCTCTCTCCTCCCTTTGGCAAATGGTTCGACAGGCTCACCATCCTGAGCTTGTCGAAGGAGGCAGGTTGGGAGGGATTTTATAAGGTGATTTGAAACAGCTAAATTGATGCGGAATGCAGATTTGAATAAGAACGGTGGAGTTTTGGCATAGTAGATGAAGGATCAACCGCTTAAGAAAAAGAAGGTCGCTGGGTGGTCTCTCTCGCGAGAGAGAAATCTCTTTGAAGACGGGGAAGGCTATCCTGAGAGCCCTCACTGAAAAGGGATACTCGGTGATATCCATCGATGTAGGAAACGACATCGCTGAAAAGTTGATCAAGGAAAAGATCGAATATGCCTTTTTGGCTCTCCATGGAAGATTTGGAGAGGATGGAACGATTCAGGGGATGCTGGAATTGATGAAAATTCCTTATACGGGGTCAGGAGTCCTGGCAAGCGCCCTGGCCATGGACAAAATCATGTCGAAGAAGTTTTTCTTTTGCGAAAAGATTCCGACCCCTCGCTTCGAGGTTTTTCGACGGGGTGAGATCAAAAAAGATCAACCCAAAAAGATCTCCCTTCCTCTGCCTGTCGTGGTCAAGCCGGCCAGAGAAGGCTCTACGATCGGCGTTTCAATTGTTCGGAAGGATGAAGATCTGTCTTCCGCCTTAAGGGAGGCAGGAGGATACGATGATGAGATATTGGTAGAGGAATTCATGAGAGGCAAGGAGATCACCGTCGGCATTCTTGAGGATATTCCTTTACCGATTATCGAGATCGTCCCCAAGAGCGGTTTTTACGATTACCATTCCAAATATACAAAAGGGGAGACGCAATATATCCTTCCCGCTCGAATTGCAAGGGAAAAGTATCTCTATGCGCAGGAGATTAGCCTCAAGGCTTTTCAAATGCTCGGTTGCTCAGGGGTTGCCAGAGTCGATTTGATGACCGATGAAAATGAAGATCCATTTGTGATCGATGTCAACACCATGCCCGGGATGACTGAAACCAGTCTTCTGCCTAAAGCGGCCAATTATGCGGGCATTTCGTTTGAAGACTTAGTGGAACGGATTCTATTGGGAGCCTCGCTGAAGTTAGAGAGTAGCAGGTAGTTTTGAGTTGCCTGAGTTACTTAGGTTCCTTGAGTTCCTTGGGTTTCTTGAGTTTATTGTGTTAACTCAATAACCCAACGAACCCAAAAAACCCAATGAACACGACAATAAGAGGAAATATGGCGGAAGCGGTTACAGTCCGAGACGGAAAGTTCCTCCGGCCGAAAGCACGGAGGGAAGAGACAGGAGGGGGAAAGTTCTTAGGGATCATCAAGAAGATCATTCGGTTGACTTTTCAACTTCTTCTCCTCTCCTTTTTCCTGTTCGTCGGACATTGGATTTATGTTCATCTTCTGGGGGACCCCTATTTTCGAGTAAGGGAGGTTGTGGTGGAAGGAGGGCAAAAGATCCCAAAAGAGACGCTCCTCTCCCTCACGGTGGTGGAGGGAATGCCCAATCTCTTCTCGGTCGAATTGAAGGAGGTCGTCAGACGATTAGAGTCCCATCCCTGGATTGAGCGAGTTCAGGTGAAGAAGGTTTTCCCCAGTAAGATCTTGATTCAGATCGAAGAGAAAAAGCCGATGGCCATCATCCAGTTGGGAGAGCTTTACTATATCGACACCAAAGGGGAGATCTTTTCTCCTGTGGGGGAGAGAGATGAATATAACTATCCCTATCTCACCGGCTTGACCCGTCAGGCTTTAGAAAAGGATCCGGTGGAAGCAAAGCGCCTGATCAACAAGGCTCTGGAACTCTTGAGGATCGTTGACCAAGATAAGGTTCCGCCTCTGGAAGAACTCTCCGAGATCCATATGGAGAAGGCCTTTGGGATCCATTGTTTTACCAAGGCGGAAGGGGTAGAGGTCAAGCTGGGTTGGGAGGATTTCGGGGAAAAG
>Ga0315282_10012239_pt1 | contig 13155 bp, 8 predicted proteins | sample YL17G07_20_MG_FD_203693 | JGI IMG/M metagenome (GOLD analysis project Ga0315282, IMG submission 203693) | Sediment microbial communities from Yellowstone Lake, YNP, Wyoming, USA - YL17G07_20 | ecosystem: Environmental > Aquatic > Freshwater > Lake > Sediment | place: USA: Wyoming | collected...
TCCTTCACCTTCTGGTCCCCCTCCCGCTCATAGGCGCTCCTCAGCTCCTCTAAAGTAATGCCTGTCATGATACCGTACAGGATACCTATGCAGGTTATTTTTAAAACTTATGTTACTGACTATAGTTAGCCAATAACATGTTTGAAAACCCTCGATTGCTTGTGGCAAATGTGCGCGCCATTTGTTTGACGGATAATATGTTGCCAGTTATAGAGAAGCCGACAGGTGAACGGCGGTCCGATTCGGCCTTTACAACCTATGATTTTAGTAGGAAGAGATAGTTAAGTTAATTCGATCAGTGTGGTGTCGGATTCGAAGGCTTTTTTATAGGGTTATGTCCCCAGACATTGAGAAAGGCATACAGTCAATAGATCATCCTCTATGCGCATCTTCCAAGAGCTTTACACTTTCGATAACGAGTTTTGCTCCAGCTTCGGGTCTGAGTATCGAGGCCGTTGGTTCATATCCTCCCTCGTCATACGCCTGTGGCGTAAGTATGTAACCGTCTGATTCCTGGTTGCAGAGTTCGGCTATCAATGTATGTTCGAATGGCGATCTTCTCCTGATTTCCTTTCCAAGCTCCAGAAATACTTCCCCGGGAAGTCCAAGGACCGCCGAATCATCGATCCTTAGTACCTGAAGCTCGTAATCCTTTTCAACAACTCCCATTTCGGTTATCTTGCGGTGCTTCCTATACCATTCGGGAAGGTCTTTCCTGACTGGAAGGCTAATCCTCTTTGTCATTGATATGAGTTCTCCATCATCATAAAAGTCTATTATTTGCTCGAGGACTTTGATCGCCTCCCCACCTAGAATGCTCCCAAGTCTCTGGGTCTCCTTGAATCTATCTTCCGTGTTAAGTTCACCCCATCTTGGCTCTGAACCAGCCCAGTTGAATCTCGGCACAGCATCTTTTGACTGGACGGTCTCCCAACTCCATCTTGGATTAACATTTCCGCATGGAGCGTTAAGGAACATGCAGATCGATCCAGGTCTTGACTTCTCCACAAGGTCGACAGCATATCCAGAGAAATCCCTTGAGATCATAAGTTCATGTGGACCTAATGTTACGCCATGACATCCATAGTTCACAATTGTGCATATCGTATCCCCTTTGATGCTGTCTACTCGGAGGATCTTGACAAGAGGTTCAAAAGGTCCATCGGGCCATGAGTAAAGGAAATGTGGTCTCTCTGGACTTGAAGGATTTCTCCGATTGACACCTATGAAACACTCTCCATCCGCAAACCCTATTTTAACAGGCCTCAGCCTTCGCCAAGCCTCTAGGAATGCTCCTGCAATTTTTCTTCCTAGAATCGTCCTCCACTCTTCACCTGTATCCTCGTTATTCGGTCCAGTATGAGTGTGCGTTCCGTGCATCATTACGTTTGATCCAGTTACATTGGTATTTTTCTCTATGAGGCGCCGTGCCTCCTCGATGCTTCCATTGGGTATCGATAATATATCACATGAGATGATGCCCATCGTTGCTTCGCCAGACTTTAAAACAAGAGCCTTGGCATAGAGTGGATCATGGATACCTATTGATCCTTGAGTCCTTTCACTATATCCAGCTAGAGCAAAGCCGACTGGAGGCGTGATCTCTTGTTTTGCAGCTCCTGCTTCAAGTTTGGCCATAGGTCAGGGATTACACATTTGCTCTAAAAATCTTCTCTTGCAAATATTCCTTTCTTCCCCCATTCGATGACGTTTCAGCCCATTTTCCTCTAAATCACAATAGGTGGAGCAGCACAGTGCATACGTCTAGCAATGTCCTGGAGAAGTATGTGGCAGCGCCCGCCAGAAGAGCCATAATAGGCAAAGCGAGCTGAGGAGCGCGGTCTGGTCGAGCGCCACACCTGACTACTGTAGGAACTTGCTCATAAGCTTCTGCAAAACAAATTCAAGAAATATCGTCCATCTCTTTCTAGACAATGTGGGATTCCGTTTTTAATCGGCATTTGCGCATTCTCCCAGTTCTCCTCTGTGATATCATTGGATGGTAGATGCCCTGAAGCGAGTTCCCGGATGATGACCCGCAGTCAGGAGCATTCCGCCAACCATCGAGGAGAAATCCATCCGCGCTAGGCCGATTAGCTTTTAGCTGAATGGGCAATTCGGGGACTAATGTGAGACAGAGCCTGAGGGGGAGAAGTCTTAAAGCAGCTATGCCAGTGGTAAACGGGAGGATTTGAATGAAGCTCGGATGTGCAAGCTATTCCTACCATAGGATGTTTGAGTCTAAGAAGATCGATTGGACAGGTTTTCTAGAAAGGATGTGGAGGATGAATCTAGATGGGGTTGAGGTAAACTCCCTCTTCATGCCCAAGGATAGGACCTTCGCAACTGATATCAAGAGAAAGGCCACAAAGCTCGGTTTGGACATTTTCGCTCTGACATTGGACATAAACCTCTGCGAGCCAACCGTAGCCAAGAGGGAGAAGGCAGTCAGCGCTGTGAAGCAGTGGATAGACATAGCAGCACTACTGGGAGCTCCGGCAATGAGGGTTGACCTCGGTTCTACACCTAAAGGACATACTGATGATGAGGCGATAAGGTGGGCGATTCAGAGCTACAGGAAATGCGTGAGTTATGCCAAGACGAAGGCGATCATCCTGACTATAGAGAACCACTACGGACTTTCTGCATCAGCTAGCAGGGTCACGGAGATAGTGGAAAAGGTTGGCACAGAATGGTTTGGCTTAACGCTTGATACCATGAATTACGGTGTAGGACCTGAGGCGTACGATCAGATAATAAAAACGGCCAAATATGCCATCTACGTTCACGCCAAGACCCATACCCTGGGAGCTGGAGGAGAGGACCAACCAAAATGGGTCGAGAGGGCCATAGACTATAACAAAATTATGGAGATACTCCGAGGCGTTGGCTACGAAGGCTACCTCAGCATAGAATACGAGGGCGAGGAGGACGAAGAGGCCGCAGTACCTAAGAGTGTCGAATTCATGAGGGCTGTGCTGCAAAGGTAAGGGCATGAGCACTAAGTAAGTGCAGCCTTTCACCCATCCAGCTCGATAAGTGCAGAGCGCCGAATCCCTGTCGAAGTGTTTCCTACTGGTTAAATATAAAGACCCTAGATTCTTCGAATCTATATGTTTGTGTTCAACGCTTGTCATACCTACGTCTGTCAGTGTCCTCCCTAGGAGCTTGATTTTGATTATGACTGAAAGGTTTAAGCGCTACTCGCAGGTAGCATGACGACACTCGTACAATACATGGAATAGTGCTGTCGATGACGCGGGGGCTAAACAAGGACATCGTGATAATCACTTGCATATTCGCACTCAGTAACGCTGCCAGCGGAATATTGTCACCAATATGGCCAATTTATATCGTTCAGATAGGTGCATCCATGACTGAGCTCGGTCTCATTTTCTCAGTTGCAAGTATCGCAGCTGCAACTTTACAGATCCCAAGTGGCATGCTTTCGGATAGGTTCGGAAGAAAACGACTGCATGCGATTGGAGTCGTGCTTGCTGTTCTGCCGCCAATAATGTATACTCTTGCCGGACGATGGCTCGACCTCTTGCCATGGGCATTACTCGCCGGATTATCAACGGGCCTTACAACATCGATACGATGGACCATCGTAGCCGACGCTTCGTCAAATGAGATGGCATCGGCCTACAGCTGGGCTATAGCAGGAATGCTAACGGGGGTTACAGTTGGCCCATTCCTGGGTGGGTTGATCTCAGATCTCTACGGGATCAAATCCGCCTTCATGGCTTGCTTTCTGTTGTACTTTGCAACCTTCATCCTATCGGTCATGATACGGGAGACCAGATCCAAACCTAAGGAGGAACCCGCAGGACTTCCGAATGACAAGAAAGGTCTGTTGAAGATCGCCCTGATCTTCTCAATAGCCAATGTCATACAGGGGTTGGGGTACTACTTGACAACGCCAGTATCACCCATCTTCATTACGAAGAAGTTCAGTATCGATTACACGCAACTTGGGATCATTTATGCCCTTGGATCAGGGCTGCCCTCAATACTGATCCAGTTTCCAGGTGGAAAGTTAGCGGACATGTATAGTAGGAAGAAGCTAGTCATACTCACCATAATCTTCTCCTCTCCATTCACCGCGACCATAGCCCTCTCTAGGAATCTGTTCGAGCTGATGCTCTCTCTGGTGTTGAACAGCCTCATCCTCAATCTCACATGGCCTGCATATCAGGCTCTCATGATGGATTCTACACATCCAAGTAGATGGGGTTTCATTAACGGAATTTCGGCGACCACTATGTGGGTAGGTATGACCATTGGCTCCGCACTCAGCGGTGTCCTCTGGGAGAGTTTTGGTGCGAGCTCCCCATTCTACGCTGCTGCGATCATCTTCCCCCTTTCGGCCCTCCCATTCCTCTCGCTCGGCACTAAAGTTCGAAGCAAAGAGAAGTTCTGCCCCAAGTGCTACGTGTTCAGGACCCAGAAGGAGAACTTCTGCGTTGTATGTGGTACAAAGCTGAAGGAGATAAAGGTGAGGGAGAGACCGAGCAAGAGATGACGCAGCGTTCGATATTCCAGTGCCTGTGCTAACGGAGCTCGAAAGTCCTCCTCGGGTTATCGACCATTATTAGGGAGATGAGCTCCTTCATCCCCTCCGCCTCCATCTTGGGGATGAAGCGATCGACAATGTAGCTCAGATCCCTGGGCTTCCCGCCCCCAGGCTCGGCGGCATTATAACCCCCCGCGTCCTGGGAGAGGAGGATCTTGTCCTCATGTCCCTCTGAGGTCATCCTCTTCACTAGGCCCATGAAGAACTCGTCTGGCTTATCACCCCCTATTGCATCATACTCGATGTTGATGCCGATATCGGCGGCCCTGATGTGATGGGAGATGTCGGGCTCGGCGTGAGCATGGACCCATACGAACTTCTCTAGGTTGAAGTGTTCGTCATTCAATACCTTCACCTCCTGAAGGAGCACTGAACCGTTCTCAGTATGATCGGCTATGGCCGCCCCAGTATCCTCCGAAGCCCTGACGGCAGCTCTCAGGACTTTTTCCTCAAGTGCAGTTAGTCCCTCACTCGTCGCAGCGAGTTTAATGAATCCCGCCTTCACGGGCGTCCCCTCTATGCCCGTCTTTATCTCATCCCTCATAAAAGCCGCTAGCTGATCAACGGTCGTGCTTCTGACCCACTGAGGCATGTAATATTCTTTATAAAATCCCGTGGGAGCAATCACATTGATGCGGCTCAGCTGTGCAAGTGATTGTAATGTGAGCTGATCTCTCCCTATTCCACCCGTTGAGCACTCGAAGAGCGTCGATACCCCTTTTTCCTTAAGGGAAAGAAGCGAGGGAAGAACAATCCTCACCACCTCCTGCCGATCGATATACGTCCCTGGGGGGCGTGAGGGACCCCTTAAATCAAAGAAGAGGTGTTCATGGGAGAGCGTCAGCCCGATGTCCTTTGAATCGATCTCGCCCACTACCGTCTGTATCTTGCTCAAGCTATATCGTCTCCTCCTGATGTCAAGTTCATGAAGATAGAAGCGTTTCCATCAAATTATATGGATTTGCTGCATTTATGTGTGCCTTTACTGCAGAACCTTTACATTGTGAAACCTGTGCACGAATACGCGTCATGGTGCAGTTTAAAAAAAGATTATGCAAGTATCAAATACCAATATGGTGCTCAACAACAATAACCTTTTTCAAGGCCTTCTGATCATAAAGTTTATCGCTTAAAAAACCTTCTTGCGGAATTCACGGTAAATGAACTTAGGAAGAAACTCTGTTGTCTCGATGGTCGCTTCCCAAAGTACTTCGAAACGACTACCTGATGCATAGAGAATTAATTTACTGCCTATATTAATGCTAGGAGTTCCCATTCCAACATATTTGCAGAATACATCCTTACCTTATCCTGAGAGTGACTATGCTGAAGGCCTTTACGGTCGCCATCACATTGTTCCGACTATATTTCAACAGTTTCTCGTCCTCCTCCACTGGGTTCGTGAGGTAAGCCACATCGATGTCGACGAATGGGAGAGTTAAGGTCACCTGCGTATCGACCCCTTTAGTTTCCATCAGCCTGAGGATCAGGCCGTTCCCATCGTCCGCGGCCTTCATGTTCAAGAGGATGACGTTGGGCTTGTCGATGCTGCAGAAGCTCTTCGATCTGGGTAGAGAGCCGACCTGCATCCCTTTGACATATACAGTGATGAGCGGATTCTGGGCTTCCCAGCCGAAATGCGGAGAGCCCCCCTCGATCCAGTCACCCTTATGGCTGGTGAATGAATATCTGAAGAGCATATCCGAGACCTGGATCGGCTGAAAATTAGTTCTGAAGTTCGTATTCATGACATATGAATAGATGTAGCCTTTCTTGATGTCGCCGGGCTTCAGGAACTCGTGTCCATAGCCAGGATATGCGACTCCATGGTGGGCGCCTGACAAGCATCCTTGCCATAAACCGCCGAATTCCAACAGGTGGGCCTCGATGCTCGATAGCGTAATCCCGAAATCCGAGCCGGACACGTTCGCCCAGTGTTGTACTGGATAATAGTCAGTGTTGGATCCTGGGATCTGGTCCACGAGAGGAGTGATAAAGGAGCCCGTCGCCTCGAATTTCATCTTGGGGTTATCGATGTCGAAGGGGAAAGCAAAGTACATCTCCAGCATGGGTGTCGAATCCTTCAGCAGCCTGTTTGACACATCGATCCTCTTCAGGTCGTCGTATACCCTTATTTCCTGTGTCCTCTGGGGGCATCCGACGCCATCACCCCTCACCACAATGCTTCCGAAGACTGGTCCGGCCTTTCCCTTCTCGACCCTCGAAGTACCTGCGATGTATTGCTTGCCGTCGGTGACGGTGCGCGCGATGAATTGATTGAAACCGTGAGGCGCATCGGCGTCGACTATCTCCCTTCCGATTGCGGTCCCGGCAACTGTGACGGGCGGCCTCTTGCCGGCCTCATTGTACACAAGGTGTATTGGGAAGCCACACGGGCTCGGTTCGATGAACGGTGCGGAGACCAGATCAGTCCTTGGCCAGGATAGAGCGTTGAAGACGATTATGTAGTAACCGTCCTTGGGCAGGTCGAGCTGGTCAGCTATTCTATTCGTGCTCTTAGAGAGGCAATCGTGGGCTAGGGCAGAGGCGACATAAGCATAATTACACTTCGAACTTATCGAGGAGTCCTGCGCAGGGCCAATTGGGTGATGCATCCCCCAGCAGTGCTCATCGTACAGGAATATCTTCTCATACGCACGCTCTAGGGCTTTATCCGGATAGGGGTAGTCGGATATGGCCCTCGCTATCGTGCAGAACTTCTCTGCTGAGGAGATCCTCTCGTGCGTGATTCTATTAATCCCGGTCTCCAGTGGAGTCGATGTCGCCCCTACGACATAATCCGTGTCCGGTATCTCGCCCCTGTAAGTCGGGAGGCCATCACCGTATTTGCCCTCTATATACTCATAGAAATCAGAGTTGGTGGCCAATATGATTCTCGGAAATGCCCAGCGCTCATTCCACTCCTTAGCTATGTAACTGGGCTTGATCGTCGGTGGCGAGTTATCACGGGCTCCGCTGATCACGCGGACGGTGACGGCATCGAAGGGATATCCTTGTTCCTCGTATTCCTTTAGGCACTTCGGGAGCTCCTCATGGGTCTGCTCGTAATCGCCAACAAAGGAAACGACTTGGTCCCATCCATACTTACCGTACCAGAACAATATCTTGCTTCCATCTATTCCCATCCAATAGAAGGCCTTCGGCCCTCCATTGGGAGCGAACTCCTTCTCATCCCAGTTGGGGTGTTGTTTCCCAAAATACCAACGCGGTAGGCAGACGATGAGGTACCTCACCCCCGAATTGGCTAGGACGCTGGAAAGCCCCCAGCTCAGTCCCGGTATATCATTGATCTCGGCTGACTTGATCGGAACAGCATAATCCCTCTTGAGCCGGAAGGCTGGATAGAGCAGCCTGATAAGTTCCTCGCTGCTGCTGAGCCCTGTCACCTGATTGCCGTAAAGGGCCGCGACCTCGATCCTCCCCTCCTTCATCAAACTGATTAGTTTGCCGACCACCTCCTTGGGGCGGTTCCCTATATAATGCAGGATTGTGGATGTCGTCTCGACTTGGTAGCGGAACTTTGAATCCTCGGGCCAATCGCGCGTCTCATCGCAGAATCGGAGGATTGTATCGTAGAAGCCATCGTACTCCTCCTGGAGATTTTCGGGTATATCCGTGTACGAGGGATCGTGGTGAGCCCTCTCGATCACGTAGACGAGCCAATGCCTTTGAGGCTTCCAAGAAATTGTTGTGTTGTCGTGTATCTCCCCAGCCACATTAATGATGAACTGCAGCTCCATCGGTTGTCGTAAATCCGGCAGGTTGACCGCATAAATCCCCTCGCCAGGTGCTATTGCACCAATTTCAACTTCGTAAGTCTTGGGCCCAGCCTTTACCCTCAAGCTCGCATCTATCTCTTTACCAATGTTCTCGATGGTCAACTCGACCACGTTCTTCAATTCGTCTCCCTCACTCACGAAGAAGACAGTTGGTTCGACCTTCTTTAGCTTAAGGGTGCCCATACAAACCTCCACGAGGTAAACAACGAGCGATGGACATATATCTTTTTGCTAAAATATCATGTCATATCTTATTGTTAATGCCATTGTTCTTATGTAACCTAAAAGGAGTTTTTATCACAAAAAGAATATGACCTATGAATACAATAAAAAGAGATAGTCCTTTACAACATTCCCTTTATGGCTTTGAATGACTCCCCTAATAATTCTCGAAAAAACCCATGATAAAATCATTGTACGGGACTACTGCGAAACCCCTGAGGGCACGCTGTGGCAGGAAAGAGTCTACTTTCGTGACAATCCTGAGGTGTTACGGCCCAGTAACTGGGTAAAAGATATGGAAAGGGACTTCGAGATATATCTAAAATACTTCTTCCCTGACCCATCCTCCTGCGATGATAAGAATATACAAGAACAGAAAAAGGAGATCGGTGACTGGGGGATTGTTGGTGCCTGCATCGGTTATCCAGGTATCCATGACTTATACATTGGGATCATTGACGGTGGACTGGAAAGGGCGATTCGAGTATATTATCAACACCATGATTTAGTTAAAAAATATGCCAAAGTTTACGAAGATTGGGCGATCGAATATACTAGGAGGCTTATTGAGGCACAGCCCGACTTTATATTGACTGGGGCTTCTGGAACCCTTGTATTTAACTCTCCAAGAATCTTCAGAGAGCTGGGATTACCAACACAGAAGAGGATTACGCGAATGGCAAAAGAGGCTGGGGTTCCAACAATGCTCCATTCCTGTGGACGAGAGTACGAGCTCGTCGAGATTTGTGCTAAGGAGACCGATCTGGACTGCATTAATCCTCTAGAGCCACCTCCTAGTGGCGACTGCGACTTAGCAGAGGTCAAACAAAGATTCGGCAGCAGGCTGTCCCTCATGGGCAATCTCCACACCAGCTTAGTGACTCTTGGGACTCCAGCTGAGATACGGAGGGAGGCAAAAAGGGCTATAGATGCAGCAAAGGAGGGGGGAGGCTTCATCCTATCCACAGGCGATGAGTGCGGTCCCAACACACCCGAAGAGAACATATACGAAATTGTCAAGGTAGCTCGAACCTATGGCCGATACAAGTAGTGAATGGGACGGAGAGACATCGAGTTAAAACCTAATCTGTTTTGGGAACTGAAACTGTTTTTATTCCTACCAGGCGTCCGAGTTGTGCCAGCTCCTTACTTACACCACCATATCCGATCATCCAGTGATGCCCAAAACCAAATTTGGCGACTATCTTGAGGAAATCATCTACGCTAATTGGGATCTTGACTCTTATTGGATTGCCCGGGAATACCATCTCCGTTGACACAGCCTGAGCTTCGATGATGCACATTCGATACGTGTCTTGGCGTCCTACGAGATTGACCAGAGTCACCTCGCCAGGCTTGGAGGGAAATAGAACGCAAACACCATTGTGGGCCAACCTAACAGGGCCAAGAGTCACGTCCTTACTGCTCTCCGCCAGAGAGAAACCCCCGGAGCCACAGTGAGAGAGCACCAATGAGCCGTCCTCCTTGTAGGCCGCAAGTAGATCTGTGTTATGAACAGGCAAACCTGTCAGCTCAAACAGCATCAACATGGCCACTGCTGAGTTGATGTCTCCTTCGCAGGCAGCCACCACGCCCTCTTCACTCAGAAGCGAGTGTGGCAAACAGACCTGCCCCATGAGGCCAGGATAGCACTCCGTGGCAAGTCCGGTGAGGCCATTCTCTTCAACGAGCTTCCTCATCGCAAGATAGGCCTTTATGGAATAGAGGCACTCCTCTTCACGGGAGACTACTCTGCCAACCTTCTTCTTTACCTCCTCCCACTTGGCCCTTGCCTTCTCCTCTTCTATTCCTTCGATCTCGTCTTTCAGTTTTTCCACTCCCACATGAATCACGCGTGGCCCCAATACCGACTTTAACGCATACTCGTCGAAAGTTACCTCGGTCATGCCCTGAATTCTGTAGCCGATCAGACCTAAGCGGACTGTTCTCAGTCTGTTCCTCAGAGCTACAGCTCTAGAGTATGCTTGGATCTCATTATGCGCGTCGAGTTCATCTCCATAGACGAATCTATACTCTTTGCCCAGCTCTTTAAGCACACAGCTGATCTGTTGACAGCCACAGAGAGAACCAGTATTGATCCCAGGAAAAGCCCAAGTGATTACAGGGGCATCTATCTGCTCCAACATGTCCAGGACCACATAGTCTGAACTCCATGTAGCCAATGGAAGGCATATCAGATCAACCCGCTGCTCCCTGAATCGCTTTCCGGCTTCGATAGCTGTTGCCGCATCATGAACGGGGTCAGCACATACTACCTCCAAGTCCAAGCGATTGAGCATGAGATTTGTCCTAGAGAGCAGCATCGGTGCGTCGTTAGCACCCTCTTCATAAGGATGGTAGACAACAGTCAAGCCGATCTTTGGCTTTATCATCTCGAACAGAGTTGGACCTAATCTTGAATATTAAGCTTGTTGCGCTCCCTCGAGCATCACTCTAATCAACAGGAAGCTGTTTCTTCTGAATATCACGGCGTGCTCGCTTCTGGCATCGAAAGGATAGCCGGATGGAGCGTCGGGGAGGAGGACCTGAGGACTTGAGAAGTAATCAGCAGGAAGTCTAAGTCGATGGAGATGACTCAGAACTGAAACGCGTTTACTCCTCCGACCATAGCGGACCGTTATCGAACCAATGATCCCTTGGCCCTGGGACCAGTATCAAGTCCTTCACCCTTAATCCATACTTAAAAAAATCGTTCGTCTTTGCGGGACGCAACACAACTGCCACGTGTGGACAGTTAGACTCAGGCATGGGCCTATCTATCGCTATGCAATCCGCGTCCAAGGGCAGAAGCCCAGAATCCGCAGCCATGAGCGCTATCTCTACGCACATCCTCGGGCCGTCCCCGAAGAGTCCGTTGAGAGTCTTGTAGATGATGGGCACAGCGCCGTAAGCGTCTTCCTTCCCAGCTTTCTCGATGACTTCATTCAACGAAACCGCACCGAAGTAACCGCCAAAGCTATGGCGCTTATCACAGATCCCGAAGGATTTGCTCCCATGGGCCATCGCTTGAAAGAGGGATTGGTCTTGAAGTAGGACCTTAGCGCCTCTCTCCTCAAGCCTCTTCTTCGCCAGCTGGATTTCGTTGAGCTCATCGGCATCGTCGTCCGTTCTGCCTCGAGCACGCGCGCTGCTAGTGTTCCCGACTGCGATGATCAGGTGGTCTTCAGTCCCGAAGGCGTCGCAGACGAGGTTAGCTCCATCTCCTATGCTGGCTATCACGACGTTCTTGACGCCGAATAGTTCTGCCCTCTCCTTCGCTAGCGTTATGATGTCTTTCATTGGATCACCTCACTTCGATTTTCGATGTTACTTGTGGCATTTATTATTGGTCTATACAAGTATTCGACTATCAGGCATATTATCAGCTTAGAGAACCGATCTTGCGACCTTGTGAACTGCTTCTATTATGTCATCCGTGTCTTCCTTAAGGAGTTGCGGGCTGACGTCGATGTGAACCGCTCTACCGAGGAGATCGAGAGTTCTGGGGCAGGTGTTCTCGTTAAATCCCGTCCTTGGCGTGACGCTTCTCCAATATATGTAGACATGGCCATCGGGGTGATTGGGCTGATATATTGTGAAGGCATCTATGTTCTCCGCTCCCAGCGCTTCCGAGAACTTAACGGCCTTCTCAGGGGCTTTCACGAAGAAGATGATGCAGACTCCCGTGTCGCCCTCCGGATCGGGCAGCTCCCTGAACTCTATTCCCTCGATGTCCCTTATGCCCCTCTTTATCCTCTCCTTATTTCTCCTCATCAAGCCAACTATTCTATCGATCTTCTTGGACTGCTCTCGCATTATGGCCCCTGTTATCTCGTTCATCCTGAAGTTGAGGCCTATTATGGGCTCCACCGTTATCCCCGTCCTTCCGATGCCGATAACGGCTGCACAGTCCTGAGCCATCAAGCACCTCTGTCTGATACTATCGTCGCTGGTCACCACAGCTCCACCTTCGCCCGCTGTAACGATCTTGTTCAGTTGGAAACTGAATGTGCCGACGTCGCCTATCGCACCGAGCTTCTTCCCCCCGAAGCTCCCCCCGCAGGCCTGCGCGCAGTCCTCTATCACCTTAAGGCCATGCTCCTTCGCCAAGGCCATTATCTTGTCCATCCTGCCCCCCACCCCTCTCATGTGGACGGGCATCACCGCCTTCGTCCTGCTGGTGATCTTGGTCTCAACGCTCCGGGGATCCAGGGTCAATGACCCATCGACATCCGCCAGCACAGGAACCCCTCCGTGTGCGACTACGGTGACCGCTGAGGAGATCCAGGTGTAAGCCGGAAGGATGACCTCATCGCCGGGCCCAATGCCGACTCCGGCGACAGCGCAGTATAGGGCGCCTGTTCCGGAGCTCACCCCTATGGCATGCTTGGTCACCAAATATTTGGCATACTCGACCTCAAAGGCATTAACAGCTCCTTGAAATTTGGGACCATAGTACCTGAAAAGCGATTTGCTCTCAAGAATCCTCAGGGCTGCGCGCTTCTCTTGCTCTCCGATCATCATCGCACCAGGGAACATTGGAGGAAGGGATTTCTT
>Ga0315282_10012240_pt1 | contig 13154 bp, 18 predicted proteins | sample YL17G07_20_MG_FD_203693 | JGI IMG/M metagenome (GOLD analysis project Ga0315282, IMG submission 203693) | Sediment microbial communities from Yellowstone Lake, YNP, Wyoming, USA - YL17G07_20 | ecosystem: Environmental > Aquatic > Freshwater > Lake > Sediment | place: USA: Wyoming | collected...
ACCTGGACAGATGTTACGGGTGAAGACGGTTATAAAATATATAGAAGCACTGACGGGGTAAACTTCAGCCAGATTTACACGCCGGCGGCCAATGCCATGGCTTATTCTAATTCAAATCTATCAGCCTCTACCCTCTATTATTATCGGATTACCGCTTATAATACGGGCGGCGAGAGCAGTGATTATGCCTCAGCCAATGCAACGACGCCGGCGGGCGCCACGCCGCCCCCTGAACCAAGCGTCCTAACGGCTACAGTGATTTCTTCCACGCAGATTAACTTAACATGGCCCGATGTTAGTAATGAAAACGGTTATTATTTATATAGAAGTACTAATGGAATAGACTTCAGCCAGATTGCTACGCCGGTTGCCAATGCCACGGCTTATTCTAATTCGGGTCTATCAGCCGGCACCCTCTATTATTATAGGATAAAATCTTATAATGCGGTAGGTGAGAGCAGTGATTATGCCTCGGCAAATGCGACTACGCCGCCTGATGCGTCAGCAGGTTTGACTGCTACGGCAATTTCTTCAACCCAGATTAGCCTATCGTGGACAAATGTTAATGGTGAAACCGGCTACAAGATAGAGCGCAAGTTTGGGACTGGTGGGACATACGCCCAGATTGCTACAACAATTGCGGATGTGGTTAGTTATTCAAATACGGTTACCGGCGGTAATACTTATTATTACCAAGTGCGTGCATATAATGCAGGTGGAAACAGCAGTTACTCGCCGGAAACAAATGCGACCACGCCGCCTGATGCGCCAGCAGATTTGATTGCTACGCTAATTTCTTCAACCCAGATTAGCCTGTCATGGACCAATGTAAATGGTGAGACCGGTTATAAGATAGAGCGCAAGTTTGGGGCAGGCGGGACATACGTCCAGATTAGTACAACCGCAACTGATGTGGTTACTTATAATGATACGACGGTAACGCCGTCAAATACCTATTATTATCGGGTGTGGGCTTATAATGCAGGTGGAAACAGTAGTTACTCGCCGGAAAAGAAACTTACTACTTCTCTTCCTACCCCACCTTCAGGGTTGACCGTTGGCTCGCCTTATACCGTCCAAGGGTTTTTGAAATGGGCTATCTTAAATTGGATAGATAACTCTGATAATGAACAAGGTTTTGCAATAGAATGTAATATAAACGGTAGTGGGTATTCTCAGATTGCTACAGTTACTGCGGGTATTACTACCTATAAGGACTACGATGTCAGCGGCATACCAAATGGCACTACTATTTATTATCGTGTTAGAGCATATAATGTAATGGGAGATAGTGGATATTCTAATGAGGCTGGTTTCACAGTATCGCCACCATAGTGAGTTAATAGAAATGTGCCGACGCTTATAGGCGAATAGTTTTTCGAGTCTATGGAGTCCATAGAGTCTAAAGAGTTAAAGACTTTAAAATCAGATTCCATAGACTTTCATACTCTTTAGACTCTTAGAACTTATAAAGGAGATTCTATATGGCACCAGGAGTTGAATTTGAGGTGAAACTCGGATTCCCGCGGTTTAACGCGCCTCTGCGGAGTATGGAGCAGTGGTCCGAAGTCATGGGTTTGAACGCCGAGCGTATCCACGCCAAGCGCAAACTCGCCGTGCCGAACGAGGAGGCTTTCGCCGGTAAGATTGCCGACCCCTCGTCAAGCGGATTCCAGGAAATCATCACCGGTATCACGACCAATCGCAAAGGCAAAACCCAGCAGATGATTTATAATCAACAACGGAAAAAACTCGTCCGGGCATTCCAGAAATGGGCGCAGAAATTAGACTATATGTTTGCCACGGTCGACGACGTCGTTGCCAAGCGTTTCAAGGAAGCGCTTACAGCCGCACAAAATCTCTGGGGTAGCGGCGCCGAAGCCGGACCATTGCGCGCAACCGGAACTAAACTGGAAGGCATCGGCTTATCCATCATCGCCGGCTACTGGCTGACCAAACATAAAAAGGCCGCGGCTTCAATCAGGACCGGAACCGATATCGTGGTCTCAGGCGCTCCGTTTAATATCTGCGTCGCCGGTCTCCAGAACACGCTCGTCTCGGCGCTGACCCAGAACCTGACTTTTGCTTCCATCGTCGCCTTGAATGCCGATTTAGACCCAGTCATTTTGGCGGTGCTTAATACCAGGCTTAACCACGTTGCCCAAATGTTTGTCGACCCCGCATTTGGTTTAATGCCGTTTGCTCCGGGCGCGCCGTCGCATCTGGATATTATTAACGATGCGGTATTAGGACAGATGGTGTCGGTGAAAGTGAGTACGATATAACCGCGAAAACACGAAACCCGCCTGCCTGCGGTAGGCAGGCAAAGGCGGGACACGAAGAATATGAAAATATAAAAATTTCTTCTTTGTGCTCTTTGTGTCTTTGTGGTGATTAAAACTTTTAAGGGTACCTTGCGCCTGCCTGCCGGTAGGCACGGTCTTTACGACTGGTATCCCCGCCCGAAAGTACGGGTATCCACACCCGAAAGGACGGGTACCTGCACCCGAAAGAACGGGTATCCGCACCCGAAAGGACAGGTATCTGCACCCGAAAGGACGGGTATCCGCACTCGAAAGGACGGGTATCCGCACTCGAAAGAACGGGTATCCGCACCCGAAAGAACGGGTATCCACACCCGAAAGTACGGGTATCCGCACTCGAAAGGACGGGTATCTACACCCGAAAGGACGGGTATCCTGCGGTCAGGGGACTACCGTCCCCCCTACCCTGTATTTTTCGAAAGGTTATAACAATTTATGAATCAAGAAGATAGAGAGAAAAACAGTGCCGAAAAAAATACCATCAAAATCCTGATTCCAGCGCTGAATGAGTATCCTCTCAAAGACATGAAACACTGGGCAAAAAAAGCTTACGCCCATGCACGTCGCCAGGTTCACTGGCGAAAAGTAAAGAAGATTAAGGAAACGATGCCGATAGAAACGGCGGCGTATGCCGAGGATAAGGTATTCGGCAACTGGCGATTGGTCGCACCGGACGGTCCTGATAAAATTAGTCCTTTGCAGAAAGTGATAACATTGATTCGTGATGAAATCGTACCAACCCGCTGGGGCCAATTCCGGCGGGAATTTGTCCGCGAGATAAAGATAGATTTTAATGCCATCTGTGATGCAGATTATGACCAGAAGATGGTTGATGAGGTGAATGAACGGCTCAATCAATTGCTAACTAAATTTATCCGAACAACCCCCCGCCCCCCTTTATTAAGGGGGAATTCTGGGAAAGAAAAGTCCCCCTTAGAAAAGGGGGATGAAGGGGGTTGTGTGCATCTAAGTTTTGTGCTTTTGCCTGAGACAGCAGAAGATTATAGTTCACTCAGGTTTTTAACGATAAGGAGCGGAATCTGGATGAGGTGGACTGGTGTCCCGCTTGATTTCTCGCAATACTTAAAGCCCGAAGGCGCCAAGCCAATTTGCCGGCAGATGGAGATGTATTTGGATTTATCTATTATGTAATCACCGATAATATTTTTCTTTACTTGGGTTTGGGATTAACACCTTTTGCCACGGGCGGTTTGAGTCCCCGATTAGGTCGGGACTCCGCTGTCGCTTTGCACATTGACTATATCATGGAAGACGACCAACTCTTCCTGGATATACAGGTGGATCAAATATAGTTAACTAGTTAATGGGTTAATTAGGGGATTTAAAAGGGCATGGTGACGACCATACCCTTTTCCTTTTTATTTTGTTGCAACCTTGCACTTTTTGAAAATACAACCGAGTGAATCGGTCAGTAAGGCGCCTTTGGATAACCAATAAGTTAAACGTTCTTTATTTATAACAACCTTTTTCAGGTCGTCTTTTTGCTTAGGGTCATATGTGCCAAGTTTTTCTAAATACATTCCATCACGCCTGGTCCGGCCATCAAATACAGCAATTCTGTGGAAAGGTAGATTCTTTCGTCCCATCCTGGTTAGTCTGATACGCACTGCCATCTTTTATCCTCCGTAAATTATTATTAGATATTGAAAGTAATATTTTACTAAAATTATTCATTTAGTCAAAGAAATAACTATTTAACTTGTCCCTACGGGAGTGATTACATCTAACACAGCAGAGTAAACCATGGAATAAACGGCTCCGGTCGGTTGAAGCTGGCTTTGAAAAAGAATAACTTCTTTAATAGCCTGAGTACCGGCATTGAAATCAGATTCTTCCTTTAATAACCCGGACATCCCCCCTACCCCCCTTAATAAGGGGGGATTGAGGGGGGATTTGGATGATTTTACCCGGGCTATGGTAATATGAGGAGAAAAGGAATGGGCATCCGGCGCCAGTCCAAGACCCACCAACCCATTCTCTATCTTCTCATAAATCTGCTTAGTCTTATACGTATTTAATAATTCCCGGTATCCCACCCAGACAACACGGGGACTGGAAACGGTCGGGAAACCGCCTATTCCTTTTAATTCTGCCTCAAACGACTGATAACCAGAAACAGCTTTTTTCATTATCTCTATAATTGACGGGACGACCTTTTCATCTACCTCGCCAAGAAATCTGAGTGTCATGTGGATATTGTCGGGCTGAACTAATTTAATATCTGCTTGTGTGGCTTTCAGTTGCTTTTGGAATTTAACTAATGACTCCTTAATTTCTTCCTCTATCGGAATGGCAATGAACAATCTCATTTCTTGGCTTCCAGAGTCTTAATAATTTCTTTAACCGATTTAATCCGCTCTTCTTCCAATAGCTGAGTCATTTGATGAATGATTTTCAGGCAGGCATCCGGATAAACAAGATTAGCTGTTCCTACACCGACAGCAGAAGCGCCGGCAACAAGGAATTCAAGTGCATCACTCCCCTGCATTATCCCACCCATTCCGATTATCGGAGACTTGACCTTGGAGGCAACCTCCCAGACCATTCTTAGTGCAATCGGCTTAACTGCCGGACCGGAAAGACCGCCGGTAATATTGCCGAGAAGCGGCTTGCGGGAACTCCAATCAACCGCTAATCCCGTAATGGTATTTATCAACGAAATTATATCGGCTCCGCCTGACTGCGCTGCCTGTGCCACTTCTACGATATTGGTAACGTTCGGACTTAACTTCACGATAAGCGGTAAACGGCTTGCTTTTCGGACCTTTCCAACTATCGTCCGGACAAGCACCGGGGAAGTCGCAATAATCGGCTTGCATTTATCCAGGTTCGGGCAGGAAAGATTTAGTTCCAGCGCATCTATTCCCTTAAATAAAGAAAGCCTTTTCGCCATAACGGGCAGATCAGATTCAGATTCTCCGCCAATACTTACAATTCGTGTAGTTTTAAAAGAAGTTAATATTGGAAGATATTTATCGCAGAAATAATCAAGACCAGGATTTTCCAGCCCGATGGCATTAAGAATACCGGAAGATGTTTCACAGATACGGGGAGGCGGATTGCCCTGACGCGGATTTAATGTAATTGTTTTGGTTATAATGCCGCCCAATTGATTAATGTCGATAATGTCTTTCAATTCTTTGCCATAACCAAAAGTCCCGGAAGCGGCAATGACAGGATTCTTTAGTTTTAGTGAACCGAGTTTTACGTTTAAATCAACTGTCATGTATTTTTTCCTCTAGTGCTAAGATATTATATTAAACCGAGTATAAAATTACAGTTATTTGTGCCTATTTTGGAACGGTGACTTGGTCTTGTGGAGCCTGAATATCAGGAGTCTTATCCTGCTGTAGCATTTCTGTTTCTTCAAATGCTTCTTTACGAAACAGCGTGATTATCATTAGAATAACGCCGACACTGATGAATCCATCAGCCATATTGAAAGTAGGCCAATCAAGCAAATAGTAATAATGGATAAAATCACGCACACCGCCGTAATAGAACCGGTCAAATAGATTGCCAAAGGCGCCGCCTAAAATGAATCCCAATGAAATCGTCGACAACCATCTTATCTTCAGCCCTTTTAGTGAAGTTGCTTCCTTAGGAACTGCCGTAAAGAAAAAAATCAGGACAATTAACGGAACGGCTAAAAGAGAAACAAGAATCAGAAGCAACACGTTGGCACTCTGGAAAAATCCCCAGATTATCCCATTATTCATCTTATTCTCAAACTCAAGAAGACCCTTAATAATATCTAATTTCCTGTCAGGCGAAGAAAGAGGGTCTCCCAGAAGATGGAAAACATAAGTTTTGGTAGAGAGGTCAATTGCACCGCTGACTATCGCAATAACCAGGAATGGTATGAAATATTTTATTATATGCCTTTTAGGTAAAACTACAGGTGGGGTTGATAAGGCTCCCGGGTTTTCTAACATATTAGAAGAATCCATTAAGACTCAATTTCTTCTTTTTCCTTGCAATCGATACACAACCGGGCATAAGGGATTGCCACCAAACGCTTTTCCGAGATGGGCTTGCTGCACCGCTCGCAAATGCCGAATGTTTTATCTTCAATCTTGTCTAATGCAGCATCTATTTCATTAATTTCTTCACCTTCGTTTTCTATTAATCCTAAAGTAAAATCCTGTTCGTATGTATCGCTGCCCATATCTGCAATATGGATGGGCAAGTTGGAAAGGTCGCCCGCGGCATCACGCCTTGATTGGGAAAGCGCTTCTCCTTCCATCTGGTTGACATTAGTCTGCAGGGAATCTTTAAGTTTAATCAGCCTGGTACTAAATTCACGCAGCTTTGAACTGGAGAATGGGGTTTTTATATTTTTAATTGCCGGTTGGGCTGTTACCTTTTTAACTATCTTCTTGCTCTTCCGTGGTTGTTTTTTCGTCCGGATGACTTTCTTCTTCATCAATTACTTTTCCTTTTTAACCTGCGTCTGGGCAACGCTAGCTTTCACAACAGGTTTGCCCTCAGCAACATTTTTTATTTCCCGCTCTCTTAAGATAGTCTTAAGCCGGGCGATGTCCTTGCGAATGGTGCTAATCACGCTCGGGTCTTCAATCTCATCCGTTACTTTACGGAATCGCAGGCGCTGTAATTCTTCTTTAAAGTTCTTAAGGTCTTTATTTATCTCTTCGACTGTTTTATTTCTAATTTCTGCTGTCTTCATAAATTATAAGCTGTGTTCTCTTTTCACTAATTTTGTCCGAACGGGCATTTTATGTGCTACGTAGTTAAGCGTTTCCTTTACCTGTTCTTCCGATAAGCCGCTGACTTCGTAAAGTATCGTTCCCGGCCTTATCACTGCGGCATAGTATTCCGGTTCGCCTTTGCCGACGCCCATGCCGGTCTCTGCCGGTTTGGCGGTTATTGACTTATGCGGGAAAACGCGCACCCACAAACGGCCATCCATGCCCATACGATGGGTTGCGGCAACACGACCGGCCTCGATAGTCTTTGCATCCAGCCATACCTGTTCCAAAGCCATCAAACCATAGTCGCCGAATACGACTTTATTGCCGCGGGTGGAATTGCCTTTCATAACCCCGCGCTGGCTCTTTCGGTATTTCACTCTTTTGGGCATTAATTGCATATTATTCAGTTCTTATATAGAATTTAAAATATTACAAATTACTTAACCGGCGCTACGGGCACCACAGGTACCACAGGCACCGCAGGCACGGGTTGAACCTCAAGTTTCTTCTTACGCTCAGGATATATATCGCCTTTATATATCCAGACTTTTACTCCGATGGTTCCTTTAGTCAATATGGCGGTTGCCGTACCGTAATCGATATCAGCCCGGAACGTATGAAGCGGTATGCTTCCCAGAAGCATATCCTCGGTACGGGCAATTTCTGCACCGCCCAGACGGCCGGCTACCTGTATCTTTATCCCTTTCGCCATTGCACCCATGACCGTTTCAGATGCCCGGCGCATGGTCCGTCGATAAGGAGCGCGTTTTTCCAATTGCTCGCCAATCAACTCGGCAATCAACTGGGCGCTCAATTCCGGTTTATCCACTTCGATAATCTTTAAATCTACCGGATGACCCACCAATTTCACCAGCTCATCCGTTAATTTATCTATGGTCGCGCCTTTTCTTCCGATAATCAATCCAGGACGCGCCGCATTCACTAATACGATTGTCTTGTCTTTAGTCCGTTCGATATCTATTCTCGGAATACCGGCAAATTTATATTCTTTCTTTATAAACTTCCGTATCTTTTCATCTTCTATTACGTATTTGGGATAATTCTTCTTATCGCCAAACCACCTGGAACGCCATGTTTCCGTGATTCCCAATCTCAAGGATGTCGGAATAATTTTCTGTCCCATTAAGACTTAATCTCCTCTTTTTTAGTTGAAGCCTCTGGAGCGGGTTTCGTTGGAGCGGCTGCCGGTGTAGCCGGAACAGCCTTTGGCTTCCCTTTTTTAGGCTGAACCTTTTTCTCAGCCTTTTGATCTAATTTAATGATTGCGTGGCTGGTTCGTTTCTTAATCGGCATGCCCCGGCCTCTCGGGGATGCACGCCATCTTTTCATTATCGTGCCGGGCGTAACTTCTATCTGCTTGATATATAAATAATCCGTATTCACTTCCGGTGAATTCGACGTGGCATTAGCCACTGCAGAATTGAGCAGTTTGAGCAGGAAATACGAGCCGCGTTTCGGGCAGTACTTCAGGATATTGCCTGCCTCTTCCACATTCTTTCCCCGGATAAGGTCTGCGACCAATCTTAATTTACGGGGCGATATACGCACGTGTCTTAGTTTTGCTAACATAATTATTCAGCTGTTTCCTCTGCCTTTCTTAATCCAGGATGTCCGCGGAAAATCCTGGTCGGTGCAAATTCGCCTAATTTGTGGCCGATCATATCTTCCGTAACGAATACCTTAACAAATTTATTGCCATTATGAACCATAAAAGTATGGGAAATAAATTGCGGGAGTACCGTGCAACGCCTTGCCCATGTCTTAATCGGCTCATAAGAATTACCGTCTTTTTGTTTCATCACCTTCTTCAACAGTTTCTGGTCTATGAACGGGCCCTTTTTTAATGAACGACTCATAATTTTTCCTACAACTCTTTTCTAATTACTCTTTCACTCTTGTCATTCTGAGCGCCAGCGAAGAATCTCATAGTCCCTTCGCTATGCTCAGGGTGACAAAGCGAGAAATTTTATTTTCTATGGCGAATGATAAATACACTCGTCGGATTTCTTCTCTTACGGGTCTTGCCGCCCTTTGCCAGCTTGCCGGTAGGCGAACATGGATGCCTGCCGCCGCCGGAACGCCCTTCGCCGCCGCCCATCGGGTGGGAAACCGGGTTCTGGGCTGTGCCGCGCACGGTCGGCCTGATTCCCATATATCGCCGCCTGCCTGCCTTTGCCCACCATATATTATTCCAATCAACGTTGCTTACCTGCCCGATAGTGGCTCGGCACTCAACATGGACTTTTCTCATTTCGCCTGATGGCATAAGGATATGGGCAAATTCGCCTTCCCTTGCCATAAGCTGGGCAAATGAGCCGGCGCTCCGTATCATCTGGCCGCCCTTGCCCAAGTGAATTTCGATATTGTGTATGAATAATCCCAGTGGAATATTCTTTAACTGCATGCAATTTCCGGTCTTCGGCTCCACCTTCTCGCCGGACATCAGCGTTTCACCCTTCTGGATATCCTTGGGCGCAATTATATAACGCCGTTCGCCGTCACTATATATAAGCAGGGCGATGAATGCAGTACGGTTCGGATCGTACTCAATCGTCTCCACCCTTGCCGGAATATTATCTTTATTTCGTTTGAAATCTATGATTCGGTATATTCTTTTATTGCCTCCGCCCATGTGGCGGCAGGTTACGACACCCTGATTATTGCGCCCGCCCGTCCTTTTTGCCACTGCAAGCAAAGACTTTTCGGGATGCTTGGCGGTCAGCACGCTCTTGTAATCGATAACCGTGCCTGAACGTCTTCCGGCGCTGGTTGGATTATACTGTATTATTCCCATTAGTTTATCCTCAACAAATTATATCGTATCAATCCTGGAACCTTCTTTCAGGGTAACGACTGCCTTTTTCCAATTTGGCTGATGGTTCACCGCATAACGCAATTTCTTGGGCTTGCCCTTCATTATCATCGTGCGCACATCTGCCACCTTAACTGTCGGGAAAATAACCTCTATCGACCGTTTTATCTCATGCTTGTTACTGTCCATGGCTACCTCGAACATATAAGTATTCAACTTATCCTTTGCCTTGGTGCTCTTCTCGGTCAGTAAAGGCCTTTTTATGATATCGTATGGGGTTTTTTCCATAATTATTCCTTAGTTGCCCCTAATTTCTCGCGGGCTTTAATAATTTCATCCAATGCTTCTTTGGTCAAAAGAAGATTGTGGTGCCTCATAACCGTATATGCGTTAAATTCCTTAACCGGCATTAATGACACCTTCGGGATATTGCGGGTCGCCATATGCAATCCCCGGTTATGGTCTTTGACGCCGATTAAACAAGATTTGGTTATTCCAAGGCTCTTTAATAATTTAGCCATTTCCTTGGTGCGTGGTTTTTCCATAATGAGTGAATCCAGCACTAACGCCTCTTTATCCTCGAATTTGGAAAGAATGGCAGAGGCTAAAGCCAGATGCAGCATTTTCTTGGGCATCCGGTAGGAGAAATCGCGCGGCTTGGGACCGAAGATGATGCCGCCGTGGCGCCATATCGGGGAACGAATCGAACCTACCCTTGCCCGGCCTGTATGCTTCTGGTTCCAGGGCTTGCGGGTGCTACCTTCCACTTCTCCGCGGTCTTTGGTGGAAGCGTTTCCTTCACGCTGGCAGGCTTCGTACATGATAACTGCCTCGCGCAGGACTTTCTTGTTGACTTTGCCGCCCAGGTTGGCTTCGTCAACCTTAATTTTATTCAGTTCTTTTCCTTCGATATTATATTGAGATAATTCTATCATGATTACTTCTTCTTCCTGATTTCTATCTTCTTGGCCTTGGCTGAAACCTTAGGTATCGGTTTAATCCATCTGGTCTTTGCTACTATAACAAATCCATTCTTAAAGCCCGGAACGGCGCCTCTTATGAATAAAAGATTACGATTCTTATCTATCTTGGCTAATTCCAGGTTCTTTACGGTAACGTTATCGCATCCGTAATGGCCCGGCATATGCTTGCCCTTGCGTATATGGGTCAAACGGGTATCTGAACCGATGGCGCCTGAACCGCGGACATTCATCGAGCCGTGCCCTGCCGGACCGCGATTCTTATTCCATTTCTTGATTGCTCCGGCAAAACCGCGTCCCTTGGTCACTCCGGTAACATCCACTTTCCAGGTCCCTTCGAAAATATCAACCTTAACCTGGTCGCCCATTTTGAGTTGCTCTATTTCTTTCTTGCCGGCATCGCCTGCAGGCAGGCGAACTTCACGGACGAATAATTTCGGTATCTCGACATTGGCTTTCTTAAAATGCCCCAGCATGGGCTTGGTGGCGCTCTTCTTGCGGCCGTCGCCGAAACCTAACTGCAAGGCATTATAGCCGTCCGTTGCCTCGGTCTTTACCTGAAGCACCGGGCAGGGACCGCACTCCACCACGGTAACCTGGTTAAGGATACCGGCTGCATCGTATAGCTGGGTCATTCCGATTTTTCTGCCTAATAAACTTGATAACATATATAGCTAAATAAAATTAGTTTAAATTATAGTTATATTTTAATCTTAATATCCACACCGACCGGTACATTAAGATTTCTCAGGGCATCAATCGTCTTGGAAGTCGGCTCGGTCAAATCAATCAAACGGTTATGGGTGCGAATCTCAAACTGCTCTCTCGACTTCTTATCCACGTGGGGCGAACGCAGAACGGTATAGCGTTCGATCTTCGTGGGCAGCGGGATTGGACCGGAGATTTTGGCGCCCGTGCGCTTTGCCGTATCGATGATATCCGTCACGCACTGGTCTAAAATCTTATGGTCGTAAGACTGAATCCTGATTCTTATTTTCTGTCCTTTGGTCATAATATCTTATTCCATTAAACTCCCGATTACTTCGGGCACTTCTTCTATTAATCTAGAAATTGCTTATTATCCATATAAAAGAAATTATGTCAATATAAAATATGTATTTTTTATAAATATGTTTTTGTAGGCAGTGTGTTGGTCTGCCACAGAGGCAGAGCTACTGCCTCCTGTAAGGACAAATATCTCAGAGTAAATTCTTAATTAATTTATTATCTGTATGCGGAGTTTACACTAAGCGAGAGCGAATGTGTGTCTCCGCGGCTAATTAAAAGAAAAGGGCATAGTCGTCACCACACCTCTTAGAGGCTGTTAGATCCCGATTATGCCATCGGGACAAAGCCCTCAATCCCAATCTGTGTAATCTGTTTACACTGTAAGTGTGGCTTACATCTGAATAACCGGCTGGCTGCTCTAACTCCTTGTTCCAATGCAAAAATTGTCACATTCACTCTGCGCAAAAATTGCTCTTTCCTATAATTATTCATGGTTTTCTTGTAGTAACCGTGACTGGACATACCAATGCCGTATAATATCAGTGGTAACTAAAGGACAAAAAAATGGCTTGAAAAACTATTATAAGAGATATGCGGATTATCCATGTTATCACCATCTATCTAAGAGCCTCTAACAAAATGAGATTGCTTCGCTTACGCTCGCAATGACAGTCATTGCGAGGAGCGAATCCTCCAAAGGGCGGATGAGCGACGAAGCAATCTCATCGGTCATTTTGTTAGAGACTCTAAATCAGCTCCCGGGCTTCACTGGATACTGTAAATTTCTTAATCTGCTTGCCCCGTTAGAAGTATAAGTTCTAACGGGGTGGCTCTGAATACGGTATCGGTAGAATTTAGAGCATATTCCAGAAATTCTCTTGACCCCATTGGAAATTAGTTCTATTAGTATTGCCGGTATAATTCAGAGCACCACAATTAATTTTGATATAAAACTTTTCGCCCAAATAATATTTCTAAAAATACTTTATTTTCTTGACATATAGTACGATTAATACTATAGTGCTATTATTATGAAACAAAAACTTTGTTCCTTGTTAGGATATGCCATCCTGGGGTTGATACAGCAACAGCCTAAAACCGGTTACACCTTAAGAAAGATTTTTGCCACTACTCCAATCTGCCACTATAGCAACAGCCCCGGAGCTATTTACCCGGCACTGCAACGCCTCGAAGAAGACGGATTAATAAAAGGTTATGTAGACCAAACTACTCCATTGCGATTAAAACGGCAGTTTAAAATAACCCCAAAAGGCAT
>Ga0315282_10012241_pt1 | contig 13154 bp, 13 predicted proteins | sample YL17G07_20_MG_FD_203693 | JGI IMG/M metagenome (GOLD analysis project Ga0315282, IMG submission 203693) | Sediment microbial communities from Yellowstone Lake, YNP, Wyoming, USA - YL17G07_20 | ecosystem: Environmental > Aquatic > Freshwater > Lake > Sediment | place: USA: Wyoming | collected...
GACGATTTCTACTACCTCATCTTCTCTTGTGGACATTGTTGACCTCCCGTTCTTTTCAGAATGAGTGGCGCAGCTCACTGTGCGCAAACGAGGGGACAGGCACTTCATATCACAGATTCGCGGTCAGATTGATCTGGTCGTGCACCCCTCCATCCGAAAGATTCACACTTTCACAGGCGTTTTCTTTTTCCTGCCGGGAAGCGCTCTCAACCGGATGACCAGGCGCAGGGCATCGTTGACGGCTTTCTCGGTCGGAAAGGCCTCGGCAACGTCGGGGGCAAGCAGAACCAAATTCGTTCCTTCACGCCAGCGACTGGGGCATTTCCCTTGAATCCCCTCCTTGAGCAACTCACGGAGATCGTATTGAGGGCGTAGACCGTCAGCCTTTTCGCCGCTGGATTTCGTTTTCATAAGGCACAAGAATATGGCGTCTCTCGCCTTATCGAGAAAACCGGATTAGATCTTGAGGGCAAAAACAACGGCCTGTCCCACTTCCTTCATCTTGGAAGATGAGAGCGCAGTGATTAGCGGTCCGATCCTGCCTTTCGAGACAGTCTGGATGTGGTCACAGTTCACCACGCAGTCGCGGGGCATTCCGTCCTGTTTGCTCAAAAAGACCTCGCTGGGGATATCTCGTATTGTTGTTGTGATGGGAGCGACCGTGACTTCTCCGAGGTATTCCAGGATCGAGTCTCTCGTCAGGATTAAGATTGGGCGCCTCTTATCGGGCCGTGGAAACTTGTACCAGCGCACGTCGCCTCGCTTCATACATCTCCCCACGCTTGCTCCGTCTCCCACACACTGAACTCTTCCCTTCCGACGGGGCGCTTTTCGTATCCTCGCCGGTGACGCCGCTCGAACCGATCAGCGTTGTATTTTGCAAGCGATTCACGCAAAGCCTGGCGGGCAAGGGCGGACCGGCTAGTGTGAAGCCGCTTGGCGACAAGGTCCACCTCTTCCACCAGATCGTCTTCGAGTGTCATTTGAACTGTTCGCATGAAGTCCCTCTGATTCTGAGTATCCGACGACCTATGCTTATCCACAGGCCGGCCGCTGTCAACCGCTTATTCAAAGTCGTGAGTCCTGAGTTCCGGATGTTGTGTCCTGAGTCCAAAATCCAAAATCCCGCGTTCCGTTCATCTCCAGTCCGGATACATATTGGAGTTGCCGTTGGTGAGTTTCTCGGGCGTGCCGCCAGTGGCGGGAATGACGTAGAGCTCCCAGGGGCCTTGCTCCGAGACGCCCTGGCAGAAGACGATCATCTTGCCGTCGGGGCTGTAGCGGGCATAACGCTGCACGCCGCCGAAATAGGTGATGACGCGGTTCTTCGCGCCGTCCGGATTGATCGTGCAAATGTGGGCCTCCGTCTCATACACGATACGGGCGCCGTCGGGGGACCAATGGGGCTCGCACGCGCCCTGCTGATCATAGACCTTGGCGGGCTTGCCGCCTTCCGCCGATACGATAAAAATCCCATTGCCTGCTTCCCAGTGCGCCGCAAAGGCGATCGTCTTGCCGTCGGGGCTCCAGGCCGGCCCCGAGCAGTGCGGCCAATCTTCGGGGCTCACGGCCTTCGCCTGGCCGCCCGCGAGCTCGCGCCTCACGATGTGCTCGTTGCGGCGGAACACGATCCTGGCGCCGTCGGGCGACCATTCGGCCTGATCGCCGTCGCAAATCCTCTCGGGTTTCGAGCCGTCGGCGGCCATCCGCCAGACGCCGGTCTTGCCGCCGCGGGTGGAGGTGAAGAGGATGGATTTCCCGTCGGGGCTGAAGACGGGATCCACGTCGTGCTCGTCGGCAGCGTCCTGTTTCGTGATCTGTCTGAGCTCGGAGCCATCGGCCCTGACGGCCCAGATGCGCCAGGCGCTGGAGCGATTGCTGGAGAAGACGATCTGGCCGGTCCTCGGCGTGGCCGCCGAGAGATCGAAGGGGAGCAACAAGAGCGTGAAGAGAGCGAAAATGAGAAAGTGTGAAGAAGGTGGAAGGGCGAACGTTGACTTTTCCATGTTTCCCTCAGAGCATCGCGATGAGGTGCTATTTTGTCCCGGCTTTCAGCTGCTCCAGTTCCGCGGGCGTCACTCGCCGAACGCAGCGAAACCCGCAGAAGTCGGTGAAGAAACAAGCGTCGGTGTCGCCGGTCTTTTCTCCCTGCCGAAACGTGGCCCGGCACATGTCGGGGCTCGCTTTCCAGCTGCCGCCGCGGATCGCGCGCCGGACATCCTTGCCGGGATTCGGCGGCCCTTGCGGGTCGGCGGCCGGACTTGTCTTGTAGTACGCCGGGTCGTAGACGTCTTCGCACCACTCGAAGACGTTGCCGTACATGTCATAGAGCCCCCAGCGATTCGGTTTCTTCTGACCCGCCGGATGCGTCTGCTGGTCGGAGTCGCCCGCAAACCAGGCATACTGGCGCAGCTTGTCGGGCGCTCCGAAATCATAGGGGCCTTCCGTTCCTGCGCGGCAGGCATATTCCCACTCCGCCTCGGTCGGCAGGCGGTAGCCGTTCGCCGAATAGTCGCAGACCCAGTCGGCGGTCTTCTCATTGTAGCAGGGCTTCAGCCCTTCCAGGAGCGAGCGCTCGTTGCAGTATTGCTTGGCGTCGCGCCAGCGCACGCGCTCGACCGGCTTGGTCGGGTTGTCCTGCCAGTGCGAGGGATTGGGCAGCTGGGCCTTGGCGAACATCTCGTGGGTGACCTCGAACTTGTCCATGAGGAAACCGCTGAGCTTCACTTTGTGCGCCGGGGCCTCGTCGGGATTGCCCTGGTTGTTTCCCATCAGGAACTCGCCGCCGGGGAGATAGACCATGCCGACGCCCGATTTGGTCACGATCTCAACCGTGCCCGCCGACTCCGGTTTGGCGACTTCCTGCGACTCCGGACCGGGCTTGCCGCAAGCGATCAACACTACGGCCGCCGCCAGCACAAAATATCGAATGGGGGTCATTTCCTACTCTTTTGACTTTCCACTCGGCAGGAACCAGACGGATTCCTTGTTGCTACAACCGTTGGTCGTCAGCTTCGCGAAATCGGCGTCGGTGGCCTTGTCGAGATCGAGGACCCCCTCGCGATCCGCCGGGACGGCGTAAAGGTCCCAGCCCGGCGCATAGACGCCCACGATTTCGCAGGCGGCCTGAAAAGTTCCCCGTTTGTTCGGGTCGCCTTGGCCGTCGGGCCCGCGGCTGAAGCTGAGAAACCGGCTGTCGGGCGACCAGTCCACGTGATAAATCTTGCTTGGCTTCGCGCATTTGAGGCGGAGGCGCCAGGGCCCCACGGCCGGTGTGTCCGCGTCCAAATTGATGGGCGCGACCGCGATTTCTTCATCGCCCGCGCCCCACGCCAGCTGCTTGCCGTCCGGGCTGAAACAGGGGCGGCAGCCGGGGATCTTCAAGTTGATGATCTTGTTGCCGCGCGCTTCGATCAGCAGAATCCCGTGACTCACGCCCATGCCGGCGTGCACGGTCGCCACGATCCACTTGCCGTTGCTGGAAAAGCACGGGTTGTAAAGATGATGCAGGTTCGCGCTGTTGGGGTGCGGCTCGATTTTGCCGGTCGTCAAATCATAGAAACTCATCCCTTTTGTGGAGTAATCTATTACGTTGAACTTGGGGTATTCCTGCGGCAGATAGCCGATGGTCTTGCTGTCCGAACCCCAGAAAGGTTCCCGCGCCTGGTCCACCAATTTCTTACGGTTCTTGCCGTCCACGTCCATGACATAGAGGCTCCGGATGGCTTCCCGGCCTTCGCCGCTATCCACCGAAAAGCAGAGCTTCGTGCGGTCGGGCGACACTTGGGGGTAGTGCTCGTGTTCCGTGGGCGTGTTCGTGAGATTGACGGGCTCCGACCCGTCGGCGTTCATGACGAAGATTTCCCAGTTGTCGTTGACGTAACGTTCATAGGCAATCTTGAACGGCGAGGCCTTCAATTTTTCTCGGAACGTGGTCTGGGCTTGTGCGGTCACGCCGGCGACCAGAACCAGGGCGGTGAACAGGAGCGCATGAGCAAAAGAAGGTTGTTGCGAGCAGGAGTGATTCCTCAAAGCACCGGATTCATTCGGGTTCATCATGAGAGAGGTCACCTCGCGTTGGCGGTTTTCGAAGCACAAAGGCGGAGGCTACCTTATGTCGGCAGTTTTTCAAGCACAAAGTGGCAACAAGGCAATACGACCCAGCTCGCCAAATCGAATCTCCTTGAATCCATGGGCGCGGGCCGCTATGGAGAGATCCGGCAACGTGATTTTCCCCGCCCGGCGAGGAGCTGCCGCAACGCCAAACCAGCATCAACCAAGAGGAGAATCGCATGAAACCTCGCACCTTGTTTGCCGTCGGAGCCTCACTGCTTCTGTTTGGAATGGTCGCGCACGCGGAGGTCAAAGTTGTCGCCGACCATAATCGCAACGAAGACGCGGGGGCGGATTTCAAGTTCAAGAACGTTCCCCCACCGGCGAGAAACGACGCGGCCGCAAAAGCCGCTTTCACCCTCGTGGACGGGCAGCGCGATCCCAATGGCGGCGACGTCCTCGTTCTCCACGACGGCAAACTCCCCGCCGAAGAGGATGCGCCATCTGACAATTTCTTCTTTCGCGCCGGCACCGATGGCGGGCGACTGCTCGTGGACCTGGGCAGCGCCATCGAGATCAAGCAGGTCAACACCTATTCCTGGCATCCCAACACGCGCGGGCCACAGGTCTACAAGCTCTACGCCAGCGATGGGAAGGCCGACGGTTTCAATGCCCAACCAAAGAAAGGCACGGACCCGGCAACGTGCGGATGGAAGTTGGTGGCGGACGTGGATACCCGTCCCAAGACCGGTGAAGGCGGCGGGCAGTACGGCGTCAGCATCTCCGATTCGAACGGAACAATCGGTAAGTATCAATATCTCCTCTTCGACATTTCCCGCACCGAGAACGAAGATCCGTTCGGCAACACGTTCTTCAGCGAAATTGACGTGATTGACCGCAAGGCACCCGCGCCGGAGGTGGTGGAAGCACAAGCCGCACAAACGGGCCGCGAAATCGTCGAGGCGGATGGCGGAAAGTACAGGGTCACGATTGATACGTCCGAAGCGTCCGATCTGTCCGACTGGGCCCACCAGGAACTGGCGCCGATGGTTCAGGAATGGTACCCGAAACTCATCAAAATGCTGCCCAGTGAAGGCTATGAGGCTCCACAGTCATTCAGCATCAGTTTCAGCCAGGACATGAAAGGCGTGGCGGCAACCGGCGGAACGCGCATCCGGTGTGCGGCGAGTTGGATGCGCCAAAATCTGAAAGGCGAAGCGAAGGGCGCGGTGTTCCACGAAATGGTGCATCTCGTGCAGCAATACGGTCGCACGCGGCGCTCTCCCGACGCCACCCGGTCCCCGGGATGGCTGACCGAGGGAATCGCCGACTACCTCCGCTGGTTCATCTATGAGCCGCAGACGCACGGCGCTGAGATCACGAAACGAAATCTCTCCCGCGCCCGCTATGACGGCAACTACCGGATTACCGCCAATTTCCTGAACTGGGCGAGCGAGAAGCATGGCAAGGACTTTGTCTCGAAATTGAACGCGGCCATCCGCGAGGGCCGGTATAACGAGGATTTGTGGAAAACGCTGACCGGCCATACGGTGCAAGAACTCGGCGAGGAATGGAAAGCCGAACTGGAGAAGAAATTGGGTTCTGAAGCTGCCACCCCCGCGGCCCCAACTTCCCCCGCCGCCTCCGCCGCCTCCGCTACGCCCGCCGCGTCGAAGCCCAACACCCTCACCGACGAGGAGAAACAGGCCGGTTGGAAGCTGCTGTTCAATGGCCAGAGCCTCGACGGGTGGCACAACTTCAAGAGCGACACCGTCCGGCCCGGCTGGCAGGTCAAGGACGGTATTCTGATGTGCGCCGATCCGCGCAACGCGGGCGACCTCTGCACCAACGGCCAGTTCGACTGGTTCGAGTTGCAGCTCGAATACAACATCTCCGAGGCCGGCAACAGTGGCATCATCTACCACGTCACCGACCAGGGCGGCGCCACCTGGGCGACCGGTCCCGAAGTCCAGCTCGAGGACAATGCCAAAGCCGCGGACCCGGTCCGATGCGCGTGGCTCTATGCGCTCTACCAGCCCCCCGTGGATCCCAAAACCGGCAAGCCGCTCGATACCACCAGACCGGTCGGCGAGTGGAACCAGGTCCGCCTGCTGGTCAGCCCCGAGAAGTGCGAGCATGCGATCAACGGCGTGAAGTATTTCGAATACGTTCTGGGCAGCGACGATTTCAAGGCGCGCGTGGCCAAGAGCAAGTTCGCGCGAATGCCGCTTTTTGCCAAATCCGACAAGGGCTACCTCGCCCTCCAGGGCGATCACGGGCAGGTCTCCTTCCGCAACATCAAACTCCGCCCGCTCGAGGGGAAGAAGTAATGGCCGGCAGGAATGGCAAATAGGGAATGTGGTGCCCGTCCCGGATGGCACCTCAATTCCAGAAAATAGATTGTGGATTTGGGACCAAGTACTTCAATCCCGGGGGCCTGACGCCATGGCCGGGAAATGAGGTAGCTGCCCCTGATTCTCTTTGACTTTCGACCGGATTTTTGTATTGTGTTTCCGAATGGCGGCAGGCGGGAAGGGAACGAAAAGGAAAGGAAAAAGCCCCCAATGACGACAAAGCAATCCCAGTTTCAAAAAGCGCTGGATGTTATCGAAACGTTGCCCAGCGACCAGCAGTCGGATCTCGTGGAGGTGATTCGCCGACGCTTGGCCGAAAACCGCCGCGACGAGATTGCGGCCAGTATCCGCGAGGCCAAGGCGGACTATCGTGCGGGCAAGGTCAAGAGAGGAACCGTCGCTGACCTGATGAGGGACTTGCGCTCGTGAGACATCTCGTTTGGGGGAAAACATTCGCTCGCGCCTATAGACGCGTGCTCCGAAAACACCCGGAACTGGATGTTACGATTGAGCAAACCCTGCAACTACTTCTCGACGACCCTTTTCACCCCCTGCTGGAAACGCATAAACTGAAGGGGAAACTCACCGGATCCTGGGCCTGCCGCGCGGGATACGATTTTCGCATCGTGTTCGACTTTTGTTCCGGCGACCGGCCTGGCGAGAAGGATATTCTCCTGATCAATATCGGAGCCCATGACGAGGTCTATTGATCCGCGCCCAAATTCGGAGACACAAATTCGGGGCGCGGATGCTGATTTCCTTTCTCCTTTCACTTTCGACCGGGTTTTCGTATCCTGTTTCCGAATGGCGGCAGGCGGGAAGGGAATGTCTTGACGGCGGTTGCCGCGGCGAGTGACATGATATGGAATTCCGGCAACTCCGACGCGTGCCAATCGAGCCACGATTGTTTTGTATTACAGCGAGCGCGATACCGGCCAAGGAAATCTGTATCCTGTCGCCAAATTCGATAGCTGATTTCAGTCGCTCGCGAAACATGGCCGAAACGCGTCCCCGAAATACGGGAAATCTCTGGGCGGGGGATTCGGAATGACGGACCACGCGAACCAACACTTCGTCCCTCAATTCTACTTTAAGATGTTTACACGGGGAAAGCGTCGAATCCATGTTCTTCTCAAGGCAAGCGACCGGATCGTCCTCAATGCCAGCATCAAAGGGCAATGCGCACGTCGCAAGTTTTATGGCCCCAGAAAGATTGAGTCGCTATTCTCCCCGGCTGAGGCAAGGCATAGTATCGCGCTGCGGCGAATGGTGGAGCTGGCTTGGGCGCAATCGCCCGTACCTCTTACACCGGAACACCTTGCATGGCTCTGGGAAGCGGTTCTTCTTCAGCGTGCTCGCACCGAGATGGAAGTAAAGAAGCAGTCACCTGCGATGGAAGCGCTATATCTCGAGGAGTTCAAAGAGCATCTGCGGCACGAGGAAGGAATGCGGAATCGTGAAAGACTGCTCAGAGATATTGAACGCGGCACGATCCGCATCACCGAACCACCGCAGTTCAGGCTCGCTCTCTCGATTATTTCAGCTTTGCAGAGCGTGCCGCTCATTTCCGATCTTGATTATCACGTTCTCCGAAATCGGACGAGGTATCCTTTCCTTTTTGGTGATTCGCCTATTATATTATACAACACGTATTACCAGAACGTTAGGCATCGTGGCGTATTGGGGATCCAAACACCCGGTCTCCAAATCTTCTACCCATTGGACTCCCATACGTTGCTGATGCTGATCGACAACCAACTGTACGGCGGCAGGTACCGACAACCCCTTGCCGTGGACGTCTCGCAGCCGTCCGATGTCTCGCAACTGAACGCCCTGCAACTACATCATAGTCTCAACGCCGCCTATTTTGCGGACGCAAGCGCCGAACCCTACGTGGCCGAGCTCTGGCAAGCCCAAAAGCCCTACGTCGTTCAGCCAAACAACCGCTTTATAACTGCAAAAGGCTGGGCCGATGGAAAGCCCATCGATGAAATTCTGTGCCACATATTCGAGCCGCAGCTCAACGTTAAGCTTGATCTATCCTTTGTTGAGTGTACGCCCATCGATCCGTCGAAGTATACGTTTCGCCATCGGTCTCCTGAACTCATTAAAGAGCATGAAAAGAGACTCGGAGAAACCGCTGATGCCTGATCACAATTTGAGGGGAGAATCAAGGGACAGCTACTTCAATTCCAGCGGGGCATGGCCACATGCTGGAGAATGAGTTGTGCTCTATCGGCTTATGTGGATGGAAATGGGGTAACAGGTACCTCAATTAGGAGGTGTAGTGTGCTTCTGTTCTGGAGAATCCGGTATCTCGACACGCGAGATAAGCAATTCAAGGATCGTGATCTTTACCTGGAAACCGATTCGCTTTCCCCTGAAATGAAGGCCGCCGTCGAACTGTGCTGCGAAGTGAACAGTCCGACGATGACACGTGAAGTCCTGCGGTACCGCCATCTGTTCCAAGAGAAGTGCCCGGAAACTGCTTCCCGGTTCAGGCAATCCCGCTTTTGTTGTCTGATCGATTACTTTGAGGACGAGCATGCTAATGAGATATCACCCAACCAGATGGGGGCTGTCCTGACTGGCAAGCCGGACGCCATCCTGTTCCCGGCCGGTACTCCAAAGCACCTGATGGAGTACTTAAGGTCTGCGGATCAGCCCATTCCGTATGACCAGATATCCCTGTCCCGACAGGGTTGCGACGATCTGGCGTGTTTTTCAAGGGATGTTGGGGAACTCACCGAATCCACATTTCTACGCGAAGGGCCCGGCTGGCTGGGGAATTATGGTGGGAATGGCTATGTGCTCGCGACGGCTGTGACCGACGAAGAGATCCGATCATTTGTAACGATTTTCCGTCGGCTATATATGGCCAATGAGCGGGGCTCCTTTTTGAAGGCGGCTTCAATATTTGTAGCCGCTGTTGGCAACAATCCCCTGGGGAAGTTGGTGGATGGTGAGAAAGCACAATACGAAGCAGAACTGGACCGCCCACCGGATTTCATTCCTCCGCCTGGTCGGACGAGCTGCTCCTTTCGTCGGAAGCGGTTGATTGACGTTTTCCTATATACTCAATACGCCCATCAACCCAAGCCGGGCCGACTGCAACAGTATAACGAGTGCCTTGCGTCATTGGACAATGACAGGGCCAAGCTAACATGGCTGTTCCTCAACGAGCTTTGGAAATGCAGCCTTCACTTTCAGTATGCGGGCCAGCACATTGCTGCTTTCTTTCATGAATATTGCGAATGCAAGCGGGTCTCCTCTGATATTCCCGCATCCGTGTCTGCCGATAATCCACTTGTCGGGGCATTGGAAAAGGAGCATGCTCGCCGCGATAGATTATTCCGGAAAAAGGCGGAGATGCTCGCAACTGAAATCTGGAAGCAGAACGGATGTCCGGAGGGAGGCCCGACGCTCTTCTTGGCTCAAGCCCGTGAGCAGTTGGGAAGGATGTCCAGATAGGGGTGACCAAACGCGAGGAAATGATATAGACGTCATCGTTTCGATCCTTTGTGTTGCGTCACTTTCAGTGGTCAAACAGACCTGCCATACAGGCAGAAAGTCCGACCGTAGCGACCTCTTGTGAGGGAAACGGATATGGTTAGGGAAAAGTCCGCTGGTGTGGTGAAGGGCGCGGCGAGAGCAGCAAGGCCGTCAGCGGTTGTGGACACGCGGGTCATTTATTGCGGCGATAATCTGGATCAGCTGAAGAAGCTGCCGGATGGGTGCGTCGGCTTGATCTATATTGATCCGCCGTTCAACAGCAACCGCAACTACGAGGTCTTCTGGGGCGAGACGAAGGAGAAGCGCGCCTTCGAGGACCGTCACGCCTCGACGCAAGCCTACATCGAGTTCAGGGATGGGTTGACAGCTACCTCAATTCCAGAGCGAAATGAGCCGCCTGTCCCGAATGGCGCTAACTTAAGGCGGGACCGCCGATCATGGCCATGATGACAAAAGCGATGGAAAGCAAGAGACCGTGGAGATGGAACGCCGGCGGCTCGCCGGTGCTTTGGACGCCGTCTTGCCGCCCAAACCCGGTTTCAAAACACCGGCGAGCCGCCGGCGTTCCACCCTGTTTGCCCCTCCCTAAGTTAGCGCCATTCGGGACAGACATCGCACTTTTAGAGCCCGCATCTTACAAATAAAGTCGTGCGGCCAGAAACTGTGCGACTTGATCGGAGGCGAATATGAATAGGCTATTCTCTGTTTGTGTGTCAATTCTGGCGGTCTTGTGGTTGGGAACCGGAAGGCAAGTCAAGGCCGAGGGGTTGCCTGAAGAGACGAAGTCGTCGCCCGCGAAGGGGCCGTTGCGCGTGCATCCCGCCAACCCGCGCTACTTTACCGACGGAAGCGGGAAGGCTGTTTTGTTGGTGGGGTCGCACACTTGGGGCAATCTTCAGGACTATCGCTATGACGCGTTGCCTTCGCCTCCGCCGATGGACTTCAGCGCCTATGTGGCCTTCTTGAAGCGGCACAACCACAACTTCTTCCGGCTATGGGCCTGGGAGAGTTGCTGGAATCTCAACGCAAAACAAGGCACGATCTTCTACGATCCGATGCCCTACCAGCGCCCGGGGCCCGGCACAGCGCTGGACGGCAAGCCCAAGTTCGATCTGACCCTTTTCAACCAAAGCTATTTCGACCGCATGCGCACCCGCGTCATGGCCGCCCGCGACAACGGGATTTATGCGTCCGTCATGCTCTTCAACGGGTTCAGCATCGAGGGCAAGGGAAACGTCGGCGGCGATCCCTGGCAGGGTCATCCCTTGAACCCCAAGAACAACGTCAATGGGATTGACGGCGGCGGCAGCGGCGGCGTGCACACTCTTTCCAATCCGACCGTGACGGCCCATCAAGAAGCCTACGTCCGGAAGGTCATGGATACGGTCAACGACCTCGATAACGTGCTGTATGAAATCACCAACGAGGACTCCGGGACCTCAGCCGACATCGCCTGGCAGACCCGCATGATCCAATTCATCAAGAGCCATGAGGCCGCCAAAGCCAGGCAGCATCCGGTGGGGATGACGGCGTTATATCCTGGCGGAAACGACGCCGTCTTGTTTCAGAGTCCCGCCGACTGGATCTCGCCCGGCGCGAAGCTGCCCAGCGGCGATGGCCGCAAGGTGATCGTCAATGACACCGATCACTCGTACTTTTGGATCGGTCTGAAGGCGGACGGAGTGGCGGCCCAGCGGGCCTGGGTGTGGGAGAATTTCACGCGGGGCAGTCAGTGTCTCTTCATGGATCCCTACCTCGATCCGAGCCACGACCGGGGCCGCAATAACCCCGTGGGCGGCAAACCGGACCCCTACTGGGACACGATCCGCGAGGCCATGGGCCGGACGCGCACTTACGCCGAGCGCATGAACCTGGCGGCCACGGCGCCGCATGACGAACTCGCATCCACCAAGTTTTGCCTGGCCGATGCGGGCAGAGAGTATCTGGTTTACCTGCCCAAAGGTGGCGAAGTGACGGTGGATTTATCCGCCGCGACAGGTGAGCTGGCGGTGGAGTGGATGGACGCCATCGCCGGAACCATTACCCGCGCGGAACCCACGGCGGGCGGCGGTCGGCGGACTCTGAAATCTCCCTTCACCGGCGACGCGGTCCTTTATCTCTGGCCGAGGTAAAGAGCAGAACGCAACGAACACGCATTAAACTGTGGCCAAGAGAGAAGATTCGTCAACGTAACGTGCGGAACGCTCCAAGGCGAGGGAGTTACGAAAAAGAGTGGCGTGGGCTGTCAGCCCAGGCCACCCTTCTTCGCAACTCCCTCAACGCACCAAACGTAGAAAAACTGCTGGCAAAGCAAAAAGACGCGGCTGCATAATCCGGTCGGCGTTATGCTGTACATGCGATGTGTCAGGTCGCTGAGAACATCTAGCGTTTAACCTTTGGCGAACAACAACAGTCCGGCAGACCAAGGAGATAGCCCATGAGGACACCAGCGTTGTCTTGTCTCGTCGTTGCATTCTTCACGGGAGCAACCATTTCACTTTTGACGGCGGCTTCGGCCCCGCAGTCCGGCGGCGCCACCGCGGCCGCTTCAGCAGTGAATCTCGCACTGGTTGCGGAAACCTCCACGTCCTATGTGTCCGGACATGAGACGATCACCGCGCTGAATGATGGTCGCGATCCCGCAGACTCTAACGACAAGAGCCACGGCGCATACGGCAACTGGCCGCGATCCGGCACGCAATGGGTGCAGTATGAGTGGAGTCAGCCCATCAGCACCAACAAGATTGACGTGTACTGGTTTGATGATGGTCGCGGCGTGCGTTTGCCCAAGGCCTGCCGATTGAAGTACTGGGATGGCAGCAATTTTGTTTCGGTAGAGAATCCATCCGGTCCGGGTCTGGCAGCGGACAAATACAACACCACCACCTTCACCGAAGTCAGCACCACCAAGCTCCGGCTCGAGCTGGATTCCAATGGCACGGCCTCTACCGGTCTCCTGGAATGGAAAGTGTATGACTCGGGCAAATCGCCGAACTTCGCCCCTTCCGTAAAGGCCGGCACAGATCGGGTGGTGGTGCTGTCGGGAAAGACCTACCTCAATGGCACGATCAAGGACGATGGCAAAGTTAACGCCGCGCCGACGGTCACCTGGAGCAAAGACTCCGGTCCCGGCACGGTCGTCTTTGGGAACGCCAACGCCGCCGTGACAACCGCGAGCTTTTCCGCGGTGGGCGCCTATGTGCTCAAGTTGACGGCCGATGATGGCCAACTGAG
>Ga0315282_10012242_pt1 | contig 13153 bp, 8 predicted proteins | sample YL17G07_20_MG_FD_203693 | JGI IMG/M metagenome (GOLD analysis project Ga0315282, IMG submission 203693) | Sediment microbial communities from Yellowstone Lake, YNP, Wyoming, USA - YL17G07_20 | ecosystem: Environmental > Aquatic > Freshwater > Lake > Sediment | place: USA: Wyoming | collected...
GTTTCGCTGACCAAATATAGAAAGATTCAGGGGTTAAGGAACCTAACACAATAATCTCAATCTTCCCTTGGTCTTGCATTAGACGGGTTATCAGGGATGGATTTAAATTTAGCCATCCAACTTGTCGGTTAGCTGGCGGACGGTTTCAGCGAGGCGACGGCGCCCTGCCTCCGCTGTAACTTCTGCACGGGTGGACTCTAAAACGTTACGTGCTATATCGAGTTTTCTGCGAATACCTTTGAGGAGTAGTGAAGCCTCCTCCATACTAACGAGTTGTGTATAGATCTCTTCCATACGGCTGAGGTATACCTCAGCTTTTTCCAAGTCACCTTTACGGAGCTCGTCAAGAGCTTCCCTGCGGAGCTCGCCTGGAACATCACCAAGGCCAAGAATGTATCGAAGAGGGTTAACCCCTATCTCCTCAGGGGTTGGATATGTTCCATTTATTTCTAGGCTAAGAAGAATCGCTCCCTCGGCATATTCTTCGTTAGCAGCTTCGACCTCTTCGTAGAAGTCTAACTCGGGAAAATCAGTTATGTTATTTTGAGTTTCAACAATGAGGCGACGGGCTTTAACAATGTTCTCTCCAGCCTTGTCATAGTTATTGTTATGAACGTAAAGAATCGCTTGTTTACTTAATTGTCTAGCTTTTCGTGCGCGGCTTAGTACTTCATCACGTGCTTCTTCACGTCGAGTAAGCTCGCTTCCCACTTTTTTAAGAAGGTCTTCAAGCATGCAACGTCGTACAGATTGGTCATTAGGGTGGTTATATTATCATCGATGAATTTTCTACCCTAATGTTGTAGATATCACGCGGTTATGCGTTAGGAACTAATACTACATGTATAGTGGGTTAAATGACTGCTGGTCGATTGGATTTAATAAATGGGATTATGTGCACGCAAAATATTAGGAAAAACAGAAAAGGACTGAGTGGAAAATTTCTGTGGTGGCTCGAGTATGGGTAACAAGAAGTCTTGGCAAGAGAAAATGGCAGATAAAAAAGGCTTACCGAAGATTTTGAAATTAGAAATGAAGTTTCCTTGCTTTAATGCTGTTCATAAAATGGGTGCTAATATTGGCGATGAAGTAGTCCTTGTTAACCCTAGCGAAATACTTGAAATAATGAAAAGCGTGCCAAAGGGAAAGCTGATAACTATAACTGAAATCTGCAAGAAAATTGCTGCAAAATATAGGGTTAAAGCTTGTTGTTCCCTCACAACAGGAATTTTCATTATGACCGTTGCTAATGCAGCTGAAGAAGCTGCAAAACAAGGGAGGGACCTCGAGGTTTCTTACTGGCGAACCTTGAAGACCGATGGTTCTTTAAATGAGAAATTTCCTGGCGGGTCACAAGCACAGAAAGAGAAGTTGGAAAATGAAGGGTTCAGTGTAATAAAGAAAAATAAAAAATACTTTGTCCAAGACTATCAAACATTTATTGCTGATTGAAAAAATTGAAGCAAAAATTTGGTTTATGGTCTTGAAGCCGGCATGAAGTCTCTTACTAAGTAAGCATAGTTGTAATCGAATATGCATCGAGATCGAATCTAGCCTCATAATTAAATTAATTGCAGTTCTCATTATACTTATTTATCATATCAGCTACCATAAATAGGCGTGTTACTAAGAGATAGTAAATAGCATGTTACAAAAGCCAGGTTTCATTCAACGATTTTGGCAGTGGATATTTCTCTCAATTATATTGGTAGTTGTCATACTGTGGTCATTGTACACTTGGCTTGATTTTACTATCATGCAAACAATGTATCTCAATAAGGCTAACTTAAACTGGTTCCAAATCACTTTTTACAACAACTTCATATTTATTTTTGCAGCCCTTCTAGCTTTATTAACCATTAACCCTCAGCTCTGGAGGAGCGATCTTTACGACCTGTATACAAGCCTCCAACAACAAATTCAGGTCAGAACAATTGACGGACATTATTCACCCGGAACTGTAATGCCTCCTTTAACTATTAAGAACACAAAGCAGGTTTGGATTCTATGGCAGTTTGTTAAATGGTTTATTGCCTTTTCGATGATTGCTACGTCGCAGAAGATTCCATTTCTCGGTTCCTTCATAACAGTCTTTTACATGGCATTAAATGGAATAGGAAGCTGGACGCAGGTCCCAAGAATCTTCCTATTAGTACTCAAACCTGCATCAGGAGAAGAGTTAGTTGCTTTGATGCCAACAATGGAAGTACAGTACAGAGCGCTTTTTATTATTCTCCTTGCTGTCTTAGGAATAATAGTTGCCAGACTTCTCCTAAAAGCGTTCAGGGATTACCTTTTTGAAAGGCAAACAACTTGGCTAAGGAACATATTCATCGCCTTAGCCCTTTGTACATTCGCTTTTATCTTTGACTCACCCTATTGGCGGATAGACATAACAACTCCATACTTCTACTATATCGCTCTCACACTATTTTTTTGCTTCCTCACACTCTCCCTCATAATTCAACGAGGAGGATTCTCAATACAACTGACATTGCTGAGAAGAAGAAGCATCTTCGTCACTGGCATAATTGTTGGACTAATAGCAATATTAGCGATAAATGTGGGGATCATAGCGGTCTATCGTTTTAATTGGAATAACAACTGGATATCCTATGAGTGGCAACCCTATACATCTAAACAAATTGAAACAACTAGATGGGCAGCTGGCATAAACAATATTACAGTAAGCCCTATTTCTCAATACCCCGTAGGGAACGAAACTAAGACTCTTAGCCAAGTCCGACAATGGGACTACAATTCAGCCAACATTAAGATGCTGAATCAGATTCGAGTCAACTGGCTAACGATCCCTAATCCAGACATAGTCTATATATATGGGCGAGAATTATGGGTCGCACCAACCACTGTAATCTATCCAAACGACGATTGGATAAGTAAAAATCTCATCTACACGCACGCCTCTGACATATTTGCAATAGATAGCCACTCAGGGGATCCAGTACCGATAACTGATGCTTTCCACCTTTCTAAGGAACCCAAAATATACTATGGAGAACAGCTCTCAGATACTGTCTACACTAAGGTTCAGGGATTCAATGAAGTTGAAAATATTACCTATAGCGGTCAACCTGATTACGTTCTATCTGGATGGCAGAGAATGCTCTGGTTCCTAGCTCAAGGACAACTTGGATTCGCCTTCGCTCCACCTCAAGACTCCATTGAAATGCTTTACAAACGAGACATCATAAGTAGAGTACAGTCAATCTTAATCAACGGCTTAAAAATAGATCCTGATCCCTACTTAGTAACAGGAAACGGCGAGGTATACTACGCAATCCAGCTTTATGTACAGTACCCCATAAGCTCTAGGTTCGTAGCAAGTGATTATTACAGATTCTTCGCAGTCGTACTCATCAACGTTGAGAATGGTGAAATGACCGCCTACACAGTAGGAAAAGATGATGGTTTCCTAGTATCTTTCTACAAAAAGTATTACTCAAACTGGGGCTCACCACCAGACTGGCTTCTCCCACAGCTTAGGTACTCAGAGGCTCTTTTAGGAAGTGTTTTATTCAATATCTCAGGGCAGCTTGATGTCGACTTCACCTTCCATGTAAATGATCCATATATATGGCGTTCAGGATCAGACTTCTTCGAAAGGCCTCCAAGCACCGAGGTTAATTACATATTACTAACTGAGGGCAATAGTAATCATTTTGTAGGAGTTCAACTAGCCGAGTTCACTAGCTCAACTGGTAAAAATCTGGCAGGAATGTACATAATCCCAAGCGGGTCAAATTTAGGTGAAATTCAACTCCTCAGAGTCCCAACCTCCGATAATGTTTCATCGATAATTGGCCCAACCGGGGCAGTGAGTGCTTTCCAAACAAACAGCGATGTAAGAGAGAAACTTACCTTATACGGAAGCAACTACAAATTAGGCAACATTCTACTCTACATGATAAATCAACACCTGTACTACTTTATACCTGTCTACATCACGTCGGGAGGAGGTGTAATAACAAAAATGCCGTTCATAGGTATTGTTGATGCTTTAACAAGAAACGTAGCTATAGGAACCGACTCTGCTGCAGCCTTCTACAGTTTGACACAACAGAGCCCAATTGAACAACCAGGTGAATCTCAGAGAGTCAATGATATTTATAGAGCCTTTACAAGCCGTGGCTACAAACCCGTAAACGTGACAGCCATATACCCAGAGGTATTCATACAGGAAGCCAACATTACTTATATGAATCTTCAAGGAAAGCAGACAATGGATTCCAGCGTCGCTTCCTTCATAGCTAACAACGTTAAGGCTAGTGTTTCGGATATTTACAGCTGGATGTCAAAAAGTGATACTATCAACTTTGGCGTTTTCGATTTAACTCCAAAAGGCATCAAGGAGCTTCACTACATATCCATTAAAATAAGGTGATAATTTGGGTCAAGAGAATACTGCATCTGAAGAATTTGAAATCTGGCTGAAAACGAAGTTTATTAAACAAGTATGGATAGGCGGACATAATTTCAAAGCGACAAGGACAAGCGACATAATGATAGATGGTGCGCTATTTACTGAATCCGAAGCTAAATTACTATGCCAAAAGCTGACTTCGAAGAACCCAATCTCGCAACTGAACGGAGCCCTGCTAATCTGGGAGAGGAACGGCACATTAGTAAAGATCTTATTTGTAATAGCATTGCTATCGCTGCTAGTTGTATTTATAATAGTTAGAGGCGAATAAGGTAACACAATGTACAGTTACTTCATTATCAGTATCCATTGAAGAATCGCAACTAATTTTTATTCACTTTGTGGAAGGACTTAAACCACATCAAAGCTATGTTTAGTCATTCTTAAGGTGAATTGAATGAGTTTGAATGGTAAAACTGTTGAAAAGTTCTCAAAGAGCTTCAATGGAGACGAGAAGAACCTGCTAGCACTGAATGCAGTGACCAAGTCAGGGATCGCTGCTGTAGCTCTTAAAAGAAACCGAGTAAACGAGATAAACCATGTTTTTAGCAATGTAATTCCCTCCCCTACAGCAACAAATCAAAAGCAAACTGGCAGATGCTGGATGTTTGCTGGGCTTAACACGCTTCGTTTGGAGACATGCAAGAAGCTTGACATAGATCAATTCGAGTTTTCGCAGTGCTACACAATGTTTTGGGATAAACTGGAGAAGGGAAACTACTTCTTAGAATCTATTATTGAGACTGTGAAGGAGCCTCTTGATGGGCGTCTTGTGAGATGGCTTCTGGAGAATATATCTCCTGATGCTGGACAATGGGATATGTTTGTGAATCTCATCAAGAAGTATGGCGCAGTCCCTAAAACAGTGATGCCAGAAACAGAAAGCAGCAGCAGCAGTCAGAGAATGAACTCTATGCTTATAGGAAAGATGCGGGAAGCAGCCAAGACCATTAGGGACAAAGCTCACAAAGGCGCAAACAAGGAACAGTTAAGGAGGCTGAAGGAAGAAGCCCTAATGGATTACTACAGAATTCTAGCAATTCATCTAGGAGAACCACCCAAGAAATTCACATTTTCCTGGAGAGACAGGAAGAATGTTTTCCATCGAGAGGAATTCACACCCAGGAGCTTCTTCGAAAAGTATTGCAGCTTCAACTTTGATGATATGGTTTGCCTAATCAACGCACCCACCCAGGACAAGCCCTATAACAAGACTTACACGGTGAAGTTTCTTGGCAACGTCGTCAGCGGGCAACCTGTACTTTACTTTAATGTACTCGCAGAGGTCATGCGGGACGCTGCAGTAGAAATGGTTAAAGACGGGCAGGGTGTCTGGTTCGGAGCGGATACCGGGAAATATGGTGACCGGGAGATGGGTGTCTGGGATACGGAGTTATTTGATTATGAACTCGTGTATGGTACAGGGATGAAGCTGGATAAGGCAGGACGACTTGACTATTGCCACAGCAAGATGGGCCACGCAATGGTTTTCACCGGGGTGGATCTTGAGGAAGGAGTTCCTAAGAAATGGCGAGTAGAGAACAGCTACGGTACTGAGGTCGGCGACAAAGGATACTATGTAGTAAACCAAGAGTGGTTCAACGAATATGTATTCGAGATCATGATCTCCAAAAAGTATCTATCTAAGCAGCTTCTGAAATCGCTCGAAGAGAAACCAATTGAGTTGCCACCCTGGGATCCAATGGGCGCATTAGCTTAGTTCTAATTCATCAAATTAACGCAGAAATTTTTTCACACAGTTTTTTTTCTGTCTTTGCCAATAAAAAAAAAGGCAGTAATAATTATCCATCTTATTATTTCAAAAAATATGATGATTTAATTGTTATCTTAAACCTTTTACATATCCACCCTGTTTAATGATGAAGTGAAATTCACAAACTAAAAAGTCGAGGCTAAGTCTTGGATAACAGAAAGGCTGCGGCATTATTGCTTCTTGGATTCATGTTTCTGCTATCGCTTATACCCACATCACTTGCAGTCGACCAGCTTAAAGGAACCGTAATAAATTCTGCCGGCATTCCCATAGCTGGCGCAACCATAGCTGCTATTAGGAGTAAGACTACAATCACGCAGCAAGTAAAAACAGATGCTTCCGGAAAGTTTACTATATCAGTTGCACCTGCAGATGCTTCACAGCTTTTAGCATATAATGATGACCCTACGACTCCTGGTTGGGATTACATTCCAGCGCTCGCTAACAACAAAGGATCAGCTATTTCATATGACTTTACACTCTTTCCAGCAGCCTCCATAGTTATTACAGGCGACATCCAATTTGTTGAGTCGGATAAGACTCCTAATGTAATCACATTCAGTGTTACCGATAAGGATGGAAAGATACTTTCCCCTGCTGGTTTTGACCTGCGATTCAGTGTTGGACCCGGTGGGCTCCTCCAGATCCCAGGTATCCCCTCTCGCACAGTAATCGTTCCAGCTGATCAACAATTCAAGGTCCTTGTAACCAGCCAAATCCTCGTATCTAATAAGTTTAGAGTAATCAACTTCAATACCACAGTCAGCAACACACGAAGCCAAGGCTCGAAGACTGAACTGGATGTTAGACCTTATGTTGTAGCTTACAATATAGGGGTTAACGAGCTCCTGCTTCAACAATTAAAAAATAGGCTCACTGAATTGGAATTCGGAGGCTTCTATGTGGTTAAGGAAAAAACCACGACAATAAGCCTAGAAGCAGGACTCACAGAGGCGAAGATGCGCCTTGAGGAAGGTGAATATAAACTGGCTGGTGATTTATCAAAAACAAGCTTCATTGGGCTCCAGCATACACTTAGTAGCCTCACCGCGCTTCAGTTGGATGCTTCACTATCAATATACATCATAATCTCTTTCGCAGCAGTCTCAGCGGTGACACTCGGTTTCCTGTTAGCGAATAATTTGATCGGTAAAACTTTAATCAGCCTTTCCGCATATGCCCCATTACTTCTAATTCTATATGCAGCTTACCCCGGTTCTTCTACACTACCACTTCAAGTGTTCCTTATTGTATCAATCCTAGCCATCGCAGCTGTAATGGGATTTTCATTTACAGTTCCTATACTCCTTTCCAGTATACATGGGGGAGAAAAAGTTAGCCTCCAAACAGTAATTGTGCCAATCTTCGCCATCGCAAAAAGAAGTCTAACAAGAAGAAAACTCCGTTTCTTCCTCACCCTCAGCTCCATCACTGTCCTTGTTATGAGCTTTGTCACCTTGACAAGTTTCTCTGAGGGTTATGGGATGGTTGTTTCCATAAGATCGAATACAGCTGTTCCTTATGGCGGTGTAATGATCAGGGCATCCGATTGGATCACAAACAATAGGACCTACTTATTCCTAGGAGGCTCAGAACTGGATTGGCTTCGGAATCAGCCGGAAGTAGAGCTTCTCGCTTCTAAGACCATGAACCCACCTTACAAGAGCCCTATAACCACAATCTCAAGGAACGCTATCTACGGAGTTGTGGGCTTAGAGCAGGCTGAAGGAAACGTCACTGGAATAAGTTCAGCCATTTTGGAAGGAAAACTACCTGGCCCAGGAGAATTCGCTGCTTCAGCAATTCTCTGCGGGAGTCTAAAAATGCAGATAGGTGACAGTAAATCCATCAAGGGATTCACATTGAAGCTCAGCGGGATACTCGATGATACTATCCTAAGTGATCTTAATGACTTTGACGGAGATGTATATCTCCCCATCAAGATGGTTGACATTAATGAGGACCCAGCACATCCACAGTGGGAGCCCAGAACCTGTGATCCCTCTGAAGTCCTATTCCTCGATGCCTCTACATGCATGAAGATGGATCTCGCATATGTCAGTCGTATAGATCTGAAACTCAAGCCTGGAGTTAATGCCGATGTTTTTGCTCAAAGACTGGCTCTTGAAAAAGGGTACCAGACATGGTCTGATACTGATAAAGGTGTACGCTACGCCAGTCTCAACACATATCTTGAAGGCACAGGATTACCGTTATTGATACCCTGGGCAATAGTGGTCCTTAATGTCATAGTTACAATGCTCAACTCACTACATGAAAGGCGACATGAAATAAACATTCTCAGCTCAGTTGGTCTAAACCCAGCAGAAATCGCGTCAATTTTTGTTGCTGAGGCTTCCATAATTGGCTTCATAGGAGGTGGGTTTGGGTATCTCCTCGGGGTAGGACTCTACAAAATAATGCCCACTCTTGGTCTTGCATTAGATGTCCACATGAAGGTATCCGCAATTTGGAGTCTAGCAGGCATCGGAATCGCAATATCCGCTGTGCTAGTTGGTGCTATAGTCGCGCTGCGTAGCAGCGTAATCATTACTCCAAGTCTTAATCGTAAATGGAGCATCGAAGGAGAATCAGTTGAAATGGGAAAACCATGGATAGTCCCAATCCCAGTAAAGCTAAATAGCGACGAGGTCGACGAGTTCACAGATTACTTATACAATAAACTAACAAACCTTGAGAAAGGGGATGTGATGAAGACAAGAAGTGTGAAGATGCACTCTGAGGGAGATACGAGGGTTTTAGACTTCAATTATATGACGATAAACACCGCAACGAATCGGTACACGAGGAACACGGTACGCGTCCAAAAAAGCGTGGATGACGAATATACCGTTCAGCTTGAATCTGTTGGTGATAGAGAGTGGACTCAAGAGGTCGGATCACTTGTTCGGCAGATTGTGATGGAATGGAGTAATCGACCAAGGTAGATCAGCAAATAAGATGATTAATCCACGTGATTATACAGGAACAGATGGCTGAGCTGTCCCATAACCCTTTAAATTTTCTTATGGGTGACCATGGAGAAGTATTATATGTATTGCTCATAAAGTCTATGCGAGATTGCGGTGTCTTTCCTTAGAAGGTTAACTAAACAGAAGCGCAGGGTTGTCATGGTAACCCCTCCATCCTCATTCCCCATGACATATATTCAATCACCGGTATACCCCTTCGACATAGTTCCAGTAGTCGTGGCGACGCCTCTGATCCCCCTTGGCCTAGCGTATGTTGGTGCCTCCTTGGAGCAAGCGGGGTATGAAGTAAAAATATTGGACTTGACTTTCATGGATCAGAAGAAGTATGATGTGGAGCGGGTGAAAAGAGGGGTCCTTAGTCTAAAACCCGACGCAATTGGGTTATCAGCCCTAACATGGAACATTCCCCGTACTTATGAGCTGGCTCTGGCCTTGAAGAAGGAGGATGCTAAAACACCTATCATTATGGGCGGTCCACATGTCTCCGCCCTTCCACACAGAACCTTAGAGGAGTGCAAGTCCATCGACGCAGCGATCCTTGGGGAGGGAGAGCAGAAGTTCCCCGAATACCTAAGCCAGCTATTCTCAAAAGGTTCGGGTCCAGAAACAAAAAAAATTAGGGGGCTAGTGTCCAGGCATGATAATAAAGTCATTGGCGATCCTGATCCAGTCTACGTCGAGGACTTAGATGCTCTTCCGCTTCCTGCTCGGCACCTCTTCCCGTTGAGCGAGTACATTAAATGGTCTAAAAACTTCAAAGCCAGACAGACACCGGTGGGGTCAATGATCACTTCACGGGGATGCCCTCATAGATGTAGCTTCTGCACGAGGGTGAACAATGGCACACGATTCCGCGCTAGGAGCCCAGAGAATGTCGTCAGTGAAATGGTTGAGCTAAAAGAACTGGGTTTCAATGAGGTTCAGATAGTGGATGATAACTTTACCCACAATAGGGACAGGGTCTTCGACATCTGCAAGCTTATCCAAGAGAAAGACCTCAAACTTACCTTCAGCCTTGTCAACGGTATGAGAATTGACCATGTCACCGAGGAGATGATGAAGGCGATGTACGACGCAGGATTCTACTCCATCCATTTTGGCGTTGAGTCAGGCGATGACAGAGTTCTTCAGGGCATCCATAAGGGTATCACCGTGAACCAGGTGAGAGAAGCCGTCCGAATCACCCGTGACATAGGGTATGAATTGAACCTATTCTTTGTAATCGGGCTGCCGGGTAGTAATTTAGAGTCAGAAAGAAAGACGTTAGCCCTTATGGATGAAATGGGGTTGCCGTTCACGTTCTCAGTTTGCACGCCTTACCCAGGATCACCTCTATGGGATGAGATGGGTAGTAAGATGGACTCTATCAGTTGGGACAGGTTCGACGAGGGAAACGTCTCCGACCCCTTGTATATACCTGAAGGGATGACCTTGACTGAAATTCAGGAGGTCCTGGAAAAAGCCAGGAGCCTGCAGAAGTCCCTGTCCAAGTAATCCAGCTTGGTGGATTATCTGGGATCCATAAGATGAGGTAAAACTTAACTAAATTCTTAATATGGGTGCAAATACGCTGAATCCATTTAACCTATAACTGCAACATATGATTCGAAAAGCCTTGCTAGATAAAGTACACCCATATATCCCAAACTCCGTTCGAGAAATTAAGCAAGCGATGCTTAATGAAATTGGCGCGGAGAACGCTGAGGAACTATTTGCTCAGATGATACCAAACCAACTTTTACTCAAGAGAACTATGAGCCTTCCCCCATCACTTCCAGCTGAATTAGACTTGAAACGGTATATCTCCGAGATCCTTTCTAAGAATAAAACCACGACTGAATACACAAGTTTTCTTGGTGGTGGATGCTGGAATCACTTCGTCCCACAAATTTGTGATGTGATCGCGCAGAGAAGTGAGTTTCTAACCGCGTATGCAGGGGGTTATTACTCTGATTTGGGACGTTTCCAAGCTAATTGGGAGTTCCAGAGTTTAATCTGTGAGCTTCTAGGAATGGAAGTTAGCGGAATGCCAACCTATGACTGGGGTTCTGCCGCTGGAAACGCCCTCAGGATGGCTTCTCGACTAACAAATAGAAGAGAAATTCTTACACCAGATACAATCAGCCCAGCAAGGATCAGTGTAATCAGCAACTACTGTAATCCTACCGAAATGCCCAGCTCCATAAAAATAACTCTAGTATCAACTAACCCCGATGGCACAATGAAACTGGCTGATCTTAAAAAGAAGCTCAGCAATAAAATCGCCGCCGTATATGTCGAGAATCCGACCTACCTTGGAGCTATAGAGTTTCAAGCTGAAGAAATTACTAACATAACTCATCAATATGGAGCCCTTCTAGTGGCTGGTGTCGACCCTATCAGTCTCGGGGTAATTTCTCCCCCCGCTGAATATGGCGCCGATATAGCTTGTGGCGACCTTCAGCCACTTGGAGTTCACATGCAAGCAGGCGGCGGCCTCGCTGGCTTCATAGCTAGCCAAGACGATCCAAAGATCGTCGCTGAATACCCACTTCGAATCTTAAGCCTTACTAGCACTACACATGGAGAACGCGCCTTCGGTCAAGCTGCCTATGGGCGAACCAGTTACGTTGCTAGAGAGAAGGCAAAAGACTGGGTCGGAACAACCACAGCCCTCCATGGAATAATCGCAGCAGTCTACCTAACCCTCCTTGGACCACAAGGCATCCTTGAGGTAGGTGAAGCAATCCTTCAGAAGAGCCACTATGCGGCGGAAAAACTCAACGCAACTGGAGCTGAAGTAAAATACCCCTATTACTTCAAGGAGTATCCTCTGGATATCACTAAGACTGGTAAGAAATGGCGCAGGATAAACAAGCTTCTACTTAGAAAACGTATTCTGGGCCCCAAACCGCTAAGCCACGAGTTCCCAAACCTCAAGGAGAGCGCGCTAACCTGCGTCACAGAAGTCCATACAAAATCAGACATTGATCGTTTCGCGACCGAGCTGGAGGCGATGCTGAAATGACAGAGCTGCGACCATACCATGCGCTACGTTGGAGCGAGCCTCTTATCCATGAACTCACAAGCCTCAATGAACGTGGCGTAATTCCACCATGCGTTGAGCCAGAGATACAAAAAGCTGTAGGAAACCCCGAAAGGCTTCTTCCATCCAAGGCACGTCGCAAGACTCCACTCAACCTACCAGAGCTCAGCCAAGCCCAGGTTCTACGTCATTGGCTTCACCTCAGCCAGATGACTCTGGGCATGGAAGCCGACATAGATATCGGAGTAGGGACATGCACTATGAAGTACAGTCCCAAAGTGCATGAGGAACTGGCAGCGATGATCAACGATATTCATCCCGATCAGCCTGAGGAAACAATTCAAGGAATATTAGAGATAGCATGGCGTTTTGCCAACATCTACCTCCGTGAGATCAGTGGCATGGACGCTTTCACTTTCCAGCCTCCAGGGGGATCAGCAGGCGCCTTTAACAACGCAGTAATCATACGAAAATACCATGAGGAACGCGGAGAGCTTCAGAGAAGGGACGAGATCATCACAACCATCTTCAGTCATCCATGCGACGCTGCCTGCCCCGCAACCGCTGGCTTTAAGCTGGTCACGCTCTACCCTGAGCCTGACACAGGCATACCAAGTACAGAAACCCTTAAGGCCGCGATAAGTCCGCGCACAGCCGGCTTATTCATAACAAACCCTGAAGATACTGGCATCTTCAATAAACAAATAGATGAGTGGACAGGCATCGTACATGACGCTGGAGGACTTTGCGCATACGACCAAGCAAACGCAAATGCCCTTCTCGGCGTAACTCGCGCTCGTGAAGCAGGTTTCGACATGTGCTTCTTCAACTTGCATAAGACCTTCAGTTCGCCACATGGAAGCAGCGGACCAGGATCAGCGGGAGTGGGTGTCACTAAAGATTTGGAAAAATACCTTCCC
>Ga0315282_10012243_pt1 | contig 13153 bp, 11 predicted proteins | sample YL17G07_20_MG_FD_203693 | JGI IMG/M metagenome (GOLD analysis project Ga0315282, IMG submission 203693) | Sediment microbial communities from Yellowstone Lake, YNP, Wyoming, USA - YL17G07_20 | ecosystem: Environmental > Aquatic > Freshwater > Lake > Sediment | place: USA: Wyoming | collected...
CATCCTGACCCCTTCAAGCTTGTTCCGGGGACGGTCGGATTGAGAGGTTGGACGACATTCAGAGAATCCAAGTTCCAAATTCCAGGCTCCAAGTTCCAAACAAATTCCAAAAATACAAATTCCAAGAACCAAGTCCCGTATTCCAAGTTCGGAATTTGGAGCTTGGAGTTTGTTTGGAGCTTGGGACCTGGAGCTTGGAATTTGACTTCAGGTTCGACTTTGCGTTGACTTCACGGCTTCTCTCTGCTATCTAGAACACGAGCGTTCGCGTTTCCGGAATTCTGTGGGGAGGAGAGCCGATGAAGTATTCCGTGTTCACCGTGTGCATGCCGGAGTTGACAGTCGAAGAGGCCATCGAGAAGCTCGCCGGGTGGGGCTACGACGGGGTGGAATGGCGGGTCACGAACCAGCAGCCTTCCGCGGACGGCAAGCCCTGGTTCTGGAGGGGGAACCGGTGCACCATCTCACTGGATGAGGTGGTGGACCGTGCGAAGGACATCGGAGAGCGCTCCCGCGCCGCCGGGATCGAGGTCGCCGCCATCGCCTCGTACCTTTCGTGCGAGAAGCTCAAGGACATCGAGCGCATCTTCGAGGCATGCGTCCGGATGGGCGCGCCTCAGGCGCGCATCGGGGTCCCGAACTACGACGGGTCGGTCAACTATCGCCGACTCTTCCGTAAGGCCCTCACCGACTACGCCCGGGTGGAGAAGCTTGCACGGAAGTACGGCGTCCGGGCCAACGTCGAGACTCACATGGGCAACATCACGCCGAGTGCAAGTGCCGCCTACCGTTTCGTCTCGAATTTCGACCCGGCCTCGGTCGGCGTCATCTACGATCCCGGCAACATGGTCATCGAGGGGTTCGAGAACCACCGGCTCGGCCTCGAGCTTCTCGGGGAATATCTCGCACAGGTGCACGTCAAGAACACGGCCTGGGCGAAGGGGAAAACCGGCCCCCACGGACTCAGACTGTGGCAGATGGCCTGGACCGAACTCAAGGACGGACAGGTCAACTGGGCCGAGGTCATGAAGGCCCTCAAGGCCGTCGGCTACAAGGGCTGGATGAGCCTCGAGGACTTCAACACCCGGCGTCCGACCGCAAAGAGGGTCCCCGACGCACTGCGACTCCTCAGGAAACTCGAAGCGTCGGCCAGGAATGAAGCGTAGTCCGCAAGTCGAAAGTCGACAGGTCAACAGGTCATCTGCCCTTGGCTCTTGACTTGTTGACCTGGGACTTGTCGACTCGGCACTTGTTCAGGTCCCTGTTTGCGCTTGACCGCACGCCCTCCCCCGGGTATGCTTCACGGGCGTTCCTCCTTGTATCCGTACGAGCGCTTCCCATCGAAAGGCACCCCTGTGCGTCGAGAACTCAGCGAGTCGTGCGGGCTGTTCGGGGTCTACGGCGTGCGGAACGCCGCCCGGATGACCTATTTCGGCCTCTACGCCCTCCAGCACCGGGGAGAGGAAGCGTCCGGCATCGCCGTGAGCGACGGGAAGACGATCCATTCGCACGTCGGGATGGGGCTGGTGACGGAGGTGTTCGACGACCTGCGGCTCGGTGCGCTGAAGGGCCCGGTGGCGATCGGGCACGTGCGGTACGGGACGGCGGGTGCTTCCGAGATCCGCAACGCGCAGCCCCTGGTGGTCGACTGTTCCCGCGGACAGATCGCGGTCGTCCACAACGGGACCCTGGTCGAGGCCGACGCCATCCGTGACGAGTTCGAGGCCCACGGCTCCATCTTCCACACCACCACCGACACGGAACTCATCGTGCACATGCTCGCCAGGCCGAACCACGTGATGAGCGGGGAGCGGGGGATCAAGCAGGCGCTCGCGTCGCTGAAGGGTGCGTTCAGTCTGCTGCTTCTCACGCCCGAGCAGCTCATCGCGGTGCGGGACCCGCACGGCTTCCGTCCGCTCGTCCTCGGGCGTGCCGGACGCAAAGGCTGGGCGGTGGCTTCCGAGACGTGTGCCCTCGACCTGGTGAAGGCGCATTACGTGCGGGAGGTCCAGCCCGGGGAGATCCTCTTCATCGATGCGAACGGGCTCCGCAGCGAGCGGTTCGTCGGCGAGGAGCGCGTCCGTCCGCATCACTGCGTCTTCGAGCAGGTCTACTTCGCCCGCCCGGACAGCATCGTCTTCGGGGACATGGTTCACGAGGTCCGGATCCGGCTCGGCCGGAATCTCGCCCGGGAGCAGCCGGTCGAAGCGGACGTGGTGATGTCGGTGCCCGACTCGGGGAATTCCGCCGCCATCGGATACGCCCGCGCCTCCGGAATCCCTTACGACCGCGGACTCATCCGCAACCACTACGTCGGCCGGACGTTCATCAACCCGAGGCCCGAGGACCGCGTCACGGGCGTCGACGTCAAGCTCAACGCCGTCAAGACCGTCGTCAAGGGAAGACGCGTGATCGTGGTGGACGACTCGATCATCCGCGGGACGACGAGTCGCGGACGCATCCGCATGCTGCGTCGGACCGGGGCCAGGGAAATCCACATGCGGGTGAGCTGCCCGCCCACCCGCTTCCCCTGTTTCTACGGGATCGATTTCCCGACCCCGGGTGAGCTCCTCGCCGCCGACAGGGACGTGAGCCAGATCCGCGATTTCCTCGAACTCGATTCCATCGGCTACCTGTCGGTCGAGGGACTGCTCTCGAGCCTCTCGGGACCGCCCGAAAACTACTGCACCGCCTGCTGGTCCGGCGACTACATCGTCCCCATCGACAGACACCTCGGACGGTTCAGGAGTCGTCGGAAGAAGTGAAGGAAAACGGGGACAGGGAGGGCTGTTGAAAAATCCCTCTCGACGAGGGTTGTGTGGTGCCGATGCATCGGGACCCCTGTTCTTGAGTGGCCAGTACAGCAACGCAGGGGCAGACAAGCTGCCCCTGGCACACATCAAGGTTTTTCAACAGCCCCTCTGACTCCTTTTCGGAGCGACTCATGGGAAAGAGGAAGGCGTACAAGGAAGCCGGGGTGGACATGGAGGCGGCGGCGGCCTTCGCGGAGGAGATCCAGCATCACCTCCGTCGGACCTACGGCCCGCGCGTCGTGGACATGCCGAAGGGGTTCGCCGGACTTTTCCGTCTCGACCACGACGTCAAGCTGTTCGCCCGCAACTACCGTGACCCGGTGCTAGCGGCCTGTGCCAACGGCGTCGGGACGAAGCTCAAGATCGCGTTCATGATGAACAAGCACGACACCGTGGGGATCGACCTCGTGGCGATGAACGTGAACGACCTCATCGTGCGGGGTGCGGAGCCGCTCTTCTTCCTCGACTACGTGTCCACCAGCAAGCTGAAGCCCGAGACGATGTGCGAGGTGGTCGCCGGGATCTCCGCGGGCTGCATCGAGTCCGAGTGTGCACTCCTCGGCGGGGAGACCGCCGAGATGCCCGGGTTCTACGCCGACGGGGAGTACGACCTGGCCGGCTTCGCCGTGGGCGTCACCGAGCGCGACCGCATCATCAGCAAGGAGGGCGCCGAGATCGGCGACCGGCTCATCGGACTCGCCTCCTCCGGGCTCCACGCCAACGGCTACGCCCTCGTCCGGAAGGTGCTCCTGGAAAAGGCCGGGATGGGGGTGGACGATTACGTCGAGGAACTCGGCGGGACGCTCGGCCGGGAGCTTCTCCGCCCGACCCGCATCTACGTCCGCAGCGTCCTGAGCGTGCTCCGACACTACAAGGTGAAGGTGGTCGTGCACGGGATCGCGCACGTCACCGGCGGCGGACTCGTCGACAACATCCCGCGCGTCCTCGGCGACGGACGCGCCGCACGCATCCGAAAGGGCTCCTGGCCCGTCCCTCCCGTCTTCCCCCTCATCCAGAAGACCGGCAACATCGACGAGGAGGAGATGTACCAGGTCTTCAACATGGGCATCGGCATGGTGCTCATCGTCTCCGAATACTACGCCGGCGCCGTGATGAAGCGCTTCCGCCGCTTCGGCATCGAACCCTACCCCATCGGCGAGGTCATCGGCGGCAAAACCGGCGTCGTCTTCAAGTGACCACCCGTCTTCGGCGGGAAATTCCAAATCCCAATGACCAAGCTCCGAACAAATCCCAAATTCCAAGCACCACAGACGGTCGGCGCTCGTCCGGTAAAGCCCGCCTCATTGGAATCTGGCTTTTGGAATTTGTTTGGAATCTGGAACTTGGCGCTTGGAATTTGGTGCCTGGGATTCTCGGGCGCACCCCTCATCGCCGCCCCCGCGGACGAGGAGTACTCGGGCATCGCGGCGAAATACCCCGGCGACAAAGGTATCGCGGGCGACCCGGACGTGCTCTTCCAGGACGACTTCGAGCGCGAGGATCTCAAGCGGTGGGACCAGAACGAGCATCCCGCCACGACGAGTCTCACGCACGCTCCCGGGAACGTTCACTCGGGGAAGCAGGCTCTCGAGATGACCGCGGTGATTCCGGGCTCGACGGGAGGGGGACTGATCAAGTGGTTCACCCCCGGACTCGACCGGGTCTACGCGCGGTTCTACGTGAAGTTTCCGAAGGACGCGAGCTACGTCCATCACTTCGTGCACGTCGTCGGCGGGCGCGACAAGTGGTCGGGTTTCGGAAAGGCGGGTCTGTGCCCGCGCGGAGACGACTTCTTCACCACCGGCATCGAGCCCGACGGGAAATGGGGTCGCGCGGCGCCCCCCGGAGTCTGGCACTTCTATACCTATTGGCCCGACATGAAACCCTCCCCCGACGGCAAGTTCTGGGGGAATAACTTCTCGCCCGACACGCCCATCCCCGTCCCGAAGGACCGCTGGGTTTGTGTGGAGATGATGGTCAAGTGCAACACCGCTCCCGGGAAAAATGACGGTGAGCAGGCGTTCTGGGTGGACGGGAAGCTCGCCGGTCGCTTCGGGGGCTTCCGCTGGCGGACCACCACCGACCTCAAGATCAACGCGTTCTGGCTGCTCTACTATCTCACAGCCGAGGCGCTCGAGCGCTCGGGCGTCAAGAACCCCGCCGGCCGCTACACGGTCTGGTTCGACGACGTCGTGGTCGCTAGGAATTACATCGGACCGATGAAGGAGATGGGGAACACTTCCAGCGGCCCCTCGACCGGCAAGGTCACCCCGCGGCCCGGATCCTGATGTTTCTTGCCTTTCCTGTGTTGCGGCATATAATCATGTGAAATAAGGGCATTTCGGTTTCCCGCGTCCTTCCAGTTCTTCCGAGGGGGTTCCGTGGTCCGACGGAGCGGGCTCTGCATCCTGGCGTTTGCGGCCGTGGCGCTCGTCGCGCGTGGGTGGGGCGAAGTGACCCCCGAGCGGGTGAAGGAGATCGAGGCCCGCATCGGGTACCTCGCGAACCCGGACGCCCACGCGCGTCGGGGTTCGCTCCGGGCATTAATCGAGACGGGTCCGGAGGCGCTCCCCTTCCTTCACAAGGCCATCGACGAGCGGCGCGAGTCGGAAATCAAGCTCCTCTGCAAGGCCGCCGTCGTCGGCATCAGCCTCAAGCAGAAGACGCCGGCGAGGCCCGCTCAGGTCTCCAAGCCGGACGGCTCGCACGTGACGATCCAGGTCACGGACGCCCGGCTTTCCGACATCCTCTGGCAGCTCACCGAGCAGAGCGGCAACGCCCCCGTGCTCGCCTGGCCCGACGGGCCCGAGAAGCCCCTCACCTTCGAAGTGACCGACCTCCCGTACTGGCGGGCACTCGAAAAGCTGTGTGACCTCACGGGACTGGCCCTGGAATGGGACAACGACTCTCCGATCCGGGGACTGGGGCTCCTGAAGTCGCAGCATGAGAAGCCGCCCGCGGTCTGCTCGGGGCCTGTGGCTGTCCGACTGGAGGGCGTGGGGATCCGGCGCGCCTTCCGCCCCGACTCCGAGGAAAGCAGTCTCACGTTGACGTTCGATCTCCTCTGGGAAGACCGTCTGCCCGTCGAGTCGGCAAGCGTCGTCATCGGGAGTCTCCTGACGAAGGACGGCCGTCGGCTCACGTCGGGCGCGAAGCCGAAACTCCACATGCATGAATTCGGTGGGCCCAAGAGCGGAGGGGGGTTCGAGTTGACCGTGGACAAATTCCCCGGGGACGTCGAAGGCATCGCGGTGCTGTCGGGGACGGTGACCCTGAAGATGCCGGAGGAGACGGGAGGTCCGCGGAGCTACGAGTTCGTGCTCACCGACTTGCCTATCCGTTGAGTCGTGCCGGCGGGGGAGGGGCCATGAGGGTTCGGTGTGTCTGGGCGTGGATGGTCCTCGTGCTGTGGGTGACGGCGGCGGCCGACAAGACGGCCGTCGCACAGCCGGCGCCCGCCGAGAACCTCGAGGGATCGAAGGTCACCCTCGATGCCGCCGACGCGCCCCTGGCAGACGTCCTGCAGGACCTGGCCCGGCAGAGCGGCAACAAACCCCTCGTCGTCCCCAAGGGGTTCCAGGACGTCCGGCTGACGCTCCACCTGCGCTCCGTGCCGTACTGGCAGGCACTCGACGAGATCGGCCGCCGCGCGGGACTCTACCTCGCCTCCTACGACACCCTCGAACCCACCCTCCCCGGACCTTTCGAGGACGTCGGCGTCTATCTCGGTCCCGTCGCCCTCAAGCTGGCCAACGTCTATTCCCATCGGGGCTTCGCGAAGTGGTGCCCGGGCAAGTCGCTGGGGTACGCCTTCGTCTGCAGTTGGGAGGACCGACTGTGTGTTCTGGGCGGCCGGGCCACGTTCACACGTGTGCTGACCGACGGGGGCGTCGAGTTGAAGCCGCAACGGGACCTCTGCATCATCAGTCCCGGAACACGCTACACCGAGGGCGACGTCGTCAGTCTCCTGCCTCACGGCTACATGACGGTCTTCTTCCGGGACATTCCGCCCCAAACCAGGAGCGTGGCGAAGGTTTCCGGAACACTGTCCCTCGACGTGGCGGTCGGGCGGAGGGAGGTGGTCATCGAGGACGCGCTGGGCGGAGGGGCGCGCGGGGCCACGAACGACGGCCTCACGCTTAAGGTCGTCGCGACCGAGCGGGTGAACCAGTTTTTCTGCGTCGTCCTCGATGCCGAACGGGACGGAAAGCCGACGCCCCTGGCGGGTTTCCAGCAGGGCGCGCCCTATGGCGTCTGCCTGGTCGACCCGGCGGGTCGTCTCGTGCGCGGGAGCCTGGGGAGGGCGCGCGATATGCATGTCCCTTCGCTGACGGAGGGACTGAAGGCGCTCGCCGCCAAGGCCGGGGAGGGGACACGGTTTGCCTTCTTCAGCGACTTCCCCGAGAAGGGCGGCCCGTGGTCGCTCCGTTACTCATGCCCGGAGAAAATGCTGGTCCTCGAGGAGCACTTCAAGTTCGAGAACCTGCCGCTGCCGTAAGCACCGCATGCCCCGGCGCGCCCGCAGCGGCCTCTCAGCCGGCAAGTTCACCGTGTCTGTGGGATCCGCACCGGCGGGAAATCCCAGGGTCCAAACAAGCAGCAAGCGACCTTCTCCCGCACGGGTGTGCTCGCGACGTTATCAACCTCAGCTCATCTTCTTGAGCCGGTACCGCAGGTTGCCCAACTTGAGCCGCGCGGCTTCCCGCACCTGGAGATACGGGTCCTTCCGCCAGATGCGTGCGAGGATGTGTCCCGTGCCGTTCGCGACGTCGATCCCTTCGGGCAGCGACCCCGCGAGCACCTCCGGCGCGTCGATGAGGTCGAGCGTGGCCTTCTCCGCCGCGACGATGTCCGTCGAGACGACGACCCCCACGTCAGGCCGGAGACTTGGCAGCGAAAACCCGAAGCAGTCGCAGATCGCCATGATGTGGAGCGCCACGTTGATGTGAAGCACGCGCTTCTTCTCGAAGGTGTCGAGCACCGCCTTGGTCGCGAGCGCTAGTCCCGTCTGGAACTTCGGCCACCCCTTCTTCCCCACCGTGATGGCACCAGCCGGACATACCATCATGCAGTGGAGACACAGCGTGCAGAAGTGCGCGTCCTGGACCAGCTTCCTCTCCTTCGTGAACCAGATGGCGTTGTGCTCGCAGTGCTCGATGCACCGGCGGCACCTGCGGCACCTCTCGGCGTGCCACCGGAACGCGCGGTCCATCAGCATGTGGATGTCGGTCCGCGATTTCGCCGTGACCGCCCCCATCCCGAGGTTCTTGATGGCCGCCCCGAACGCGCACTGCCCGTGTCCCTTCACGTGACTCAGGTTGATGAGCACCTCCGCGTCGTGCAAGGTTCCTGCCAGCTCGATCTCCGGGAGCATCCGCACCCCCGTCTTCACCCGGTAGAAATACTTGTCCCCGAGACCCGTGGCGTGATAGATGGGACAGCCGAAGGCCGCCGGGACTCCGCCCGCGGCGGGGTTCCCCGTGCGGTGGTCCGTGACGAAGGGCTCACCCCCGCATTCCTTCACCCGCGCGACCACCGGCACGACGAATGCCGGATGAACGTGCGAGTAGCTGTACCGCCCGCCGAGGTGGAGCTTGATCGCCGTAGTCTTCCCCTCGACCATCTCGCGGGTGATGAGTTTCCCGAGGAGTCTCTCGTAGCGGGCCAGGAGGCTCCGCTTCGCATCCATGCGCTTCACTTCGACCGGCAGGAAATACACGTCCGACATGATCTTCTCCGGAAAACGGGGACAGAAAAACGGGGACAGGAGCCGTTTTTTACAGTTTGGCGACGTTGAGTTTCAGCGGGGCGCCGTCCGGACCCAGGTCGGGGAACTCGCGCGTCTCCAGCTTCGAGAACCCTGCCCCGGCGAACATCTCGCGGAGGATCAGCCAGTGCCAGTAGACCGGCTGGCGGACGGTCGCGGTCTCAAGCCGCCGCCGGCCGGCCTCCTCGACGAGGTAGAGGCTGTGTTCGTCCATGAAGTCCGGTCCGAGTTCGCGCACGAGGATGCGCGTGCAGCGCGTGTCCTTTTCCGCGTGGGTCCAGTCGATCTCAAAGCGCGGCCGGCGGTTCCAGAGCTCCCCGAGCAATTTCTCCTGGTGGGCCGGGTCGTCGCTCGAGCCTTCCTCGGCGCCCATGAAGACGAGCACCCCGCCCGACTTCAGCACGCTTCGGAATCCCCGGAGCGACGCGTCGAATTCCTCGCGCGTCAGGGTCCACGAGAGCGCGTCGCAGAAGACGGCGGCGAAGCGCCTCGGCGTCTGCGACGGGAGTTCCGCCCACGAGGACGTGAAATAGTCGATGTCGAGTCGCTCGAGGCGCGCGAGCTCGCGGGCTTTCTCGACGGCGAACGCACAGCCGTCCGAGCCGAGCACGTTGAGCCCCATCTCCGCCAGGACGATGGTCTTGAGGCCGAGTCCGCAGCTCGCATCGAGAGCCGGTCCGCCCCCCAGCCCCGCGACGACCTGCTGGAACGCCCGAGAGCTCCCGCCGGAGGGGCCGCGTTTGGCCCGGCGGAAGTCTGCCCGCCACGCCTCTCGCCGGAACCATTCCCACCGGTAGATCGTCTCCCAGGATTCTTCATCCATGCCCGGGCGGCTCCTCGCGCGCAAAAAAAGAATGAAGGGGTCAGGAATGCTCTCTTGAAGATATATCACAGTATTCCATTTGATCCCCTCTCCCTTGCAGGGAGAAGGCAAGGGTGAGGGTCGAAGTCCCCGAAATGCGGAAGAATCCGCCCCTCACCCCTTCGACGAAGTTTACCCTGAGCGCAGCCGAACGGGCTCAGGGCGGGCCCTGACCCTCGCGCCGTCGCCAAAGCGCCATGGCGCGTCGGCGACTCCCCGCGCTGGGGGAGAGGCGATGCTCGGGCGGAGGCTCCCGGCGTTTTCAACGGAGCACGTCAGGAACCTTCTTCTGCGACAAACCCCGGCGCTCATCAGCAGACCGGCAAGAAACGCGGAATGAAAAGTGTAAAAAATGGCTCCTGTCCCCGTTTTCAGTCGTCGCGTTTCCCGGCGATGAACTCTTCGGTCATGCGGAACGCCTCGTCGTCGGGGAACTGTCTGGGCGGGTGCTTCATGAAATAGGCGGAGGGCGACCGGAGGGCGCCTCCCCGGCCCCGGTCGAGTGCCAGCTTCGCACAGCGGATGGCGTCGATGGCGACGCCCGCCGAGTTCGGGGAATCCTCCACCGAGAGTCTCAGTTCGAGGTTCATGGGGACGTTCCCGAAGAGTTTGCCCTCCATCCGCAGGAAGCAGACCTTGTTGTCCTTCTGCCAGGCGACCCAGTCCGAGGGGCCGATGTGGATGTTCTCGTCCTGGAGCCGCTCGGCCGTCACCGACTGCACCGCTTCGGTCTTGGAGGTCTTCTTGGAGACGAGTCGCGTGCGGTTGAGCATGTTGAGGAAGTCGGTGTTCCCGCCGGTGTTGAGCTGGTAGGTTCGTTCGAGTCGGACCCCGCGTTTCCGGAAGAGGTCGGTGAGTGCCCTGTGGACGATGGTGGCGCCCATCTGGGCCTTGATGTCATCGCCGATGACGGGGAGGTTTTTCGCCCGGAAGCGTCGAGCCCAGGTCGGGTCGCTGGCGATGAAGACCGGCATGTTGTTGACCAGCGCCACGTGTGCCTCGAGCGCACACGTCGCGTAGAACCGTGTGGCCTTCTCCGAGCCGACGGGGAGGTAGTTGCACAGGATTTCCGCGTGAGACTCCCTGAGCACGCGGACCACCTCCCGCCTCGTGGGCTCACGTCTTGCGGCCGGGACGAACCGGTACTTCTCGTCGTACTGGCTCATGTGGTCGGCGATGCCGTCGAGGATGCGTCCCATCCGAACCCGGACGCCGCTCCTCGGGACGTCCTTGCAGAAGACCGCGGTGCAGTTGGGCAGGGAAAAGATGGCGTCGGCCAGGTCCCTCCCGACCTTGCGCCTGTCGATGTCGAAGGCCGCCACCACCTCGACGTCCCCGGGCTCGTAGCCTCCGATCTCCCAGTGCAAGAGCCCGATCGCCTCCGTGGCCTTTTTCTTCCTGTAGTGGGCGATGCCCTGGACGAGCGAGCTGGCACAGTTGCCGACGCCGACGAGGGCGATCCGGATTCTCTTCACGGGGTCGCTTCCTTCAGGGGTTGGACTCGTCTTGCCGTCTTCATTTCCGCCCGCAAAGGGATATTGAAGTTAGCCCTTTCCGTGTGCAATGTCAAGACCATCTTCGAGCGGCCCGTCGGCCGCTTTTGCAGGCGGGGTAGTGAAGGGGCGAGGGGCCGACCGGGGAATGACGAAACCAGAATGTCGGATCAGCGACGAATGACAAATGACGGATGGCGTGCCGGTGTGATTTGGGTATTCGGGCTTGGTTCGGGTTTCTGGTTTCGAATTTGATTCGTGATTCGGGTTTCCGGCTTCGGCTTTTTCCCATTTCCGTTTTCGGATTTCAGACCCGATCGGGGCGGGTAAACTTCGGATTTCCCCGCGCTTCGGTCCGGGGTCATATCCATCCGCGGTCCTGCATCGCCCCGATGACCTCTTCGACCGCGACGCATTCCGCCGCGCGTCGGTAGGAGATCTTCCGCTCCTTCGCGAGCGTCTCGATCTCGTCGAACGTGCGGGTGATGACTCCCTCGATGGCTTCGAACACCTCGTGGCGGTCGGTGATGGAGCCGGACTTGGCGTTGCGCCACTCGATGTAGCTGGCGATGACGCCTCCGGAGTTGGCGAGGATGTCGGGGATGGCGGGGACGCCCGCGCGTTCGAGGACCTCGTCGGCCTCGTTCGTCGTCGGGCCGTTCGCCCCCTCGACGATCATCCGGGCGTTCACCTTGGACGCGGTCTCCTGGGTGAGGACGTTCTCGACCGCCGCGGGCACCAGCACGTCCGCCTTGAGCGCCAGCAGTTCCCTGTTGCTGATGCGGTCGGCGACGTCACCGGCGGTGATCGTGCCGCTTGCGTCCGTCTGCCGCATGAGATCGTCCACGTCGAGGCCCTTCGGGCTGTACCACCCGCCGGTGACGTCGCTCGTGGCGATGATTTTCGCACCCATGTCGCGGAGGAATTTCGCGGTCCAGCTTCCGACGTTGCCGAACCCCTGGACCGCGGCGGTGGCGCCGGTGAGCCCGCGCTTGAGGATCCGTTCGAGTGCGAGTTTCACGGAATGGGCGACGCCGCGCCCGGTCGCCTCCCGACGGCCCGGGAGCCCGCCCACACGCGTCGGCTTCCCCGTCACGCTCGTCAGGATGTGCGTCTGTCCGTAGATCGTCGCCATGTCGGAGGGACGTGAGCCGAGGTCCGGCGCCGGGATATAGACCCCGTGCAGGAGGTCGCTCTCCAGGAGATGCACGTACTCGCGGATCATCTCGTTCCGCTCGAGGAGTGAGAGCTTCGAGGTGTCGATGCAGATGCCGGATTTCCCCCCGCCGAACGGTATCTTGACCAGGGACGTCTTCCAGACCATGCGCTCGGCGAGGTCACAGGTCTCCTCGAGCGTGACGGTGGGCGAGATGCGGATGCCTCCCTTGGCGGGTCCGCGGGCCGTGTTGTGGTAGACCACGTACATGTCGCCCATCACGAGGTCCCCGGCGGCGCTCCGGATGTTCAGGTTCAGGATGATCTGACGCTCCGAGCGCTCGAGGAGCTTCCGGGCGTTCGGGGGGATGTCGATCCACTGTGACAGGCGGTCGAAGTTGATTGAGGACATGCGCTCTCTCCCGTAGTTTCGGTGTCGGATGAACCGCGTCTATCGGTCCAGTCGCATTTCGTTGGTGGCGACGAAGCCCAGCGACTCGTAGAGCGGCCGGCCCTCGCCGCTGGCGTGCAGTGTGACGCGCCGGAGACCCTGCGAGTGCAGGTAGTCGAGACACGTTTGGGTGAGACGCCGGGCGAGTCCGCGGCGTCGCCAGGCCGGCTCCACGTAGACGTTCATGATGTACCCGATGCGGTCCGTCGGGTCGGAGGCGCGCGGGAACCACCCGTAGACCCACGTCATCGCACCCCCGACCGGCCGCCCGTCGACCGCCGCCAGCCACACCCGGACCTCCCCGCTCTCCAGCCGCGGCCTCACCCACTTCCTGAACACCGGGAGCACCTTGTCGATCTGTTTGGCCCGGTCGTGGTCCATGTCCAGGAACATCGCCCGTCGCTGGGCGATGATGACCGGCAGGTCGTCCACGGTGGCCGCTCGCACGACGACGTTCTTCGGCGGACGTTTGCCCAAGTCGGTTCCCTGCTATGCGGACTTCATCCGGCAGACCCGCCGTACATGCTACCGCCAAAGTCCGCCGTGCCAAGCGAAATTTGGAGGAGGGGACCTGCAGCCTTGAAGGAAACTTGCCCTGGCCGACCGGCGTGC
>Ga0315282_10012244_pt1 | contig 13153 bp, 14 predicted proteins | sample YL17G07_20_MG_FD_203693 | JGI IMG/M metagenome (GOLD analysis project Ga0315282, IMG submission 203693) | Sediment microbial communities from Yellowstone Lake, YNP, Wyoming, USA - YL17G07_20 | ecosystem: Environmental > Aquatic > Freshwater > Lake > Sediment | place: USA: Wyoming | collected...
TTTTATTAGCCTATTGTAAGGTTAACAGCCTATTTTTTCACCTAAGAAAAGTGCAAGAGTTCAGTTAGTTAAATGCCGGGGCGGACCAGCGTAACTGTTCGATATTGCGAAAGGGAAGAAGAAAGGGTACGTTGGTTCAAAGTGAACTTGTTATTCGGAAGCCTCCATGGCTCGGTTCTCGGGGGGGAGGGCTTCGTTGCTGAATCGGGTGGCCAATGCGGTGGAGCGCTTTAATGTGGATCAATAAATGCAATATGTTGTCTTTAGACCAACGTGTTTTTTTTATACGGTTTGAGATAAATTGAGTGTGGGGAGGCTTTATGAACTATCACAACATTCTCTATGGAAAAGAAGGACACGTCGTTACCATTACGCTTAATCGCCCCGAAGTGCATAACTGCCTCAGTGCAGACACGGCGCTTGAGCTTCACCACGCCTGGCGCACCTTCCGCGATGATGACGATGCTTTCGTGGCTATCATGACGGGCGCGGGAGACAAGGCCTTCAGTGCTGGCTGGGATTTAAGAGACGCCTCCAGGCTCACGGAGCCCATAGATTTCGACCGCTTCCGTGTGGATCTATATAACTCGCCGGGGCCATGCGGCTACACCCGGCGCCTGGATATTTTCAAGCCCACCATCGGCGCCATCAACGGGTATTGCTTTGCCGCAGGACTGGAGACAGCATGTACGCTGGACATCCGCATAGCCGCAGAGCATGCCGAATTCGGCTGCCTGGAACGCCGCTGGAATATCATCCTTGCCGATGGCGGTACACAGCGGCTCCCCATGATCGTAGGGTTCAGCAGGGCCCTCGAGCTGATCATTACCGGGCGCCGTGTAGACGCTCAGGAAGCACTGCGCATCGGGCTGGTTACCGAAGTCGTGCCCCGGGAGAAGCTCATGCCGCGAGCAAAAGAGCTCGCCCACACTATATGCCAGCTACCTCAAGGCGCTATCCGGGCGGATAAGGAAGCCGCCTTGAGGGGCTGGGGACATCCGCTGGAAGATGGACTACGGATAGAGGCGGAGATGGTGGCCTCCATGTTTATGCGGCGGGACAAACACGCTCATGGCGCTCAAGCCTTCCTGGATAAACAGAAACCTGATTGGGATCATCACGGGTTATAGCCCACTTGAAACACCCGGGGCTGTGGTGCGTCAAATCAAGACCCTCTCCAAAGTCCCAAGCCTCGCTGTACCCGAATTAAGATCGAAAAAACTGGACTGTTTTTGGGCTTAGAAGGGCAATTTTGGCGGTGAAATTTCATTTCTCAGGGATAAAGGAATGCCGCGAGCAAGCCGACATTCCATCCAAGATTATTTGTGGCATATCACCCATCGATGTCATAAAAGGGGATTGGAAGTTGTGCCCGGAAGGCCCCTATGGTAAAATTCTTTTAAAAGCCCTATAGACCGAGAAGTATATGGGAAATATTACTTTAAAAATTGACGATCAGATACCTAGCCCAGCGAGCCTGAACCAAACAGGGCATGTTGCGGTATGGATGAATTCCCTGCAAATCCCCCCAACCCCCCTTTGTCAAAGGGGGGCCAGGGGGGATTTCTGAAATTTGGTGTCAATTGGCGCACAATTTCATTCCGAAGAGATTAAAAAGGCCCGGAGTATCGCGCGTAAGAAGAAGATTTCTTTGGATATAATTGTTGATCCAAAATTGTGGGATTCGTCTCCGCCTATCAAAAAAAAGAGACTGCACTGGCAGGGTTAGATGCGTTTTTTCGAAAAGGTCAGGATAGGGTTGGCCACGTAACCTGGCGGCGAGAAGAACAGAGGAGGGAGAAATGATTGGAGCCGAAAGACTGAGGAACGTAGAAATCTTCCAAGGATTGAATGACGAGGAACTGAAAATTGCCGCCCGCTTTTGTCAGGAGGAAACAGTTCCCGGGGGAGTGACCCTTTGTGAAGAGGGGGCTCGGGCTGATAGACTTTTCATTCTGGAAGAGGGGGCCGTATCCATACGATTCAGTAGAGGGACCCACTATGCGGTCAGGACTCCGGGTAAAATTTTGGGCTGGTCCTTCCTGGTTCCTCCCAATCGCTATACGGCTTCAGTCGTAACCGATGCTCCTTGCAAGCTGTTGGTCATCAAGAGCCCGGACTTTTACGATCTCATTCATAAAGATGCCAAGGTCGGGTTGATGGTCATGGATAATCTGTCCAAGGTTGTGGCCAGCCGCCTCAAGGCCTTCGTAGATTACCATTGAAGACGGTGACCGGGTTGACCAACTGAACCCCGGCTCAGTATAAAATCCTTGAAAATGGGGGATGTTCTTTCTGAATTGGCTTACCAATAGGATGAAATGAGATAAGGACTGATTATGCCCAGACAGCCAGGATGGGACGCTCGGGGAACGCCGGGCCACGCCATCGGGCGCGGGGGGCGGAAATTTTTACGGCCCCGATTTTGTCCCAGACTCTAACCGGATCGCCTTTCATCCATGATGTCGGCTTACGGTTTCGTCTTTAAAAGAGAGGGCATTGAGTACGATGGAAGCGGCGGCCTGGAAGCCAAGATGCTCCGTATTGACCACCAGGTCATAATATACCGGATCCCACACCTCGGCCTTGAAATACCTCTTGATGAACTCGCGAGCGCCGCTGTCAAACCGCGCTATTTCCCGCTTGGCATTCTCTCGGTCGAGCTTTAAGGTCTCCATGACGCGTTTCAATCTAACCTCTGTCGGCGCGGTCATCAGGACATGGAGGGCTTTGGGGTAATCCCTCAGCATGAACTGGCTTCCTCGTCCTTGAATGACCAGCGACTGGCTTCGAGCCAATTCCTTGATAACGGCCTCCAACGTATTAAAGTAGCGGGCATCGTCCAAGGGTATTTGCCAGACGTGCATGTAGGCTCCCTCAAAGCCTAGATCCGAGCTGTAGCCGCGTTCCAGTGCCCTGGCAATCCGGCCAAAGAGACCACTGGGCGGCGTCTCTTTTTCGGTTACGTCCTCCTCTTGCCGATTCAGCCGGGCGGCTACCGCGGCAATAATCTCACGATCGACATAGTCGATGTGAAGATTATCGGCCGCCAATTTCCCTATTTCCCGCGCACCGCTTCCCAAAGGACCTCGAATGGTTATTATGGGCATGGCTTGCCTCCTTCATTGGGCGTTTCTGCTCACCTTCATAGGAGATTGACCAATTTAAATATCATACCAGTCCGCCACCTTGATTGCAAGGCAGGGAGGCGTTCCCGAAATTTTCCCGCCACTGCATTCCAGATTTTAAAAAATTGACAATTCGCTGTTTTGATAATACCGTAATTAAAGGTATATTTTCAACCTGATTGCCTTGAACCCGAAAACGAATTTTCGCAACAGTTTAGCCATTTGAAAATGGCCTGAAAATCCCCCCCTCCCTTTAGTAAAGGGAGGAGATTAAAGTTCCCCCTTTGAAAAAGGGGGATAAAGGGGGATTTCCTGGGGACTCCCGGAAATTTTGGGATTGGCAACTTTATTTCTTATTAAACAGTTACGAATTTTCTAATCAACTGCATTGGGTCGAATAACGTTGGGACATTACCGAAAGTGCGGTTTCCTCTGATTTATACATGACGACATAAATTTTTTGCTGTTGGTCATTCCGGGCTTGACCCCGTATCAAGTACGGGAAAGGCTTCGGAATCCAGTGTCTTTCTGGATTCCCGCTCATCACTTTCGCGAGGACAAGCTTCGCGGGAATGACGTGCCCTGTTCCCATTAATGTCGTCATGTATAAAGCGATGCAGATGATGTTTCGGGATAGTAAGAAAAGTAAGTACGAGGAGAAAAACTATGGAATTGAAGGGTGTTTATGCTGCCATGGCTACCCCGCTGACACCGGATGAGAAGGTGGATAAATCCAGTGTCCGGAAACTTGTCCGTTACCTTCTAGACGGCGGCCTGCATGGTTTAGTGGTGCTGGGAAGTACTGGCGAATTTCCGGCGATGACTGAATCGATGCGGCAAAATGTGATTGAAACGGCACTGGAGGCAGTACAAGGGAAAGTCCCGGTACTTATTGGTTGTGGTGAACCCGGTACTCAAAGGACGATCGATCAGGTAAAGATCGCCATGAAAACAAAAGCCGACGCCCTGCTGGTGGCCCTGCCATATTATTTTCCCCTGGATCAGCCCGCCGTGATGCGGCATTACCAGATGGTCGCCGAGGCATCAACGTTGCCCGTTTGCCTGTATAATTTCCCGCAGATGACAAAGATAACGATGACCCCCGATACGGTGGCGAAGCTGGCGGCCCACCCCAATATCATCGGCGTAAAAGACAGTGCCGGCGACTTTGTAGGGATGCAGCGTTATGTGGATGTGACGGCAGGTGAGCGTTTTGCCGTCATGTCTGGTAGCCCCGCACTGGCACTTTCAGCCTTTGAGCTTGGCGCCAAAGGGGGCATCTTCGCTGGGGCCAGCCTGTTCCCCAGACAGTGCGCCGAGGTCTACAACGCGTTCCTGCGGGGTGATATGCCGACCGCTATCGCGCTGCAGAAGAAAATTTCTCTCATTCCGCTGATGGGCGGGTTTGGGCCGAACGCGGCCGTTATCAAATTTGGCCTAAACAAGCTGGGTGTATGCGGTCCGACAGTCACAGCACCCATGGGCTTGGCCGCCGGCCAGGAAGAAAAGATTTTCGCCTGGATGCGCAGGATAGGGCTCGAAGTATAGTGGGGGGAGACCGGGCGGAAGTAAAGAACTCTTGACGGCAATTAAGGACATCAAGGAAAGGAGGAGGATCGGTGACGAGAGAAGAACTTTTACAGGAAGCGGAACGCCGCGGATATGAATACGGTCAAAAATATCGGGGGTGAAGCCAATGCGTGCTCCTGGTCATCGAGGAGCTATTTGACCTGAAAGCCGATGATGCGCTGAAAGCGGCCACTGCCTTTGGCGGCGGAATCGGACGTACGGGATCCGTCTGTGGGGCGCTGCTTGGCGGAGCCATGGCGTTCAGCCTTTTGTATGGCCGTAGCATTGAGGAAATGCGCAAGGGCCACCAGAGCGGCAAGGGAAAAACGGAAGACAAGGCAGCCCTTTTGACCAAGAAGCTGGCTGAAAAATTTGAAAAGGAATACAGCAGCCAGCTTTGCAATGATATTGAGAAAAAGCTCTTCGGCCGATCGTTTGATAAGTGGAACCCTGCCGAAAGACAAAAGAAGGAAGAAATGGGGGCTTACAAGGACAAATGTCCGTCAGTCGTGGGAAAAGCCTGTCGCTGGGCCGCCGAATTGATCTTGGATGAACAGGAGAGGAAATAATTCAAGACGGGCTCAGAGCCAACCTTGTCGCCCGTAACGACCTTGCCGGGGAGAATCGAAATACATTTCATTTTGGTATTAGTGGATAGAGGAGGAAGTTGTCAAAGATTCATATCTTCTCTGTACTACTAACGTTCAAATTCTTTAAATTTCGTAAAGATTTTTTGTAAATTTTGGGCATTTAAGGCATTTAAGCGCATTCAAGGCATTTTCTTCGGTTGCGGCTCTGCCGCGCTGTGTCCTCCGTGGTAATATTTTGAAAATTGTCAAGGGGAGATCCGATATGAAATTCGATATGCCATCCTGCGGCGGATGCCGCACCTGCGAGCTGGCTTGTTCTTTTCACCACACGGGGGAATTCAATCCCACCTCCTCGAGCCTCAAGGTTCTCGAGAAAAAGGAAGGGCCTGGGTATGACGTGATCCTGAAGGAAGAGGCCGAGGGGGGCAGCCATGCCTGTGACGGCTGCGAGGGTGTTGATATCCCGCTGTGCATCGAATATTGCCGGGAAATAGACGATCTGTACAAAATCCTGGAAGAATTCAAAGCGAGGACACCGGAAAAACGAAGCGTCGAACCAACGCCGAAGCGAGGAGGCTCCCATGGCCGGAAATGAAGATCTCTACAGTTATGCAGGGTCCACCCTGAGAATCAACCTGAGCAACGGGGAGATGAAGAAGGAGCCCACTCGAAAGTACGCCAGAGAGTGGCTTGGCTCTACAGGAATCGCCATCAAGATCCTATACGATGAGCTTAAATCCTGGGTGACTCCCTATGATCCCGCCAACAAACTCATATTTGGCGTGGGCGCCCTGGTGGGAACACCGGCCCCGGGAGCCTGCAAGATGAGTGCAAGTACCCTAGGCCCGAGGACCGGGGGATGGGCCAGCGGCCTTTGCGACAGCTACGTGGGCGGGGAATTGAAATGCGCCGGATACGACACGATTGTGATTGAAGGAAGAGCCCATGAGCCAGTCTACCTGTGGATCCAGGATGACACCATCGAAATCCGGGAAGCCTCCCACCTCTGGGGGCAAAACACCTGGGATACCCTTGAGATGGTCCGGGAAGATCTCGGGGACCCTTCCCTGCACATCCTTTCGATCGGACCCGCCGGCGAGAATATCGTCCGTGGAGCCTGCATCATTCAGGATAAAGCGAGAGCTTTCGGACGGTGCGGCACGGGGGCGGTGATGGGCTCCAAGAACCTGAAGGCCATTGTAGCCAAAGGGAGAAGGGCCATTAAGGTTGCGGATCGGGATCGTTTCATGGAAGTCGCCCGCAAGGTCCGGGAAATGTTTAAGACGGCGCGCGGCGTCGAGGAAATGCAAAAATACGGCACGCTCAAGCTGCTGGAGAAGAAGAACCAGGTGTGCGGCGTAAATTATAAAAACTTCCAGGAAGTCTGGTTTCCCGAGGCCATGGCCCGGGCAATCGAGCCCAAAAAAACCATCGACAAATACATGGTCGCCCGGCAGAACTTCCCGGGTTGCGTGATCGGTTGCGGGCGTCATCTCTATATTACCGAAGGGCCTTATGCCGGCCTGGTGACCGAAGCGAATCAATGGGAAGCAGTCCCGACGCTTCAGGGGAGGTTCGCGGTCGAGGAGCCTACATTCATGTTTAAGGTGAACGCCCTGTGCAACCAGCTCGGCTTGGATATCGATGCCGCAGGGGGAGCGGTCGGCTGGGCCATGGAATGCTACCAAAGGGGCATCCTGAATGAGAAAGGTACGGATGGCCTGAAGCTGAACTGGGGAGACGCCGGGGTCGCCCTTGAGCTGATCCGAAAGATTGCCTATCGCCAGGGCTTCGGCGACATTCTCGCCGAAGGGTGCGCGAAGGCCGCGGATTTTGTTGGACAAGGAAGCGATTACTACGCCATGCATATCAAGGGACAGGATCTCTACGAATCGTGCCGGGCGAACCTTGCCTGGTGCCTGGGGACGACGACATCCACTCGCGGCGGCGGGCATACCACCGGCGCGGTCGAAACGCTACCGGGTGTAGACGCGAAGAAGATGAGATCGATCTACCGGGTTGCTAACGCCGAGAAGGCCGTGGAATACGAAGGGAAAGCCAGGATGCTCGCCTATATGGAAGCGGTTTCCCGGGTGGCCAACTGCCTGGGCATCTGTCACTTCAATACCATCTGGGGGAATCTCGACCTGATCGATCTTTCCCAGATGGCCGAATTGTATTCCGCGGCGACGGGCTGGCAGGCTTCGGTGAAAGACTTGAAAAAAATGGCGGAGAGGCAACTGAATCTGGAGAAAGCCTTTAATTTGCGGTTCACGAATTTTGACCGCAAGGATGATATGCCCACGGCAAGAGACCTCTCGGAACCCATTCCGACCGGGCCGATGGCAGGCTGGAAAATGGACCGGAAGAAATTTAACCGCATGCTCGACGACTATTACGACCTTCATGGGTGGAATCGGAAAACCAGCTTTCCAACCCGGAAGACGCTGGTCTCCCTAAACCTGAAATATGTGGCGGATGACCTGGAGAAGATCGGGAAACTGGGAAAACCCCCAAAAATTTGAGCTGGATCGTCCAGGATAATCCTTTTTCATACTCAAACATAGACCCTGGTCCCAAAGACCTCCGCAGGCCACTCGAATCGGAGGGCAGGAAACATGCGTGTCTGGAAGAATCAAGACGGCTTCAATTTCACGAACGATGAGGATCGCTATAATCTGCGGGCCTCTGCAAGATGGATCGGCGCGGATTTATTGGTAGCCATATGGGGGGGAGAGCGACCCCATATTGGGGCTGTCTCCCTGGCCCAGCCCCGCCCGAGCCTCAAAGATTCCGGAATCATGAGTGCGACGGCCTCGGTCATTTGTGTAGTCGGGCATAAGGAGGATGATCTGGTCAAAGAGGCATCGGAATTTCTGGCTGCCGCTCTGAATACTCGAGTCGTCGTAACGGCCGGCATTCACTGGGACAATCTGGATGAGGAAGGCCTCCGTGCTGTGATTCAAAACAGCCATGCCCTTGTGAAGCGGATTGCGGAAGAGATGAAAGAAGCCTCAGCTTCCCCCGCAGAATAGACCGATAGAGAGGAAAATTACGGCCAAGAGAATCATTATTGGAGTTACTTGTTTGTGCTTTGACGCCGTTCGGCAGTGGATGACCATCTTGCTTGCGGGAGGGGAGGGGCGGTATACTTTACCGGAAGGACGATCAAGGGAAAGGTTCAAGGGGTTGAGGGTCCAAGGGGTCAAGGAAAAAGGGGCAAGCTTTGCGGGAGTGAGAGTGGGGGGCTTTTTCCGCAGCCTGTTAGAATCGTGTTTCCCGGATATGAAAAAGCTTTTGCCATAAGGAGAAAAAAGTGAAGAAGGTTGGAAGATTCCACGTACTGACGGATACGGTCCTGCAATGCCGTCTTTCCCACGTGGAGCTTGCCGAGCTGGCCATTGCTGGCGGGGCGGACACGATACAGTTTCGCCAGAAGGGTGGGGCGACGAGAGAGATGATCCGCCTCGCCGAGCAGATGCAGGCCTTATGCCAAAGAGCCGGCGTGACCTTTGTAGTTAATGATCGTGTGGACGTCGCCATCGCTTCTCATGCCCATGGCGCTCATCTGGGGCAGGATGATTTCCCGATCCCCCTTGCCAGAAAACTCCTGGGAGAAGAGGCCATCATCGGTGGATCGGCGAGCAGCCTGGAGGAGGCCCGCAAGTGTCTCTTGGAAGGCGCGGACTATATAGGTTTTGGCCCGGTCTACCCTACGACCTCCAAGGAAGACGCTGGCCCGGTGGGCGGGCTTGGCCTCCTGAAACAAATCGTGGAAATGATCCCCCTGCCCGTCATTGCCATCGGGGGCATCAGCAGAGATAATATGTCTCTGGTGATGCAGGCAGGGGTACATGGGATTGCCGTGATCTCTGCGGTCTGTTGTCAGAAGGATCCCGCAGAGGCAGCCAAATGCCTGCGAGATTTGCTGGGATCTGACCTACATGCCTGAGAGGGTAGGTGACATCGGAGAGTTTGGGCTCATCCGGAGAATCAGCGATCTCCTGAATCGGGAGGGGATCCGGTCTGAGCGGGTAACCCTTGGAATCGGCGATGATACGGCCTCCTTCCTCCCTCGCCCCGGATATGAAATTTTGGTTACCTGTGACTGCATGGTAGAAGGCCGCCATTATTTGCCGAAATATATTCGCCCCTTCGATTTAGGGCGCCGTGCGATGGCGCTCAACGTCAGTGACATCGGGGCCATGGGAGGGAAACCCCTTTATGCCCTCATCTCCCTCGGATTGAAGGCCGAGATCCTTGTCCAGGATATCGAAGAAATGTACCGGGGGTTTCTTACGGAACTCAATCCCTTTGGCGCTTCTATCATCGGGGGGAACCTCACCCAATCGGGAAATGGGGTGTTCATCGACATTACCCTGATCGGGGAGGTGGAGCAGGGAAGGGCGGTGCGCCGTTCTGGGGCAAAGCCGGGAGATGCCATCTTCGTTACGGGATATCCAGGCCAGGCGGCCGCCGGGCTGCAGCTGCTGCTTCTTGCGCCGGATAAATCGAAATTATTGGGGCATCCATTGGTTCAGATCTATAACACACCTTCTCACAGGGCCCAACTGGGGGAGGCGATTGCTAAGGCCGGTTGGGCCACAGCCATGATCGACACGAGCGACGGATTTCTCGGGGACTTAGGCCATATCTGTGAGGAGAGTGGGGTAGGGGCCGAATTATTCCAGGCGAAGCTCCCGGTTAGCGAAAATCTTCGCGAGGCGGCTCCCGTGCTCCAACGGGACCCGTATGACTTCATTCTGGGCGATAGTGATGATTACGAACTGGTGATTACCTGCCAGCCCCAGAATGTGGCCCTCCTCCGGTCCACTGTCACCCGGTGCTGTCCGGTCCCTTTGACAGAAGTGGGGAAGATCACGGGGGCCGCTCGCGAGATGATCCTGATAATGCCCGATGGTGAGAGGCGTCCGGTCAAACCCGCGAGCTGGGATCATTTTCGCTCGACCAAAGATTCGACAACTTAATGGTCCATTGTGCGCAAAATGGCAACGAATTTTTTCCATGTTCCCTGGCGTAGGGGCGACCGGCCGGTCGCCCCTACAACTTAACTCGACAACCCTGCAACCTCCGCCCAGAGGTCCAGACTTCGAAAAATAACAGATGAGGGAAGAATAGCATGTTCGACCAAGACATGGCTCAGAAGGCCGCAGAGGACTTGAGACGGGTTCGGAAAGGGAAACCCCTCGTTCACAACATCACCAACTACGTCGTGATGAATTATACCGCTAATGCCCTGCTTGCCTGCGGTGCGTCGCCGGTGATGGCCCATGCGGCCGAGGAGGTAGAGGAGATGGTCTCTTTGGCAGGGGCATTGGTGCTCAATATCGGTACGTTGAGCCCGCCCTGGATCGAGGCGATGCTCAAGGCCGGGAAACGGGCAAACGCGCTCCATGTCCCGGTGATTCTTGATCCGGTGGGCGCCGGGGCTACCCGGCTGCGCACCGATTCGGCCAAGAGGCTCATCGAAGGGCTTTCGCTCCGGGTGATTCGGGGGAATGCCTCGGAGATCCTCTCCCTGGCCGGAGAAAAATCGGGGTCCCGCACAAAGGGGGTTGATTCCGTCCACACTGTGGATCAGGCCACAGAGACGGCGATGGCCCTCGCCAAGGAACTGAGGACCACGCTGGCCATCACCGGGGCCGTGGATTTGATCACCGACGGGGAGCGGGTATGCCGCGTCATGAATGGACATGAGATGATGAGCCATGTCACCGGGACCGGCTGCACCGCTACGGTGATTATAGGTGCCTTTCTCGCCGTTGACCCCAATCCCTTGGAAGCGGCCACCACAGGCCTGTCCTATTTTGGCCTGGCGGGCGAAAAGGCGGCGGCCAGGGCTCTTGCTCCCGGCAGCTTCCAGATCGCACTCCTGGACGCGCTCTACGAGATGAAGGAAGAAGAGCTAAGGACGGGAGCCAGGATCCAGGTTTAAGGTCCATCAGCCGCAGAGTTGTGAATAGGTACAAATTTTGGAACCGCTTCAGGCCTGGGAGGCTGCCCGTCTTCCGAACCCCACGACCGACTCATGATCGTCAGCCATGATCCGGGTCATGAGCAAATTCCCGAAGGGCAGGTATGATAGAACAATTGTTGATTGTTAAAAAGGAATGGGAGTACGGGGCAGGGCGTAGAAGGTCTAAGGCCTTGCGCCTTACGAATTTGGAAAAGGGATGAGTCTATATTTCCTAAGCTATTTTTGTTTCATCGTTTTTGTAATTGCTGCCGCCCTACGGGTCTACCGCCAATTGACCCTGCCCGTCCACCTTCGCTGGGAACTTTACCCCGTAAAACATGAAGCCGGGGATAAAGCCGCGTACGGCGGCTCCTACATGGAGGAGCCGAACTGGTGGGAGAAGGTGCGAAAAAAGTCCCTGGGGAATGAGCTGAAGTTTATGATCCCGGAGATTTTTCTCCTGCGGGGCCTGCGGGAGGAAAACCCCCGTTTATGGAAGGTCTCCTTTCCCTTCCATTTTGGACTGTACCTGTTGATCGGAACCTTTATTCTCCTTTTTATCGGAGCCGGGTCCATGTTCTTCGGGGTTCGGATTGCTCCCGGGAAGGGCTCGACCGCTTCTCTCCTGTATTACGGGACAATCCTGGCGGGTTTTTTAGGGTTGACCCTGGGCGCCGGGGGTTCGGCGGCTCTCCTCCGTCGCCGTCTGCGGGACCCGGCATTGAGAAATTACTCCGGTATAACGGATTATTTCAACCTGATCTTCTTCTTGATTTATTTCGTTGTGAGCCTCCTGGCCTGGATGTTCAATGACCCCTCTTTCGACGGGGCTCGGGCTTATATTTATGGTCTCTTGACCTTCGGCAGCCAACCGCAAGGGGATATCCCGGCTCGGAGCTTCCTCGGCGGGCTGACCATTGCACTCACTTCACTGGTTGTGGCCTATATCCCCCTTACCCATATGTCGCATATGTTCATGAAGTACTTCATGTACCATTCCGTGAGGTGGGAGGATGAACCGAACTTGAAAGGAAGCAGGCTTGAGGCCGCCATTTTGCAGAACCTGGGGTTCAAGCCAACATGGGCAGCGTCCCATGTGGGAGCGGATGGCCAAAAAACATGGGGGAAGATTGCTTCAGGCCCGGGGAAGTAAAATGAATCACAAGGTCATGCCTTCCGACATCTCCAAGCCATCTAAACGCCTGGGCCATATAGAACCCGCCGAGCTTCCGCCCTTGCCGCCCCCTTACGAAGACTTTAATGATCTTGGCATCTCTGAGCTGAAGGCCGAAAAGACTGCCTCCATTGAAACTTCCCTCGACGATACGGTGGCCATCGCCATTCCGAAACCGGCGGATAAGGAAGCGGAGGAGAAATACATCCGGGCCTTCCTATCGGGTTTGAAGAAGCTTTTTGAAAAGGAGAACAACTGGGGATTCCTCCAGCCCCTATTGCTCTCAATGGAGCATTGTGCCCGGTGCCAGACCTGTTCCGAGGCCTGCCCGGTCTTTGAAATGAGCGGGCGCCAGGAGATATACCGGCCCACCTTCCGTTCGGAAGTTTTGCGCCGGATTTACCGGAAATACATCAAACCTTATGGCAAGATCACCTCCAAACTTTCGGGCGATATTGATCTGAACTGGACCACGATCGCCCGTCTGGCCGAATTGGCCTACCGCTGTACCCTCTGCCGCCGCTGCGCCAGCGTCTGCCCGATCGGCGTGGATAACGCCCTGATCGCCCATGAAGTGCGCAAGCTTTTTTCCCAGGAGATGGGGATTGCTCCCAAAGAGATCCACGAAAAAGGGTCGGTCCAGCAACTCCGGGTGGGCTCCACCACCGGCATGAACCCGATGGCCGTTAAAGACAGCATGGATTTCATAAAAGAA
>Ga0315282_10012245_pt1 | contig 13152 bp, 9 predicted proteins | sample YL17G07_20_MG_FD_203693 | JGI IMG/M metagenome (GOLD analysis project Ga0315282, IMG submission 203693) | Sediment microbial communities from Yellowstone Lake, YNP, Wyoming, USA - YL17G07_20 | ecosystem: Environmental > Aquatic > Freshwater > Lake > Sediment | place: USA: Wyoming | collected...
CTCCGCCAGGTTGGCACCGAGATCGACATACTCGTCGGCCACGGCGCGAAGGTCGGCAGAGGTGCTCTCGGCGAAGGCGACCACCTCCACGCGCACCCCCTTGCTGGCTACCAGCTCCACCAGGCGCCGGAAGTCGCCGTCGCCGGATACCAGGCTCACCACGTCCAGGCGGTCGGACATGGTGAGGACGTCTATGGCCAGATCCACGTCGAAGTTGGCCTTGATGCTGCCGTCGGCGAAGCGCTTGAGGGGTTTCGTCACGATGCGGTAGCCGTGGTCGACGAAGGGCTGCACGAACTTCTGGCCCGCCAGGGGTACCTGGGGATCGTCGCTGATAGGGGCATAGGCGCTGGCCCGCACCCGCTCCCGGCCACGGGACAGGAAACTGAGCAGGCGGCCGAAGTCGATGCTGATGCCGCGCCGCTCGGCGGCGTACATGACGTTGGGCACGTCGACGAAGATGCCGACGCGTGGCAGAGGCGGGCCACCTTGCCCGGGGACGCCGCGACCCAGGGCAGAGCCCAGGCGCGCCTCCAGGGACCCCAACGACCTGTGCATGCCCTGAAGGACTCTTAGCTGCTCCGCGGCATAGGCTTCCACGACCGCCCCCTGTCGGGAGAGGATCCCCGGCAGGTCCGCCAGGTCGCCCGCTGGCGCCGGGGCCGGCGCTTCTCCTGCCACCGCCCCTGCGGGCGCTACACGCGCAACGCCCGTCTGGGCCTCTGTCTGCCTGCCCGGGCGGCGCCGACGCCGCGGCGGTGCGGCAGGGGGCGGCGCAGCAGGGGGTTCTGGGGTAGGCGGCGGAGCGGCTACCTCGACGGCCTTGGGACGACCACCCCAACGGCGTCGCCTGCCAGTGGTGGCCGTGCTAGAGGGAGCCTCTGCCGCCGTGGCGGCGGGCTTCTCCCGATCCGGCTGGTAGGCTCGTCCGGGCCCCCGCGGATGCGTATCTGCGGCCGCGCGCGCCGCCTCCTCCTGAACGAAGGATTCCAGCTCAGGCTCTACGCGAGGAGGGCGTCTCCTGCCGGACGCAGATGGGCGTTGCCCGCGTGGGACGGGCGGCGGGCGCCCGCCTGGCCGGCGGCGAGAGCCCGCCTGCCGGTCAGGCGGGCGCGGGGGCGTCGTGGCAGCGACAGGTGCGGGCTCCTCACCACGGGGATTCTCCACGGATGCCTCCTGGCGTCGGCGACCGAAGAAAGGCGGTACCACAGCTAGCTAACACCTCCCGCCGCGGCAGCGCCCGGACGGGCGCCCGCGTCTTCCATGAACCCCAGCACACTACAGCGGCCGGCGACCTTCTCAGCCAGGGCCATGAAGGCCTCCGCCTGAAGCGATTCCGGCTGCGACTGGATAATAGGCACGCCTTCGTCGCCAGCCGCCCTGGTCTGGGCGTCCAGCGGTATCTCTCCCAGGAAGTCCAGGCCCAGCTCTTCGGCGGTTGCCCGGGCTCCCCCGTGCCCGAAGATGTCCGTCCGCTCCCCGCAGTGGGGGCAGACGAAGTAGCTCATGTTCTCCACCACGCCGAAGACGGGCACCTTGAGCTTGTCGAACATGGAGATCGCCTTGGTGGCATCCTCCAGGGACACGTCCTGGGGAGTGCTGACGATGACGACGCCGGCAATGGGCGCCTCCTGGGCCATGCTCAGGGAGGCGTCGCTGGTGCCAGGTGGCAGGTCGATGAGCAAATAGTCCAACTCGCCCCAGGGAATATCGTGCAAGAGCTGGCGGATGGCGGTGCCCACCATGGGTCCGCGCCATATTACCGCAGAACCCTTCGCCAGCACAAACCCGATGGAACAGAGCCGGACGCCGTAGCGCTCGATGGGCTCCAGGCCGCGGTTGGATTCCGCCATGAAGCCGGCCGAGAACCCCATCATGATGGGGACGTTTGGGCCCGTGACGTCGGCGTCCAAGAGGCCGACCCGAGCGCCCCGCTTGGCCAGGGCGACGGCCAGGTTGACGGCCACGGTAGTCTTGCCAACGCCGCCCTTGTTGCTGGCAATGGCGATGATGTTGCGCACGCCCTGCACCGGGGTGGGCCCATCCATGGCCCGGTGCGCCCTGACCTCGGCATCCATGGTTATGTCAACTGAGGCCACGCCTGGCACAGCCCGGAGAACCCTCGCGACCTCCTCCTTGATGGAGTCGCTCAGAGGGCAGGCAGGCGTGGTGAGGACGATCTTCAGTGAGACGCGGTCACCATCGACCCTCAGGTCGCGCACCATATTCAGGGATACGATGTCGCGGTGTAGCTCGGGGTCCTGCACCCGGCTCAGGGCGGCCAGAATCTCCTGTTCGCTGGGCTTTCCCATGCTCATCCTTCCTATCCAGTCGGTAGCCGTAGCCCCCGCTCTAATACTCGCATAGAGCGGGCTGGGCCTCAATCACACAGCGACAACAATCGCCGCGACCCTCCCCCGGCCTCAAAGCGAACCCGTGCCCCAGCATCTTGCTCAGGAAGTAGAAATGCCACCGGGAGCCATGGCCATCCAGGAGAAAGCGCCTCTAACGAGGGAAACGCGGTCGTGGCGAAAGCAATGATGAGGACCTTGGTGCTCCACACTTCGACCCTGGAGTTGTGCCCCGCAACGCGGCCTCCGCGTCTGGGGCATTCGTATTATAGACTGAGACACACAGCGGGGGCAAGGTTGGGAGGGGGGGCTATTTGTAATTTTTATCGTTGAAAGCTTGACAGACGGGGAAAGCTCTGCTATTCTAGCATCCGATAAGGATCATCTCCCCCCAGGAGGAAGGGGGTGACCGGAGAGATGACGCAAGGTACAGCAGTTCAGGAACGGGAAGTGCCAGCGGTAGAGGCGCCGGCGGCACCGGAGTGCCGGCACCACTGGCTCATCGAGACCCCCCATGGGCCCACCAGTTGGGGCACCTGCAAGCATTGTGGAGAGCGACGCGAGTTCAGCAACGCCTCCCCAGACGCCTTCTGGGAGGGGCCAAGTGTCCCCACCAGCCAGGGGCATCCCATCGCGTCCTACACCACGCGCATAAGCTCTTCCATGGAGGACGACGAGGGCTTCTGAGGCCCGCCTACTCAATGCCCCTCGCACCCGGGACAGTGGGGCGGCTCGAGAGCCGCCCCACTGTCTTGTCACAGCATCACGCCGTCCGCCTCGACAGGCCCCCAGGCAGAGCCTATAATGGCCCCACATTCCCCTGGCTTCGGAAGGACGAGCCGTGAACCTCTCAGTGGAGCTAGCGCCTCGACGCAAGCGGGGGCTGCTTCTGACCAACCCCGTGATGACCGCCTCCGGCACCTTCGGCAACGGGCTGGAGTTCGCAAAGGTCTTCGATATCCAGAAGCTAGGCGCCATCGTCAGCAAGGCCACCACTCTCCGGCCACGCTCCGGCCATCCCCAGCCGCGGACCGCCGAGACGCCCTGCGGCATGCTGAACGCTATCGGCCTTCAGAACATCGGCGTCGAAGCTCTGATCCGTGACGTTGCTCCCATTTGGGCCACCTGGCGCGTGCCCGTCATCGTCAACGTTTCCGGCGACAGCGTCGAGGAGTACGGTGAGCTGGCGGCCCGCCTGGACGGCGTGCCCGGCATCAGCGGCCTCGAGCTGAACATCAGTTGCCCCAACGTGGCAGTAGGGGGCATGGAGTTCGGGCAAGACCCCCACCTGGCCGCGGCCGTCACCAGCGCCGCCCTGCGCCAGACCACCCTGCCCGTCATCGTCAAGCTCACCCCAAACGTTACGGACATCGCCGCCGTGGCCCGCGCCGTGGCCGAAGCCGGCGCCGACGCCGTTACGGCCATAAACACCGTCCAGGGAATGGCCATCGATGTCCGCTCGCGACGGCCCACCATCTCCAGCGTCTTCGCCGGCCTTTCCGGCCCCGCCATCAAGCCCATCGCCGTGCGCATGGTCTATCAGGTGGCGGCGGCGGTCGATATCCCTGTCATCGGTTGCGGCGGCATCAGCAGCGGCCTGGACGCCATCGAGTTCCTCATGGCGGGGGCCACCGCTGTCCAGGTGGGCACTGCTACCTTCTCCAACCCCCTGGCTCCCCTGGAGGTCCTGGAAGGCATCCAGCGCTTCCTGGCGGGAGAGGGGGTGGAGGACGTGCACGATGTCATCGGCGCCGCCCAGGTGGGGAAGGGAGGCGTCCGGCGCCCAACGGCGGTCGAGAGATAACCTTTTGCGTGTTCTTTGGAACAACCGAAGGCCAGGCTTATGGTCGTTAACAAAATAACCCCACACGGTCCTGGGGGAGTGCAGAGGGGGCCTGTCCCCTCTGCCGGGGGTCTGGGGGTGTCCCCCAGATTCAACATTTCCCCCGGGCGGGTGGGCGGGCAGAACCACCTATCCCCAAGGCGTGTCGGACTGAATAGTTCATGACCTTCAGCCTGGCGCCCTAGTGTAAAGGCCAGGCGGAGCAGCTGGAAGGTGAGTCTATGCTTAAGGACGGAGTGGTCGTCGGTTCACAGCTGTTCCATCGGGAGGAACGGCGGCCATCGTACTACGACGAGTACTTCCGGGACAAGAATAGGGAGGTCTGGAACGATCCAGATTCAATAAGCCTGGCCGAGGTCGACAGGTTGATCCTTTTTCTCAATCAATGGGCTTCGCACTACGAAAACTCGCCCTTACAGCAACGGCAGCTCCTCGAAGCGATTCGTCGGGTTCACCCACTTCTCCAGCCCCTTCATGGAACCACCTTGCTGAGCATCGACTTCACGGACACACGCATCCGCAGCAACATACAGCACGCCTTCGAGACGATCGCTTCATGTGGAACGAAGTATGAGGCGACGGCCACGTCCAAGATTCTCCATACGGTTGAGCCCGGCCTGTTCGTGATGTGGGACAATTGTATCCGGCTCGCCTATGCAGTGACGGGCACCGCGCGAGACTACAGTGAAAGGTTCCTACCTCGGATGAGATGCCTTGCCCTTCGCGCAGTCGGTGAGTATGAGCAAGCGCACGCGGTCACTAGAGATGTGGCGATTGAAGACCTGACCCAATGCGGACACACGCTGGCCAAGGTGCTGGATGAGTTCAACTATGCCAAGTACACCCTCAAGAGGGATGAAGTCTGGAATGCCGAGCTGGAACTGGCCATGTCGCTCAGGGAGCCAGGTCAATGGAATCCCCCGCCGCCGAACGGCGCAGCTTCCCGCGGATGAGAAGGAGGTACCAGTCATGGCTCTCGACTTCAAAGACATCATCTATGAGAAGCACCACCGGGTTCAGGGTGCCGCCTGGATCACCATCAACCGGCCTCAAGTCATGAACTCCTTCACCGGCGATACTCTGCGGGAGATGAGGCAGGCGGTGGAGGACGCCTGCGCTGACACCTCAGTGGGCGTCATCGTCATCACCGGCGCCGGGGAGCGCGCCTTCTGCGCGGGCGGCGACGTGAAGTGGCTGCAAGAGGCGCAGCAGGAGGGCAGTTCGGCGTCGGGCGGCCTCGACCCACACGCCGGCATCGAGGAGTGCCTCAAGCCGGTCATCGCCCGCGTCAACGGCTACTCCATCGGCGGGGGCAATCACATGGCCTACCACGCCGACTTCACCATCGCCGCCGAGCATGCCCAGTTCTCCCAGGTAGGACCGCGGATCGGCAGCCCTGCCTCCGGCCACTGGGTCAACTACCTGGTGCATGTGGTGGGCGCCAAGAAGGCGCGCGAAATGTGGATGCTCTGCCGTCGCTACTCGGCCCAGGAGGCCCTTCAGATGGGCCTGGTCAACGCCGTCGTCCCCTACGACAAGCTGGACGAGGAGGTCGACAAGTGGTGCCGCGAGCTGATGGCCAAGAGCCCGAGCTGCCTCAAGATCCTCAAGGCTTCGTTCCTGGCCGAGTACGAGCCCCTGCGCGAGACGAGCCGTCGCAACTGGGTGCAGGAGATCGCACCCGACTTCTTCCACACCGGCGAGGCCGACGAGGGCAAGAACGCCTTCAGGGAGCGCCGCGAGCCCGACTTCAGCAGGTTCCCGCGCTAGAGGCGCGCCGGGAGGGAACCGCAGGAGCGCCTGCATGACGAAGCTGTCTTACGACCCAGGCTGGCGCGAACGCTACGCTGACAAGCTCCGCTCCGCCGACGAGGCCCTTCGCGTGGTGCGCAGCGGCCAGCACATCTTCGTGGGCTCCGGCGCCGCTGCGCCCCAGTTCCTGGTGGAGCACCTCATGGCCCGTGCCGAACAGTTGCACGCCGCCCAGGTGATCCACATCATGACGCTGGGCATCGCGCCCTATGCCCTGCCCCGGGTGAAGGAGTCCTTTCGCCACAACGCCTTCTTCGTCGGGCCCAACGTGCGCGAGGGCGTCGCCGCGGGCGAGGCGGACTACACGCCCATCTTCCTCTCCGAGGTGCCGCGCCTGTTCCGCAGCGGACGAGTCCCCATCGACGTGGCCCTCATCCAGGTAACGCCCCCGGACGAGCACGGCTTCTGTAGCCTGGGTGTCTCCGTTGACATTGTGAAACCGGCGGTCGAGTGCGCCCGCCTGGTCATCGCCGAGGTCAACCCCCGCATGCCGCGGACCCTGGGCGACAGCTTCATCGCTGCCGATGTCATCGACGCCATGGTGGAGCACGACTCCCCGCTGCCGGAGGTCACCAACCCGCCGCCCGACGACGTGTCGCGCGCCATCGGCCGCTGGGTTGGCTCCCTCGTGGAGGACGGCGCCACCCTCCAGATCGGCATCGGCTCCATCCCCGACGCCATCCTGGAATCGCTGGCTGACAAGCACGACCTGGGCCTGCACACCGAGATGCTGTCCGACGGCACCCTGGGTCTCATCGAATCCGGCGTCATCAATAACTCCCGCAAGACTCTGCACAAAGGCAAGATTATCGCCAGCTTCGTCATGGGCACGCAGCGCCTCTATGACTTCGTGGACGACAACCCGCTGGTGGAGCTACACCCCAACGATTACGTGAACGACCCCTTCATTATTGCGCAGAACGAGCGGATGGTGGCCATTAACGCCGCCATCGAGGTCGATCTGACGGGGCAGGTCTGCTCGGATTCCCTCGGGCACCTCTTCTACAGCGGTATCGGCGGACAGGTGGACTTCATCCGGGGCGCCGCCCGCTCCAAGGGCGGCCGACCCATCATCGCGCTGCCATCAACGGCCGAGGGAGGGACCATCTCCCGCATCGTCGCTCAGTTGAAGCCAGGCGCGGGCGTCGTCACGAGCCGGGGTGACGTCCACTACGTCGTGACCGAGTACGGCGTGGCCGACCTCTACGGCCGCAACGCTCGCCAGCGGGCGATGGCCCTCATAGGCATCGCCCACCCGGACTACCGCCACGACCTCCTCACCTTCGCCAAGGAACGGCACTACGTCCTCCAAGACCAAGAGATTCCACCCCTTGGCGCCGGCATCTACCCGCAGGACTTGGAGACCACCTGCACCCTGACCAGCGGCGAGACGGCCCTGGTGCGCCCCATCAAGCCCACCGACGACGACCTCTGGCTGGAGTTCTTCTACTCGCTCTCCGAGGACGCGATCTATCACCGCTTCTTCCAGCCGCTGAAGCGCATGCCCCGGCATGAAGCCCAGCACTTCGTGGTCGTCGACTACCGGGACCGCATGGCGCTGGTGGGAGTCCTGCGGGAGGAGGATCGTGAGCAGATCATCGCCGTGGCCCGCTACGAGCGCGACCCCGCCACCAACCTGGCCGAGGCCGCCTTCGCCGTCCAGGACCAGTGGCAGGGCCGCCACCTGGGCACCTTCCTCCTCGAGTATCTCATCCGCATCGCCATCATGAATGGCATCGAAGGCTTCACCGCCCTGGTGCTGGCGGACAACCGCCGCATGCTCCGCCTCTTCCAGAAGACAGGCTACCTCATCCGCAGCAAGTACGAGGAGCACGCCTGGGAGATCAGCTTCCGCTTCGACGAGAGGGCGGAGGAGCCGGAAGCGCCCTCGTGACGGGAGGGCCGTGGGAAATCATCCCGAATTCGGTGGAGGGCTGAAGCCCTCCTCTACGTGTGAGTTCGCCGAGAACCGAAAACTCAGTTGCCTAGGCACCATGTAGTGGAAGGCTTCAGCCTTCCAGGGGCGGTGCGGTTGTGTTGACGGCGCCCTGCGCTGCCTATAGGCTAGAAGCTGTCGGGGTGTAGCTCAGTCTGGCAAGAGCGCCTGGTTTGGGACCAGGAGGTCGGCCGTTCAAATCGGCCCACCCCGACCAGCGGATTGCCCTCCGTGGCTCATCAAAGAGGGGGCCGGTCGAATGACCGGCCCCCTGTTGGTTACTCCTCCCGTCGGCGCCTACTCTTCAGGACACTTCGGTGTGCTCTCGAAGCCGAAAGGCTCGCCGAACGGCTGCCACCTGAACGTCGGCGGGTCGGTCAAGCGGTCCACCGTGGCCCGCACGTAGACCTCCACCTCAACGGGGCGGTGGTCGGTGGGGCTGACGTTCGATGGCACCATAGCGCTAGAGGACATCCAGCCGCAGAGAGACTCGGCGGTATCGAGGAACTTCTCGCGGGTGAGGTCCGGTCCCGTCTCCTCCAGAATCTTCGTCATGGCCTCGGCGATGGTAGCGCCCACCAGGGTAAGGTTGGTAGGTGTCACTCCGGGCGCAAACTTGGCCATGATCTCCCAGTGCTTGGCTATGCCTGGCACGTCCTTCTCGAAGACCTGATGGCCGAAGACCACGCTGACGGTGCCCTCGATGTTGTCCAGGCCAGCGAGCTGAGCCACGACTTCAACCGCGTCCACGCCGGTGATCACGATGGGCACGTTCCAGCCAAGGGTCTCATGCGCGCCCTTGATTATGCTGGCTACCTGAACCGGCATCGCGTAGGCAGCGATGACGTCCACGTTCTCGTTCTTCAGCCGCTGCACCTGCCCGATGAGATCGCTCTGCGTCTCCTCGTAGGACTCAGAGACGATGTCCATGTTAGCGTCCTTGACGCCCTCGCGGACACCCTGCTCGCCTTCCTGCCCGAACTCATCGTTCTGGGCGATGATCCCCAGCTTCTTCCCCGCGAAGTTGTCCGCGATGTACTTGCCCAGGATCTTGGCCTCGGTCAGGTAATCCACCAGGAAACCGAAGCGGCTCTTGACGACAGGGTCCGTAAACTTCGTCTCGCCGGTGAGGAGGAACATGTCAGGGACGCCGTTCGCCTCCAGGTACTTCCAGACAGCGCTCTGCGCCTGGGTGCCCAGGCCTCCCATCATGGCGAAGACCTTATCTTGCTCCACCAGCTTCCGCGTTACCTCAGAGGCCATAGGCCCCGTGTACTGGTCGTCTTCGACAAGGAGCTTGATCTTTCGACCGTGTACGCCCCCCTGGTCATTGACGTAGTCGAAGTAAGCCATCATCCCCGCCTTGAGGTCCACCCCCCAGGCGGCCGCCAGCCCGCTGAGCGGCAGGTGAGACCCGAGGACGATCTCCGTATCGGTGACTCCTGGGACATTCTCAGCGCCAGGGGTCTCGCCGGCGCCCTCCGTCGCCCGGGGTGTCTCCTTCCCACCTCCTCCCCCTCCCCCGCAGGCGGAGAAGGCCAGCATAGTAGCCAGCAGGGCGACGACCAGCAGCCATGCCCATCGCGCGACACGAATTCGCGTCATATCATCCCCCCCTTGAACTGACGCCCTTGACTTCGCTCCGGTTCCCGGAACCTGAGCCATCGGCGATGCGTATCACCCCTTTCCTGACGCGTCTCGTCTCGAGCCCTGGCGACGCCCCTCGGTAGTCAGCTACTGATTCTTATGGACACTTCGGTGTGCTCTCGAAGCTGACAAAGTCGCCGAACAGCTGCCACCTGAAGGTCGGCGGGTCTGTCGAGCGGTCCACTGTCGCCCGCACGTACGACTCCACCTCGTTAGGGCGGTGGTCAGTGGGGCTCATGTTTATCGGCGCGACGCCAGTGGATGGCGTCCAGCCGCAGAGAGCCTCGGCAGCATCGAGCATCTTCTCGCGGGTGAGGTCCGGGCCAGCGTCCTGCAGGATCTTGGTCATGATCTCGATGATGCTAGCGCCCACCATGGTGAGGTTGGTGGGCGTCTTGCCAGCCCCATACTTGGCCATGATGTCCCAGTGCTGGGCGACGCCCGGCACGTCCTTCTCATAAGCCTGATGGGCATAGACCACGCTGACGGCACCCTCGATGTTGTCCAGGCCAGCGAGCGCCCCCACGATTTCAACGGCGTCCACGCCGGTGATCACGACGGGGACCTTCCAGTTAAGGGTCTCATGCGCGTTCTTGATCGCGCTCGTCGCCTGAATGGGCTCACCGTAGATGGCCATGACCTCTACATTCTGGTTCTTCAGCCGCGACACCTGGGCGGAGAGATCGTTCTCGGTCGTCTCGAAGGTCTCAACAACGACTTCATTGTTGCCGTCCTTGACACCCTCACGAAGGCCCGCCTCACCCTCCTCCCCGAACTCGTCGTTCTGCTCGATGAACCCCACCTTCTTCCCCGGGAAGTTCTTCGCTATGTATTCGCCTAAGATCCTGCCTTCGTCGGTGTAGTTCACCAGGTAGCCGAAGCGGGTCTTGGCGACGGGATCAGTAAACTTCTTCTGGCCGGCGAGGAGGAGCATGTCGGGGACGCCGTTGGTTTCCAGGTACTTGTAGACGGCGCTGTCCGGCACCGTGCCCAGGCCTCCTATGATGGCGAAGACCTTATCCTGCTCCACCAGCTTCCGCACCACCTCGGAGGCCAGGGGCCCGGTGTACTGGTCGTCTTCGACGTTTAGCTTTAGCTTGCGACCGTACACGCCGCCGTTGTCGTTGACGTAGGCGATCTGGGCATCCATGCCCGCCTTAAGGTCCACCCCCCAGGCGGCCGCCAGCCCGCTCAGGGGCAGGTGAGATCCGAGGAGGATCTGTGTATCGGTTACTCCATTGGTATTTCCTGGGATAGGGGTCGTACCAGCGGCCTTCGTAACCTGGGGCGTCCCTTCCTTCTCCTCCTCCCCTCCCCCACAGGCGGAGAACGCCACCATGCTAGCCAGCAGGGCAACGACGAGCAGCCACGCCCATCGCCCGACACGAATTCGCGCCATGTCACCTCTCCCTTAAACTAATAGCCTTGGCCTCATCCTGATTTCAGATCGCAGGCTACAGGCGATACGTATCACCCCCCTTTTAGTGCGGCTCGTCTCGAGCCTCCGTGCCATCCTGGCGGCTGGGATCGGCCGACTTCGCGCCGCGCCGACGGCGGAGCAGAAACGGCCGCACCGCCGAGCGCACCATCGCGGGAATCCCTGGGAAGCGGAACTTTCCCGCTACTAGGCGATCCTTGATTCTGGGAAGCCGCCGAACAGCGCCGGCCAGCCCCCACGGTCCCATGATGACGGCGATTACGAGCAAGCCTCCGTAAATGGCCCCCCGCAGAGCATCGATACGGATCTCCTGGCCCTGCGGGACAAGCTTCACGATCTCATCCACAATGTCCGTCCGCCACGCCATGATCGCCGCAGCGAAGATGCTCCCCAGGATAGAGCCAAGCCCACCAAGCACGACCATCACCAGCATGGTCATGGACATCATGACGTCGAAGGTAGAGGGGCCCAGGACCGCCTCCGTGAACACAAAAAGGGCACCGCCGATGCCCGCATAGAATGAGCTGATCCCGAACGCCGTCATCTTGTACAGCGCCACGTTCACACCCATCTGCCCGGCGCCCAACTCCGTGTCCCGCACCGCCAGGAAGGCGCGCCCGATGCGGCTGCGCGTCAAATTCCAGGCCAAGATGGTCATGATCACGGCGGGAACGATGGCGCAGTAGTATAGCCACTGGTTGTTGTCGACCCGATCCTTGAGGATTCCCGGCGGGAGCGGCGGAGTCCCCTGCTCATAGAAGTTGATGCCCTGAGACGAATGGGTCCAGTCACTCACAAGGTCATGCTTCAGCACCTGCGGAAGGGCGATAACCAGGGCGAGGGTGGCGATGGCAAGGTAGGGGCCGCTGAGCCGCAGGGCGGGCGCCCCCACCAGAAAGCCGACGACTCCCGTAAAGGCGCCTGCCGCCACCACTGCGGGGATGACGTGTACCCCGTATTGCGTCATCAGAATCGCTGCCACGTACGCCCCTACCGCCACAAACGCAGCATATCCCAGGGAGATCTGGCCGTTGTACCCCGTCAACAGATTGAGACCCATCAGGACGACGAGCCAGACGCCGAACCGCATGGCCTGGAAGACCCGGAAAGGCACCAAGAACCACCCTATGAGAGGCCAGCCGCTCATGAACCCGAACATGGTGTTGAAATAGGGGAATCCAATTATTAGAAAACCCAGAAGAGCCAGCCCCAGCACTCGTCGCCATGGGAGAGTTCGGGTCACCTAAACCCTCCTCACCGTGCGCTTGCCCAGCAGGCCGGTGGGTCGAATCATTAGCACGGCAATTATGACCAGAAAAGCCACAGGCAGGTCGATGGGTGAGCTTGTAGGGTTGTAGGTGGCAGCAAGGTTCTGGATCACACCGAGTGACAATCCGCCCAGGATAGCACCCAGAGGGCTCGTCAACCCTCCCAGGACCGCCCCGGCGAACGCGAAGAGAATCACCGCGAGCATCATGTTGGTGGAGAGCGCTACCACCGGTGCCGCCAGCATGCCCGCTATTGCCCCCACCGCCGCCGACAGCGCCCATCCCAACGTGAGCATCCGTCCTGCCCGGATGCCCACCAGGCGCGCCGCCGTGCGGTTGAGAGCGGTGCCCCGCATGGCCAAGCCTATCTTCGTGAAGTTGAACAGCACATACAGGACAACCATGAGCACGACGGCCGTGCAGAAGACGCCCACGTTCGCCCTGCTGATGACCACCGGCCCCACCTCCAGCGCACTGCCTCGAAATGGCGGCGCCGCCACGAAAGGCTTGGGGTCACCCCCGTAGAGCCAGAGCGCCACGCTGTTGAGCACGGTGAACAGTCCAATGGTCAGGATCACAGGGTTGAGGACGGGCCCCTCCTCCACAGGCCGCAGCAGCACCCGCTCCAGGGCGCCGCCAAGGAGCCCCGCCGCTATGATGGCCAGAATGAAGGCCTGCCAGTAGCCGAACTGGTTTAGGAAGCTCCAGGCGATGAACGTGCTCAGCATCGCCATCTCGCCCTGAGCGAAGTTCACGACTTCGGTCGAGCGATAGATGAGGACAATGGCTAGCGCCAGGAGCGCGTAGATACTCCCCGTGGCTAGACCAATAGCCACCTGCTGAATGAACTCGGCCAC
>Ga0315282_10012246_pt1 | contig 13152 bp, 13 predicted proteins | sample YL17G07_20_MG_FD_203693 | JGI IMG/M metagenome (GOLD analysis project Ga0315282, IMG submission 203693) | Sediment microbial communities from Yellowstone Lake, YNP, Wyoming, USA - YL17G07_20 | ecosystem: Environmental > Aquatic > Freshwater > Lake > Sediment | place: USA: Wyoming | collected...
GAAATCTCGCCTTAAGACTATGCCTCTCTTTTGTACAGGACTGAAGGGGATATAAGCCTGGATGCTCTGGTCTCGTAAGTACTTTGTGAGTTCTCCCACAGAATATGAGCTATCTGCCGTCAGGCTCTTGGGAGCAATGGGCAACTCTCCCAGCAGTCCTGGAATTACTTTCCACTCTCCCTCTGAAGCATGAGTTGCTGAGCGGGCAACTATGAAACCATTTTCGTCTACGATAGCGCTCTCCAGGTAACACAGCTTGGTTGGCTCAGAGTGGCAATGCGTTCGCCAGCGAGCATCCAGGTCCACAGGGCTAAGAGGTGCCCGCCCCCTGGCATCCTGATAATACTTGGTTTCTTCTTGCCCCAACTTACCGTCGTCTCTTTTCGTTTCCTTCACTATAAAGAGACCATTTTCTTTTACAGCTTTCTCTTGAAACTCCTCCACCGTCATTTCGCTAGGGGAAAGACCATTTTGGCTGACATTGGCCCTTACCAGAGTGGAGTCGGCATACATTTTAGGCGAAAGTAACCCAAAGCGAAGAAGTTCCTGGTTGAAGCTGGCAAAGAGAGCCTTAAAGCCTTCACGCCCTATGCGCTCAATGAAATAGGTAATTGTGGAATGGTCAAATACCTCATCATCTATAGTGAGAAAGCAGAACCAGCGAAAGGCAATGTTCTCTGAGATGGCAAGACATAGACGCCGGAATGAAGTGATGTTATATAGTGCTGAAATGAGCATGGCTCTGACTAGCACCTCAGGATGAATAGCCGGCCTTCCGTTATCAGCAGAGTAGTTCCTTTCCAAAGGCTCAACTAATTTGGCAAAGTCGACTTTCTCGTCTATCTGTATCAGTAGATGGGCAGGGTCAATGAAATCCCTGAGTCGCTTAGTGGTGAACTGGAATAGAGTCGAATCTCTTCGGTAACGGTCCAAGGGCTCAAGCATAACAGCCTCCTGATTGGAGCATTTATCTTATTTTACCCTTGTGACCACCACCAAAGCTACTTTTTCAACAGACCCTCATCCCTAGGTCCTCCAGCACCAGCAGGTCTACCTTGCAGAGATTATTGATCAGTTCCTTTCTGGTGCCGGTAGCCTCAGCCTCAGCCACATCCTGAGCAAGGTCAAAGGCGGAGCGATAGAGGGCAGTATAGCCTGCCCGGATAGCCGCCACGGTGAGGGCGATGGCGATGTGGCTTTTACCTGTCCCGGGTGGGCCGATGAGCAATACCCCACCATGCTCTCTCACGAAACGGGTGGTAGCCAGGTCCAGGATGAGGGCTTTAGGCACCTGAGGATTGAACGACCAGTCGTAGGTCTCCAGCATCTTCACTTCGGGGATACCGGCCTGCTTTAGTCGCCTTGCAAACAGCCGGTCCCGCCGGGTAGCCAGCTCATCTTCCACCAGCAGCTCCAAGAATTCAGAGTAGGATAGGTGGTGGTGGATAGCTTCCTGATTGCGTGCCGGCAGGGCGTTAGCCATCCCCGATAGTCTCAGGTAACGCAGCTTACGGTCTAGCTCTGGATTCATACTTTTACCTCCTTAGCGTATTCAGATAGGTCGCGGATGATATCATGGGTCTGGGTAAGAAGCAGAGAAGAAGGAGTGCGTTTGGCAGCCTGTTCTACCCTTTCCTTCGGGTGCTTGCGGGTTAAAGAAATCATGCCCTGAAGGAGCCGGTAAGCGCGGACGTCCCGTTCCTCGATGGCACTCTTGGCCCAGCTCAAAGCCCGGGGACCGATATGCTCCGCTTTGGCCAGCAGGTTGGCTTGATAGGCCTGCTGGCGAGCTGGCTTATGGACGGGGCGATGCTCGTCCAGAGAATTGAAGGTGCCGGCAGGAGCCCGGGTGTAAACGCCGACACACTGGCCCTGGTGATAGATGCGGACCAGGCGCTCATCCCAGTAGACCCGCACCTCCTCGCCCAGCAACCGGTCGGGCACCGAGTAGTAGGCTCTAGCCACCTCCACATAGCCATCCGGATGGACAGTGCAGGTGCCCACCTCAAAGAGACTGAAGCGCTCCGCAGGCACAGGCTTAAGTGCCGGTTTCTCCACCTCGAGGAAGTGGGCATACACCTGCTTGCGTGTCCTCCCATGGATGCGTACCCGGGCCACGGTGCGGTTCCAGCGCTTAAGGAAGGCATCCAGTTCCTCCAGGCTGTTAAATTTCCGCCCTTTGAGTGCATTACCCTTGAGGTAGCTGCCGCCTCGCTCGATAACGCCCTATTCCTGGGGATGGCGTGGTCTGCAGGGGAGCGGGACGAAGCCCCAGTGGCGGGCAAAGGCAGCGTAAAGCTCGCTGATGTCGGGGTCATAGAGACAGGCCCGGACTACACTTTTGCGCAGCGCAAAGCTACGGGGTGGTTACTGTGAAGCTGAGACGCAGCAACAGCTGTCAAAATCGGGTCTTTGTTTGTCTGCCATCTTAAGGTAGTTTCCCATTGGCACCTCCATCGCTTTCTTGATGGAGTATGCCAGATTTTCCCTACCTTAGGTGGCGGATTTTGACCTGCCCATCCCTGGCGGGTTTTGGGTGCCCGCTAACATCAAGTCTTAGTAATGGGGAATTTCATAGCTACTCACGGACTCGGTTTACCCGAATTTTAGCGAGTAGCGACAGCATAACGGATTTAGTCTCAGCGAAGAACATGAGACACTGAAAAGGTCAGCGATTTCTTGAAGAAGGGATGCCCCCAAGGCATTGGTCGCAGGCGGGTGTTACCTTTCACTATTACTACGACGTAGTAGATGGTGCCTTTCCTTATGATGAAGGAAGTTCCAGCTTGGAACCAAGAAATTGAAAAAGTACAGCTATACCAAGGATTAAGAAGGTATTAATCACGCCGATTGCTACTGCTTCAGTGCGAGCCCACACCGTATAGTACTCGAACATTAAAACTGGAAGAACCTCCGTGCCAGGTCCTATCAATAGTATAGCAGTGGTCAGATCTCCCGCGGTAATCATAAACGTCAGGATCCATACTGTAATAGCAGAAGGTATGATGAGTGGGATCATAATTCGACGAAAAGTGTACAGCCAAGATCCTCCGAGAACTCGCGAGGACTCCTCTAACTCATTAGCTAGTTGATGCATAGTTCCTGTCATGACCCTGCATCCCATGGGCATGGATCTTACGAGAAAAGCAATAATCAATATCCAGAGCGTGCCGTATAGAAATCTGGTGGGAAGAAAACCACCCACATAAGCCCAAATAAAACCTAAGCCGAGCACTAATCCTGGTACACCCCAGGGCAACCAAGAAAGCATATCAACAATCTTTCTGCCCCTTAGTCTAGTTCTCACAACGGTATACATCAAAACTGCGTAAATTATTGTTCCCACAGTGGCAGTAGCAGTGCCCACAAGTATTGTATTTCTCAGAGATAACCACACTCGACCGTCAGTAAGAACGTGGATCCATGGTGCTGTTGTCCAGGGATCGCCTACAAACAAACCGAAGATTTTCATGAAACTGCCCATTATAAGAACTGCCAATGGTAAAAGAACAACAATAATGATAAAACCGAGTACCACGCCAAATGTTACCCATTTCCATTTGCCCAGTTGGGTGACATGCACTCTAAAGCCGCGGCCTGTAATGGTTGTAAACTGTTTCCCTTCCACCATGCGCCACTGCATCATAAGCAGTAAAAAGATAATCACCATGAATACCGCAGAGAGCGCCATAGCCTGAGGATAATCAGTCGGTGCCTGGGTTGTAAGATACCAGACCTTGGTAGTATAGACATAAATTCCCTTTTCTAGTCCCAGGAACAGCTCCGGTTCAAAACTTGCCAGTAGTTTGATTACACCCGTCAAAAATCCTGCCAGAATAGCAGGTAGTAAGAGGGGAATCGTTACTCGTGTAATTGTCGTCCAACGACCAGCTCCACACATAGCGGACGATTCTTCGAGAGAAGCGTCCATACCCTTGAAAGCAGGTGTAATCAACATAAACATGGCTGCTGACATTTGTAGCGAGACCCAAATAATGCCCACATATGAGCGTATGTCAATAGGTGAAGTTGTAATGAACGGAAATATTTTCATGAGGGCGACGTTTATTAGGCCACTTGGGGCAGCACCTAACAAGACCCATGACATAACTAATGGCTGTGTAGGTATAAACATCAGAAGCCAGATTAAAAGTTCAAGCCACCGTCTCCCAGGGGTATCGGTACGGGCGACCACCCAGGCCAGGGAAATTGCTATAGCTAAATTAAGAACCGCTTTAACAGCTGTAAGCCAGATAGTGGTCCATAGGGTTTTATAGGAATCCGGGTTGGTAAAAGCGGTTATCCAACCCTTGAAGCCAAGAGGCGCACTGGTTAATGGCCCACCCTCCTTGAAGCTTCCGAAGATTATCATTGCCATGGGATAGATCACGAGCAAAGCTAACATAATGACTAGAACTGCCATTAACAGGTTAGATTTTGTTAATCTCAAATGTGGTAGTTCCATAACTCCTCGTGTGGAGTCTCATAAATAGGTTTAATCATCTGACAGCCTTTGCCAGGATTTGTTCTGCTGTTTTTGTCCATACGAAAGGCTTGGCTCCTTCATTCCATCGGGAAAGGAAGGCCTTTATTGCCCCTACCAGACGGGACACATTATCAAAGCTGCCCCTACGAATCGCCTGGTTGGTCAATATGCCGAACCAGATTTCCACCATATTCATCCAGGAGGCACCAGTAGGAGTAAAATGAAGGTGAAACCGCTTGTGTCTGGTGAGCCACTTCTGCACCTTCTCTTGTTTATGAGTACCGTAGTTATCCAAAATCAGGTGTAATTCTTTGTCTGGTGTCTCTTTATCCAGCTGCTTGAGGAACTTCAGGAACTCCTGATGACGATGTCTGTGGTGGCACTCCCCGATGACTTCGCCAGTAGCTATGTTTAACGCGGCAAATAGTGTGGTGGTGCCATTCCTCTTGTAGTCATGGGTATGGCGTTCTACCTGCCCCGGACGCAATGGCAATAAGGGCTGTGTCCGCTGGAGCGCCTGAATCTGGCTCTTCTCGTCTACGCCTAAGACCAGAGCATTCTCTGGTGGGTTAAGATAAAGCCCCACAATATCTACCACCTTCTCTTTCAACTGGGGGTCCCGGCTGAATTTGAAGGTCTCCACACGATGGGACTTTAAGTCATAAGCTTGCCATATGCGATGTACTGTGGAATGGCCTACCCCTACCTGCTTCGCCAGTCTGCGAGCGCTCCAGTGAGTCACACCCCGAGGTGGCGCCAAGGTGGTAGCCACAATCTCGGCTATTTTATCGTGGCCAATTGTACGGGGACGACCAGGTTTAGGCTGGTCCTGGAGTCCCTCTATGCCGTATTCAGCATATCGCTTCCGCCAAAGACAGATTGTCTGTACCGAGCCTAACCCCCTTTCCGAGATGGCCTTATTATTCAGACCTTCAGCGGCAGCTAACACGATGTCAGCCCTGCGGACTAACTTCTGCGGTGTAGTTGGACTCCTTTTCCATTTGAGCAAAGTCTCTCTGTCCTCATTGGATATTTCTATTTTCCTTGCTATTCCTGCCATGCCTCTATTATCGCATGACGAGAAAGTCCATTCAAGCTATTTTAGGGACTAGACACTAGTACACCCCTCACCACGGTGAGATATTCATCACGGCTATAGGGGTGCAATTCCCGGATAGCAAACCTGGACTTCAACTCCGGCGACAGCACATGAACCCGGTTGGTGGCTGCCACTACCCAAATCTCATGTGTCACGGCAAGCTCTCTACCTCCCTTTGCTCTGACCAAGCGCCCACCCTCCATCATGGAAAGGAGAGCAGCGGTATCGGCGGCATAGAGCAACCTCAGGCAAGCACTCTCGGTAGGGAAACGGGGAATCACTTTAGTTCGGCGCTTCCCCTCTCCAAATGTCCGCTCTAGAAGGTTACTGGTACGAATTACTTTTACAGGAAGTCTGAGACTTCACCGTAAAACCCCTGATATCCCATAATTAAAGTATGTTACTCACTCAACCAAGCATTCTCTGGAGTCCAGTGCATTCTGCTGACAAGGCAATTTCCATCGTTATGAACACCACCTCGCTTTGCAACAACTACACTTGTCACGAAGAGCGGCACAAACATAGCATCATCGTAAATAATTTTTGTCAGTTTCTGAACGTATTTCTTATGTATCTCAAGATTATCAGTAGCAGTCGCCTTTAAAATTGTGTCACCCCACTCATCAGCTCTCCTCATCGAGATGTACGTTGAGTAATTTGGCCGCAGCTCCCGCTCAAAATGCCCGGCAATATTACCATGCACAGGGATAATAGTAGTTAAAGTGAAGCCATTTTCCCAGCCTTCATTCTTCATCTTCCCATACTCGTCTGGAGTTAAAAATAGCGGCTCAGCAATTATTCCCACTTCCTTCAAATATCGCTGTATAGAATGCATTTCATCTTCACTGATTGATTTTCCTTCGACCGGAACTTTAATAGTGAATCCTTTGGAATAACCTGCTTCTGCGAGTAGCTTCCGTGCTTTGTCTGGATTATATTGACGTCCCTTTACATTCGGGTTATAGGCGAGATGGCCTTGTGGGAAACTCTGTTCTAGGGCTACCCAGTATCCATAGCCTAGTTCTTTAGCTATTGCAGGTCGATCAATAGCGTACTCTAGTGCCTCACGAACCCTTTTATCCGAAAATGGGGAATCCAGATTATTACTGTCCGGAAGCAAACCTACTAGGCCGCAATAAAGACTAACAACTTCATAGCCTTTTGACGCTATAGCACGTGCGTTCTTAGCATATTTCGAAGCAAAGAAGTGGTATAAATGTGCTTCGCCATCAAGAAACGTCTCTTTCGCCTTGTTTGCATCATTTATAAACCTGAATTCTATACCATCAAGATATGGTTTACCCTTCTGCCAGTAACCATCGAATCTTTTAAACTTCAACAAGTCACCGCGCTGTAAGCTATCAAATACGAATGGGCCTGTACCCACCGCGTGTTCACGTGCCCACTCTTCACTGTGCTTGATGATTGATAGGGGTGATACCATCAATCCAGCAAAGGTAGATAAATCAGCGAGGAGCGCATTGCTGTAGCGTACGAGATTAATACGAACAGTGTATGTATCAATAACATTGATCGAGGTCATAATTTCCAGAGAAGGTAAGTTTTGGGGGCGATATACTCTCACCATATCCAGGTTAAATTTGACCGCCTCTGCATTGAAGTCAGTTTCATCGTGGAACTTTACACCCTCCCTCAGGGTTAACGTAATGGACTTTCGGTCTCGACTCACAGTCCATCCTGTTGCTAGATGAGGCAGGGGGCGTCCATACTCGTCAATGCGCGTGAGACCCTCTAGGCAAGGATGCATACTGTACCAGGTATTACGATCTATTTTCCCTGGATACCCAATATTCTTCGGCTCGATAGGGAAAATTATTTTCAACACACCACCATAGCGCGATTTTGCTTGTGTTAATGCGGGATTTCGTCGAGTAGAAGCCATCTTAACCTCCTTTCGGTTTTAGACTTCCCTCACAGAACCGAACGTGCAGTTTTCCCGCATTCGGCTCTTCAGGAATACATCCTCAGTGCGAGGATAGAGTATAGGTCAGGTGATATATCCTCGGTTGAGGCAAGGGATTATGCTCCAGAAAGCAACAAAACTGTTCCCAGTTACAACTTCTCCTCTGGCTTCGCCTGTTTATCCATTTGTAGGCAAGCCTCAGCGTTCCGATGTAATATCTCTTCAACGCCTGCATACTGCCACTTATCCCGTAGTATTGATAGTGGCCTATCAATTTCTTACCTAAGACCTGCCACCACTCCGCCAGTTTTACCAAGTTCCGCACATCCTTTAACCACTGATTCATCACTTTCATCTCTTGCCTGAATTTCGACTTCGCTGTCTTCCGTCCCAGCTTAAATTTGCCCCTTCTGGTTTTATCGCAGTAGTGCGTAAAACCAAGGAAGTCAAATGTTGCCACCTTTTCGCCCTGCCTGTGCGCTTTCTCCAATGCATGACGACCAAACTCAATAGTCCTGCTCTTTTCCTCAGCAATCCTCAACCCGAATTTGCTGAGCCTCTGCCTCAATACCTCTCCAAATGCGTTCGCTTCATTTTCATATTGAAAACAGACAATGAAGTCATCGGCATATCGGACAAGCTGAGCAAAGCCCTTTAACTGCCTCTTGACTTTCCCCTCGAACCACAGGTCTAATATGTAATGAAGGTATATATTGGCAAGTATTGGACTCAAAACCCCACCTTGCGGTGTACCCTTATCCGTCTCCAGGTACTTCCCTTCCTCCATTACACCTGACCTCATGACGAGCAATCAATCGTAGCAAATTTGGGTCTACTATCCTTTGCCTAAGGCATTTCAGCAGCCACCCGTGGTCTACTGTATCAAAGAACTTCTCGATATCCATATCCACCACAAAACTCACAGGTTTGGTCATAGTAGTCTTGTCGAGCACGTCCAGAGCATGGTGACAGCTACGGTTAGGGCGAAATCCATAGGATACATCTGCGAAGTCCTCCTCGAAGATTGCCTCAAGGATTTTCTTTACCCCCATCTGAACTATCTTATCCTCTACCGCAGGTACCCCAAGTGGCTTTCTGCCTCCGTTAGGCTTTGGTATATAGACCCGCCTAACTGGTTGAGGCCTATAACGTTTCGCTTTCAGCCTCACTACCACATCCTTGAGGTTCTCCTCTAAGTGGGCCTCGTACTCCCTGACCATTACCCCATCAATGCCGGGAGCTTTATCCCTTTTAAGCTCCCTAAAGCATTCCTTGAGGAAATCCTCCGTGAGTAGGTGGGCTAAGGATGTGAACTTACACTTCGGATTTCCTCTGGCTCGGAAGAGTTAGGGACGACAGTTTTGTTGACATCCTTTGCCCACCCCTGAGTGTGGAGAATGTGTCCCTGTCGTCCCGTCGCATCCCCGCCAGCCCCTCCCCTCCACAGGCATTACCCTGTTTCCTCGGTACTATAGGCTGGTCCGACTCCCAAAATGTCATCTGCAATGCCTTGCCGTTTATAGGCTTGGCACTACATACCCCAAACTGGGGAACAACCTTGGGCCTCCCGAGTTCCCACACTATCCTTTTGATACCGTGCCCTGGCCTCAGACCCCGACGAAGTGGATACTACCTCGCCCTTAGCAGTATTATCCATGCTGCCTTCCACGAAATGAAGCGTTTCGGCCTCCGTGAAGATGGCAATTTCGGGGCTCAATACCTTCACTTGCGTTGCGGCCCGATATCTCCCTTCCTCTGGCTTCACGAGAGTCGTTACCTTCTCCCGTGCAGAGTTCAGTACAGGGGCGGTGGCTAACCTTTCCCCAGATTGGATTTCCCACTTCGCTTCATCAAATAGGCTTAGTTGTCTCATTTTCTACCATCCATTGTGGGTCACCAACTGGATAGTGTAAGCTTTGCTCGGCGCACCCATTATTTGCCTCCAGTACCAAATCATATCTATTTGGCCCACAACTTTTTAAAGTACTCAGCTGCCTTATATTCTAATACTTTTCTCATTTGATCATCGCCAAACGGCACGAGCTTTTGGTAATGAGTTTTGACAATTGCTGTCGGCATCGGGTTAGTCGGAGTAACGTCTAATCTGAGAGGTATCTGAGGCCTCTCATCGGCGAAGAATAAAGACCCTTCCTTGCTTAATACCCAGTTGATGAATAACAAAGCCGCATTGGGGTGGGGTGCTTTGTCCACCATCATGAAACCTGCTCCCGTCAATGCAATTGTGCCTTCCGACATCTCTATTGCCTTTACCGGTGATCCGGCTTTTAACAATGTCACCTGAGTCTGAGTATCGGGCTCTACACAAATGTAAAATTCACCGCTGGCCACTCTTTGCTGAGCTTCAGCGATATCTCCAATCATTACGACTTGCTCTCCGAAAGCTTTCCAGTAATCTTCTGATAATTCATTAGTACCATCTGGTCCAAAAGCTACGTATAGGAAATATGTATTACCATAGATTTCAGGTTGAGTAATACTTATCTTCCCTTTCCACTTGGGGTTCAGCAGGTCCTTGAAGGATTTTGGTTCTTCGTTAGGTGGTATAAGTTCGGTGTTAATGAACACTGTAAAGGGAGTAAATGCATTAAGAGCCATATGGTCATCCCATGCTAATGGTGTCACTGGAAATATATTCCTGTCTGTTGGCGAGGATTTCTGTAGCTCTGGAACTATATCAGGTGAAAGCTTCTTCAGAATACCTTCATCAATAGCCGGAACAAGTAGCCATCCAGTCCCACCAACAACGTCAGCAACCATTTTGCCCATCGCGTTTTCAGTTATCAATTTTTCAGCGGCTGTTGAACTGCCGACCGGGTCTACTTTCACCTGTATACCGTATTTTCCTTTGAAGTATCCCTGTACCTTTGCTCCAAATTCACCAGCAAATGTAATACCATACAATACCAATTCGCCTTCTTGCCTAGCTGCAGCTTCAATCTTAGCTAATTTTTCATCAGGTGTTAGTGTTGGCGTGGGCGTCGGGGTGGGTGTGGGTGTCGGGGTGGGTGTGGGTGCGCATGCCGGCAATAAGCATAACACCAACGCTGAAATCAGGCAGACGCTACCAAGCAACACTAATAACTTTTTACCTCTCATTCCTATCCTCCATAAAAGTTTTTTGGTTTGCTAGAAATACTCTACTACTTCATCTCCCACCTCCTTAGTGCTTACTTCTTCAATCTCCTTGGCTCTCCTGAGCCACTAGTTTTCTGGTAGGCGGGATGCCACTTGCCCAATTTTGCCTAAAGTTGCAATGAGAGGGGCTTGTACTCCTTATCTGCCTTAGTCTCCCCTGGCAGAGCCCGCCATCCTTTGTTCACGTGATTGATATATTGCGTACAGATAGTGTACGAACACGCGCGCTATTATACCCTGGCAGTAATAGTTTAGTTTTTCCAAAATCCGCTGCGTAATCCTAGCTTATACTATATCACCCCCCCCACGCTGTCAAGCTTTTTTTTGGCTCGATTTTGAGTTTTTTTGAGATATTCATCAGAATTGGGGGAAAGGTCACCAACTCTTCGGCATAGCCAGGGGGTTTGAAGAGCGACTTAACAGCCTAAAACACGCCGAGCTCTCCCATGCTGAGTTCGTCGGATTACTGGTGCAGGATGAGAAGACCTACCGCGACAATCAGCGGCTCAAGCGCCTGCTCAGAAACGCCAGAGGCTTCGTCAGCCGGCTGCCATGGAGGATGTTGACTACAGGCATCCCCGCAGCTTAAGCAAGCAGGTGATGCTGGAGCTGGGTAACACCCAATGGATAGACGCCCACCGCAATGTGCTCATCACGGGCCCTACGGGCATCGGGAAATCATACATCGCCTGCGCCCTTGGCAATTTCGCCGCCCGGGCCGGCTATCCCGTCCTCTACCTGCGGGCGCCCAGACTCCTTGAGACCCTTCAGCAGGCCAGGGGAGACGGCTCGCACCTGAAAACGCTCACCAGGCTGGCCAAGATGCAGTTGCTCATCATCGATGACTTCTTGCTAACCCCTCCCACAGACTGGGAGCGACGGGACCTGCTGGAGATCGTGGAGGACCGCTCCCAGTCGGGCGCCATCGTCATCACCAGCCAGTGTCCCATCGGTGACTGGCATCCCAATATCGGCGACCCCACCCTGGCTGATGCCATATGCGACCGGCTGTTCCACAACGCCTACAAAATAGAGCTCAAAGGCGATTCTATGCGCAAGGACAGCGGATCCACCACCAGCATGGTGGCAAATCAGAAAAATGCGAAAGGAGGGAACCTTGCAGATGACGTTAACTTGAGCTAAACTGACTTAGAGACTCGGCGCTGCTCCACCCCACCCCGGCCACTTCCAGCCAGGGGTGGCCGATTTCACCGGAATCCGCATGTGCGTTCTTGCCTAGCCGAACTACTCTTTCTTTTTGTCCCTTACCACTCACTTTTATCCATCCCTTTTCCTCATCAATGTCTGTTAATTTCATGCCGCATAGCTCTGATGCCCTGACGCCAGTGTCATATAGAGTGATAATGATCGCTCGATTTCGACTGGCTAGGAATTCCGTGCGTTCAAAGTCTAGACTACATACCTTCAGGAGAGCTTGAATCTGCCGTTCGGTGGGTGGCTGGATTACCTTTGGCCTGGGCCTAACAATTTTAATATTAGCTAGAGGGGTGCTCTTGAGGTAACCTTCCTGTACTGCCCAGCCAAATAAATGTCTAAGAGCTCTAAAGTAGTGGTGTAATGTACTCTGGCTAGCTTGCTTCCGTGAAGACCCTGAACGATTGCCCAAGAGGCCCCATCGGTCTTTTTGAGTCGCTACATAGCCCAAGAACTCCCTGATATGCCATTCATTGAGTAGTCTTGCATCATCTGACCAGCCTTGCTTGTCGGCATACCAGAGGAAGCCTCTAAAGATTTGCTCATAGTATCGTACTGTATGCGATGACTTCCCCTCGGTTGCCTTGGTCAGTATGAAACCTTTGACAAGACTGTGAAGTGGGGTTCGATGTGGTTTTCTTGTTCTGTTCTGCATTTGTCATTTTGGGACCCGCCCTAGTTATGTGCATTAAAACATATCTATTCAGCATTGCCAAGTTTCAAAAGTCATGTGCTCTAAGTCCGATGTTTCGTATCTAATAGTGGAGTTGGGGTGACAATAGGCAGAACTTTTGAACTGACTTTCAGTCTGACCATTTAACACCCTAGCTCTCATCGCAGATAATTCTACCAACAAATAGTGGGCCCTGCAACTCACCAGCAATCTCGCATTACGTTGTTGGGAGCCCGTAAGGCAAACGATGAAGTGGTTATTTGAGAAATGCCCTCTCAGCTGATTACGCACGGCAGTCTCAGCGAGGTAGGACCTCCCAATGCACGTATACGTGGATGTCTGTAAAAAACTCAGGGTTGTATGTACCTTCTGGAACATCGTAGTAGAAGTCTATGGAATAGTAGCCCTCTGGGTGACCAGGCTGTGTCTCGAAACCCCTTTGCAGACTACCACCGACTACTACGTCTGATCCCTCCGGGTAGGTGTACTTCACACGAATGAACTCTTCACCCAGGTCAGTGGGTGAAAATAGATAGTTGACTTTCAAATATTTATTCGCCTGAAGCGTTTGTTCGTATCGCCCCACCTCTTTACCAACC
>Ga0315282_10012247_pt1 | contig 13151 bp, 12 predicted proteins | sample YL17G07_20_MG_FD_203693 | JGI IMG/M metagenome (GOLD analysis project Ga0315282, IMG submission 203693) | Sediment microbial communities from Yellowstone Lake, YNP, Wyoming, USA - YL17G07_20 | ecosystem: Environmental > Aquatic > Freshwater > Lake > Sediment | place: USA: Wyoming | collected...
TAATCGTATAACAACGACAAAACATGCATAATCCAATATGCTTCACATGTCGCGGTTCTGGAGCACTCAGAAGGGTATTCCACGCATGAGGGGATAGTAATGCCTATGTTCGTTCAGTGGTAGGTAAAGCTAGAGGAATCACGCCCTGAATTTCCACCTTTTCCTTGCTGGCGTAAACCTTGATGTCCACGCCGTCAGGTGTGGCTTTGACCTGAATATCTAGGGCTTCCAACGCTAATATTTTATCTTTGAACGAACATTCAACCATGTTTTTCCTCACTCTTTCGAGTACGCGGTTAACTTTACCTCAGCTCTGGCTAGAGCCACCAGTTGCTCCTTGGTTTTGATTTATTTCTCTAGTTTTTTCGTTGTCTGTTTGCCGCTCCTTCTGGGCGAGTGGATTTGAACCACCGACCTCAGCTATATTATGATGTTATGCCTCACGTGGACTCCCAAGTGCTGCAGCCTCCCTTAATTCTCCCCGCCGCTGTAAAAGGTTATTATTGTGTTGCTTTATCGGTTCTAACTTGATAACTGAATATGATTATACTATGTAATGGGCAACTGGGAGGGGGCTCAGAAAAGCGCGTTATTTGCGATCCGGTAGTGCTCAGTTTGACAACAGCGCCGGGTGAATGTAGTCTGTCTCTGTAAGTAGGCACAAGTGCTGCTACTGAAACACTGATTCTGGTAAGTGCCCTTCCTTTGGTGAAGTGGCTTAAAGGGGGGAATGTATGGAGGTAAAGGCTAGATACTACGAGAAACCCTGGCTGAAGTTTTATCCCCGTGGAGTTCCTGAGACCATAGAAATCCCGGATAAGTCGTTACCTCAAGTCTTCGACGAAGTAGCCAGCAAATACTCAGGCAAGGACGCGATAATATTTTATGGCAATAAGATAAGCTATGGGAAGCTGAAGGAAGAGGTCGATAGATTCGCAAGCGCTCTTCACGGATTGGGAATTGGCAAGGGGGATAAACTTGCTATTTACCTATTGAACAGTCCTCAGTACATTATTGCCTATTTCGGTGCGCTTAAAGCTGGAGCCACGCTAACCCCAATTAGCCCTGTTTATACCAGCATTGAGGTTAAACACCAGCTTCAGGATAGTGGTGCTGAATCCATCGTTTGCCAGGATTTCCTCTATGATAACGTTGAACGGGCAGGGGTGAAGTTAAAGAATGTCATTATCACCGACATTGGAGAATATTTGCCCCTATCGAAGAAACTTGCGGGTAAGAGCGTTCTGGGCAGATATGGCAAGACAGAGGCGATTTCGCCGAAAGCTATCGACAGTCTGGGCTTTCATCAGTTCCAGAAGCTGATAAAGAAGTATCCGCCCAACCCTCAGAAAATCGAAATCAATGCTAGAGAGGATATAGCCGTGCTTCCCTATACCGGCGGAACTACAGGACTACCCAAGGGAGCCGTGCTGACACACCGCAATCTGCTCGCCTGTCAGATGCAGTGTCTGGCCTTCATGCCCACACTCGAGCAGGGCAAGGAGGTTATTCCAGCTCTACTACCTTTTTACCATATATACGGGCAGGTTGTAGTTATGTTGAACGGGTTGACCATGGGTGCAACCCTTGTTCTTTTTACCACGCCTGACCTTGATGAAGTCCTGGATTCCATGGACAGGTACAAAGCAACCACATTTTTCAGTGTGCCTACCGCATATCAATTCCTGAAGGATTATGATAAAACGGGCAGATTCAACTGGAAGAGCCTGAAGATAATCACCAGCGGTGCAGATACACTCCATGAGTCAACTGTCAAGGATTGGGAGAGAAGGACGGGTTCGAAGATTCAGGAGGGATACGGTCTCACTGAGTGCGCTGCTGTTTCTCATCTCAACCCGATGGGAAGGTCAAAGGTTGGCTCTTTTGGGGTGCCGTTGCCTAATATCACAGCAGCGGTGGTTAACTATGAAACCAACGAGTTCCTTCCTCCTGGCGAGATTGGCGAGATGATACTTCATGGCCCAAATATTATGAAAGGCTACTGGAAAAGGCCTCGGGATACGCAAGAGACCTTGATAGAGCTCGATGGCAGGATATGGCTCAAGACCGGCGATCTGGTCACGATGGACGCTGAGGGGTATTTCTTTTTCTACGATAGGAAGAAGGACATGATTAAATACAAGGGCTATTCGGTCTTCGCCCGTGAGATAGAGGAGGTCTTGCACCAGCACCCCAAGGTTAAAGCAGCAGGAGTCCTCGGAGTACCTGACCCCACGGTTGGCCAGCTAATCAAGGCTATCGTGGTTCTTCAGCCCGAGGCGAGGGGGAAATTGTCCGAGGAGGAGATAATCAAGTACTGTGCTGAGAATCTGGCCCATTACAAGGTACCCAAGATTGTAGAGTTCAGGGGCGAGCTTCCCAAGACGGATGTGGGGAAGGTTTCTCACAGGGAACTGCGGGAGGAGTTGGAAGAGGCATGAGTCTGAATTCCTCTTTTCTCGAGGTTGAAAACCTGACCAAGCGCTTTGGGGGCTTGACTGCAATCAGCAATGTCAGTTTCCGAATTGACAAAGGGCAGGTTGTTGGCTTAATAGGCCCGAACGGGGCTGGGAAGACAACATTGCTGCGTTTGATAACAGGGATATTGAGGCCCGACTCAGGCAAAGTCAGGTTCAAGGGCAGAGATATAACCCGGGCAAAGCCCTGGGACATCGTTAACTGGGGAATAGCCGGTACATTCCAGGTAACCAGGCCCTTCCGTCGCTTGCCCATCATCGCTAATGTCATGGTAGCCAGTCTATCCCCCAGAGCGATGAAGAGAGGTGAGTGGGTCAAGACAATCGAAGCAAGGGCACTGGATGCCCTGGAGTTTGTGGGCATCTCCGACCTCGCCCGTGAGCCAGCCTCCTGTCTATCGCACGGTGACCTGAGGCGTCTAGAGATAGCCCGTGCCATCGCCACCGACCCTGAGATGCTTCTGCTGGATGAGCCGTTCAGCGGACTGAACCCTGCCGAGACGGATTTACTGGCAAAATCGATAAGGAGGTTGCACAAAGGGGGCAGGTTCGGCAGGCTGCACAGCGAGGGCCCAACTATGATTATAATTGAGCACAAACTTGCGGAGCTGATGAGAATAGTGGATCGGGTGATAGTGCTCGATTTCGGCGAATTGATAGCCGACGGGAGACCCGAGGAAATAGTAAAGAACGAAAGAGTAATCGAAGCCTGCATAGGTAAAAGGGAGTTGACCAGTTGCTCCTAGAAGTGAAAAGTCTCAAAGTCTGTTATGCCACTGCTATGCTTCTTAATGAAGTGAGCTTGAGCGTCAACCATGGTGAGCTGGTCAGCCTGGTGGGTCCTAACGGTGCTGGAAAGTCAACTCTACTCCGTACCATAACTGGATTGGTGAGGTGGGAACGCTCAATGATGAAGGGGACACGGGCGGGCGATATCACCATCGAGGGAACTGTAACCTTTAATGGGGAGAAGATTGACTCAATCGAACCACACGAGATTGCCAAGAGGGGCCTGGTACACTGTCCCGAGAGAGCCCGTGTGTTTTCCGAGATGACCGTGATGGACAACCTGAGAGCGGGTGCCTATCTATGTAAAGACAGGGAAGAGTTTAAGAATAATCTGGAGCGAGTTTACCAGTTGTTTCCCGTGCTTAAAGAGCGTGCTAGACAGATATCCGGGACCTTGTCCGGAGGGGAGCGTCAGATGCTTGCCATAGGGCGAGCCCTGATGATGCGCCCCAAGCTGCTATGCATTGACGAGCCCTCGACAGGGCTCTCTTCGAAATTAAAAGCCGAGCTATTTCACCGCATCAAAGAGATTCGAGAGACCGGCATTGCTTTGTTGCTGGTGGAGCAGGATATCAGTTCTGCGTTCGAACTCGCCACGAGGAATTATGTGCTCTCCCATGGAAGGGTAATCGCTGAAGGAAAAGGTGAGGAATTGCTTCGGGACGAGACCATCAGAAAGACATACCTGGGCTTATAGGCGATTACATCAATCCAGATCCGCTGTACATACCCTGCATTTCTTGCGCCAGGCTACATTCTGCAGCTTGCATCTGGGGCATATTTTCTCTGTCTTATCCCGCAGCCATGTAGTAAGGCCCTGGGGCATAAAAAGGAGTACAAGCAGGACGATAAAGGCGAAGATAAGCGTCTTTGCCTCAGAAGCCACTGCGATGTACCTTGTAAGAACATACTCAGTGAGAGGATATAGTATAAGCACTCCGGCTATAGGTCCGTAGATGGTTGCAATTCCCCCGAAAACTGCCCATATAATCACCTGAAAAGACAGAAGAAGCTCCAAGGTAGATGGTCCTGCTGCCTTGAGGAAGTGTACGTACAACCCGCCTGCAATTCCCGCAAAAAGCCCGCTTAAGCAAAATGCTAGGAGCTTGTAGCGGGTGGTGTTTATCCCGGATGCCCTTGCTGTAACCTCGTCCTCGCGTATAGCGTGAAAAATAAGTCCAATGTTGGAATCGGTGATCTTCCACATAATGAACCCGAGGACAATCATGGATGGAATAATGATATAGTACGAGATTACCCTAGACTTTGATAGCGGGTCGATGCCTTGGAGACCTAACTCGCCGCCGGAAATGCTGGGTATAGCAAACACCACACCCAATAGAATTAACGGAAAGGCAAGTGTTGCAAAAGCAAGGTATGTGCCTCGCAATCTCAAGCAAGGTATCCCCACAATCAGGCCAGCCACAACAGCAGTAATCGCGCCTATAGGAATGGTGGCCCAGGGCGCTAATCCCAGCTTCAGGTTAAGCAGGGCTGCCGCATAGGCGGCGACTCCAAAGAATAGGGCATGCCCAAAGTTGATTTGACCGGTGAAGCCGGAGAGAAGGTCCCAGCTTGCTGCGAAGATGGCGAAGATAGCGGCAAGAATTAATACTCTGAGGATGAAGGGCTCCTGCGATAAGACCGGGAAAATGAGAAGAATGATTCCGACCAGAAGGACTGACGTCCTGCTCGGGAGGACGAATACTTCCCCTCGCAATAGCTTGAGCGCTCTCGTGATGTATGCCACCGGTATGCTCATCCTCTTTCTTCCTCAAACCTAATTCCGAAAAGGCCTTCAGGCCTGATCAATATCACGATAAGCATAATGGTCAGAGCCACTGAAGTTTTGAGAAAGGATCCTGATGGGGCCAGGAAAATGACCAAATTCTCGGCGAAACCCAGTATAAGTGCTCCAATCAGGCTGCCTTGAAGGCTACCCAGACCCCCGAGCACTACCACGGCCAGGATCATCACCAGAGGATGTGCCCACATTCCAGGTGTCAACACGGAAAGAGGGGCTACCAGAGCACCTGCTATTGCCGCCAGGCCGACCGACATTGCCATGACGAGCATCTCTATCCTGGGAACGTTAATTCCCATGAGGTTAGCAACGTTTCTATCCTGAGCCGTGGCTCTGATTGCCACCCCGGACTTTGTTCTCATCAGAAAAAACCAGGTCGCCAGCAATAGTATAACTACTACGCCCAACGTCAGCAGTTGTTGGTTGAGCACAGTAACGCCGAAAAGGTCCACTGACCCCGAGATGATTTTGGGCACGCCCCGTGGTTGACCCCCGAATCCCTTGAGTATGGCTTCCTGTATTATCACTGCTAGAGCTATGGTCACGATGAGGGTAGTTGCCTCGTGCTGACGAACTCTGGCGATGAGAAATTTGTAGCTGAGTATTCCTACGACAATTACTGCAACAATAGCAATAATGATTGAGAGGTAGAGGTTGAGTCCGGCTGCGCTGGACAGACTGTAGATGAGATAAGCAGCAAGCATGTAGAAGGCGGTGTGAGAGAGGTTAACAATACGTGCGACACCGAATATGAGAGAAAAACCTACGGCGAGCAGAGCATATACTCCACTCGCGACAAGCCCATATACTATGATATTCGCTGCCATAAACTGTCCGGCCCAGAATTCAGGTAAGTCCAGGTATCCCCTCGGAGAGACCTCTCCGAGGGGATACCTTTTGTTCAGACCTGCTCACAGATACTTCTTAAGCTATGTAGCAACCTGCGTTTTCAGCAGACCATTCTCGGAATGCTAGGGTTGCGTCCAGTATTCAACCACCCACGAAGGCAACTGGTAATCCACTATGCCTTCGTACTGGACTCCGTACCAGGAGCCGTCTGCTGGTGGCCAGATACCCTTGAGTTCTCCGTTCTGCCACTGGACACCTACTGCAGTCACGTTGCCAGGCCCCCATATTACGTCATGGCTAGCATCGAAGGCAAAATGTCCTGCTGTGCCATCGTAATCGGTTTTTTCGAGTTCAGTTACTATCTCATCTTGATTGAGACTACCTGCTCTCTCTATAGCCCCTTTAAGGATATATACCGCGTCATAGGTTCCGGCATTATAGGTTGGGGTCTGTCCCATTTTTGCAATGAACGCGTTCATAAATGGGGTAGTCTTATCAGTGAACGCTACACCTCGAGCGTAGGTGTTTAATGTCGTCTCGTAGTCGCCGAATCCACCTGTATTTGTAAAGAACGCGTCGGATTGGGCCATCACGTTGATACCGACCGAAGCTGCTGGTATGTGCAGTTCCTCCCACGCTCTAGCGTAAGGTATACCCACCGTCCCTGAAAGAGCGGTCATAATCATGTTAGCGCCAGAATCCTTGATGGCCTGCAGCTCTGCTGTTACATCCGTGGCTTCAGCCGAGGGCTGCCAGACACCCACGATCTGGATTCCCTTGGGGGGGAGAACGGACTGGGCAGCAGCAATTATGGCTTCTGTCCATGATGCCTTCTCCGCCACTATAGCCAGCTTTGGCGCGATTTTGAGTTGTGCACCAATTTTCTGTGCAACCATCCCCACCAGCAGGAAGTTCAACTTCGCCAGGTTGGTATTGTTGACCGGGGTTATCCTGAACCAGTACTTATATCGGTCATAATCCGCTTTTACCTTGTCGCTCATCTTAGTCTCGCTGGAACCGCAGACCATGAATATCTTCTGATAGTCCATGGCGACCTCCTGCACAGCCAGGGCAGCCTCGCTCCTAATGGTGCCCATCAGGAAGTCTACCTTGTCTACAGTTATCGCCCTCTCTGCTGCGGTGGCAGCGTCGGAAGGGCTCACCAGTTCATTCGAGTCAACCTTGACCAGCTTAATCTTATAAGTATCATTGCCAACCTTAACGCCACCTGCTGCATTGATCTCATCTGCTGCCAGGGTAGCCCCCATCCAGTGGTGTTCACCCATCTGGAATTGCATCGGGCCAATCACACCTACCTTGATCTCCTTTGCTCCTCCCCCACCACAACCCACTACTGTTAATATCAAACAAGCAACCAGTAGGACTATTGCTCCTTTAATCAACCACTTCATCTATTTGCCCCCCCTTTCTAGGTGTTCTTTAGTTCGGACAGTCTCTTGGCTCAAATCTTTTCTCTCATCAGACAAATAACACCACCTCCTTTATTTGGTTGCAGACAAAGGAATTGTCTGTTAACCTCTTACACGGTTCGAGCCTTTTTGTCAAGTCGCACGCATTGGTGAAATATTTTGGAATGCCCAGGCTGCCATTTATGGCATTATGATTGGAAAGTTTGTAATAGCTGGACAGAAAGTTGGGGAGGTGGGATTTAAACCCGCGGCCTTAGCGTCCTGAGGGTTCTATTACAACATGAAAACGCACTCTAGAAGGGTGACGTGCACGGTTGCTTTGATTATTGCTTAAATACAAGTTATTTTGGAGCATCTGGCGTAAGGCTATTTGGTTTCTAAGAGCTGTACGGCCATCTTAATATCCAGGCGCCTTGGGGAAAATTCAGGCCTGGAAGAATAGACTGCTACTGTGACTATGCCCTTGACAAAGCGTACCCTTTTCCCTCAATATAGCTATACCACAGCGGAACAATGATGCCCATGTTTGTTCAGTGGTGAACCACCCGTGGTTTTGTTGATCCAGTGAAGCTGTGCATTAATAACAGCCATACTCTAACATCGCCCTGTAGTGCTTCATGCTGGCCTAATAACCTTTCAGCGAATGCTCACATTGTCATACGGCTTACTGCGAATCGTAATTCTTGTAGGCAAAGTGACGAAAAGTGAAGATAGGATAAGTTGAGATTGCCCTTTTGAGACATATAATATCTTCGGCGGTGTTTTGGGATAGCAGCCACGGTCAGCAGCTCGATCAGGGTAAAGCCGTGCTCTTCTGAGCACCGCCAAATAGTCCCTACTACTGAAAATCTGCAACTTTCTCTCAAGTCATTAGAAACCCCTCACATCAAAGCTACAGGGCTTCTTGTGCTCGAAAACATGAGGCGGTAGAGTATCTATTGATTCGTTGCTGGAAGTACGATCAGAGTACAAGCAAATCAGACATTCCGATGTTTGTACAATCTGCTCCAATGGCCCTGTGAGAGGGCTTTGATTCTTGAATTGTCCATTATTTCCACGACCAAGCCGTCTCACCTTTGCGGACAAGATCGCGAACAAGACTGATAGTGTCAACAATCTTCTGGCGTAACGATAATCGCTGGACCGAGATGGCTTTCTTGGGACAGAAGGCCAGGCATTCATTGCAACCCGTGCACTGGGAGGCGAACAAAGGGATGATTACCCAGTCTCCAGGTGCCACGCCTGGATGTCTCCGGCCACGAGGATAGGTTCCGAACACCTTCTCAGGACAGTGGTCGAGACACAACCGACAATCCAATGGGTTGCCACATTCTTCACTATCGATGTCTATCTTCATTGTCACTCAGTTCCTGTCACAGCAGCCTGGCGAACTCACTCCTTGGTTTCAGGGTGATAGCATTTTTGTCGCAGACAGCACGGCAGACACCACAGCCATAGCAACGCGTCATGTCGATGGTGGGTCTCTTTAGCGCGTTGGAGTAGTGGATGGCCCCGAACTGGCAGTTCAACAGACACTTCTTGCACCCGTTGCACAGGTCCCAGTCTACTAGTGCTACGTAGTGAGCTCTAAACATGATTTGTAGCATGTTTGTCTTTACCTGGATGCGGAATGCGACGCAATCTTGGTCACAGTTGCAGATCGCACCTATGTAGGGAGTCTTGAAGGTCCAGATGGAATGTACCAGGCCCTGTTTGTCGAAGGAGCGCAGAACCTTTTTGGCTTCTTGCTTTTCCAGCACGTCAAAGCTGTGTGAGTAGTCAGGATACTTGCTCAGGATGCCAATCACATCTATGCCTAACCCGAAGCAATAGCGTCCTTCCCGACCGGTGGTCAGCTTGCGGCAGGCGCAAGGCATGCGCACAATAGAATCGACTAAGTCCACGATCTGTTCAGCATCTTCGATTGGCACTACCTGCCCCCAGTGCAGGGCCTTCTCCTTGCGTACAGCCATCTGCCGCGCGAGGCGTCCCACCAGGGGAATGTCTCTCACAGCGTCTATTTGCGCCACTGTTTTGCCAATCCTTTCCTCAAAATGAGCCCCGAAATCCTCCATGAAATGAGACCGCTTCTGCTGGCCCCAGAGTTCGCGTGAGTAGTTCTGCATCACCAAATACCATTTCTTTCCCTCACCGTGCTGAACGCAGAAGTCACACATTCCACCACCCCCAAACCAGGTTTGCCCATGTTAGGCTCAGAGAGAGAATCCTTCTAAACGGACAAGGCCGACGGGCTCTGCGAGAGCCTTTAATAAGATCACTATCGGGATCTAACGTTTTTTGAGTGGAGAGACCGGGGTATGAGCCTTCTAGATAAACCTTGAAGATGTTCCTGTTGAGATTTATACCACTCCCATTCACATTTGTCAATGGATTCTCTGTGATGACGTATACTGTCTGTCCTAATGTTCCCTTTTTCTCTCTCCTTTTGTCTGCACTGCCTATGAGGATCTCCTCAGAACCAAATGGAGACGGTTGCAACAAGCGGTGGGTAGCGCTATAATCGCAATCGACATTTTTAAGGGGGTGGCTAGATGGCAAGAATCGAAGAAAGCGTGGAGATCAAGCGTCCCGCCGACAGGGTGTTCGCCTTCACAACTGACGCGAAGAGCTGGCCGAAGTGGCAGTCGACTTTTCCAGAAGCGGAGCAGACATCACAGGGACCCGTTGGCGTCGGCACCACGTTCAAAGGGAAGATCCGCATGATGGGCCTTACTATGAAGTGGACTGCAAAAGCCATGGAATACGAGCCAAACGGGAAGTTCGGTAAGAATATTGCCTGTGGGCCTATTACCAATGAACAGCACAACACCTATGACCCCATAGAGGGAGGCACAAAGTTTACCATCGTTTACAATATGAAAGTGGGCGGGCTCATGAAGCTGTTTTCGCCAATGATAGTGAGCTCGACGCGCAAGGCGTTAAAGAATGCTTTAAGCAACTTGAAAGCTATTCTCGAAGCGCAGACTTAGAATCGCTTATCTCTAGAAATCAGTGCGTAGAATATGTGATGATTCCTGCCAGAGGTATGGTCATAATACAGGCAAATCAGGCATTCTCATGTTCCTCTGGTGGTAGCTAGGCTCGTATATTATTCGTAGACTTTCTCCTCCACCTCATCGGCGCTGATTGCATCTACCTCCACGTCCCGGCTCTCGGTGCTGGGTGTTAACACCTGGCGATAATACTCGTGCTGAATAATCAGGTTCATCACCTCGTTGGTGCCTGTCCAGATCATCGCCAGCCTGGCGTCGCGCAGCATACGTTCGATGGGATACACGTTGGTGTAGCCGATGCCGCCCATAATCTGCATGGCATCGTTCACTATTTGCCAGGTAATCTCCGTGGAGAACTTCTTGGCCTCGGATACCAGGCGCCGGGCCAGCCGGCTGTCGAGGCCCTGGTCAACGGTAATTGCCGCTGTGTGTACCAGAGAGCTTGCGGCGTCCAGCTTGGTGATGCTGTCAGCCACCTTAAAGCTGACAGCCTGGAAGTCCCTGATTTTGCTGCCGAACGCCTTTCTCTTGTCGCTGTAGCGGGCAGCGATCTCGAGGGCGCTGCCCGCCATGCCCAGGATGCCTGCAGCAGTGGTCATCCTCTCCGGAATCATCATTCGATAGAATATCTCTCCACCCTGCCCTTCCCTGCCGATAATGTTCTCTGCGGGCACTTTCACATCGCGGAATAGAATCCTGCCGGCCCCTCCGCCCCGCGTTCCCATCAGCCCGTAGAGGTGTTTCACTTCCACTCCCATGTCCTTCTCCACCACAAACAGGCTGAGCGACTCGCGGCTGGGCGCCTCAGGATTGGTCTTGGCATATACCAGGAAGTAATCTGCCCCCTCAGCCCCTACGACAAAGCGCTTCTGCCCGGTGAGGAAATAGTTCCTTCCTTTCTTCCGAGCCACGGTGGTGGCGCCGAAGAAGTCGGAGCCGCCGCGGGGCTCGGTAAGCGCCTCGGCACAACACAGCTTTGCCTTGATAGTAGGCTGGAGATATCTCCTCTTCTGTTCCTCGCTGCCGAACAAATGGAACGCCTCTCCGCAGATACTTACCAGGGAGTAAAGGCAACCCAGCGATAAGGGCAGTGTGCCGATCTCCTCGAGGGCGATGACCTCGTCTGCCCACCCCATACCCCTGCCCCCATACGCCTTGGGGAAGCGGAGCCCCAATAGATTCCTCTTTGCACCCTCCTTGAGGAATTGCTTGGGATACCTCACTTTGTCGGCGTCCATATCCAGGATCAACTGTCGGGGTATAGCCTTGGCAAACTCCCTGGCTTCGTTACGCAGCTTCTTTTGCCTCTGCTCTAGCATTGCTTCAATCATGCCGATGTCACCTCCCCTGAAAGTCTGCCCCATGAATGCTCAGCTATTGCTAGCCTGTGAAGAGTAATCCTCCTGCATAGTGGGATGCAGGTGAGTTGAGGATAGACCATTTCTTACAGCGATGTCAACAACAGCCTGTTCTTGAAAGTACAATCTTAGCACGTTGCTATCACGGCGTTTTATCACACTTTGGCGTGGCCGGCCTCGAAGTTCATATCCTCCGAAGTTCCGCAAGTACGAACATTTTTCGAAAATGTGCTTCTCCCATCTTGACACGAGAGCGATTTTGTGCTAGCCTGCTTCGCAAGAACGAAAAGGAAAGGAGAGAGAGGATGCAAGCATATTGTATGAAGTGCCGATCCAAGAGGGAGATGAAGAATCCGACGTCCATCAAAATGAAGAACGGCAAGCCGGCGACTAAGGGCACCTGCCCCGTTTGCGGCACCAAGATGTTCAAAATCGGCAAGGGCTAAAGCTGGAATTCTAGTCATCTCATAGGTATCATAGATATCAAAAAAGGCTGAATATCCTTGAGAGGTGGGGTATTCAGCCTTTTTTGCTTGCTAGGTTTGTGGTTTTTGGAAGTAGAAACCAGTGTAATCGACCTGAATAAGCTTCACGTCAAGAGCACGTTTCTGCAAAAACTCGTCTGTCGCTATCCTGCACCCCTCCCAGTCGCCGTAATCATCGAGAACGATATATCCTCCTGGCTGGACGCTATCGTAGAATTTCTCCAGACACAATTTGACGCTATCGTACCAGTCTGCGTCGATATGTAGAATAGCTATGTCTCTGATTTGCGCGGAAGGGAATGTATCCTGGAACCACCCTTTGATGATGTGGACGCGGGATTCGGGGATGCGTAACTTCCGAAAGACTTCTTGGACCTTCGATAGATCGCCGTGACACCAACCTTCATATGCCGGGGCTTCCTCTCCGTCCTTATCTGAAGGTTTGGGCAGCCCCTCGAAGGAGTCAAAAAGCCACACATTTCTGCTTAGGGGAGACTTTTCGCAAAGAGAAGCCATTATGGCTGCTGACCCCCCGTTATAGACACCGCATTCAACAATATCTCCAGGCACTGAGCGTTGGTTGATTTCCTCGCTCAGTTTGTATAAAGCGACCAGCCTGGGCACAAATACCGCCGTATATCCCCTTACTCTGTGGACCAGGCGCATCATTTGGAATGAACTCAAGAAAGACCTTGGGTGGGATAGTTGGACATTTTGCAAATAGTGCCCTATCAGATTGCGGTAGTAGAGGCTGTAGAAGGAGGTGGCGGCGGCAAATATCGAAGCTCGATACCTAACCCTGGCTTTGATACTTCGTAGCAACTGTCTCAAGCGGCTTCCGGAAGCTGCTGCAGCCTCCATATCTTCTCCAAATCCCTGAATTGGCAGTATATCGATATGCAATAGTATAAGTGCAAGGCGCATCACCTGCAACCTCCATTAGGT
>Ga0315282_10012248_pt1 | contig 13151 bp, 6 predicted proteins | sample YL17G07_20_MG_FD_203693 | JGI IMG/M metagenome (GOLD analysis project Ga0315282, IMG submission 203693) | Sediment microbial communities from Yellowstone Lake, YNP, Wyoming, USA - YL17G07_20 | ecosystem: Environmental > Aquatic > Freshwater > Lake > Sediment | place: USA: Wyoming | collected...
GATGTAGGCCACCGGGGTTGTGAGGGCGGCAAACCAGCGGGGATCACTCGGCGGAATTGGCCACGCCGTGAAGTCTCTGTGTCGCGGATAACCGTTCCAGTCAACGAAGTATGCCTCCATCGCGACCGTGAGGCTTCTCATGTCGGTGCGTACGCGCGAGACTTTCGACCGCACCTGGGCCTCGAGAAAATTGGGGATCGCGATCGCTGCCAGAATCGCGATGATCGCCACCACAATCAGCAGCTCGATGAGGGTGAAACCTTTTGGTGCTTCTCTTGCCATGATTGCACCTCCTGGGCGGAACGGCGGTGGTTCGATCCACCGCGAGAATAAAATGGGAATATCGCGTCGGTAACTTTCCCCAAAAGGGGCCACCGGCGTCAAGTGTGTTTTTGGGGGTTTGAGGTTCGAGGGCGTTGCGAAAAGCGACGTTCGAGCTCGGCTGGCGTCCGGATCGCTTGGTGCATGGGCGGCATTTGTCTGATCTCCAGACGATTCGCAGGCGAACAGCCCGCGCCACTTCGCTTTTCGCAACTCCCTTCGTCGAACTATTGGCTTGACGCTCGCGCGTCTATTTTCTTGAGTCTCATCTGTTTCCACGTCGCCGAATTCTTGAGCGTTGATTTTGTCTAGAGGGGGAGACCGTGACAGTTTCAATAACCTATGATTACAACAACGCGATGGCCGAGGTCGTCGGATCGCGGCACGGCCTGACGGAACGGATGCTGCGGGAGCTCGAACCGCGCGCAGGCGAAGTGGATCGCGCTCTGGCGGCTCGTCGCAAGCGGGATGTCGGATTCTACGATCTGGCGGATGTGCGCCGGCGCGCGCGCGAGCTCGACTCGATCGCCGGCCTGGGCGAGAAAATCGCCCGGCGCTTTGCGAACTTTGTCGTCCTGGGAATCGGCGGTTCGGCGCTGGGGCCGGCCTGTGTCCAGAGGGCGCTGGGCCACCTCCACCACAATCTGCTGGAGCCGGCCGAGCGCGAGAAGAGGCCGCGCATTTTCGTCCTCGACAACATTGACCCTGAGTTTCTCGCCGAAATCCTCGACGTGGCCGATCCCACCGAAACCTGTTTCAATGTGATTAGCAAGTCCGGCTCCACACCCGAGACCATCTCGCAGTTTATGGCTTGCTATGAGAAGGTTGAGGCGCGGGTAGGGGAGCGGCGGGCTCGCAATCACTTTGTGATCACGACGAGTCGCGACCGCGGGCCGCTTCGGCTCGTCGCACGCCAAATGGGGATGCGCCGTCTTTGGATTCCCGAGAACGTCGGTGGGCGCTATTCGGAGCTCACGGCGGTGGGGCTGTTGCCGGCCGCGGTGGCGGGATTGGACATTCACGGTATGGTCGCGGGCGCCCAGGCCGTGGCGCGATCGTGCCGGTCCGCCGAACGTTTCAAGAACCCCGCTTATCTGAACGGCGCCATTCATTATTTGGCCGACCAATATCGCGGCAAGACGATCTCGGTCATGATGCCTTACAGCGAGGCGCTGCGCGACGTGGCCGACTGGTATCGCCAGCTCTGGGCCGAAAGTCTCGGCAAACGGCGCGGCACGCCGCCCTACGAAGTCTGCGTCGGCCAGACGCCAGTGCGCGCGCTGGGCACGACCGATCAGCATTCGCAGATTCAACTCTACGTGGACGGCCCGAACGACAAGATCATCACCTTCCTCGAGGTGGAGCGGTTCCGCCGCCGGTTCGCCGTCAGCAAGCGGCTGAACAAGCTGATGCCGGAGTTCAAGTGGCTGACCGGCCGCGATATCACCGATCTCTTTCGCGCCGAGATGGAAGGAACCGAGTTTGCCTTGGCGCGCGCCGAGCGGCCGAGCGTGAAGATCACGCTGGGACGTCTGGATGCCGAGCACATCGGCGGGCTGCTTTTTTTCTTCATGGTCCAGACGGCTTTCACCGGCGGGCTGTATGGCATTGACGCGTTCGACCAGCCGGGCGTCGAGATGGACAGGAATGCCGCGGCGGCCTTGATGGGGCGGGGTTCGAAGAACGACCGCGAAATGATGCGCGAAATCGCCGCCTATCGCCGCAAACGGCGCTATCACAAGCCGCTGGCCATCAACCGATAAAAAGGAACGCCGGCGGCCTCGCCGGTGCTTTTTCGAAATGCTGAACGCTGAACTCGGAACGCTGAACTGAACCAGGAATGAAACCGAAGAAACAAAGGTTCATCATAGATTTTTGCGCAAGACATCAAAGCAATCGGACCTTGAGTGGAGAAGGGTTCTGCTTCTTACCCCAAAGGGGTCAAGGGCTTGTAGCCGGGGGTGAAACGCCGCTCCGCGGCGTGGAACCCCCGGAAACCAACGCTCCCCTTTTCCGGCACACCCCGAAAGGGGTCGAGGGAATCGCCGTTCCTTTTTACCGCACTGTACCCGTATCCTTACGCCGCTTGATTTCCTGCAAAGAGTTTCCGATTGCGGACGCGCTAGCCCAGACATGGCGAATGGTCTCATGGGGTTTATCTTATCGGTTTTTCGTTGTCAGTCGTCAGTTGTCCGTTTCTTTTCTCCTCCGCCCCATTCGGGGCTCGAGCGAAAGGGGGACGGCTCGGTTCCGGGGGGTCCGCTCCGTTTCACTTCGCTTCACCCCCGGCTACAAGCCCCTGACCCCTTCGGGGTAACAGGTGGAGCGCCAGCCACTTTTCCAATGTTTGCACAAGAATCTATGATGAACCAAAAAAGGAAGATCGGTTTGGGGAAGCGACAGGACTGACCTTGACAGGGTCCAAAAGCCGCGATTCCCATGCAGTATGCTGGGGCGGAAGTGTTGCCAAGGAGTGAAGCCTCGAATGAAACCGGGTAACACCCTGCCAGGCGAAACCCGCACAGGGTTTCGTCGCCTTCGATTTTTTCATGGGGCGGCAGTCATGGCCGTTATTGGGATGCTGTTGCTCGGAGTGATTTCTGACGCACAGTCGCTGGAATACTCTCCCATTTTTCGATTCGTCGAAGTGCCCAGCCCCCTGTCCGGTCGCAACACCACCTACCCACTGGTCGCCGAACCACTCCCCGCGATCGGGAAGCCGTTTCCCGATTATTACTTCAAGACGATCAAGACGCGTGTGACCCAAACCAACGGCGCCAACGGGAGGCATGAGTATTCCCGCCACGATCCGTTCAACTGCGATCAATCCATGATCGTTCTGCTTTCCGATGCAGGCGACTGGAAAATGTATCGCACGCGCAGCATGCCCTATAACACGACGGCCAACCTTGTCCTGACTTTTCCCCAGCAGGAACCGCGCTGGGATCGGACCAATCCGAGGTGGCTCTGGGCGCTGGAGGATTTCTCCATCGTGAGATTGGATGTTGTCACCGGCGCGAAAACGACAATCAAGGACTTCGCCGGCGATACCAGCATGAGCGCCATTATCGCCACCAATCCCGCTTGGCGAATCACGATGAAAGATGAGGGCGAAGCATCCGTGGATCGGCGCTATTGGGCGTTTATCCTGCAAGGCGACGGTCGGGTGGACTATGCACCTCTCTATATCTTTACCTGGGACCGGGTGCAGAACAAGGTTTTGGGGATCTATCATATCGCGGTCAATGATCGCGAGATAGACTGGGTCGGCATGTCGGTTCTGGGTAACTATGTTCTCGTCGGCGGAGACCCGGTGAATACGGGCACTCTTACCGGACTGATGATGGCCGACCCGCCGCTTAGGCGATTTCACAAAATCGCTTACGCCACCGCGCACTCGGATGTTGGATTGGATAGTTCGGGCAAAGAAGTCATTGCGATGCAGAACTCCCAGACGGACTATGTTGATTTGATCCCCATAGACTGGACCACGGTCTCGGTGAACGACCCCGGCCAGTATCCGGGCAGTCATTGTGTCCCGGTTATCCGGCTCTTCTACAGCGCGTTGCCCTACGGCCTCAATTCCGGAGTTCACGTTTCGTGCAATTACCCCGGCTATGCGGTCGTATCCACCACCATCGCTCCGGGACTGCCGGACCAGAACTGGCTGGATCGTTCGATTGTACTCGTAAAGTTGGATCGGGCGCGCCCGCGTGTTTACTACCTGGCCAAGATTCACAATACCACGGACACGTATTGGGAGGAAACCCACGCTTCCATCACGAATGACGGAAGAAAGGTGGTCTGGGCGGACAACTGGGGGTTGAACGTCGGCCAGGAGCAGATGTTCCTCATGAAGCTGGACATGCCGCCGAACTGGGAACTCTTCCGAACAGCCGCTGACCGCTGGCAACTCTATCGCTAATCACCGAACGGTCATCTGTTCTGATTGTCCTGCCGCAATGACCGTATCCGAAAATGTCTTTGGATAGACTTCCCGCGGCCATCGTGTTCAACCACGATCTCGATTCCGCCGGTTTTCGATGACGGGGTGGCCCGAGCCGCGAATCGTCCGTCCGCGGCGACTTCAACCGGACTGCCCGCAACCTTGACAGCCGCGCCTTTCTCGACCGCGCCGAAGACCTCGACGGCAATCGGCCCGGGAACGAGCTCGCTCTCCGCCGCCGGCGCGCTGCCAACGACTGCGAGCGGCGGCGTTTCAACAGCTGCAATCTCCTCGAGTAGCAACTGACGCGCCGCGCGAAATGCCGCAGGGTCTTTTTCATAATCGCAGAATGAACTGACGATCCGACGGCAAATCTCATCGCTGCGCTGTCGCGGATCAATGCCCGCGGCCGTGCTGCCCAAACGCTCGATCACCTTCTTTGTCCTCTCGGCCAGCAGACGGAGCTCCTCGTAATCCTGGATCCCTTCGCGCATCATTTCCCAACGGATCGAGTCGAGCGGGCCGTCCTTCCCGGGATAGATAATGAACCGATCGCCCGGCGGCAGGCGGTCGTCGGGCGCCGCGAACGGATCGTCGGGCCAGGCGTTCCATCCCCAGTGGAGATAGCCGTCCATGCGATAGCGCCAGTTGAGCCAGTGCAGGATTCGCGTGCCGACCAGCGGATAATCGAGCAGGCGGTTGGGGAAAAAGCCTTGTGGGTGGAGGCAGGTATAGAACCAGAGTTCGTCTCCGGGCCTCATCCGCGCGCGGAAATCGTCGTACCATCCGGGCAGATAGTTGAGCTTGGGCACCCAGATTTCGAGAGAGCCCGTGAAGTCGCGCGTCTCGATGGCGTCAATTCGCGGGAGGTGCGGCGCCGCGCGGTGGACAAACTCCGATGCCTTTTTCCACGATTCAACATTGTGGAGTGCCGGCTCGTCGGCCACGTGAATGATCGTTTTGTCCAGCCAGCCGCGCTCGCGAAGGTGGCGCTCGAGGTCCGCGAGCAGCGGGGCAAGACCTTTTTCGGGCGGCAGTGTCACGCTTTTCCCATCGGCCCGGTTCTTCGCCACAGTATTGTTGAGAATAATCTCTTTGCTATTCCAGCGCTCGGGACCGAAATGAGCCACGTGGCCGAGCTCGATTCGCCCACCCACGCCCGCCCGCTCGAACAGCTGCACCCAACGATCGAACTGTGCATAGTCGAACGCCAGCCGACCGTCGCTTTCCTGGGTCACGCGGATCAACGACAGCGGCGTCAGGACGACGTTCAAGCGGTGCGCCGCCATGTTCCGCGCATAACGCTCCAGCAGCGACCAATGCCCTTCGGACCAAGGCTCGACCTTGTGGAATCGGGCGATTCGCGAGGGATCGAACCAGTTGGTTACCCACAAGTGCCGTTCGTCGGGCAGAACGAAAGGAAAGACGTCGAGCGAGACCGCGATGGTTCGGCTTGTTCCGCCGCTGCCGACCGAGAAGGGTCCTTCATATTTTCCCGGCGGTGCGTCGGGCGGAACGAACACCGTCAGCCAGATGGGCTGCGTGCGGCCGGCCGGCAGATCCCACTCGGTGGTCTCGAGCAGGGGGTCGGGGATTTCGCAGGGTGCCTTGCGCACCAGATTCCCGTCGGCCGTGTTGGGCGTGTTCTGTTTGATCGGTATAAACCCGACAAATCGCCAGCGCAGTGAGCCTGCGGGAAGTATGTAACCACTTTTCTGATGACGCAGAGACTGCCAGGATGCCGCGACCTTGCGCAGCGCGCGATCGGAGCGAATGGCGACCTGCGCCGACAGATACTCGTTGCCGCCGCCTTGCAGTTCGACTTTCTGCGTTGTTGTTGTCGGGAGCGTGTCAGGGAAAACCTTGACCAGCGGATCCACAGCCCAAAGCGAGATTTCCTGAGCCTGTCCGAAAACTTTCGCCGCGCCGAGTCCGAGAAGACAGCCCAGCAGAAAGGTCGTGACCGATCGTTTCGTCATCGCCCGCCTCCGGAAAAAGAATCAGGGGATGCATCTCGCCCCGCGACACACATCCCCATCTTTTCGGTCCTACAACTCAAGACTCGCAACTCGAAACTCGCAACTCAGCACTCCGGACTCAGCACTGACTAGGCCGCCGCTTTGGCCACCTCACGGGCAGCCCCTTCCCAGCGCTTCAGAAGATCACTCACCTGATCGGCTTTCTCGAAGCCAATCGTCATCGCGTCCACAATCCCGAGACCGAGCACGAATCGCAGCGAGGCGTCTATCTCGTCGCCCTCTTTGATTCTTCCTTCGCCAAGGATCTTCATTCCCAAGACGAACTTGCCCTTCTCGTGAATCTTCTTGAAATGCGGAACCACTTCGTCGGGCTTACCGTCCATCATGATGGCCTTGTGGTTGATCCGGCCAAGAGCCAGATCGCCCCATTTCGTATCCGCGATCGTTGTCAGCGGAGCCATACCATGCCACGACACGCCGCAGGCGCGAATGGTGCCCTTCTCCTTGGCTTTCGCCAGCACTTCAAGCACGCCGGCGCGTTTCTGGGCCCAGTCGGCAGTCGTTGCGCAATGTGTCAGAAGAATGTCAATATAGTCCACGCCGAGTTCCTTGAGGAATCGCTCGATGTCCTTTTGGGCCTGCTCGGCGCTGTTCTGACCCCGGAGCTTGCTCAGGAGGACATACTTGTCGCGCGGAACGCCCTGGAGCGCCTTGTTGAAGAAAGGCATGGAACCATACAAGTCCGCGCCGTCAAAAAAGTTGATCCCCAGGTCCAGGGCTCGCCGAGTCACCCGCGTGAAGTTCTCCTGACCAGCCCGCGTTTGGTTGGACTCGTGTGGGCCGCCCACGGTGCCTGTCCCCATGGCGACCCGCGTCACCTTGATGCCGGTCTTGCCCAGCTCGATGCGGTCGAGCGGCTTGGGGATGCCGGCGCTTTCGGCCGGGAAAGCCATGCGCGATCCGACGACGGCCAATCCCGCCGCGCCAACCGCCGATTCGATGAATTGTCTTCGGTCCACTTGGTTCCTCCCTTCCCGCCACACTGGCAGGAACAGCTGTAGGTTTATCCGCCTTGCCGCCTTTGTCTCTATGCCATCAGGCAAGCCGGGTCAACAGCAATTCGCGTGTGGAGGCTCGAAGCAAAACAGGACGACATGGACGGGATGGACGGGATGGACTTTTTCCGGTGCACGAGTGGATGTCCCCGATTCTCACCCCTCTTTGGTTGCGGCCAGAGGCCGCTTTAGACACTCTTGATCATTCTTTGCTCCATTCGATCTTCTCGTACGCCGGATAGACGGCCTGCGTTCCGTCGTCGTAGTGCCAGACGACATCGCCCCAATCCCAGGGCCGCACGGTCTCCTTGATTGCGCCCGCTTCACTGATTCGAGTCGCGCTGCCCGCAACGGGTGACTCCGCCACCTTGTACGTGACCTCGCGCGGCTCGCCTTGCTTCAAGCCTGTGAACTCAATCCAGTCGGGCGCTTTGTGTGTTTTGTAGAATCGCTGAGCATAGCGACAGACCGCGCCTGCCTCCGGTTTCTGAATGCGCCCGCCGCCGCTGCCGTTGTAAAGCTGATAAAGTTTGTGGAGTTGTGCGGGGCCCGCGAGCTCCTCGTTCCCCCAAATCGCGCTGGCCTGATACATCCAGATGTAATACTCATCGCCCGGGCCGGTCAGGTTGACGAAGCCGCCCTTCCAGCCGGCGGTGCATTCGCCGAACTGTTGCAGGCCGAGGCGGTGCAGGCTCCGCCACATCCGCCACCAGTACGGCTGGCAGGCCACCGCGCGGCCGGTTTTCCCTTCGCCGAGGGCCGGGTAATAGACACCCGAAGCACCCGCAAACCCGCCGTCGAACAGCACCCAATCGAATCCCAGCTTCTTGCTCATCCACAGCGTCGGCCACATCACGCGATCCCACCAGCCGCTCGCCAGGTTCATGGGCACCCACTGATAAGGCGTATTGACGGGCCACGAGCCATCGCGTTGCACGCGGACCCACGATGGGTTTTCGCGGAACAGCGGAATGCCCCGCTGCTTCAGGAGCGAAACCACGTCGGGATAGTCGCATTCCTTGTAGCCGTAGTAGGTCTCTGCGGTCGGGATCGTTGCGCTCAGGGCGTTCAAGATGCTCGTCTTGACGAACTCGGGGCGATACCAGAACCCGACCTTGATCCCCGCCGCGTGAAACTTGTCGCACATGGCCTTGAGGCTGGGATTGCAGTCGTGCGTCTCGTCGAGACGATAGGCATCGTCCACGGTCACGGGCACCGCATGCCAGAAGTCGTGGAAAATGTGGTAGCCGTCAATTCCCGAGCCTTTGAGCTTGGCGACCCACTTCTCGGCGTGGGAAACCGGTCCGCCGTCGCGCTGGACCTCGCCGAGCGTGCCGGTCACGGCGAGAGCGGCGAGCGTATCCTGAAGACCCATGCGGCGCGAGACGTCGGTCAACGCTTCGAGCCGCGCATTGAGATAGCGTTGCGGCAACGGTTGCGACATCTCTGAGGTATAAAGATACTCGACCGTTTCGACCGCGGTGCGTTTTCCGGCGATGGCCAGGTCCCACGCCAGGTTAGGCCAGGCTCCATCGGCGCCTTGCTCGGGATAGCTGGCCGAATTGTTCGCGCAGTGATAATAGAGACTTCGCGCGCCGATCGTCAGGCTTCCCGTCGGCCAGTCATAGAAAATGAGCGGGCTGCTTTGAAGACAATCCTGCGTGGGATGATATTGACCTCCCCGCCGTGGCGGCTTTGGCGACTGAAAGAAAACCTGCCGATTCCTCTCGCCCGAAAAATCCACCACCTCGTGGGTTGGCCGCCGGAAGCCGCTCGAATAGCTCACCACGCCTTCGCGCGATCCGCCGCGCGGCCCGAAGCCGTTGTTGACCATCACCTGATAGCCGTCCTTCCACGCTTCGGGCATCTGCACCTCTACGAGCCGCGCCAGGCCGTGATACTTCGTGCCGTGGCGGTCGCGCTCGATCGGCCACCACGTCTCCCATACCAGCATGTAGTTCCACGCGCGGTAGCCCATCGCCACCATCGGCTGCCAGTAACTGAACGTTACGCGGTTGCCGTCAACCTGCGGCGTGAACCAGCGCGAGGAAGCGTCGTGGTGTTCGCGATCCATCGGCAGGGTCATGGGATTGGTGATGTGCGGGTGAGGCGTGCCGCGCTGAATGTTCTCCAGACTCGGTGGCGGCGGTTCCTGGTTTGGTCCTGCCGGTTCGGGCGGGAGTATGACCGCCAGTCCGCGCGAGTCGAACTGGCCGATGTCGAGACCGTTGCCAAAGCGCTTGGGATAGATGAGGTGCTCGCGGTTGCGCGTCTTCCAGTCAATCGGACGGTAATTGTCGTAGACCAGTTCCTGTCCGTCGGGGAACACCACTTTCGCCGCATTGCGGCCAACCGCGATATTCTCGTGCGGGCCGACGGCGAGCGTCGTCTTCTCCTTGAGCGGAGAGACTTTGGCTTCCCCGACCGCGTTCGGCGTGACCGTAGCCGTGTTGCTCTGCGGCGTTGTGCCGCCGTTCTTCAGAACGCCTTCGACGGAGAAGGTGTATCGGACGCCATTCTCCAGTCCCTTGACGACAAACTGCGGCTCCGTCAGCGTTTCGGTTGTGATGACGCCGCGCTTTGGATCGAGCTGCACCACGCGCCACCCGATGACTCGCTCATCTTCGAGCTGCGGATTCCACCGAAGATAGACGCGGCCGTCTCCCGGATCGCCGGTCAGAGCAGTAGGGGAGAGGATCGGCAGCGGCGGCGGTTGCAGGGCTTTCGTGCTCGCTGCGCTTGTTGCGTTCTGGGCCTCTGACACTTTTCCGACGACTGCAAGAAGCATAGCACAAACAATCCCCAGTCGGCTTGCAGCTCTGAGGCTGTTGCTCGCTTTCATTGGCGGTCCGTCCTCCGTTGATTCAAGGTGGGCTGTTTTCAGGAAACCGCGCGGCATCCTCATCGTAGGCCTTTGCGGTGAACGCACAATTCTGAAGCCGCGCCGCGAAGTCAAGCGCAGTAGGAACGCCGGCGGCTCGCCGGTGCTTTTTGAAAGGCCGAACGCTAAGCGGAAAAGAGATGGGAGAAACAGGCACGAGCGACGTTGCCAGCGTTTCGACCTGCAGTCCGCAATCCGAAATCTCAAGCTCCGGCGGAGCCGCCGACGCTCCACGGGGAATGAAGCTTGACCGGTCCGTCGGGCGCAACGATATAAGCGGAAGGGTCAAACGCAACGGCGTTGACAGTTCTCCTTGTGCGTGGCCGCGTGCCTGTTGCCGCGGCCAAAGACCTGCCCCAGGAGCATGTCGCAATGGATGTCGCGATCGTTGGGTCAGTGGCATTGGACAGCATCGAAACGCCAAACGGATCGGTTGAACGCGCGTTGGGAGGCTCGGCGACCTATGCCTCGATCGCCGCTTCGTATTTCGCTTCGGCCGGTGTCGTCGGCGTGGTCGGGGGAGACTTCTCGAAGAAGCACATTGCGGCGCTTCGCCGACGCGGCGTGGACCTCGAAGGGCTCGAGATCATCCCCGACGGCAAGACCTTCTTTTGGCGCGGACGCTATGAGCCCAACCTCAACGACCGGACCACGCTCGAAACGCAACTGAACGTCTTCGAAACCTTCTCGCCGAAGATGCCGGCCTCTTATTGTCAGCGGCCCTTCCTGCTTCTGGGCAACATTCATCCCGAGCTGCAAATGCGCGTGCTCGACCAGGTCAGGCGGCCACGGCTGGTTCTCTGCGACACGATGAACCTGTGGATCGAAACGGCGCTGGAGCCGTTGCGCCGGCTGCTTCGGCGCGTGGACATTCTGTGCGTCAACGACAGCGAAGCGCGCCAACTGTCAGGCAAGGTGAGCGTGCCGGCCGCCGCTGAGTCGCTCCTTGCGTCGGGACCCAAACGCGTGATCGTCAAGCGCGGCGACCACGGCTGTTCGATCTATGGCCGCCGCGGGTTCTTTTCGATTCCGGCTTGTCCGGTTCGGCGACCGGTTGATCCCACGGGGGCGGGCGATACGTTTGCGGGCGGCTTCCTGGGCTATCTGGCGTCGCAGGGGCGAGTGGACGACGCCACCCTTCGCCAGGCGCTGGTGGTCGGCTCCGTGATGGCGTCCTTCTGTGTCGAGGCCTTCAGCGTGACCGGGATTCTTCGACTCAATCGCGCCGATGTGGTCTCGCGCTGCCGTGAACTTCACCGGGCCGCCCTATTTCAGCCAATCCGTTTGGGGAGATGGCTGGCATGAGATCGGGTGTAGTGTTGTCAGCTTGGACCTTCAGGCGCGTGCGTATGCGATCTTTTTCCCTGAAACGTGAAACCTGAAACTCGGAACTCGCAATTCAGAACATGATGAAGCGCGCCGCCATTCTGACCTTCTACAATCCGGGGAACATCGGCGCGCGCTATGTGGCCGCGGCGCTCGAGGCCGTCGGCGTCGAACCCTTTCTCGTCCACGTCAAGCAATTCTACGCCGATCCCTGGGTGCGCCGCGACGACCTCGAACAAATTCGGCGCGTCGAGGCGGATCCGCTCAAAAAGGTCCGCTTCACGTTCCCCGGTTGGTATGTCTATGCTCCCTATCCCGTTTCGATCAGCGACCGCGAGAAGCAGTTGCTCGCCGATTTTCTGCGCCTGCGCAACTTCGACCTGATCGGTCTGTCGCTCTATTCGGTCAACGTCGAACTGGCGCGTGAATTCACCGGCTGGTTGCGGCGCGAAGTGCCCGGTGTGCCGATCCTCTGGGGCGGCGTCCATCCCACGCTCAAGCCCGAAGAGTGCATCGCGGTCGCCGACATTGTGTGCGTGGGCGAGGGCGAACAGCCGATCGCCGAACTCGCTCGCCGCTGGGATGACTATCGCCGCGGTGAGAATCCGCCCATCCCAGGTCTCTGGTATCGCCGCGACGGAACGGTCGCGAGCAGCCCGCGCCCACCGCTCGTGAGCGATCTCGATTCACTTCCGATGCCGCTTTACGGCCGCAACGATCTGCTTCTCGACCACGACAAACTCGACGACCGCATTCTCTGTGACACCGAATATCTGTCGCGCGCCACCAACGTGGTCATCCTCACCGAGCGCGGTTGTCCCTACTCCTGCTCGTTCTGCATCTACAGCGTCCTCCATGGTCTCTATCGAGGCCAGCCGCGATTCCGCCGCCGTTCGGTCGAAAACGTCCTTGCCGAAGTCGAGAATCGTGTCTCGCGCCTGGGGTTGCGCCACATCGTCTTTCACGACGAAATCCTGGGAATGCAGAAAGAGTGGGTGCGCGAGTTCGCCGCGAAGTTCAAGGAGCGATTCACTCCCCGCGGCGTGACGTTCATGGGCTACGTCCATCCGTTCACCAGCGACGAAGAGACGGTCCGGCTGCTCGCCGAAGCGGGCCTGACGGGGACCGGCATCGGCTTGCAGTCGGGCAGCGAATACACCGCGCGTCAGCTGTATGGGCGCCACCACGCACCCGAGAAAGCCGTCCAGTTGTCTCAGTGGCTTCAGAAATACAAGGTTTCGGATATTCAGATTGACCTGCTGGTGGACAACCCTTACGAGCGCGAAGAGCATTTGCGCGAAACGCTCGAGCTGCTTCTGCGGCTCGAACCGCCCTTCGGCGTCACGCTCTTCGGCCTGGTCATTTATAAAGAAACAAGGATGGCCCAGCTGCCGCCACCCGGTTTCCCCTACGACGAGAAAATGCATCTGTTCTACAAGATGCTCTTTTTCCTGACGGCCATCGCCGATCTCGACCGCAAGACGATCCGTGGCTGGAGCGAGGATCGCTATCTGCGCGAGCATCCCGAGCGGCTCGAAGAAGTCGCGATCGCGTTGTGGGACCTGTACAAAAAGAAACGCGCCGCGGAAAAAGACGCAGCGGCTATGAGACACGCGCAGGCGTTTGCTCGACAGCAGGCTCTT
>Ga0315282_10012249_pt1 | contig 13150 bp, 5 predicted proteins | sample YL17G07_20_MG_FD_203693 | JGI IMG/M metagenome (GOLD analysis project Ga0315282, IMG submission 203693) | Sediment microbial communities from Yellowstone Lake, YNP, Wyoming, USA - YL17G07_20 | ecosystem: Environmental > Aquatic > Freshwater > Lake > Sediment | place: USA: Wyoming | collected...
GAATGAACAGGAATGAACATGAATGCAATGGAATGGCTCAAATCCGGGCGACGCTTATTGCCCTTATGGCAGCCATACTGACCTCCTGCTCAGCCGCGGCAGGTGCCGAGAAAGCAATGTCTACCAAAGTGGATTTTAACCGCGATTGGACCTTTGTTAAGAGCCAGGCCGAATGGGCGGACGACTTTGTGGAAGAGGCCAAGGCGATGGAGCCCGTGATCCTGCCTCACACCTGGAATGCCGACGACATGGGGCCCGGTTTGAAGGATCCGTATATCGGGAGCGGCTGGTACCGTAAATGTTTTGCTGCGCCCAGGCTCGAGCCCGGCCAGCGCCTGCTCGTCGAGTTTGAGGGCGTGAACAACTGCCACAAAGCATGGGTGAACGGCGGCTATGCCGGGGGGTGCGACGGCGGATTCCTCGCGAGTGTGCTCGACATCACCGACCTGCTGAATGAGGGTGACAATACTATCCTCGTCCGCGCCGACAACAGCTATCGAATGCGGGCCGCAATGCCGAGGAATATCGGCTGGGACCGCTATGGCGGAATCACCCGCCCGGTGTGGCTGCGCGTCCGCGAGCACGCGTCTATCGCCTGCGCCGGCGTGGAGGTCCGCACGCCCCGGGTCAGCGCCGATTCGGCCGCCACCGTGGTCCGGACACACGTTGAGGAAACGAGAATCGGCGGCACGGCACTTGAGATCCGGCACGTGCTGGTTTCTCCCGCCGGCAATGTGGTTTCCACAACGACGACGCCGATGCCGACTCGCTACTGCCTGGCCAACACCGTTGAGGTCGAGTTGCCGGCCGTGACGCGCCCGCAACTCTGGTCGGACGCAAGTGCGGTTCTCTATACCCTGCGGACCGAGCTTCTTGAAGGCGGCAAGGTGATCGATTCGCGGGAGGACCGGATCGGGTACCGCTTCTTCCACTTTGATCCGGAACAAGGCTTCACCCTCAACGGCAAGCCGACGAAGCTGCGGGGCGCCAACATACATGTATTCTTTCCGGGCCTGGGCAATGCCTTGCCGGAGCGGTTTTTCCGTGACGATATGAAATTGATGAAGCAGATGGGCTGCAACTATATGCGCACATCTCACTATCCGCGTCCGAAGGCATGCCTGGATGCCTGTGACGAACTGGGCATAATGGTCATGGAGGAGCAGCCCTATTGGCACGGGTCGGTCCGGGCGTCCGGGGGCGAAGCCGCCATCGAGAACGCGTCGCGGCTGATTCGCGATATGGTCCGTCAACATGGCAACCACCCGAGCATCATTGCCTGGAACACGGTCAACGAGGTGATGCTTGCCCCGGCGTACAAGCCCGGGGTCGGGCACCTGGCTCCCGACGATCCGCGGCGCGCCGCATGGAGGATCAACCCCAAGGAGTATCCCTACATCCGGCGACACCTTCAGAAGATGGTGGACACCTTCAAGGAGGTGGATCCAGGCCGGCCGGTGTCAATGGTCGTCGGCGGCGCCTGGCAGGAGAACGACGTGGCCGGGCTCACCTCCGTCGCGGATATGGTGGCGTACAACGGGGGAGCGCTGAACCTGCCGAACGACAAGTTCATCGGGCCGAAGACCGGCAAGGCCTATGAGTTCAAACCCGACTACTTCCGCGAGATATATCCCAACCGAATTCACATCATGTCGGAGGGCGTCCTCAACGACTACTTTTTCGACCGCGGCCAGTGGGATCGGGAGCAGGCCGGGTGGCGCGTGAACGCGAAGTATTGGAGCATTATGAACCGGCGCCCGTGGTTCTGCGGCGGATCGATGTGGTGCTTCACCGATTACTCTCTCAATGGCGATCTCGACCGGCATGGCGCCGTCGACCGCTATCGCCTGCCCAAGGACATCTTCCATTTCTATGAAGCCATGTGGGCCGACCACGGCGTCCTGTTCATTCTCGGCCACTGGAATCACCAGGCCGGCTCTCCGCGCGAAGTCGTGGTATTCACCAATTGCCGGGACGTGGAGTTGGCGCTCAACGGCAAGTCGCTGGGCAAGGGCATCTCATGCGCCGACGAGTACCCGGGCCTGGCGAATGCTCCGCTGGTCTGGAAGGGCGTCGCCTTTGAAGAGGGCACGCTTGAGGCCAGGGGGAAGTTCGGCGACCGGGAGATCGTGGACCGCCGCAAGACCGCGGGCAAGCCGGCCCAGGTGGTGCTGGCGGCCTCCAACGATCGGCTGATCGCCGACGGCCGCGACATCAGCTATGTCGACCTGACAATATGCGACACCGACGGCAACCGCTGTTACACCACCGACGGCAGGTTGTCCCTGACCGTGAGCGGACCTGCCCGTCTCGGCGGTCCGAAGATGATCGCCGCTGCCGCCGGGCTTGCGCGCGTGGCGATCCGCTCAACCGGCGAGGCCGGCAATATCAGGGTTGTTGCCGGCGGCGAATCCCTGAAAACCGGCGAACTCACATTGAAAGCCCTGGCAGGCCGCTGCGAGAGTCATTGTCCCCAGCCAGTGGTACCGCAATCCCGGCGAGAGCGATGAGAGTTTCAACGCCAAGCATCGGCGCGCCGCCGAACAGGCAGCGCTGCAACAGGGCACGAGAGCCAACAGTTCCGGCAGGTGACTTTGTCAGGCGGCTTGGCCGTCCGGACGAAATGGCGAAGAACACGGAACCGCAAGGCCAGAATGGAGCAAATGGAATGAATGACGAACCATCGGGCGAATACTACGACTATACCATCACCATGAAACCCGAGCGGCCCTGGCTGCTGCCGTACCATCAGACCCTGATCTACCGCGTCATGCACGCCCTGCGCGACGGTTCGGGGAAGATGAGCGAGTTGTTCCTGACCTTCGAGCAGACGCTGGAGGTGATCAGGAGGATGTACCACCTGACCTGCGGCATTCCACAGGTGCTCTATCTGACCGGCTGGCAGTTCGAAGGGCACGACTCGAAGTACCCGTCATGGGCCGAGGTCAACAGGCACTTGAAGCGGCCTCAGGACAAGACCGCGGTCGAGAGCCTGCGCTGGCTCATGCGAGAGGCACGGCGGTACAACTGCCGGGTCAGCCTGCACATCAACATGTTCGACGCCTACCCCGACAGCCCCCTCTGGGACCTGTACGTGGAGAAGGACATCATCGCCAAGGACAAGGACGGCAATCTCATCCCCGGCAAGCCGTGGAGCGGCATGACGTCCTACCAGGTCAGCTACACCCAGGAGTGGAAGCACGGCCTGGCGCAGAAGCGCATCGATGATCTGATCGAGATGCTGCCGGAGCTGAAAGACAGCCAGACCATCCAGATCGACGCGTTTCTCGGCGCCCGGCCGGCGGACCAGCAAGGCCCCATCAGCCCGTATGTCGGCTTCACCAAGCAGCAGGAGGCGACGACCCAGCGAAAGATCTATCGCTACTGGCGGGACCGGGGCATCGACGTCACGTCGGAATGGATCGTCGGCCTCCGCGTCGACCGCTTTGTGGGGCTTCAGCCATGGGCGTTCGCCCGCTCTCAGGACAACCTGATCGAGGAACTGCCCGACGAGCTCTACTGCACCAGCCCGATGGGCGTGGAGTTCCGGGCGGTTCCGGAAGATCCGGCCGAACTGCTCCGGCAGTTCTGCCTGGAGTTCATGCCCTGGTACTACCAGAACAACAAGTCCCCCAAGGGCGACCAGAAGATGGTCGACGGCGCCGATATCTGCATGCCGGCGCTGTGGCGCCAGGACAAGACCATCATCGCCTACAGCAAGGAAGGCTACGACAGCAAGACATGGCAACTGCCGCCGGATTGGAAAGGCGTCAAGAAAGTCAGCCTCTCAAGGATTACTTTTGAGGGCCCGGCGCCGGTCGGCGAAGCGGCGGTTGCCGACGGCGGGATTACTCTGAGTGTCGGAAAAGACGAAGCGTTAATGATCCGTGCAGTGTAAGGCAATGCGACGAAGGCACGTGCAGGCGACAGGCATCAGGCCAGGAAGGAATTTCACGTGGTGAATTACGATATAGCGGATGTCCCGTTCAGCATGTTTGGATCGTACATGTCGGTGTCGGTCCTTACGGGCAAGCGAGCGCCCGAGGATGCGGCGGGTCTGTGGGCCAGGTCCCATCACAACGGATCGCAAGCCCTCTTCCGTATTACAGCCACCCGTGGCGGCAGCGACGCCGCCACGAAGGTTGACGCCACTCCCACGGGCCTGCGACTTGCGGCCGACGGCGGCGCCGTCGAGATGTGCTTCGACGGGCCGGGGACGCTTCGGTTGCGGGGCTCGGGCCTGGGCGTGGTTTTCGAGCCCGTCAGGGCGGCCGTCACCTATGCCACAACTGACAAGCTGATGACCATCAACGTGCGGCCCGCCACGCGACGATACCAGATCGAATGCCTCGCCGGCAGCCTCTCGCTGAGCGGGGGCTGGCAGGCGGGCGTCCGTACGCCGGTCCGGCTTGAGGTGGCGCCGGACAGCAGCGGCAACTGGGAAATCGCCATCGACGAGTTCACCAGCACCTGGGTGCCGCGCGACCGGACCGGCTTCGAGGCCTGCGCCGCCGCGGCCGCCACGCAGTTCGCGGCGTTCCTGTCCGCGATGCCGCCGGCGCCCGCCGACCTGGCCGAGGCCCGGGAACTGGCGGCCTACGTCGATTGGGCCGCGACCGTCAACCCAGAGGGCCTGCTCCGCCGCCCCGCCATGCTCATGAGCAAGAACTGGATGTGCAACGTGTGGAGTTGGGACCACTGCTTCAACGCCATGGCCCTGACGCCGGGGCACATGGACCTGGCATGGGACCAGTTGCTCGTCGTGGCCGACCATCAGGACTCGTTCGGCTGCCTGCCCGACTCGGTCAATGATGTCGACAGGCAATACAACTTCAGCAAGCCGCCCATCCACGGCTGGACGGTGGGTGAAATGCTCCGGCGATCCGCCGCCCCGCCGCCGCGCGACGTTCTCGATGCCCTGTACGGCTCGCTCAGCCGGCAGGTTGGCTGGTGGCTGACGTACCGGCGGTACGAAGGCGACTCGCTGCCGTACTACCTGCACGGCAACGACAGCGGCTGGGACAACAGCACGATGTTCGACAAGGGCGTGCCACTGATCGCCCCGGACCTGGCCGCATTCCTGGTGATCTCGTGCGACGAGTTGGCCAATCTCGCCATCCGGCTGGGCCGCCGGGATGAAGCAATCCGGTGGCGCAAGCAGGCCGACCGGCTGCTGGCGGCGCTGCTGGAAGTGCTGTGGCGCGAAGACCGCTTCATTGCCCTGGCGACACACGCCAAAACGCCGGTGGTCTGCGAGAGCCTGGTCCCGTGCATGCCGATCCTGCTGGGCAAACGCCTGCCGCAGCCGGTCATCGACGCACTCGTGGCGTCGCTGCGCCGCTTCCTCACCGAATGGGGACTGGCCACCGAGCACCCGGCCAGCCCGGCCTACGCCGACAACGGCTACTGGCGAGGCCCGATCTGGGCGCCGTCCACCTACATTGCCGTCTGCGGCCTCCAGCGATGCGGCCAATACGAACTGGCTCGCGAAGTGGCCCGGCGATTCTGCCGGCTGTGCGCCAAAAGCGGCTTCGCCGAGAACTTCGACGCCGTGCGCGGCCTGCCGCTCTGCGATCGCGCATACACGTGGACCGCCAGCGTCTTTCTCCTGCTGGCCGAAAAACCTCGATCTGCAATGTAAGAATGCAAGTGCCGAACAGGATTGGAACAAAACGTCAAGACACCCGTCACCTCGCTGCCAAAACCGACGAACAGGAAAACCTGTACTCCCCGGACTCGACTACGAACATCGCATAGATCCCGTCTCTTCCGACATAGGTTACGCCGTCTGCCTTCGCCGCCGGCCGCGATCCTTCCATGACATCAACGACATCCCTGGCCGGGAGATAGACCTTGGCGGTGGTATTCGGCGGGATTTCAACACGGAATTCCCCCTTGTTTCCAGACCTGGACCAGTTGCTCACTATGGTCCCATAATAAGACCCGCTCGTGGTCTTGGCGTAGGTCAAGTCGCCAACCATGTTGGGCTTAATGATGAACTTCTGCATTCCGTAACTTGACGGATCGGGCCGGATGCCGCCAATCCCTTTGGTAAAATAGCCCGCTATGCTCGTGTAGCAGGTGTGGATTCTGCTGGGCTCGCCGGTTATCTTCCAATACTCAGGCCACGTCGTCTCCCCCGAACTCAAGAAAAACCCATATCCGGGGCACTCCGTGCGGCCAAGGCAATGGTACAGGAGATCGGCGCGCTCAGCATCTTCGATGATGTACTTCAAGAGGATTGGCAGCCCCGGACTGCCCGTATCGAGGTATGGCTTGTTGTTTGTAATCTCGTTTACGAAATTGGCGAAGACCGCCTTCCTTTCGTGATCCGGGGTAATCCCCGTATACAAAGGAAAGGCCAATGAGAGCTGTCGTCCATCAATGTATCTCTTGGCATCGTCATTGAAGAAGTGATTATGCGCATGTTTTCTCAGTTCCGCGAGCCTCATCGAATAAGTCGTTACATCCTCAGCCCTGCCCAGTATGCCGGCGACCCGCACAAACACGTCAAGGTCATACGCATAGACGCAATTGTTGAACAACTTCGCCGCCGGTTCGCCCCCGTACTCGCTGCCGTGGGGTGTCGCCCAGTCCCCAAGGAACCGGGACTGGCTATCGTATGCGGTTAAAACACCCTCATCGGAGACGGCCTTATTCAAATAGTCCAGCCACCTCTTCATTGGCTGATAGGCATTCTCCAACAGCCGCTTGTCGCCATAGGCCTTATAGAACTCCCAAGTCAGGGTGACCGGGGCACTGCTCCAGAGCGTGCCGCCTGCGCCTTTGTACGTCTGAGGCGCGATCGTGTTGACGGATCCATCCGCATTCTGCACATCGCACCAGTCGCGGACGGCTTTCGTGTAGAAGGCGGCTGACTCGAAATTGGAAATACCGCATCCCCACGCGCACGCCAGGGCAATCTCGCCGTAGCCGAAGCGCTCCCTGTGCGGACAATCCATGAGGACGCCATTTACCGTGTTCGCGATGTAGGTCCTGAGATCTGTTTCGTATATCCTGTTGAAGAGGTCTTTTGAACATTCGAAATGACCTATACGCTTCCGGTCGTTTGTGACGATGTGGCACTTTATGTCGCCCACCTGCGGCTTGTACGACAATCCCTCGACGGTTATCCATCGGCCGGCCATGTAGTTGAATCGGTGGCGGAAGGTGCCCGTGCCGCCGGCGTCGTGGATGTAATGGCTCTCCTGGTTGAACTCGACCGTTACGCCCGGCCGGTTGGCTGTCTTGAACTTCACGATGTCCCCGGCCTTGCCGTTTCTCAGTTTAACCTCAAGCCAGCCCGTAAAGTTTCTGCCCATATCGACCTTGTAGTTCCCGCCGTCCTCAGTAATCTTTACGGGTGTAAGCGATTCAACTCTACGATCGGGCTCTATCATCGCGGCGGATAGTAGTAGCGACTTAGGATAGGTGGAGGCATTTGCCCATTCACTGTCATTATATGAGTAGGCGTTCCAATCAGCAATGTGCCTTCTGGCGTCAATGATCTCGCCGCCATATTCGCCTCTGCCGCCGCCCCTCCAGAGCCCCCTGTTCTCACTTGAGCTGATTATGCACTTCCAGCTCTCGTCTGAATGCAAGCTCACCCCGGTGGACATATTGATCTGGCACTTAAAGATAGACTCTTGCTCCCAGACGGGCTTGCCAAATGAACCGGTCGCTCGGGCCCAGCCAGGCCCCGTCCACACAGCGATGACGTTATCACCCGTCCTTAACTCGGCGGTGATATCGTAGGTTACATAAAGAGCGCGCTTTGCCAGGTTAGTGACTTCGGGTGACAGGATGCGTGTAGAGACCTTGTGCCGATTTACGTATAGTTCATGATAACCAATAGAGCACAGATAGACGAAGGCCAGCGATGGAACGCTTTGCAGGGAAAAGGTCTTCCGGTACCAAATGTGTTTGATATTGTCGGCCTCTTTGTATCTGATCCAGTGGCCTTTCCAATCTGATGGGTCCAACAACCCCATCGAGAAGCGGGCCTCAGGGCTCCACGCCGTGGCATTGCCGTCCTTATCCCAAACGCGCACTTTCCAGTGACAATTCCGGCCTGACGCCAGCGCAAGGCCCGCATAGGCATTGTTGACGGAAGTCGCCGAGTCGACTTTCCCGGAATCCCACAGGGCGGTTCGTGTCGTGCTTCCGGCAGGGGGGTCACTTGTAACGACGACCTGGTAGGCTGTTTGCTTTTGGCCACGAGTCTTGCTGGGATCGACGAGTTTCCAACTGAATCGGGGGTATTGAACATCAATTCCAAGCGGATCCGTGAGGTACTCACACCGTAGGTCTGTCACCGAGACGTCAGCGGCGGGTATCACGTCGTCCGTGTTGGCGGCGCGGATGATCCGCGGCGCGGCCAGGGCCGCGGCGCCCAACGCCCCCGCCGATGCCGCTGATTTCAGGAAATCCCGCCTGTTGAGCGAACCGCGATTGCGCAATTGTCGTCGTCTTCCCATTGTTTCACTCGCCTTTGTCCGTCATGCCTACCTCTTTTCGCCAGCTTTATTCGGCTTGTCTTCTCTTGCGTGAGCGATCACGAAGTCGGCCAGCTTCTGACTGGTAAACCACCCGGACCACATGTTGTGGCCCTGTCCCTTGACTATCTCAAGCGTCATCTCGCCGCCCAGCGCGTCGTACCTCTTCTTTAGTTCTCCCGAGTTGCTGTCCAAGGGGACCGTTTTATCATTATCTCCGTGAATATGGAATATGGGCACCTTTGCCTTCGCAAGCGGGGCAAGGCGATCGATGGGGTTGTGTTCGGCAAGCTGCGCCGCAAGCTGTTCCTCAGTCATGCCATAAGCCCCACACGCGCGGCCCAGGCCAGGATAACTGCTGAGATTGCAGACGGGGTAGATGCCGGCTATACATGCCACGGATTTGGGATTCTCCGCCGCCCAGTCATACAACATAAGGCCGCCGCGGCTGCGCGCCAACAGGCATGCCCGTTTCGCCAGCCCGCGTTTTTCAACAAGCTCTTTATAGAGAGCCGAGTAGATCGCTCTGCCCTTTGGGCTGCCATAGGATTCGCCCACGTCCACCCCGGCGATGGCGATGCCGTTGTCCAGAAACTTCTCAAACATCCACGTCTCGGCCTTTCCCGGCAGCCCTGGCAGCGTTGGCGCATACCAGACCCATGGGATGGGAGTGCCGGATGTGTTCTTTTTCGGAAGGATCAGGAAAGCCGTTCGGCCCTCTATTGTGAACACCTCTCCCTTGATGGGCAGGCTTTTCTGTGCGGTTTGTGGCGAACTCTGCGGTGCAATGAGCCTTTCCATAAGCCTGACAGGGCCCAGAAGACCCGATGTTTCCAGTTTCCAGGTCTTGGTGACGCTGATGTTTGTCCGAGTAAGGCGTTTGTCTTCCGGCAAGTTCTGGTCGCCGATCAAGCGGTTGCGCCACGAATTCACCACCATGACTTCCAACTTGTTCTCGCCGGCCCTGACGGCTTTGGTTACGTCAACCCGGAACGGCGGCTGCCACACCACGCCAAGGTCGGTTCCGTTCAGGCTTACTCCTGCAATGCCGACGTCCAGGACCTGGCCGAGTTCGATGGCAAGCGGCTTGCCCGCCATATCATTGCCGATATTGAATGTTGTGCGGTACACCGCCTTGCCGGAATAGTGCTTGATCCCGGGGTCGCCATGATCGGTCCAGCTTGTGAGGGTATCGAAGCGGACCGGTTGCTTTGGCCCGCCCCATTTTGCATCGAAGGTGACGTCCCAAGGCCCCGATATCGATTGCTTCTCCCGCCATGCCGGGAAGTTCGCCCCGTCGTTGCGACCTCCCGCCGCGGGCTTGCGGAATACCACGAGAATGCTGCCGCATGGGTCGAATTCCAGCGGCACATGTGTGCGTCCATCAACAAACCTGAAACTGTGCGCCTCTCGCATTGTCCCATCCGCCGCGTTCCATAGTTCGGGAACCCGGCCGGCACAACGGAATATCGCGGTGTCCTTCATCCCCTCGCCCGTCTGCTCGGCGAGGAAGTAGACATCCGCCTCGGCGATTCGATAATGAATCCAGGCCATGCCGGCCACGGATGCCTTGTCCTGGAACGCAACATCTTGGGCGACGCCATCGGAAAGCAGAAACTCGCGCGCCGTCGTGCCCCATGCGACGCGGCCTTTTCCGAGCTTGCGGATGCCTTTCTGCCCGTCGGCCTGGTTTTCGGAACCCCAGAGATCGTCGGTGAGTTTCTTGAACATCGCTTTGCCCGCGTCGCCGCCGGCCAGGCTGACCATGCGGAGCGGCTTGAGTCCCAGGACCGTGGCGCCGTCGCACACCAAGGCATCCACCTTCTTTAACGCTGCGAGAGAGAGGACGCGGTGATTCGGCAGCGCCAGCACGCGGTACTTCATGCCGGACGGCAGCGTGAGAATCCCATCCTTCACCGTCAGGCTGGAAAGCAGGAGTTCCTCGCTGAGCACGTCGTAATCGAAACCAGGCAAGGCGCCGGCCGGGTCATCCGCCTTGAGGCGGGCAATGTTCGGGATGTGATCACCGTAGTAGTAAACCACATCGGCCACGAAATCGCCTTGCTGCGCCAGATACTGGCAGCGCTTCAGATAGTTGATGAACGCCGGTGCTTCATCCCACCAGGTAATCTGCGGATTGAAGTGGGTGCCGGCAAAGTACTCCTGGCCTGGGATACCCATCTCTTTGGGCGAGCAGGTGAATGTGTGGGTGAATACCAGATTCAGTCCTTCGCAAAATGCGTAATCAAAGCTCGGCTTCATCGCCGACCACGGAACGTCGTTCCAGTGCAGTCCTATCGTGGTGAAGCCCTCCGCGCCGACCAGCCGCTTGCCGTAGGTGTGAGCGGCGGAAGATGCCTGCTTGACGAAGAAACGATCCGCCGGTTTGGGCCGATGTCCCGACGGCGACCAGAACTCGCTCATCATCAGTTCGCTGCGGCCATAATCTTTGAGCCCGTCCAGCGGCCCCGCGTGCGGGCCGGAACATTCGGGATGGGTGCCCATGCCGTGCTTCCGCGCCAGCTCCGCCAGCAGGGCGTAATGGCCGGCGACGCGGTCGCCAATGGTCTTGCGGAAATCGGCGAGAAAGGCGTTCGAGTCTTCACGGCTGTCGACGACATATCCCGCCAGCACGGGCAGCCACGGCAGAAGATCGTAGCCCCTGTTTTTTTTGAAGGTCTGGTCGAACCCCGGCGTCCAGTTCATGCCGCCGCCTTCCCAACTGTCGGTATGGAGATAGCGCAAGGCCGTTCCCGCCAAGGGGCCTATGGCATCGCACAACGGCTCGATGTTGCGCCGCCAGTACGCGCGAAGCGAATCCGGGTTCATGTAGTCCAGCACGAGTCCGGCCCACCCGGCGCTTTGGGTGGACACATGCGCGCCGGCGGGCGTGTGACCAATGCGAAGAACCACCCACTCGCCCCTGGGAACATCCCAGCGAAGCGTGCCATCCTTGTCCTTGTCCATCTTTGTGGTGAGGTCGATGATATCCTTGCTCTTCACCGCGAGTTCTCCCGGCAGGGCGGGGGAGGTGTCAAGCAGGAACCGGGAATCCGGCGCCGACATGCCGAGCTCCCTCGTTGAGCTCTTGAGTTCCAGGTCCTTGATGGGGTAAACAGTCGCCACAGCCGGCATGGCCGGAATGGGAATCGCGATCACGGCGACGTCCTTGTAGAAGCGTCCGGGCCTTGCGGGGGATTTCAGCACCTGTTCAATAGTCGCCGGCCCCTTGACATCTGTCTTTGACCAAACCAGCCGCTGTGTCGCCTCTTCCTCGGTCACCTTAGGCCCGCCCAGGTTCCAGCCGCTCTGGATGTTCAAACTCAGTTCCAGATCAAGGCGCTTGGCCTCCTTGCAGGCGTGCACAAACAGCTTTGTCCATTCAGGCCCGCCAAACACCGGCCCCGCGGGCACTCTGCGATTACTCTGCTGAGCGCTGCCGTCCGCGTCGAATATCAACGCCCCGCTGTACCCCTTCGCCTTCATTTCTTCGAGATCGCGGGTGATAGCTTCCTCGGTAACATTACCGTTGAGCCACCACCAATAACAGCGAATACCCGCGCTGTGGGGCGGATTGCGAAAACCCGTCTCCAAATCATTCACTTTGGCAGCGCAAACGGGGTTCGCTATAAGGCAGTACAAAACTGCAAATGCACAAATAATCTTTTCTATCTTCATCTGAACCAGAATCCTTTTTCCGTTCCTGTTGCACGATTAACGTTCGGGCTCATTTGCCAGCCAATCTCTGTCTGAAGGTGATGCCCCATAGGTTGCTGAAGACCGTGATGAAGGCAATATGATCCGAGATTCTCCATTCCGGGTGCTCTTGAACTTCTTCAGCCACTCCTGTTGCTTTTGCAAATCATTGCGAAACTCGCCGATTCCCTCCCTTGACCAGTGGCGCCCATACAGCCCATTGGCGAAGTGATAGGTGTCATCGGTCAACGCGGCGAGTTGCTCATAGACCGTAACCGACGCCTCCATTTCACGCATGAATTCATCTGCCTTGTCGGCCTTGTTGGACAACAGCATGCGGGCCTTGAAAATGGCGGCGTCTTCCTTGTGAATCATGGCCTCCGTGGCCAGCGCATACATCTGGCTGTCGGTCACAAATCGGCGGAGCTCCGGTTTTCGGGCCGGATCGGCGCAGGCGGCCTCCATTTCCCGCGCCAGCGTCAGAGATTCTTCGGCACGGGTATGCAGGAGCCGAGTCACCTTGTCGGGCGTCATGGCGTCAGTAACCGGCTTCCCCGCTTCGAGGCATTCCGCGTATTGGCTGACGGGCATGCAGTGGCGCTGCGCGAGGTCTTCCACCGACGCTGCCTCGACCACCATTTTCTCGCCCGCGGACCGGATGCGGAACGCCTCCCGATGCCCGAGGCCCTCGACAACCTTCAGATCGGCCCGCTTTCCGGCAGCCGCCAGCCGCGCCTTGGCGAGTTCCAGCCGCGCCGAATCTGAAGATTCGTCCGCCCCCGCCGCCCAGGCGGTGCTCCAGACCAGTACACCGGCGATGATAAAACTACGTATCACGTTCTTCCTTCTGAATCATAGTTTGTTATCCTGTTAACGCGTATGGTCTCAATATTCAGCCGTAGCCCAAGTCTCGCGGTAGTAAGGAGTTGCGCGGAGCCGTGAGATAACCGGTTCGGCCT
>Ga0315282_10012250_pt1 | contig 13150 bp, 11 predicted proteins | sample YL17G07_20_MG_FD_203693 | JGI IMG/M metagenome (GOLD analysis project Ga0315282, IMG submission 203693) | Sediment microbial communities from Yellowstone Lake, YNP, Wyoming, USA - YL17G07_20 | ecosystem: Environmental > Aquatic > Freshwater > Lake > Sediment | place: USA: Wyoming | collected...
TCAGAATAGCCAGTGAATGTGAGAATTGGTAGTAGTCTGTAAGATCACAAAAATCTTCGGCCAAAATTTTCTCAAACGCAGATCAAGATAAATCCAAGAGGGCTTTTTCGACAGCTTCGCTATATATACTTAAAGTTACAAGTTTTTTTAATCTTTCGTTATGATGACGATAACGGCAATAAGGAGATTTAGGAGATTGGTAGGGGAAGGGGCCGGGGGCTTTTGACCCGCTAGTACCGCATTAATGCAGGATTTCCCGCAGAAACCGGCCGGTGTGGGACTCGGGGTGGCGGGCCAGTTCCTCGGGGGAGCCAGCGGCCACCAGGTAGCCGCCGCCGTCGCCGCCTTCCGGGCCCAGGTCGATGAGCCAGTCCGCGGTCTTGATGACTTCCAGGTTGTGTTCGATGACGATGACGGTGTTGCCGTCCGCCACCAGGCGGTTAAGGACCTGGAGCAGCTTTTCGATGTCCGCCAGGTGGAGCCCGGTGGTGGGCTCGTCCAGGATGTAGAGGGTGCGGCCGGTGGCTCTTTTGCTCAGTTCCTTGGAGAGCTTGAGGCGCTGGGCTTCGCCCCCGGACAGGGTGGTGGCCGACTGGCCCAACTGGATGTAACCCAGGCCCACGTCGGCCAGGGTCCGCAACTTGTCCCGCAGGGCCGGCACCGGCCCGAAGAACTCCAGGGCCTGGTCCACCGTCATCTCCAGGACCTCGGCGATGGTCTTGCCCTTGTAGCGGATCTCCAGGCTGCTTTGGTTGTAGCGCAGGCCCTTGCAGACTTCGCAGCGCACGTAGACGTCCGGCAGAAAGTGCATCTCGATCTTATTGATGCCCTCGCCCCGGCAGGCCTCGCAGCGCCCCCCCTTGACGTTGAAGCTGAAACGACCGGGCCGGTAGCCCCGCAGCCGCGCCTCCGGCACCTGGGCGAACAACTCCCGGACGATGGTGAAGAGGCCCGAGTAAGTAGCGGGGTTGGAGCGCGGGGTGCGGCCGATGGGGCTCTGGTCGATATTGATCACCTTGTCCAGGTGTTCGGCGCCCAGGAGTTCATCATACGGCGCCGCGGCGATCTTGGCCCCGAACAGCTTCTGGCGCAGGGCCTGGTACAGGGTGTCCATGATCAGGGTGGACTTGCCGGAGCCGGAGACCCCGGTGATGCAGAGAAAGACCCCCAGGGGGATGTCCAGATCCAGGCGTTTGAGATTGTGGCCCGCGGCCCCTTTGAGGTTAAGAAAATTCGCGGCCAGACGCCGGCAGCGGGGTAGCTGGATCCGGCGCCGGCCCGAGAGAAACAGCCCGGTCAGCGACCGTTCGTGCCGCCGCAGTTGCTCCGGGGTGCCGGCGCAGACCACCTGGCCCCCCTCCCGGCCGGCGCCCGGACCCATGTCCACCACGTAATCGGCCTGCAGGATGGTCTCCGGGTCGTGCTCCACCACTACCACGGTGTTGCCCAAATCCCGGAGGGCCTTGAGGGTGTGCAGGAGTTTCTGGGTGTCCCGGGGGTGGAGGCCGATGCTGGGCTCATCCAGGATGTACAGGACCCCGCTCAGCTTGGAGCCGATCTGGGTGGCCAGGCGGATGCGCTGGGCTTCGCCCCCGGCCAGGGTGCCGGTGGCCCGGTCCAGGGTGAGGTAGTCCAGGCCCACCTCCTCCAGGAAGCCCAGGCGCTCGGTAATCTCCTTGAGGATCCGCCGGGCGATCTCCGCCTGGCGGGGGGTGAGGTCCAGGCTGACGAACCACCGGAGGGCCCCGGCCACGGTGAAGCCGGTCACCTCGCTGATGTTGGCCCCGTCCAGCCGCACCGACAGGGCTTCCCGCCGCAGCCGGGCCCCGCCACAATCCGGACAGGGGCGCACCCCCATGTACTGCCCGATCTCCTCCCGCACCAGGGGAGAGTCGGTTTCGCGATAGCGCTCCTGGAGCAAGGGGATCACCCCGGGAAAAGGCCGGGGGGCATAGAGCCGGCGCCCCCCCTGCTCATAGAAGAAATTGACGGGAGTCCCCTTGGAGCCGTAAAGAACGGCCTCCTGGGTCTCCTGGGGAAGGTCTTTAAAGGGGGTGCGGATGGAAAACCGGTAATGCTGCTCCAGGGCCTCCAGCAACTGCTGGTGCCGCAGGGAGTGACGCTGGGCCCAGGGCCGCACTGCGCCCTCCCGCAGGCTCAGATTGGGGTTGGGGACCACCAGGTCGGGGTCGATGACCAGCCGGGTGCCCAGGCCGCTGCAGGCCGGGCAGGCCCCCTGGGGGCTGTTGAAGGAGAAGAGCCGGGGGGTGAGCTCCGGCAGCGAGACGCCGCAGTGGTCGCAGGCGAAGCGCTCGGAGAAGAGCAGCTCCTCCCCGCCCTGCACGGTGAGGCGCACCAGGCCGTCGGCCAGCTTCAGGGCCAGCTCCAGGGAGTCGGTGAGCCTGGCCCCCAGGTCCGGTTTGATCACCAGCCGGTCCACCACCGCTTCGATGGTGTTGCGGCGGTTCTTGTCCAGGGGCGGCAGCTCCTCCAATTCCAGGACCTCGCCGTTGATTCGGACCCGGCTGTAGCCGTCATGGCGCAGGCGCTCCAGCAGTTTGTGATGCTCGCCCTTGCGCTCCACCACCACCGGGGCCAGGATGGTGATGCGGCTGCCCTCGGGCAGGCCCAGGATCTGATCCACCATCTGGGGCACGCTCAAGGAGGAAATGGGCCGGCCGCAGCGGTAGCAGTAAGGGGTCCCCACCCGGGCGAACAGGACCCGCAGGTAATCGTAGATCTCGGTGGAGGTGGCCACGGTGGAGCGGGGGTTGCGGGAGGCGCTGCGCTGCTCGATGGCGATGGCGGGCGAGAGCCCTTCGATGTACTCCACGTCCGGCTTGTCCATGAGCTCCAGGAACTGCCGGGCGTAGGCCGAGAGACTTTCCACGTAGCGGCGCTGGCCCTCGGCATAGAGGATGTCGAAGGCCAGGGTGGACTTGCCGGAGCCGCTGACGCCGGTGATGACATTGAGCCGGTTCCGGGGCAGCTCCACGTCGATATTTTTCAGGTTGTGTTCCCGGGCGCCCCGGATGACGATCTTGCTGGTGGGCATGTCTGGTTGCTTACGGCCGGAACCGGGGGATCAAACCAAGGTCAGGGCGGCGCGGCTCATTTTGACGGTTGGGGCCGGCTGCTCCTTGGGCTTGGGTTTACGGCCCCGTTTCTTCTTCATCTCAAAAGGCACAAACTTGAGCCCCTGGGCCCGGCCGGCCCCGCCGGCCCAAAGCAGGGGGCCGTTTCCCAGTTGGCGGACAATCTCGGCCAGGGTGCAATCTAGATATTTGGCCGGGATCACTGTGACTTCCAATTTCAGCCCATTTTTAGGGCGTTCTTTTTCTCTAGGCATGAATCTTTCCTTGGATAGCTAATTGGCACAAAAAGGGGCTCACAAGTTATGAGGTCAGCGGATGACCGGCGATGGCGGCGAAATGAAATCCCCAAATGTTAAATGTAACTTGCAGAGCCGCGGTTTGCCACAATTTTTGTAATTTTTCCCTGCTACGTTTTCATTGACCTCGGGAAATGTCCAGAAAATGTAAAGCTTTCATGGCATATATCGGCACGAAGGCCGGATGATTTAAAAACCCGGGGGCTATGGGCAGGTTTCGTTGACACGGCAGAATGATTGCATTATGATTTTTATGGGCGATGGCTGGATTCATCCCAAGGGGGATGGGTCTTGAGAAGGAGTAATCAAAAAATCTCAGGCCATCAAGAAGCAATAATCGCAACACCCAATCTCACCAGGAGGTGCATCGAATGAAAAGATTTGGCATCTTACTAATTGCAGCACTGTTGGGTTTGGTGCTCGCCTGCGGCAGCCAGGAAGAGAAAAAAGCCCCTGCCAAACCGGCGGCCCCGCCGGCTGCGACGGCGCCTGCGCCTCAGGCCCCGGCAGTGCCAGCCCCGGCGCCTCAGGCCCCGGCCGCGCCGGCCCCTGCGCCTCAGGCCCCACCGGCCGCGCCGGCGCCCCCTGCCCCGGGGAAATAGATTATTGACCGGCAAACCTGTTGGCAGCAAGGGGGAGCCGGGCTTAAACTGCGGTAGTTCCGCGGGAGAAAGTGCGGCAATTTTTAGAAGCAGGGCGGGCCCTGGCCCGCCCTGCTTTATTTAAGCAAGGGGCCAGGCCCTCCTCTCTTTAAGGCAGGGCTTTACAAGGAACCGCCGAGGGCGACTGTTCTACATTTTTTCCTTGGTGGCCGGGGAGGAGCTCGGCGGGCGGAAAGATGGGTCCAGGGCGTAGCGCACCCGGTTGGCCTTCTCGCCGTTGTGTTCCAGGACGCCCTCGGTGAGCAGCAGGTTCAGATAAGTCCAGGCCGTCTTTTTATTGACCTGGAAGTGCGCCTCAAAGTCCAGCAGCTTAAACCAGCGGCCGCCGGTTAAGCGGAGAAAATCCCACAGGGTTTCGGGCGTGAGCTTGCGCCTGCCCTTCAGGGGTATAGACAGGCGGGCCAGGGCTTCCCGTAAGGCCTCGCCGTCGACGGCCTCCGGTTCCGGCAGGCGGTGGGCGGGGGCGGCTTCACGCTCCCGGGGAGATCCGGTCCAGCCGTCCGTCAGGTGTTCGAAATAATCCCCCACCTTTGCTTCGATGAGATTCAAGAGGCGGTAAAATTGGGACAGGGTGATCTGGCCGGCCAGGCGGGTGACCAGGTAATCCTTGGCCTTTTTTCGGACAAAAGCGACCCGCTCCCGGTTGCCGGCGGGCAACTTAGCGGCATCCATCAAGACCTCAAAAAACATGCCGGCCACCAGGGTGGTCTCCAATCCCTGGCTGGGCGGCCGCTGGTACCCGAGCCTTTCGGCGACCTGGTGGACTCCGGCGGTGAGAGCAAAGTCGGCGAAGTCGTCGCCGAAGTCGGCCAACTTCTCGGGACGGGCCGCAGTTATCACCTGTTCCGTCAGGTGGCGCACCAAAGTTAGACGCCTCTCCCTCTCCATACTGACAGCCTCCCCGGGCTGGGCCGATTATAAGACATAACTGCCGCAGGGGCAAGGGGGCCATTAGGCCTGATTCAGGGATGGTAAGGCTCCGGCGGGATGAATTCTTGCTGAGGGTTGACACCCACCAGCGGTAATCTTAACTTCGTTACAAAATGCTTCTCCCAAGAAACCCTGCCCAATGGGCAGGTTGGACCTAGCAATGCGGGGTGACGCTGCCATGAAGAAAGAGAATACGTCGGCTAATCTGGCCTCGAGATGCAGAATGACGATGTATGGGATAATGCTAAGCAGCCTGATACTAGCCGCAGCCTGTGCTGAAGGTGGGTACCAGACCTACCCGGCGCCTTCCTACCCCAGCTCTAGCTACCCAGAGTACTACCACCGGGATTACTATGGCCCCAGTTACTACCCGGAACAGGACCCGGAATATTGGCGAACGTGGCAGGATCGCCAGGGCGGCGGCTGATTGCCTTAACCCCCTGCTCGCCTCCGGAACCATATACGGAATCCTCGTCGTGGCAACCGTAGCCCTGGGGGCGGCGTTGCTGCGGTCGGTCTAAGCCAAATTACGACGGACGTAGCTGCTTAGATCAAAATGTCGATGCAGAAAAAGGCCCCGATAAGTCATCGGGGCCTTTTTTTTAAACCAATTATCAGCAAGGGCATACAGTCAGCGACAATTTTGCGACCAGTACCCAAGCTTCACAACCCGGCCAATACCTAATCCCTTCCACCATGGCCTCTATGCCAACCGCCGCCCTGGCCATGATGGTGCTCATTATAAAATTTCTGATCGTAATGGCGGCCCTGTTGGTGTCCGCGCCAATAGGGATAATTCCGGTGGAAATTTTCCCAGTGGTTAGGATGTCTTTGATACCAGGCATTCCAATTCTGACCGTACCACTTACCGGGCCTGACGATGTAGGTGGGAGCGTAGGAATAATACGGGGCCCACCCGTATCTGGGGCCGAAAAAGTTATGGAGGACTCCATTCAAAAACCAGTCGCCGTTGTAATAGACCCACGGCGTATTGGCCCCCACCCAGGGGTTCGCGTAAGGATTCTGGGGCGGGGGTGGATAGCTGTAGCCCTGAGCATAAGAAGGGGTTGAGATGGCGCCGACCGCGCCGCCAACCAGCAAAATGGCCAGCACCAGAATAACGCTTAACTTTTTCATATGTGCCTCCCGAATGATGTCAGATCAATCTCTGATGTCTTGTATCGCCCAAAACGCTGCCTTTTCTGCAAGCGCCCTTATATGATTAGATAATCTTAACCCGGCATTTATAAGCCCCGGAACCACTTTTTATTCGCAACGTCATTTATTGTAAAACTCCCCCTCCCTGAGAGGGGAGGGGGCTGGGGGGAGGGTGGCAACTTGTCACCGTTATGACTGTAAAGACGATACCACCCCCACCCTAACCCTCCCCCCTCGCAGGGGGAGGGAATTTTATGGTCTATTGCGGGAATGCGGGAGATGCGCAATTATTTCTGTCGTTATGCATAGTTTTTGCTGGTTGATTTTCCGGATGGTCTGAGCAAATAATCGCCTCGGACCGGGGCGACCCGACGGGTCGCCCATACGCAGAGAAGCGGAATTGTCATTAATTATTAATCGGTTACGCGGCGGCAGACCCTCTGGTGCCGGAGCTGAGCTTCGACAACTCCCGGGCCAGGTCCGGGGCTGCCTGGATGGCCGGCAGACAGGTGAAATGGTGGCAAAGGTAGGCCGCCGGGGCGCCGTCCGGCGAGCTGTAGGTGCGGGCCGCGGGCGCCAGCTTCTCAAGGGCCGCTGAGTCCGCCGGGTTCTTCAAGATTAGTCGCCGTTCCGGGAGAAACACCCGGTAGACGGCCTGCAGCAGCTCCCGGGGGCCGGCGTCGCCGGGGTCGCCCACCAGGGTCAGGTCAACCGGCGGCATGAGGTAAACGGCCTGCACGGAGAGCAGGTGGGCAAAGGTCCAGGGGTTCTCTCGGGCCTGGGCCTGGAGAACCCGGAGGATTCCCAGGGCCCGCTCCTGGTAGCGGGCCTCTTCGGTGAGGCGATGCAGCTTGAGGCAGACCCTGGCCGCCATGGAGCTGCCGGAGGGCAGAGTCTGGTCATGGCAGCTCTTGGCCCGCACCAATGGGGTCTCCCGGTCCCGGGCCACGTAAAAATAGAGCCCGGATTCCGGGTCCAAAAACAATTCATCCAGCAGCTCCACCAGACGCCGGGCCGCCTCCAGCCAGGCCGGGTTAAAGTCGGCCTCGTAAAGCTCCAACAGCCCGTAGGCCAGGTGGGCATAATCGTCGCAAAAACCCGGGACACTCACCTGGCCCCCCAGCCAGCTCCGGTAGAGCCGGTCTTCCCGGAACAGCTCTGACAGGAGAAAGCGGGCCCCTTGGGCCGCAGCCTCATAATAGCGCCGGTCCTCCAGGACCTGGAACCCCTGGGCCAGGGCCGCCAGCATCAGGCCGTTCCAGGAGGTCACGATCTTTTCATCCCGGTGGGGGGGCACCCGTTGGGCCCGGACCCGGCGCAGGGCCTCTATTCCCGCCGCCAGGTTTTGCTCCACTTCCAGCCGGGTGAGGCCGAAATGGGCGGCCAACTCCTCCCGGGACCGGGGCCGGGTCAAGACGTTCTTCCCCTCAAAATTCCCGGCCAGGCTCACCCCCAGGGCGGTGGCCACCAGGGCCGCCTTCTCGCGGCCCAGCACCTCTTCCACTTCCTGGGAACCCCAGACGTAGTACTTGCCTTCCACCCCTTCGCTGTCGGCATCCCAGGCGGAATAGAAGCCGCCCCGGGGAGCTGCCAGATCCCGCAGGGCGAAGTCCAGGGTTTCGGCGGCGACCCGCCGGCTCAGGAGGCTGCCGGTGAGCTGATGGTGCGCCAGATAGAGCGGCACCAGCAGGGCGTTGTCATAGAGCATCTTTTCGAAATGGGGCACCACCCAGGCGGCGTCCACGGCATAGCGGTGAAAACCGCCCCCCAGTTGGTCGTAAATCCCGCCCCGGGCCAGCTTTTCCAGGGTGAAGCCCAGCTTGTCCAGCACCTCGCGGTCCCGGGACAGGTGGTAATAGTAAAGGAACAGGGCAAACTCCAGGGAGCGGGGAAACTTGGGGGCGCCGCCCAGGCCGCCGTTGACCGGGTCGTGCTCCTGAAGCAGGCGCCGGACCGCCTGGTCCAGCGCCTCACGGGAAGGCTCGGCCCCCGCCGGAGAAATCTCCCCCAGGGTTTCCAGGTAGGTGATGACCCGGCCGGCCAGCTCCTGGATCTGCTCCTGGTTTTTGCGGTGGGCCTGGCTGAGGGCCAGCAGCAGGCGGGGAAAACCGGGCAGGCCGCCCCGGTCCTCCGGCGGGAAATAGGTGCCGCCGTAAAACGGCTTCAAGTCCGGGGTGAGAAAGACGCTCAGGGGCCAGCCGCCCCGGCCGGTGAGGGCGGTGACCACATTCATGTAAGTCTCGTCCAGTTCGGGGCGCTCTTCCCGATCCACCTTGATGGAGACGAAGTGCTCGTTCAAGACCGCGGCAATGGCTTCATCCTCGAAACACTCATGGGCCATGACGTGGCACCAGTGGCAGGTGGAGTAACCGATGCTCAGGAAGATGGGTTTGTCTTCCCGGCGAGCCTTGTCCAGGGCCTCGGGCCCCCAGGGGTACCAATCCACCGGGTTGTAGGCATGCTGCTTCAGATAGGGGCTGGTGGCGTTAAGCAGGTGGTTGGGGCGCGGTTCGGCCATGGGAGGTTCCTTTGCACATTTTTTCGCCTGCGCTCAGGCCGGAACTCAGGGTGGCGAGGCTCACTTAAAGATAACTATATCTGCGGGGGTTGCAAGGTGCAGTTAGCAGTGAACAGTGAGCCGGGAGCCCTGTAGGGGCGGCTCGCGAGCCGCCCCTACAAGAAATTTCATTATCGGGGGCGGCTGATTCTCAAGCCCTGATGGTTTAGCTGAAAGCTGACCGCTGATAGCTGCTTTAGATTCGGGTCAAGCCGGCGAAATCCTCCCGGCCGGTGAGGCGGGTGATCTCTTCCAGAAGCTGTTGCAATTCCGGGGCGTCCCGAAATTTGATTTCCAGGTGGAAATCCGGCCCCTCAAAGGCAGGGGGCGGCTGGAGGCGGACCCGGGGATGACCCTTCAAGCCGAGGCGGCCCAGGGCCTCCTGAAAGCCGGCCAGGGCAGCGCTCAGGCGGGGGTTGACCCAGCCCCTCAGGCGCCGCCGCACCGCCTCGGCCCGCTCCGGCGGGTTAAGGGCCGGATCATAGAAAGGTTGCCGGAGTTGCTGGCGGGACAGAATCTCCCCCGGCGAGACGCCTTCCCGGCGGGCCAGGAGCGCCACATCCTCCAGAAATTGCTCCTGTTTGCTCTGGCTGAAGGGCAAATCGGCAAGGTACGGCAGGGCCGCGGCCTGGTCCGCGGCTGCCCACGGCGCCAGGGAGGCCGCGGCGGTGAGGGCCAGGCGCCCCCGGGCGCAAAGCTCCAGGAAAGGCGGCGAAAGATAGCTCACCTGCAGGAGCCGGTCCAGGTGGGCCAGGGAAGCCGGCAGCCCCAGATAGGGCAAAAATTTAGCCGCCACCGCGGCCCGATCCCAATGGGAAAGCAGCCGCCGCGCCATGAAGGCCTGCTCCCGCAGGTTGAAGCCCCGGCTAAAGGCGTTGTCGTAGAGGGCCACCAACAGACAGTGGGACTCGGGGGCCGAAGCAGGGAGAAGCCTGGCCGGGATGGACTGCCAGCCCAGTTGAGCCGCGACCATCAGGCGTTTGCCGCCGGCCACCACCTGCCACCGGTCATCGGCGCGGGCCCGCAGCCAGGGCGGATTTAACAGGCCCACCTCCCGCATGGAGGTGAGCAGCCGCGACAGGTCGTAGGCGCCGGGGACCACAAAGGTATGATCCTCCAGATCCACCGCGGGCAGGGGGATCTCCTGGGACGGGATTGGGTTGGTCAGTTCTTTCATGGTGGCACTGGCGTCTCGTCGGTGCCTCACAGACCGATATTCATATCTGAGAGACACCTCGCCGACGTAGATTTTGGTTTGGTAGGGCGGCTGTCCCTGGCCGCCGCCGGCAGGCGGGCACGGAGGCCCCCTACCAAAAACCTGAAGGCAACGAGCAATTAATAAGGCCGGTGGCCGGATTCGATCTTACCATGGCGGGGGCGGCCAGGGCCAACTATTTCCCTGTCCGGGCGGGACAAAGGTCAGCGGTGAATTTATCAGGCGGTAAGGCGGACGGTCGCAACTACAGGCAGGCCAACTTTTGCTCCACCAAAAACGCCAGCCCGGGCGGAGTGAAGGGTCCCGCCTGGCGATAAAAGCAGGACTCCTCACTTCGTTCGGGATGGCGCCGACAAGCCGCTATTATTCCACGGCCTGCTGATAATTATACGGAGCCGGGGTTATGGGCGTCCTGGTATTGGAAGGCTGGGGCGCCTGGCTGTAGGCCTGCGGCACCGAATTGTTGCCATATCCGGGTTCCGAGGGGGTGACCGGCGCCGGGGTGTTCCAACTGGAGCCGGGAGCGCGCGGCGTCGCCGGCGCGGGGGCGTTGCCGCTATACCTGGGACCGGGGGGCGTCGCCGGCGCCGGCGTATTATAGCCGTATGCCGGACCGGGCGCCGGATGGCTGTAACCATAGGGGGCCGGAGCCCCGTAACCCGGCTGGGACGGGTAGTAATAGCCCTGGGGCGGCTGGGTCGTCTGGCGCTGTTGCACCATATAGCCGCCGGCGGCTCCCAGGGCGGTTCCGACCAGGCCGCCGATGGCGGCCCCCGCCCAGGGGTTTCTATGGCCGATGGCAGCGCCGGCGAGGGCTCCGACGCCGCCGCCCAGGGCCGCGCCGGTACCCACGTAAGGACTGGAGGCGCAGCCCATGAGCAGGCTAAGCGCCGTGAATAGCACGATTATCCCAGGCCAGGCATGCACGATCATCTCCCCCTGAAAAAAGGTTAGCTTCAATTATAAGCCGGGGGCTGCGGTGCGTAGCTGTAGCCCGGCTGCGGAGGCGGAGCATACTGAGGTGCAGGCGCCTGATAATAGGGTGGCGGGTTAACCGAACGCCCATACATCTCGCCGCCCACGCCACCTACGGCAGTGCCCAGCAGACCGCCGATGGCGGCGCCTCTCCAGGGATTATTGGGACTGGAGGCAATCCCCAGGGCCGCACCCATGGCGGCGCCCAGACCGGCGCCGGTGAGCATGTAGGGATTCTGGTTAGGCGTGGTGGCGCCACATCCCGCCGCCAAGGACAAGAGCAGCAGCCCCACCAGGAACTGCGGGGCCTTCACCTTTCTCAAAAGTCGCTTCCAGGTATTCACAACCTTATCCTCCCCAAAAGGGTTTACTTTCTGCTTTTAATTTTTTAGACCCGGGTTGGGGGGAAAAGTTAAGGGCCTGGGAAGTTAAGGAGGCTAAAAAAAATGTCAGGAAGAAAATATTTTGGGGCAGGTGGAAATAATTAGGGGAAGGCGAGTTAAACCGCCACGCCTTCCCTCGTAAAACTCGGACCTTCTTTTTGCCGGTCCGGTCCCGGCAGACGTCTTGGATTATTCCGTCTAACCGCCAAACAGCAGCATCAGCAAACCGGAGGAGGAGGTCTGTATCCTGCCGGTGTGCCTGGAGTCGTGGCGGAACATGGGCCAACTCGTCTTGGCCGGGCCGCCGCAGTCGGTGTAAATTGCATAGAGCTTGCCGTTTGGGGAACCGATGTAAACGACGCCATCCGGGCCGATGACGGGAGAGGAGGAACTCTCCCCCCCTCCCGAGATTGGATAAGTCCACCTCTGGCTGCCATCGGCGGGATTAACGGCGTGCAGCTTGCCGTCGTCCGAGCCCACGTAGATGACACCGCTGGCCCCCACCGCCGGAGAGGACCAGATGTGGCCGCCGGTGAGATAGGACCACTTGATGGTGCTGTCAGGGTTAACGGCATAGAGGCGGTTGTCGGAGACCGAACCGATATAGATGGTGCCGTCGGGGCCGATGGCCGGGGAGGACCAGATAATCGCACTGGCCCCCGACAGAGAGCGCGACCATTTGAAGGTCCCATCGCGATTGACGGCGTAAAGCTGGCCGTCATAGCAACCCACGTAGATCGTACCGTCAGGGCCCAGGGCCGGGGAGGAATAGATGGAACCACCAGCGGTATAAGTCCATTTTATGCCGCCATCGGGTTTAACGGCATAGAGGGAATTACCTGCCCCCGAATAAATGGTGCCGTCCGGACCGATGGCAGGGGAGGATTCATCCCCAGCGTCGGCGGACCACTTGAAATTGCCGTTCTTGACGGCATAGAGCCCATTGGCATTCATTGCCGCGAAATAGACGGTGCCATCCGCCCCCAGGGCCGGGGAGGACTCTATAGTGCCTTCGCCTCCGACTGAGTAAGACCAGGGAACGTTGCCATTAGAAGAATTGATGGCATAGAGGGTCCCATTGTCATAAGCGGCGATATAAACGATGCCGTCCGGACCGATAGTCGGCGAAGAAGCAAGGATGGGGACGCCGGTGGTATACTTCCCCTTAAAGGTGCCATTGGGATTGACCGCCACCGCGCCGCTGGCCGCACCGCCATCTGTGCCGAAATAGATGGTGCCGTCGGGCCCTAAGGCCGGGGAGGAACTAATCGAACCACTGACCGCGTCGTACTGCCACTTCAGGGAGCCGTCGACCGGGGGCGCCCCGGAAGGGGTGCTGGTCAACAGCAGCGCCGCGGCCGCCCACGCGCCAAGGGCAAGTAATCCAAGGAGTTTTTTCATTTTTTTCCTCTCCTATAATGATTACACACCTCCCCTAATAAAAATTATCATACCATATTCTTAAACAAATTTGGAAATTACCTTTTCCCGGCACTGTTCCGGTAACCCCTTCTCCTGTTTCGATCCGTAACGTCGGGGGGATCAAATGAAAGCAAATATGGAAAAATCCAATAACAACAGGGAAGGCGAGTTTGCTTCGCCTCCCCTGTTTCTTTAGCTTCATAGATAGGGGATGGGGGCCGGGGAGTTTCTTGAGAAAGGGATTGGTCCTTTGTCCGCTCCCTCCAAAAAAGTAGGGGCGGTTCGAGAACCGCCCCTACAGGTTTTTCCCATTTTTAGTTTAAATTTGCTACTTGCCGATGACCAGGATGACTGCGTCTTTGGCGACGGAAGCGCCGGGTTCGAAGTTGATGGCCTTGATGGTGCCGGCGGCCGGGGCCGGGAGGCTGTTCTGCATCTTCATGGCCTCCAGGACGC
>Ga0315282_10012251_pt1 | contig 13150 bp, 8 predicted proteins | sample YL17G07_20_MG_FD_203693 | JGI IMG/M metagenome (GOLD analysis project Ga0315282, IMG submission 203693) | Sediment microbial communities from Yellowstone Lake, YNP, Wyoming, USA - YL17G07_20 | ecosystem: Environmental > Aquatic > Freshwater > Lake > Sediment | place: USA: Wyoming | collected...
ATATAATTGTTATGTATCAATCTTCTACGTCACATGATAGCGAAGCCGCCAACGGGATGGGCATTTCACTGCTTCGATATGGAAATAGCTACTTATTTGCTTTCAATCCCCATTTTCTGCGTAGCTTGAATGTATGCGCTGGCTCACACGCATGTCCTCCTTTCCGTTAACAAGATGCTATAAGACTCTTGTACTTATGCTCTTGTGAGCACGCGCGCTGAGGGGCTTCATTTGGTTAAACTCAGGTTCTATGGTGGAGTGAACGAGATTGGTGGCAACAAGATTCTCTTGGAAGACAGAAAGACGAGGATTTTCTTCGATTTTGGGCAGTCTTTCGCTTTTGGTACTGATTACTTTACGAGCTGGCTTGCACCGAGAGCAGTCAACGGGTTAGGAGATTATTTTGCGTTTAACCTGTTGCCTCGCATCAGCGGTTTGTATTCTCGGGAAATGTTGGCTTCAACCAATCTTGCATACGCTGAGCCTCAGGTCGACGGTGTGTTCTTGTCGCATGCTCATTTTGATCATGTAGCTCACATTCAGTTCTTAGACCCGAAAATCCCCATCTACGTCGGCGTAGGCACTAAGCTGCTGATGGAGTCGATGGAAGAGACTAGCAGTTTCTGCAAGTATGGAGAACATGAATGTCGTAAGTTTCGCACTGGACACAGCTTCAAGGTCGATGGTGTGACGGTTGAACCGGTGCATGTGGATCATTCTATTCCGGCCGCTTATGGCTTCATCATCCACACTTCTGAAGGGTCGGTGGTCTACACGGGAGACCTGAGAATTCACGGTCCAAGGAAAGATCTGACCGAAGATTTCGTGGAGAAGGCCCAGAGTTGTGAGCCGGTTGCCTTAATCTGTGAGGGAACAAGGATGGTTGAACAGGAGAAGCGCAAGAACTATTCGGAATCTCAGGTCAAAGAGTTGAGCAGCAAAGTTGTTTCCTCAACCGATAAGTTGGTGCTTGCGATGCGCTACAGTCGAGATTTGGACAGGTTTAGAAGCTTCTACAAAGTCGCCAAGAAAAACGGAAGGAAAATCGTGGTTTCGCCAAAGACCGCTTATCTGCTGACCAAACTTCTCGATGATGAGCATCTCGACCTTCCGGATCCGCTGAAGGATGCTGACATCTTGGTTTACTACAAGCGGAAAAAGTCCGGTGCCTTCGATGAGAAGGACTACTATGCTTGGGAGCGAAAGTTCATGGACAAAATGGTAACGCACGAGTTTATTCACAAGAACCAAGGAAAGCTTGTGATGGACCTGGACTTCTACCAGTTCGCAGAATTAATAGACATTAGTCCGGAGCCCGGCAGCCAGTTCATTCACAGCATGAGTGAGCCGTTCAGCGAAGAAGACATTGAAGATGAGGTAATGCATAACTGGATAGAACACTTCAACATGCACTTTCATCAGCTGCATGCGTCAGGGCACTTGAATAAAGATCAACTAGTAGACTTGATCAAACACATTCAACCCAAACAGGTTTTTCCAGTGCACACTGAGAATCAGCAGCTGTTCGGACACTACTTCAAGAACGCCCAGATGATAGAGTCTGCGAAAGAATATTCTTTATGAAAGGAAGAATTCTAACTGCGTGCTACTGGCTGGATAAACGGTCTAGAACGTAACAAAGCGGGCATTGAAAGATCTCAATCACATATGGAAAAAGATACGCGTCAAGTGAGTGGGCGCGCTCTAAAATAGCCCTCAGGCGCGCGAGAATCGAAAGGAAGAACGGCATTTCCCAAATAAAAGCTACATGAAAGACAATGGTACATTTTCTTAGTCATTGTTTCGTCTTTAATTATTCGAAGGATTATTGTTACACAACAAGACCAAGGACAAACTTCACGTCAAAGGCTGGCGCGTTGGTCATAACACCATATACATTGGGATATCCCGAAAACATTGAAATTTTTCGGATATCTGACATCACACCATTTCCATGAAGCATCTGCCGCCACATAAGGCTTGTTGGAAGATTCTTCCAGTTCTTTTGCTAGGTTTCCAACACAGTCGGCCACTTATTATCGCTACGCAAATGCTTTTAGTTAGGTTTTACTACATATTTAATTGTTGAAGTCCTGCGCTTCTCAAGAGAGGACAGTAGCGTGGAAGAGAAAATGAAATACTCTTCTGATGAGGAACATCGACTTCTCTATATGCTGTACGAGTTTCACAAGGGTCTGGCTAACGATTGTGTCAGTAGAGTCAATGAATGCAGCCAGTGTCCCCAAGCGAAAGAACTTCGCGAGTTTCGCTGGATACAAAGCCGAGAGACTGGGCAGCCTATCGCATACAGAATACAGCTCAAGGGAACCACATACTTTGTTCTCTCTCATCCACTGTCTAGATTCATGCGCCAAGAGGATTACTATGTTGGGGGCGAAGACGCCGAGTTCTGCGCAAAACTTGGCATGGTTCCCGCATACGACATGAATCTCGACAGATTCACGCTCCTGAAACTCTGGGGAGAAATGGCTCGGAGAGTCTTCTCCCCAACGGCGAAGCCCATTCCGGAGAGCGGATACGTATACTGGAAGTTGGTTTCAAAAACAGGTAGACCTCCTGAATTGTCGAGCTTGAATTTCGTGCTAAAGCAGGGTGGCGAGTTCTGTGATTACCAAGGCAAACATTGTGATTTGCTGCACCGGTATTTCACATTTGGCTTCTGGGCTCTTCCTGAGAAAGGGTTCTCTAATTCGTCTGTTGTCATCAACAATGACGAAGCTGTTAGGCTAGTGCTCAAGTCCTCAAAGACTCTTTTCATACCGAGTCGACCGTATTTCGTGCAAATGGATTTTGGCGGCGAGAAGCAAGTCGATGTAAAGGTGCTTACACTCTTTGGAATTGTAAAAGGAAAATCAGGTTATCAACTGCAGACTTTCAAAGATGTTGTCCTTACAAAGGATGTTGCTGCGTCTCTAGATTCTGAACAACGCCGCGGTACAGTTCTAATAAACGGCTTAGTTTGCGAATTCATTAGGAGATCGACTTGGTTTCCAACACTCACCGCTGTGGACCTATATGAAATATCAAACTTTGAGCTATTCGAATCCATAATCGGATTGGTTGTTCATGAAAGATTCCGAAACGGCAACTTCGCGTCCACCGTCGGGACCATTGAAGAGATACGGGGAGAGACCGAGAAGATTCTGCAACTACTGTTACCAAAGGCGTTTCTGGACAAAACAATCGCCGACAGTTTCCCAGATCAATTCGCTTTGGCATTGGAGTATTTGAAGCCGATTTTGGTGACAGATGGAGAAAAAGTCCTATACATGCACCCGTCCATCTTGATCGCACTCATTGAAAACGACCTTGATAGCATTGTGGATCGTGAAGAAGATGTTGTGAGTGTTCTCAAGCTATTTGACATGATTCCGAGGATGACCAGTGCCGACATTTATCAGTCAAAAGAAGCCAGATACTTCAGGGATAAGGGCTATTTTCCAGACACGATTGTTCAGGCTCTAAAACCAGCAGTCGCGCAGATTTCTTTGGTTCGTGTTCTTGAAAGACAGCCAGAACAGGTTTCTACATCGCCCACAATTCAAGCTGAACCTGCTCGTGAGAGTCCGTGTCCAGAAGGTGAAGAACCAGTTGCGAGTAAACAGCCGGATCATTACTCTTCTATAGACGTAGTTAATGACGATCAAGAGGATCTATTTAGGCGACTCCGAGAGGAAAACCGAAGACTCAAGGAAGAGGAAAAAGACAGCCAGTAATCCGAAAGGGTCGCAGTCACGGGAACATTATCTCAGAGCAGGGCGATTCTCTCTATTCTTGGAGACCAAGACAGGTCTAGTTCTCGAATCCTTCGCAAGAAGATCCAATAAGCTCGCCACCGTTGCTGCTGAAGGACCTTCTACAACTACCGCAAGCTCATGGTTAGACACTAGTCCCTTCCAAGTCAAGTTTGGCGATCCAATCAGTGCTCTTGATCGATCCACAACAATCAGCTTTGCATGGAGGTCCTCGATTTTTTCCTTTGGCTGAAACTCTAGCAGTGTAAAATGCGCATGTCGCTCCGCCAGTTTGCCCAACATTGCCTGTATTTCCTTGGGCTGATTTCCAAATTTGTTCACTATGAGCGTTACAATTAGACCTCGATTCAAACAGCCAGCCAAGAGTTCTATGAATTCGCTAGCCCCTGCAGTAATTCCATAAGCCGCTATCTGGACTTCGTCAGAGGCACTAGTCAGCAGTTGTTCGATCGTCGTGTATATCGATCCGATTCCATGTCCCATCCAAGCTAATCCAGTGACTGCAATCGTTACTTTGTCAACGTTCTTGCTAGTCATGAAATGCTCTCGCTGAGAAGATTTCTGTCCAAATACGCATTGCTGTACTCGCAAGAAGTTTCAGATATCAATAAACAGGCATAGCAAGCTGCGCCACTAACTCTACTGCTGGTTGGTCTCTGTTCCGAGCAGAGTGGATCATTTGAGCATGAATCAACGTTGCGCATTGCTGCTGAAATCACATCGTTGAACTCTGAAACTAATGCTATCAAACCGCCTAGACTTCCTTCTCCACCTTGTTGAGAAGTATATAATAGCACGCCTCCAATCTGCCGATTTCCGCCTTCAAGAACTGACAAGTACACTCTTTCCCTTATCGATGCTGCCGAATATCCTGAATCTATGGCCAATGCATTGATCAGACGATGGGATAAGGTGTGCCACCAAACGAAAGTTGGGTGGAAAAGGTAATTCTTGTTTTTCTCAAATTCAGCAGTCCAAACGGATCCTGCTTCCGTTTCACCAAGATGAAGTTCTTGTTGCGGTGCAAGATCGACGAAGACTCCTTCACCGCGAACTTCGACTCCCGCATACCAACTATCGTTGTTGTCGCGGTAGCATGCAGGTACTGTTATTGGGGTTGGCCCTCTCACCAATCTCCTGTATCCTTTCTGGGCCATGACTACCCTCAAACGCTTGACCGGAGTGATTCTCAGAAGTAGGTTCTTGGAGAGCTGACATGACATAACCGCCCTCTTGTCCACCTCAAAGTCTTGAGGCTCTGAGTAAGGCCGAGGAGGTGCACCATTGACTGCTGCATCCTGAAGAGCCTGCAACTCCTTTTCCTTCACTTCCCTAGAAGTAAGGCTCTTTTTTGGCGGTTCGGATACTTCATTGATCGCTGAAATGATGTCGTTCTCGTCTTTTCGCTCGACCTCCGCGATCAGTGCTGGATTGATACTGGGAATCACCCTTGCGGCATTTTTGAGTTTGGAAATGAGTTTGTCTTTGGTCCAAGATCCTTCAGAAGCGATGATCGGGAGAATCTGAGGATCTTCCAACAGTCTATGAAGCTGCGAAGTTCTTGGAGGTATTGTTAACGCAGAGACGATTTCAGAGACTCTGAGATTGCTTGCGTTCCTCAGAATGATGGAGGCTCTCTCACTGCACATCTCACTAGTTCGGCTTTCGGAGAAATACCCTGAGCAGCCCCACGTTCCGTTGTAGATGTCTCGCAGCGTGGCCTTGGCTCCACATTTTCGACATTCTATCGCTATGTCATACAGCGTACTCCCGGTTTCTATCCAGTCAAAGAGAGCACCGTCACATGTCGGATTCTTTCTGTGTACGATACCCTTCCAGTCAACATCATCAAGATGCCCTCGTGGACATGCCCGGACAAACCTAATAGCCTCACGCTGAGCCATTTTTCCTAGCCTACAATGTGGGCATCGGGTTGAGCCGCTCGCTGCTATTTCGTAGAGTATTCTGTGATCTTGACAGAGAGCCCAGTGTGGGAACGGGTCAGTCTTGAAGAGCACTTGCTCGTCAGGGAGTTGCAGTTCGGCGTTGGACGGAAGTCGAAAGATTTTGCCGCCATTGAGAAGAGCGCTGACGTTGTCATCTCTTATCTGGTATTTTGTACTCAGTTCAAGGCAAGTACTAGGCCTACCGAAAATCCGTCCCCAGTATTTGAAGTCGAGAATCATGCGCGGCCCATTTGGTGCCTCTAGAATGCTGCCAACTCCATATGTGAGAACAAACTGAGATGGCCTAACAGGTTGTCCGCTACTCATTCTATCCCTCGAAAGTAGTTGTCGACTCAACATCTCTGAGTGATTGGGGCGCATTCTTGAAAACTGTCACAAACCCCCTCACTTCATGCTGCGGATCACCCAAGACCACAGGATTCTCTGGTCCTCGGATCATAGTGGGTTCGTAATATATCAATCCGTCTAGTGTTCTTGCTGCAGCGTTCCATTTGTCCAAATCAGACGCAATCTCTGTTTTGCACAGGCCAGCTTGTGGTCGACAGCCCAGAGGTTGGATCTGGCTCCTCCGCTCGACCAAGTCGATTACTGCGTTCACCTCTTGCGAATTTCTTTCTGTCTTCATCTTTCTTGATCCACTCGTCGTGACAATTCCTCCTGATTTCGCGTACAGATCCTCTGGAGCCCAATCTTTGCTCACTGGTATGCCTGATATAGTGGCCCCATTTCTTAGAAGGGCAACAGCAATTGGACCCAATGCCCTTTCTCGTGCTCGTGGCGAAAAGGGATGAACGGTTATCGGCTCCACATATCTGGACAGGCACCGATGATATCCTACAAAAAACTCGTAATGATCAAGATCGCGCGGCCTAGTTGAACGCAAAAATGAAACGACAAGGCCTCCTTTTTCTCTGCCAACGCGACCAGTCGCTTGTATGTAGTTTGCGGTCGTTTTTGGTTGTCCATGAACAATCATCAGACCAAGCCGGTCAATGTCTACACCAGTTCCAAACATTGATGTTGAAAAAACAGCGTCCACGTCGTTTGCTGGGAATTTGGATAATTGTGCAAGGGCTGCTGGAATCTCGGATGCTCGCATTCTACTCGATAATTCCAAGTCGACTTCCAGTGTCCTCACATTTCCTCCTACTTGTCTCAGGCGTTCCTTGACATCAGCCCTGAAAAGCCCTTTTGCCATGGCAAGCTCTCGCACCGCATTGAAATAGCCGATCACAGTCCAGAACTGGTCGATCTCTGCATCATTTGACCCGCGCAATAGCCTGAGTTCATAAGCTTGTTTGAGAAGCGATGACCACATTCTTATTGTGGGGGTATGTGGTCCATGTCCGGGAGCGCAAACTCCCACATAGAGTCTCCCAGCAGGACTACTGTCGAGTTGGTGGGTTTCTTTTGTACTGGAGAAGAAATTGTCCTCTACAGAAATCCCCGGAGGAGGAAAAACAGATACTCTTCGGTCAAAAGTAGCAAGAACTTGTGAAGCAACATGGCGAATGGTTGCACTCGAAGCGACATACTTTGGCCTGACGAGAATTCCGTTGCGAAAAACGCTTGAAAGAGCCTCGATAGCTGTTTCATAGAGTCCGACCATTGAGCCAAGGGGGCCTTCTATGAGATGAAGCTCGTCTTGAATAATGAGTTCGGGTGGATCAAATCTTGGCACAATGCGCTCTTCTCCTCTTGGAAGACCTCCTGTGTCTGGCGGGGCTTCGTCACGATAAAACCCCCAGCAGTTGTCGAATTTGGTCACATTTCCGAAAAGTGCTGCAGCTCTTGGTTCATAGGACAGTCTCGCAAACTTGTCCACTGTGGAAATGACTAGTGAAGGACATCGGTGATAGAGTTGATCGTCAACAACATAGGCTGGAATGGGTATCCCGTGGGCTAATCGGTTGTCGCTTGGCATCCTAAACGGTCTGAGAATCGAGCTAGCGTCAGTCACGTCTGGTGTTGCAAGAATTTTCTCTGACCATGAAGTTTTGTTCAATTCGCATTTCGGGTTAGGGCAGTGGATCTCGAAATCCATGGCTTCCTGTTCCACGCCCCATCTTCTTATGAAATAGCCGGGGCGACTTGCTCTTGCGAATTCACTCCTGCAATCGGCGCCAATGGCCTTGGCGATGGAATTTTTCCACCATTTGTCGAGACTGTCTGATCCAAAGTTCTGACTTGAACGGAACTTGATGGATATGACATGGAATTCCGGGTCTGGGAGGTTTCCTACGGTGCATTCTCTAACGTTGAACCCAGGGGCATTCATTGCGTTTCTACTCGGCTTCGGAGGCGTGGGCGAGGAAACTATGAAGTGTATCTCATACTCGCCTGGAGGCAAAACGGTCTCGCTAGGGAGGGCCAGAATCGCGTTACAGACTGGGCAATTTGTTACCTGTGCAGGTTCGCTTTCAGTAAGCTTTTTGACCCTGAATTTGGTTCCGGAATACACGTCCAGACCGATCAAGATACTAACTGCCCCGGGATAGCGCACCTGACGGTGGTCAAGTTGGCTGTAGCCCTTGTGATCGACAAGTCTGTTTGGAGTTACTTCCTGTCCGACCCAAAGGCCAATAGAGAAACGATTTGTGCCCCACAGATTCTTTTCCGGTTTTTTGTAGCCCTTGGGTCGCCAATCAATTGTGCGAAGGTATTCGCAAGCTGTTATAGCAACCAACGCTCTTCGGAACTGCTGAATAGTCAGCATGCGTAGTGTGTACCTTGAAAGCACACAAGTACCAGCGCCAGTCTTTCCGCGGTCACGTCTTCTTCTTAGACCTAGGACAAACATACTAAGCCCAAGATAGGCTTCTGTTTTTCCGCCGGCTGTTGGAAACCAAAGTAAGTCGCAGACTTGGCGGTCGACATGATCGAGCCTGTAGAGGCTCGGTATACATTGAATAACAAAAGCGATCTGGAATAGTCGCCAAACCAGCGGGTTCCCAGTCTTCCGCGTTCGGACATTCCAGACAGACTGCAGATGCATGACTTTGTTCATAAAGCAAAAGGCCAAACGTGCATCATCGTTCCTTTCGATAATGTCTATGCCTTCTTTGATACGTTTCGAGGATTCTTTACAAGATTCGATGTGCCTTCGAGCAGTTTCTTTAAGGTGATCGGACAATTTCGGGATTTCCTTCTCTTGTTCTTGAATCCAAGCATCGTATGCTCGAACAATAGGTTCTAGAAGTGCTGCCAGATCAGTCGGTTCCCAACTGTCAGCTAGAAAGCCTGCGTCCATTTTCCTTAATTCATCGTTTCTAAGCCTAGGCTCCATGATAACCTGCGGTATCGTGTAGGATGGCAGGTACTCAGTGCGAACATCGGGGTTAGTAAAAAGAGTCCTGTCCGGTTCTTCTACACTTTCGGAGCCTATCCACGCGAAAGGGTGAGCTCTGGGTTCCTTCTCAGAGGATGAGCTTTTAGGTTCTCCGTATGGCCTCTCTGGATCGACATCTTTCCATGTGGCACTGCACAGATGCCCTCTCGCAAATGCCTTGCGATCCTTGTATAAAAGCGACAGACCAGCTTCTTCAGGCTCATCATGCAATTCACCGATTATCGGGACAAGCATTGTTCCTTCTTCGCATACGATTCTAAGTTGCGGTTGAAAGATGAGGTCCTCAATCTCGGGATACTTTTTATCCTTAAGTGAAGTCTCGTTAACGAGAAAAATGGAAACATGATAGTCGCCTTGAGAGGTCTTTCTTGTTCGTACCGTTATTCTTGTTTCTTTATCATTGTACAGCTCACGATCATTGCTCACTTCTATCTTGTGACTAATGAATTTGTCAGGTCTTCTTTGCCACACTTTTTTGCTTTTTTCTTCATATCTTGCCCAAGTCGCACATAAGCCTATCATTCGCGGTCTGTTGCCCGACAACACAAAAGATATACCTAGGGATTTTCCCAACGCCCTGGGGTCAAGCTGAAGTCCAAACTCGCCAAATTCTGTCTCTTCTTCAATATCATCGTCTTCGCCCTCACCGGCCTCAACAGTCTGCAAGTCAGAGCGACTGTAGAAAGCCAGTTCTCCTCGAGAATATTCTTTTGGTTCGAGCACACCGACAAGATATTCTCCTCTAGGATCAGTGTTGATTTCCTCAAAACAACCGTTTCTTGGGCCTAGGAGTTCTTTGCTCAGAGCGGTTATCATTAGTTCTCTGGCGGACATGGTGTCACCTATGTCTCTTTGACCTAAAAGACTTACTCAACGATCCCCAAAGCGCCTTCAGCGGTGTTCTCATGGCAGAAGTCCGTCAATTCAAGAATCTTGATAAGGCTCTTGCCCTAGATGATGTTGCTATGAGAGTGCCAGCACAGAAGACCAACTGTTACGTGGACAGACTTCTGAAATGGGGAAAAAAAAATGAGCGGAGATTCGCTTGGCGAAAAGAGACTGATCCGTTCCATATTTTAATAGCGGAAATCCTGCTTCAGAGAACCGCTGCGCGGCAGGTCGAACCTGTCTATGCAGAATTCGTTGCGAGATACCCTTCAATACGTGAACTACTCAAAGCCCCTAATGATGACATTCTCAGCTGCCTTAGGCCACTCGGTCTTGCGTATCGTGCTGTACGACTCAAACAGCTAGCAGAAACCTTGGAAAAAGAGTTCGATGGCATGGTTCCAAGGAGCGAGCGCGAATTACTGAGTCTACCAGGTGTGGGGAAATACGTCGCGAACGCGGTAAGATGCTTTGCCTTCAAGAAAGATGTCCCGATAGTTGATACAAATGTTTTGAGAGTTTTGAACAGAGTTTTCTCCGTTGACTCAATAGACTCTCATAAGGATCCAAAGATATGGGGTTTTGCTGCACGGCTAATTCCTGCAGGCAAGGCAAGGGATCTCAATATTTCAACGTTGGATTTTGCAAGTTTTGTCTGCACTGCAAGAAGACCTCGTCATGACATTTGCCCTTTCAAAGACATCTGCGACTTCTATCAGAAGAAGAGCAAACATGCATTGTCATAGTTTAGCATCGAGATTGTCAAGCATCCGACTATTAGCGCGCGTTCTAGCGATTACTCAGGCCAAGCAACAACTCCTTCAATGCTGTTGCTAGCTTCAGAGAAAAAACCGGTGAGACAGCCGCTGCTAGCATTTCATATTTTGCCTTCATATCTAAGCCTATTGGAAACCTGCACTCGTCCTCAAAGCCGATTATTCTCATTGCTTCTCTTACTGAAATTGGCCTGGCGCCGTTGCCGTTCTTGAATGAATCAGGATGCAGGATGTAAGTCTTAGTTATGTTGCCAAACGAAGGTGAAGCACTATCCCAGTCCAAAATGTACCAACCATATTTCCCACTACGATAGTAATTGAGGTATTTGTGAATGGTCTTTAGGTTAGGCCATACATGGTCAATGGCGGGATCTGGGTTCTTATCTCTCAGATCTTCGATCTTTTGCCTTACAGTCATCGATTTTTCTTTTCTCATTGAATCCACAATCTCGGATGCGCTGCGACCCGCTTTCTTTTTGATCCCAACAACAAAGAGCCTCCGTCGCGCAAACGCAGCACCGTAGTCACTATATCTGAAAGTTCTTGCAATCGTATCATACCGCTTTCTAACGGCCTCCAAATTCATTAAAAATGAAGGGTCCTTCTGAAGGGCAGGGACATTCTCCATGACAAAAACATCAGGCTTCAATTTTAGAACTTCTCTGAAAAAGGCATCGAGACAACCGTACAAAGGATGTTTGCTACCCCTTCTTGTGAGATTCAAGCATGACCAAGGTTGACAGGGTGGTCCGCCGATCACCACATCGAATCTGCCGCGAATACCGCTTCTCATCAGATCCTTCTTCACGAAGGTTCCAAATTTGTTAGAAGAAAATGTCCGTCCAACTTTTTCGCTTATGTCCACTCCTGTTACTTTGAATCCAGTTTTGGCAAAGCCACTCGACAGTCCGCCCATTCCACAAAACAACTCGAGGGCTTTAAGATCCCCACCATCCGAAAACCTCTCGAGCATCAGCAATCCGTCCGATTCTCGTATTCATAACTACTTATTATATGTGTTTCTATGGGCTGTCTTCCTTAGTTGCAAATAGGCAGCGCACGCTAATGAGCGTATTCTGTTACTATCTGGGTGGGTGATACTAGTGCAGGCCTTCAGTTTCTTCTTCAAATCCAACGGCAATCTTATCAACAATCGACGGTTGGACATGCCCTTCAAGACCTTCGAGTCTTGAAAGTAGACGCTGCAAGTCCTCCATGGGAATGAACTTGCAGTATTCGCTCAGCCCTATCTTTTGAAACGTAGGTCTTGTCACTTCTGCTCTGACCCTGTCCTGTCTACTCTTCGGCGCAACAATGTACAAGCTGATTTTCAGTGAAGGTACAACCGAAAGAAGGTCGGACATTCTAAGGAGACCTGAATAGATTGAAGTTGTAGCTTCGACTTCAAATGCGCATACTGGTGAGTTCTTAGTTAGCCAGATAACGTCAATTAGACTTATTCGACGAACCGCCTCTTCATTTAATCCGAGATTTGGCAGATCCCTAAGACAATCTTCGCCCAAAGGTTTTCCGCGAAAGATACGATTTCTGTCATTGGAGGCGATAAATACCGAGCAACCTGTAATCTTTCCTAGCTTGACTAGTGCACTTTCTCCCTGCGAATGTAGAGATTCTTCTTCTTTAGACTCAAATCCTTCGATGGGCTGTAGAGGAATCTTCTCTTCGGCCACAGCTCTAGCGCGTCTTCTGGAGTGCGCTTGTTTTGATGAGAGTTCTCGTTCTTGTTTCGCTTCTGCGAGCAGTGTGGAAATATCTGCTTCGATCTGTGTGAGATTGTTTTGGCGTGAAGTGATTGCTCTGACTATGGTTTCTGCTTTGTTGCCTTCTAGAACCTGCTGGTTGAGTATTCCCCAACCATATCTCGTTCCCCATGCTGACGTTAGAATGTCTCTGACTTCTCCCAGAATTGGAGGTCTCTGTTCTTTTGCTAGAACATGCATGAATTTGATGGAAATCCTATAGGGGAAAAGTCCATTGTCCCATATGACTTTTGTGTCATGGAAAGGTTTGCCGGATACTACGGCATAGCCCGTCAGTCCTTTGTTGACAATGAATGCAAGACAATCTCCTTCTTGCCAGTCCTTGAATCGCGAAGTCTTGCTTCCCCATAACGAGTGTTTGAAGCATGTCAAAAACTGATACTCATCAACCTTAGTGAGCCTCAAACGCATGAAATTCCCTGTTTGAACCCTTTGAGGACTTGTTCTATAAAGAACTTGGCTTATATTCTCCTTTTGAGGATGGTCATTATGGTTTCGTAGGCAAAATATGCTGTGGCCAAGGCCAGCATTGACGTGGAAAACACGTACTCCCTCGTGAGTTCAGATGGCCTGAAGAGGGTTATTTGGAACAGTATGGTCCAAACTGCTGAGC
>Ga0315282_10012252_pt1 | contig 13149 bp, 8 predicted proteins | sample YL17G07_20_MG_FD_203693 | JGI IMG/M metagenome (GOLD analysis project Ga0315282, IMG submission 203693) | Sediment microbial communities from Yellowstone Lake, YNP, Wyoming, USA - YL17G07_20 | ecosystem: Environmental > Aquatic > Freshwater > Lake > Sediment | place: USA: Wyoming | collected...
ATTTTTTACGCATTTTCCAGCATTTTTTCCAGGGCGACTCGGGCCTGGGTGCGGACGGGTTCGGGAACCGAGACGCGGTTGCTCCAATGCTCTTGGCCCATCTCGATGTGTTCCAGGGTTAGGACCAGGTTGGCGAGATTTATTTTGGACATATTCGGGCAGAGCGAGCGCGCGAGCGGAATGACCCGGCGTTTGCCGTTCTGCTCTTTGGCCAGGCGCTCCACCATGTGGATTTCCGTGCCCACCACAATCGCGGCTTCTTCCGGCTGGGACTCCACATATCTGATTATGCCCTCGGTGGAGGCGGCGGCGTCCGCAAGCTCAACCACCTCGCGCGGAGTCTCCGGGTGCACGATTATTTTCGCTCCCGGGTATTGAGCGCGCGCGGTCTTGATCTGCTCCGGTCTGAAAAAAGTATGGACATGGCAGTAGCCTTTCCAGAGGATGACCTTTGCGGCCTGGACGCGCTTTGCCGGAATTTTGGCGAATTTTTCCGCGGGGTTATAGACGACCAGGTCCTTTTCCTTCAGGCCGAGCTTGAAGGCTGTGTTCCTGCCCAGGTGCTCGTCCGGGAAGAAGAATATTTTTTCCGCCCTGGAAAAAGCCCAGCGAAAAATTTTGTCCGCATTGCTTGAGGTGCAGCAGGCTCCGCTGTTTTTGCCGCAAAAGGCCTTAAGCTCCGAATCGGAATTGACATAAACCACCGGCGCGACTTTGGAAGCGTCCATCATTGTGCTCATCTCTTGCCATGCCTCTTCCACCTGGGTGATGAAGGCCATGTCGGCCATGGGGCAGCCGGCGCTCATTTCCGGGAGGAAAATTTCCTGGCCCGGTCGCGCCAGGATGGCCGCGCTCTCGGCCATGAAATGCACTCCGCAGAACACGATGGATTTCGCGTCTGTCTGCTCGCTCGCCATTTTGCTCAACTTGAAGCTGTCTCCGCGGAAGTCGGCAAGCGCGATGACCTCATCGCTCTGGTAATGGTGGCCGAGGATGACCATCTCTTTTCCGAGACGGGACTTGATGGCGGCAATCCTGGCTTGCAACTCCTCGCGGGGAAGTTTCCGGTATTCTGAATATGCTTTTGCCCTATCCATCATTTTTTCAGTCCAGGGCGGATTCCAAAGTCTGAATAAGTCCTTCAGTCAATTTCCATAAAAGAATGCTTGAAGTTGATAACCGCTTTCAAAAGGCGCAGGGCGTCAATCCCCAGCAGCCCGTCCACATAGGCTTTGGGCGGAAGACTATGACAGACGACTTTCAACTTTTTGAGCTTTTTGCCCCAAACCTGGAGGGCAACATTCACTCTCGGAGCTTTTTCCACGCCGCTGGCGGTTATGAGCGTGACCATATCTTTCGAGCTCGCCGGCTCGCAGCCGATAGCTTCAGCTATCTCGCTGGGGATTATGCTATAAGTGGACCCGGTATCAACCGCCATCTTGATGCACCGCTTGCCCAAAACATCTTTCACCCATACCTCTGCCGCAATTATACCGGAATCGCTTTGGAAAGAAATTTTCATTCGCAGGAAAATGCCGCCGCATAACCTTTTTGCGGAACCCTGCCTGAATACACGATGTACAAATTGCCCTTCAGGCATCTTTGCTTCTCATATATTTTCGCTCTTTGCTTACTGTGAAAGACGAGTTTGCCTTGCATCGGCTTGCCCCGCGCGTCGGTGTGGGAAACCTCGATTAACAGCCATTCGTTTTTATATTTTCTCTTTAAACCTTCGATGCTCATGCTTCCATCCTTTGACTTTAGTTAAATATAATCGCTCCTTTGATAAATATCAAACGATGGTTGTGCTTCCATGCTATTTGAAAATCATTTCCAGCGGACTCCGGGCTTCAAAGCCCATGGCCCGTATTTTCCGGCGGCAAAGCCCGCAGGCGCTCACCACCAGCCGCGCCCCGGCTTTGGCAAGCTCGGTTTGGAGCGCGGAGGCAATTTTTTGCGATGCGGCTTTATTTTCTTTTTTCAGCTCAAAGCTTCCGGCCGAGCCGCAGCACTGCTCGACCACGGCGAGCGGTTTGAGCCTGGTTGCCTTTAAAAATTTCAGCACCGGGTCCGGCTCCCCCAAGCTGATTATATGACAGGCGCGGTGATAGACGAAATCATTTGCAGCCGGGGCCTTGATGGGGAGCGGGAATTTTTCGGGCAATTCGTAAATGCTGGTGGCGGCCCTGGCGATTTTTTCCCCGGGCTTGGCCAGCAGCACGGGGTAGGCCTGGCGGAAGAAGGAGAGGCAGCTTGGGCAGTTGGAGAGCAAGAAACCGCCTTTGGCAATCACGGGCAGAACGCGGGAAGCGATTTTTTCCGCGCTGGCCCGGGCGCGGTTTAGATGGTCCTGGCTTGAGGGCTGGCCGCAGCACAGGTCATCAAGCACCTCATAGTCAGCCCGAATGCTGTCCAGTATTTTGAGGGTCTGGCTGAAATTTTCCGGTTCCAGCCAGCGCTCGAGGCAACCGGGGAAAAAAATAATTTTCGGCTCTGATTGCAGCGCGCGTTTTTGGGCGGAGATATTTTTGGCCCGCCTGATTTTTTCCGGGTCCTGGCGGTTGAAAAAGCTGGAGGCGTCCGGGTTGATTCCCGCAAGTCTTGCCGCGGTTTTTAAAAGCGGCGATGATGCGAGCGCGAGCAGGGGTTGCGGCATTTGGCCCAGGAGCTGGAGCATTTCTCCGGAGTGGTCCAGGAGGTTTTCGCGAAGATTGGGGAGCCGGGTTTCGCGCCGGTAATTTTTGACCTGTTCCATTATTCTCGCCACCTGCACTCCGGTGGGGCAGAGGTTGAGGCAGCGCTGGCAGGAGAAGCAGGCGCGGAGCAGGGTGTCCATTTCCGGGCTTGCGAGCGCGTCTTCATCGATTAGACCTTGCGCGAGCGCGCGGGTGATGCTGGCCTTGGAGCGCGGCAGCGCGGTCTCGGCTGCAAAGCCGGTGATGCCCGGGCAATAGGTCCGGCAGAGGCCGCAGCCGTGGCAGCGGAAGATAAGTTCGAGGGAATTTTCTTTCGCGAACATTTTTTGCACAGGGCTGTTTGCGCTTTCCGGGATCCAATATTTGATGTTAGCTATCGGAATCAGCCCTGGCTCCGCGAGGATTTTCCCGGGATTGACTATCCCCTGGGGGTCGAAAATTTTTTTCAGCTCCTGGAACGCGGGGTAGGCGTGCGGGAACTGGGTCTGGACATAGGGCGCGCGCAGGATGCCGTCTCCGTGCTCGCCGGAGATGGACCCTCCGAGGCTTAAGACCATTTTGTAGACCTGGTCGGCGCAAAGCTGCATGCGGCGAAGGTCATCGCGGCTCGCGGGGTTGAAGCTGGGATTGAGGTGGAGGTTTCCCTCCCCGGCGTGGCCCATGATGGGCGCGAAAGTATGGAACTGCCTGAAAATTTCCTGCAGCCGCTTGAGTCCTTCCGGGAATTTTTCCGGAGGAATCACGATATCCTCGATAAACCTGACCAGGCCGGAGCCGAGCCTATAAAGAATCGGGCTGGCGGATTGCCTTAGCTTCCAGAGCAGGTCCAGCTCGCGGCTGTCCTCGGCGATGATGGACTTGTATCCCAGCCGCTCGGCTTCCACGGTTTGGCTGTTGGCGCTTCGGATTTTTTCCAGCGCATCCTCCGCGCTCGCCCCGTCAAATTCGCAGAGCAGCATGTATGCCGCTTCCCCGTCAAGCAGCGGCCTCAACTCCGGATAATTTTCGCGCACGAGCTTGATGAAATTGTGGTCCATAATCTCAATGGCCTGCGGCTTCAGCTCGCGCAATTTTAGAACGGCCCGGGTGGTTAGTTCCAGGTCCTTGAAATAAATCAGGCCGGCGCTTTTGAATTGAGGCAAATCCTTAAGCGAGAGCCAGGCCTTGGTAATCACCCCGAGCGTGCCCTCGGACCCGCAAAGCAGGCGCGCGTAATTTATCCCCTCCGGCTCCAGCGCTCCCCAGAGCAGATACCCGCTGGCGTTTTTCACGCGCGGACGGTCTCTGGCTATGGCCTGGTCGTGCTCGCGGAAGAGCGCATCGATTTTGGCCCGGAGGGTTCTCGGCCACAAGTTTTTTTCTTCCCCAAGCTCAAATTTATTTTTGCCCAGCACGGCGCGCGAGCCGTCCGCAAGAAGCAATTCAAGCTCCTGCACATAATTCTGGGTGGGGCCGTAAAAAAGCGAGTGGGCGCCCGAGGAGTTGTTGGCGATCATTCCGCCGATGGTGCAGTAGCTGCCCGAGGAGGGGTCGGGGGGGAAGAAAAGTCCATGCGGCTTGAGCAGGCGGTTGAGTTCCGCGAAAATCATTCCCGGCTCCACCAGCACCCTTTTTTCCTCGGGCCTGAGCTCCAGGACCCGGTCAAAATATTTCGTGAGGCTGATTACAATTCCCGCTCCAAGCGCCTGGCCGGCGACCGCGGTGCCCGCCCCGCGGGGGGTGAGGGCGACTTTTTCCCGGGCCGCGAACTCGATGGTCCGGGCCAGGTCGGCGCTGTCCGCGGGAATCGCGACCGCGAGCGGAGGGATGCGGTAGAGGCAGGCCGCGCTGGCAAAGCTCTCGCGGAAGACCGGGTCCAGATGGAACTCGCCGCGGAACTGCCTGCCGAGCATCTTAAGTTTCTTATCGTCCATTTTTATAATGGGGTCAGAGCTTGACTTAAGACATAAGTCAAATTTGAAATAATATCACAAGATTAGTATTCATAAATAATTAAGAAAGTTAAAAGTTATGGTCTGACCCTAATCGGTCTCGTAGAGGTTTTCGATCAGTTTGCTTTGGCGCTTGCCGAAGATTCTGACCAGGGTTTTGGCGATTCGCAAGAGCGCCTTGAGGTTTCCCGGCCGCATGACCCGCCGCAGGTACTTGGTGAAGAATTTTTTCGGGTCGCGCCAGAGGGGTCGGAAGGTGTAATACCAATAAACCCGGTGGTAGAGTTTGCGGATGAGCACGGGGTCGAACTCCTCGGTGGTTATTCCGGTGAGGCCGTAATTTTCATGGTAAAGGTCTTCCTGCTTGAACAGCCCCTGGGAGATGACCTCTTTATACATCTCGGTGCCGGGGAGGGGGTTGAACATGAAGAAGTAAGCCTTATCCAGGGGCAGGGCCTTGGCATAGTTGAGCGTGTTATAAATCTGCTTTCTGGTTTCGCCCGGGAAGCCGATTATGAAGAAGGCGTGGGCGTCAATGCCGTGGGTTCTGACTTTTTCCACAATCTGCCTGCCCTTGGAAAGGTCCAACGGCTTTTTGATGATCTTGTCCATCACCTCCTGGTCTCCGCTCTCAAAGGCCAGGATCACCTCATAGCAGCCGCTCTCTTTCATGAGCGTAAGCAGCTCCTCGTCTTCGAGCGACTTGACCAGCACGCCGTTGGGCATGTTCCAGTGCAGATTGAGCTTGTGCTCAATCATTCCCCGGAAAATGGCTTTGGCCCGCCTGGGATTGGCCATCAAATTGTCATCCTCGAATTTTATCTCTTCCACGCCCCAGCGCTTGACCAGCTCTTCCATCTCCGCGAGCACTGATTCCACGGACCTGAACCGGATGCGTTTTCCCCAGTGGTGGCAGGAGGAGCAGAAGCGGCATTTGAAGGGGCATCCCCGGGAGGAGTTGAAGGAGATATTGCGCGGGCTTTTGGAGAAGAACATGAAGGGTATGTTAATCTCAAAGTATTTTTCAATGGGCAGGAGGTCTCGCGCCGGGAAAGGCAGGGAGTCCAGGTTTTCGATCCAGCGGGTCTTGGGATTGACGCGGATGCTGCCGTTGTCCCTCCAGGCCAGGCCGTCAATTTCCTGGATGCCTTTGCCGGCCTCGATGGCGCGGAGCAGTTGCGGGAAGCTTTGCTCGGCTTCGTGCCGGCAGATGAAATCCAGGCCCGGGGTTCGGCGGAAGCTGTCTTCGGGCAAAAAGCTGGGATGAGTTCCGCCGGTGGCGGTGATGATTTCCGGGAATTGCTGCTTTATCTTATTGACGAGCTTGGACATAACCGGGAAGGTTGCGGAGAAGAGGCAGGTCACGCCCACGACCTGGGGCTCAAATTTTTCGATCTCTTTAAGAATCTGCTCGTTGGTGAGGCCGTATTCAAAATAGTGCTCGTTGAGCCACCGTTCCTGGTCGTGTCCTTCAACCACGGCGTCCAGAAGTTTGACCTCATAATTCTGCCGAAGCACCGCTGCCAGGTAAGAGATGCCCATGGGCACGCAGCACATCTTGTCGTAGAGGGTCGTCATCCGCGCGGGCGGGAAGATGAGCATGACGCGGTCTATTTTGCGGGACAGCATAACAGTTTTCTAAAATACCATATTTTGGCCGGGGTTCAAATCCCGGACCGCGGCTTAATCCTTGAAGAAGCCCAAAAAGTAAGTGCGGAGGGCCATATTGATGGCGCGGAAATTTTTGCGGCGAGCCATCCGGCCCATATATTTGCCGAAGAATTTTTTCGGGTTCTGGAACAGAAGGTTGAAGTTCTGCCCGATGATGTAGGACTGCTGCCAGCGTCGGAGCATGGCGGGATTGAACTCGGAGGTGGTGCAGGCGGTGTTGTAGTAATTGGCCTGGAAGACCAGTTCCGGGTCGTAGTATCCCTTGGAAATGCAATCCTGGTAGAGTGCGCTTCCGGGCAGAGGATTGAACATGAAGACATATCCCTTGTCCAGGCCCACGGTTCGGGCGAAGCGGAAGGTGCGCTTGATTTGTTCTCTGGTCTCGCCGGGGAAGCCGACGATGAAAAAGGCGTGGATGTCGATGTCGTTGTCTCGCAGGTTTTTAATTACGCGCTCGGTTTTGGACAGGTCCAGCGGCTTGTGGATTATCTTGTCCAGGACTTCCTGGCAGCCGGATTCAAAGGCCAGAATCACTTCGTAGCAGCCGCTTTCTTTCATCAGCCGGACCAGCTCCTCGTCAAGCAGGGACATGATGTATGCGCCGTTGGGCATGTTCCAGTAGAACTCGAATTTTTCTTCAATCATGGCGCGGAAGAGTTTTTTCGCGCGTCCTTTGTTCAAAAGCAAATTGTCTTCCTCAAACTTGAGCTCGCGCACCTGAAAGCGGTCTTTCAGCTCGCGCATCTCGGCAAGCACATTTTCCACCGAGCGGTAGCGGACGCGGTTTCCCCAGTAGTTGCATGAGGAGCAGAAGGCGCACTTGAAGGGGCAGCCGCGGGAGCTGCAGAAGGACACATTGCGAGGATGCTTGGAATAGAACATAAAAGGGACATTGATTTTAAAATATGCTTCCATCGGCAGGAGGTCGCGCGCGGGAAAGGGCAGCTGGTCCAGGTTCTCCACCCAGCGGGTCTTATTGGTTGAGCTGACCCGGCCGTTTTCCTTCCAGGCCAGGCCGTCCACCTTTTCCAGCGGACTCCCCTTTTCCAGGGCAAGGAGCAGTTCTTGGAAGCTCAATTCGCCCTCACTTTTGATGATGAAATCCAGGTCCGGGGCGCGGCGGAAGCTGTCTTCAGGCAAGAAGCTGGGATGGGTGCCGCCGGTGACTGTGATTATATCTTTGGACAGTTTTTTGACATTTCTGCAGATTTCAGCCATCACCGGCAATTCGGCGGAGAAGATGCAGGAGATGCCCACGACTTGGGGAGCAAATTTTTCCACTTCCTGGATGATTTGCTCATGGGTGAGTCCGTATTCCATGAAATTCCAGTTGATTGGTCTCTCCTGGTCATAGCCCAGGACCGCGGCGTCCAGGATTTTGAGTTCGTATCTGGAGCGGAGCACAGAGGCCAGGTAGGACAGTCCCACGGGCTGGGTTGCCATTTTGTCGTAAAAAGTTCCCGCGCGCACCGGCGGGTAAATGAGCATGATGCGCTCGATTTTTTTTGCCGGAACCATCACAACCAAGATTTAGATTAGCACACCGGCTCTCAACTGTAAAATTTTTTTTGAGGCAGGGTTGCTCGGGAGGGCGCTGGTTCAGCGGTATTTTTCGATGATGGTGGGCTTTGGCGCCTTGATTTCCGCGGGGTACCAGAGGAACTTGTAGGCATACCATCGCTGGGAAAAAGTCATGACCTTCCCGAAGGGGAGGGTGTCATCGGACTTGACCCAGATTTTGACCCAGGCCTCGGTCTGGTCCGGGTTCAGGTCCATGGTCAGGATTTGGAATTCCCGGATGCGGTTTCTTTCAAAATGTCTGGCCCACATGGCCGGGAGGATGGAGTCGAGAAAGGCTTCAAAACGGCTCAAATCCTGGAACCGGCTTTGCATTTCGTTCTTGTCCGCGAAGCTGTCCAGGTCGCGGTTGACGAGGAACTCGAAGAATGCTTTTACGGTTTCATAAAGCTCGGGCGATTCAGGCGATTTAATGGCTGGCGGCTTTTGGGCGCAGGCCAGGAGCAGAAGCACCACGGCGGCGCCGGCCGCGGTCTTGAGTGTTTTTTTCATGGATAGATAATTTAACCTCTAAACGCTGTGAAAGCAAATCAGGCTGGTTGAGGGACTTTTCTATCTCCGGGCTTTTATTTTCCGCGCCAATCTTTTAGAATAAAGGGGGATGGACGCGGCTGCGGAAAAGCATGGGGCGCGGATTTTCGAGGCTGGCTGGGTTATTTTTTGCCTGGCCTATTATTTGCCGGGCCTGGTCCGGGGCGGAATCATACCCTCAAGCCCGGTCTGGTATTTTGAGCGCCAGTTGCAGTGGATTCCCTACAGCAATTTTGTGGCCCATTGTATCCGGGATGCCGGCATCCTTCCGGCCTGGTGTCCTCATTTTTATTCCGGGTTTCCCCTCGTGGCCTATCCGCTGAATGTTTTTTATTCCCTTCCCGGATGGTTCATGGCTTTTTTGGGGCAGGCGCGCGGGAACTTTCTGGTTGACCTGCTCGGCTTTGGGGTCGGAGGGCTTTTCTTTTTCCGCGGTCTTCGCCTCCTGGGCCTTTCGCTTTACGCGAGTGGTTTCGGCCTGCTCGCTTTTGTGGGCGGCTCATATTTTAATGCCGCGGTTAGTTATGAGCCTTGGGCCATGTTTGAATATCTGACCGGCCTGTGGGCGGTCGCGGGCATAGTCCGGGACGCTCCCCGGCTGAAATACCTGGCGGTTCTTTTCATCTCCTTCGGAATCGGGCTGGGATGGGACATTGAGCAGGAGTTCTATCTCATGGCCGGCCTGGTTCTGGCATCCTTGTTTTTCTCGCGCCGGCCTGTTTCCAGGCGCGTTTTCGTGCTGCTTCTCGGTCTGGGTCTGGCCTTTCTTTTCCTGCCCGCGCCCTTGCTCAACCTGGCGGCATACGGTCCGCACACGGTGCGCGCGGCAGGAATAACCTACAACAACTACACTTCCGGGAGCACGGTTATCTCGTTCCGGGATTATCTGCTGGCCATGGTTTTTCCTCTTCCCGGCATTTTGCCTCCGAACCTGCAGGCCAACTATCTCGGATGGGTGACCATCCTGACGGCTGTGGCCGGCATCCGGAGTCTTAAAGCCCGGGGAATTTTGGCCGCGGCTTTTATGGCCGCATTCTTGCTTTATGTGCTTGACTGGCCGCCCCTGATGAAGCTTTTGTTCCATCTGCCTCTGGCCAATAGAATGGCCCTGCATTATGCCGCGGCCATCATCCCGGAAATAGGCATCTGCCTGCTGGCTGCCGCGGGCGTGGACTATTTTCTCAAGGCGAAATCGAAAATCTTGGCCGGCGCGCTGGTCCTGGCCTTGCTCGCGCTTTGCGTTATAGCCTTAAAAAGCGATTTAGTGCGCTCGCTCGGGTTGCTTTTGGCCGCGTGCCTGGGCATCGTGGCGCTCATCAGGCCGGGGAGGCAATGGTTCTGGCCGCTTTTTGTTCTGCTCGCGCTCATTTTTGATGTGAGCTACACCTCGTTCCGGCTCCAGCACCGGGCCGGCGCGGCCATGTTTGCGGACCGGCCTGCAGTGGATGAATACCTGGCGCGGGAAAAGGCTTTGGTCCGGTTCTGGCCCTTGAGTGTGCAAGGCCATCACGATACGCAGGTGCATCCGCTGGTGGGTCTGAATCTGCCCCTCAACCTTCCGGGAACCGCCTCTCCCCTGGGGTATTGGCGGATGCCGGTTATGAGGAACGCGAAATTGATTAACCTTATCACGCCGGGATACCTGAAGCTGGACGGGCGCGGGTTGTTTGACGGCCTGGACCTTTCCGCTCCGAGGGATGCCGGGCGAATTGACGAGGGGGATTTGTTCTGGCTAAGGCTCTTGAATGTCGGGAACATCATCAGCCGGGGCGCGAGGCTTGAGCTCAAGGGCATAGAGCCGAGCGGCACAGCCGGGGATATATTTTTTTACAAAATAGCTGACACGCTTCCGCGCTATTTCCTGGTCACGCGGCTGGAAAAATTCAAGACTGCGGAGGAGGTCTTCGCCAAGGTCGCGGCCCAAGATTTTGACCCCCAAACCACGGCCCTGGTTGAGCAGGATATCGCTTTCCTGCCGCACGCCGGCCGCGAAGGAAGAGTTTGGCTGAAGCGTTTTTTAGCCGGGCAATGGGAGCTGGAGTTTGATTTGCCGGCGGCCAGTTCCTCATCCGCGGCCCAATATATGCTGGTGGTTGGCGAGAGCTATCTTCCCGGGTGGCGCGCTTTCAGCCAGGAGCGCGAGTTCCGGATTTTCCGGGCGGATTACGCTTTCATGGGACTGCCGCTCCGGCCCGGGAGCTATAAGATAAGGCTGGTCTATTTTCCCTTTCAGACCCGGATAGGATTGTGGTCATCACTGGCAGCTTACGGCTTCTGGGGGGGCTTTGCTCTGGCCTGGGTCATAAAAAAATCTGCCTCGCCAAAGACCGCGGCCGGCCCCCATTTTCATGAGGGTAAACGGAAGCAGGCATCCAGGTTCCTTTCCTATGATTAGCGAGCTCATCAGTAAGCGCAAACTATTCAGTGCCCCGAGTAATATCTGGGTTTCGCGCCGGAACCCTCGGGGGATTTTTGCAGAGGCGCAGCCGCGGGATTGAGCACGGCCAGGGCATACCCGCTGGTGAGGTATTTTCCGGCAACGGCCTGGAGGTCCTGCCAGCTTACTTTTTGGATTCGGCCCGCATATCCCTGCCAGTAGCCGAAGCCGAGTTCATAGATTTCGTCGGCAAACAGGTGGGAGGCGATGTTCAGATTGTTCTGCAGCTCGATCTCGTGGCTGCCAATCAGGCTGTTTTTCGCGCGCGAAATCTCGTCCTCGCTCGCCGGCGAGGTCTTCATCCGCTCAAATTCCTGGAGCATGCTCTTCAAGGCCTCGTCCTTTTTTCCCGGCGCGCAGCCGATGTATCCGGAGATATATCCCGGCTCCAGTCCTTCCAGGTGAAAGGCCGAGACCTCATATGCCAGGCTTTTTTTGTCGCGCAGTTCCACGAACAGCCTTCCGCTCATTCCGCCCAGGATTTCAGAAAAGACCTCCATTGCCGGCTCGTCCGCTGCGGAAAGGGTTGTGCCCAGCCAGCCGAACACAATCTGGGTCTGCGCGGCCTCGCGCGGAACCTCTTTGACCCGCGGCTCGCTGAACCCGGGCTCGGGCAAGGGAGGAGTTATGGCTTCCGCGCTTTGATTGAAATCCGCGAAAAGCTGTTCCAGCCTGGACCTGACCTGGTCCGCGTTCACATCCCCGGAAATGCCGATCACCAGGCGCTGGCCGGCCCCGAACCGCTTGTAAAGGGCCGCGAGGTCGTCGCGCTTGAGCTTCTTCAGGCTGTCCTCGCTGCCGAGCGGGTTCAGCCGGAAGGGATAGCTCTGGTAGAGGGTCTGGAGGAACAGGCGCTGGGCCATTATTCGCGGCTGGTCCTGCTCGCGTTTGAGAGCCGCGAGCGAGAGCGCCCTCATGCGCTCGAATTCTTTTTTGGGGAAGCTCGGCTCTTTAAGCAGGGCGGCGAAAAGTTCGATGGCCTGGTTGAAGTTGGGGCTGGGAACGGTCATGGTCAGGCCGAAGTTGTTGCGGCCGGAAAAGCCGGTGATGTTCGCGGCCAAGGCTTCGCTCTGGCGGTGAATATCCGCGGAGCTTAGCTCTTTGGCGCCCTCGGTGAACATCTCCGCGAGCAGGTTGAACACGCCGTTGTTGGCGTCATTTTCAAAGCGGACGCCGCCTGGGAATCCCGCGCGCACGGACACGAGCGGGACACAATGGTTCTCGCGTACGAGCACGCGGATGCCGTTTTTAAGGATAAAGCGTTTGGGAGCGGACACCATCTCCCGGCCTTTTGCCGGGGAAGGAATGGGCCAAAGCTCCGCGGATTGCATTTTGGGCTTTTCCCCGGCCAGAGGCTCCGCAGGCTTGGCGTTGGCTGCGAGCATATTTTTTTTCAGGCTGTCCTCATCCCCGGACTGGGCCGCAGGCAGGATGCCGGAAAAGGTTATGCTGGAGATGGCCAGGTATTTTTCCGCCACGCGCTTGATGTCATCAGTCGTGACCTTTTCCACCTGGTCCAGGTATTTTTTCTCATAGTCCGGGTCATTGATGATGGATGTGAAGAAACCGATTCTGCGGGCATTGCCTTCCATGGTCTCGCGCGTATAAATGGCCTCACTTTCGATCAGGCGCTTGGCCCGGTCAAGCTCCCAGTCCTCCACGCCCTTCTGCTTGAGCAGGTTGACCTGGCCCAGGATTTCCAGGGTAGCGGCTTCGAGGTTCTTGAGCTCCAGGCTGGCGCCGATTATCAAGAGACCCGGGCCGCGCGGGGTCTGGGCATAGGACCAGATTTCATCGACCAGTTTTTCCTGGTTGCGCACCTTCTCGGTGAGGCGCGAGCTTTCCCCCTCGCCGAGAATGACCGAGAGCAGGTCCAGGCCGGCCATGTCCGGGTCCCCGTAGGGAGGTATTTTGTAGGCGAGAGCGAAATACCCGCGGTTGAGCTTGGCCGCTTCGAGTTTGAGCCGCATCTCGGCCTGGAGCGGCTCCACGGTTTTTCGCTGGTCCAGGTCCTCGCACGCCTGATTTTTCTTTTCCTGGCCGAAATAGTTTTTCAAGGACGGGATGGCCTCTGCCGGGTCAAAGTCTCCGTCCAGCACCACAATCATATTGGCGGGCCGGTAATGGCAATTGAAGAAGCGCATCAGGCTCTCGCGCTCAAACCCGGAGACCGTGTCCTGGTATCCAATCACCGGACGGCGGTACGGGTAGGCCTTGAAAGCCAGGGACATGAGCTGGTCATAAAGCTTGTTGCGAGGATTGTCCTCCCCACGGCGTATCTCCTCCAGAACCACCTCCCGCTCCC
>Ga0315282_10012253_pt1 | contig 13149 bp, 12 predicted proteins | sample YL17G07_20_MG_FD_203693 | JGI IMG/M metagenome (GOLD analysis project Ga0315282, IMG submission 203693) | Sediment microbial communities from Yellowstone Lake, YNP, Wyoming, USA - YL17G07_20 | ecosystem: Environmental > Aquatic > Freshwater > Lake > Sediment | place: USA: Wyoming | collected...
ATACGAATGCGAATCTGCTTTGGGATAAGAAAGGTCAGTGAAAGCGGGCTACAGAAAGAGGTTAGCTCAATTCAAAAGCAGTGGATACGGAATTGCTGTTCTCCTTGCCGTTTCTCTTTGAACATGCCCAAAGGCTCTGCCAAATGCAGGCTCGCGGCACTCATTCGTGGGGATGATTGCCCACGCATGCCGTCTTGACGATTGACACTGGGGTTAGGGATGCTCCCCGACAGCCCTTGTGGTATGCTTCGAGCATGTTGAAGGAGGAGTCAGCGTGCAGTCTGTAAACTCTCTCCCGGCCACTTCGGGTGGCTTCCGGCCGCTTTTTACGGTGGGTCACTCGATCCTTGAGTTCGGGCCTTTCGCCAAACTACTCAAGGACTGCGGGGTCGAGCTGGTGGCCGACGTGCGCAGCTTGCCTCAGAGCGCGCGTCTGCTCCATTTCAGCCAGCCCGCCCTCGAGAAGTTGCTGGGTGCGGAACACATCTCGTACCTCTTCCTTGGCGAGGAGCTGGGAGGCCGCCCGGACGATGCCGATGCCTACCGCCCCAACGGAGTGGTTGACTACGCGGCGCGCCGCAAATCCTATGCCTTCCAGAGGGGAGTGGAGCGCCTTTTGAAGGAACTCGAGGGGCGGTCGGTGGCCCTGATGTGCGCAGAGGAAGACCCGCTGGAGTGTCACCGTTTTCTGATGGCCTGCCCGGAGCTAGTCAAGTTGGGAATTCATCCGCTCCATATCCGCAAGGGCGGCCAAATCGAAACGCAGGAAGCGGCCGAGAACCGGTTGCTCGCCGCTAACGGCTTCGCGGCAATCGCCGCAGACACGCTTTTCCCTCAAGCTCGCAGTGAGGCGCTGGAGGATGCCTACCGGCTTCAAGCCGAAAGATTCGCCTTTCGCGTTAAACCCTTTGCCCTCGAGCCTTGGTAGGATCACTCATGACTTCAACGATATTCACCATCGGCTTCACCAAGAAGAGCGCCGAAGAATTTTTCCGGCTCCTTCAAGAGGCGCAAGTCCGGAGGCTGATTGATATCCGGGAGAATCGTGTTGGACAACTCGCAGGGTTTGCGAAGTATCCCGACCTTGCCTTCTTCCTCGATCGCATCGCGGGGATTGCGTACAGCTATCAACCTACCCTCGCCCCCAGCCCGGAGATTAGGACTGCCTACCGAAAGACACGCGACTGGGGGCAATATGAGAAGTCATTTCTGAAACTGATGAAGCAAAGGAGAGTTTTGGAGGCTGTCGATCCCAGCTTGTTTGAAGGAGAGGTGGCGCTTCTTTGCTCGGAAGCCGAAGCCGACAAGTGTCATCGTCGTCTGATAGCCGAAATGCTGGCGCAACATTGGTCGTCTCAGGGCCACACAGTCGAAGTGAAGCATCTGCACTCTGACAAGCGGACGCCTCGAAAGAAACGAGCCCGAACCAGCCATGAGCCAACTGATTCTATCTGACATTACAGTGATGGGACCTGGGTATTGCGTGATTGGATTGGAGCGAACTGCGCAAGGCGTCTTCCGTTCCGTCCGGCCAATGCCGCGCAGAGGCTACGCGTGGCCCACGACATTTCCCTATAATCGAGGAAGCAAGGTTCGCTTCTCGCCTGCTGCAACTTTGGCTTTACCGCCCCACCTCGAAGATCAGGATACCCACGGATTGGCGCCTGCCGGTGAAGGGGTGAGCGAACTCGACTTGGTTGTCATGCTCCAGGGCGCGGAAGTGTCGGCCAACCTCGAAGGACTCTTCGGGTGCGAATTGCGCACTGACACGCAGGGAGGCAACGCCTGGGTGGACCCAGGCTCTGCCACGAGGTCAATCTGCGGGTGCGACTTCAGGAACATCCGCTTTCGCATCTTCGGTGAGGGCGGCGACTTGAATCTTCGCGCCAAGCTAGTGCTGCCATCAGGGGAAACCCTGAATAGCCTGCCTGTTGTTGATCGCGATTGGCGTGGTTTCTTTAACGACCTTGTCCAAGGCGGCTCAGAGTCTCGCACTGCCCCTGACCCCGAAACCTTTCTTAACCGATCGATTCGCAGGGAACTCATGCGCACTCCCTACGGGTTTGCCCGGATAGGTCTTGCAAGAGCCAAGCCGAACGAAGGCAAGTGTTGGCTGATGCTGGACTCGTTGTTTCCGCAGCCGAATCCTGCGTGGTTAGGCAGGGTGTAGGGCAGACCGCGTGCTTTTCGAGGGCTGCGTCTTTTCTCGCCGCAAATCTTTAAAAGCCGCAAAGCGGCAAAAGGCGCAGGTCTGTGCCACCGCTTTGACACGAGGTTGTTCCAATGAGCTCGCCGGAAGACCTGGAAGCATCACGCGCCCTTGAGCTCTCTCGGAAGTGCGTTGCAGGCAGACTTCCTTCTCAGGCGCTCCCCGGAGATGATGACGACCTTGTCGAAACCGGAGCCCTCGACTCGATGGGTTGGGTTGACGTACTTATCTCGATCGAATCGGCCACGGGTCTTCGAGATTTCGGCAACAATTGGCCAGAGAGCAAGGCAAAGAGTGTTCGAGCGTTGGCAGATATGATTCGCGAAGCTCACACAAAACTGCCGGAAGTAAACACCAAGGAACGCCTCGTGGCAGCGACGCGGGATGGGTCGGAGGTTTCGATCAGAGGTTGGGGCTACGCTTTGGGTTCGGTGACTATTGACGCAGACCAGATCGAACAGGAGTTGCATCTTCCGGCGCACAAGATCCGCGAAGGAGCAGGCATCCAGGCTTTACGGTTTGCCTCCGCCAGCGAAGACGAGTTGAGTCTGGGCCAGAGAGCTGCCGAGATCGCTCTGGAGATCGCTGAAGTCGCCGTCGAGAAAATCGACTTCCTGGTGACTACGAGTACCACCTTCCTTGGTCTTCCCTCGTTCGCCGCTTCCTTGCACTCGCGGCTGCTTTTGGTGCAAAGTTGTGCCGCTCTTGACGTAGGGGGGGCTTGTACGGGTTTGATCTACTCGCTGGCAGTGGCGAAGGGCCTTCTTTGCAGCGCCCCTCGAGGGGTGGCGCTTGTGGTGGCTTCGGAAGTCCATAGCCGCAGACTCGATGCTTGTGATGCGCCGGGAGAATTTCGAGGGCTTTTTGGTGACGGAGCTTGTGCGTTCATTGTCACTCCCGCCGCTGACGCTAACCGCGAAAACTCTCTGCGACTTGGAGACTTCGTCTGGGGATGTTCCGGGACCTTCGCATCTTCACTAAGCGTAAATGTAGTTGACAATGCCAAAATGGCCGTTCAATTCAAAGGGGAACAGCTCGCCCACGCCGCGGTTACGCAAATGGACCGTATCCTTGAGGTCTTGGAAAATAAGAGTGGGCGGGCACGGGCCGAAGCCGATTATTTGGCCCTGCACCAGCCCAACCCTCGCGTTGTCGAAATACTGGCTGACAGAGCCCACGTCCCCTTGGAGAGGATTCCGCTAATATCCAGGACCTGCGGGAATCTTGGGTCTGCTACCTGCGGGGTCAGTCTGTGTCAAGCTCTCACCGACCTCCATGCCCGACACGACCCTTCACGAACGCCTTTGATCTTTATGGCCGCGGTCGCCCCGGGCTTGATTTGGGGCGGTACTTTCCTTTTTGGAGTGCGGTAGCTTGCAACCATTTTCCCGCCCTGCTGACCTTTAGGTCGGCATTTTGTTGCCATGAGGCCGCGAGCGAGCTCGCTGGATCAAAGCGGCAGCCCGTCAGTTGACGGGCCGCACTCGAAAGCGCCGTCTCGCAGGGTGATGGTTTTGCCCGAGATGGCCGGCACGCGCTCGCCCGGCACAATGATCCCGACCAAATTCAAGGGGTCGGCGGCGGAGAGGGTGACGATTTCGCCGCTCGGTTCGACGTGACGCGCCGCGCGGAGCGATTCGAGGGCGACCGGCAAAGCAAATTGCTCGCCCAGGAAGCCGTCCACAAAGCGGCCCCCGCGCACTTCGCCGCGATCTTCAAGCCGCCTGAAGGTAATCAGCAGCTCGCGCCACTTGAACGGGAATTCCTCCCGAAAGGTCAATTCTCGAAACGCCACGCCGTAGCGCTCCAGCAGCACGCGGCAAACCGCTTCGAGGGCTTTGGCGCGATCGGTCGTCTCGCCTGAAAAGAGCAGCGACCATCGCCCGGTGCTGTGTCGCGGGCGAGCGTTGCGCCCTCGGCCTTGTCCGGCGCGGCGCTTGGGATCGATGAGGGCGCGAAGATTGTCGAAGCCATCGGCGGTGAAGAGTCCTGCGGCCACCAGTTCCCAGAGCGCAGTTTCGACTTCCGATTTGAGTTTACCGGTTCCGCGCACAATGTCGGCGAAGAACGAAGCGCCGCGCTGCCGGATATACTCGAGCACCTCCTGTGCGACGTGGCTCAGCGCTCGACACACTTCCGGCAGGGGCGCGTGGCGGGGAATCATCCAATCCGCTTCTTCCCGCACGAAGAAGGTGATAGGAGCCACGCTCGAGGGAGTGATGCGCCGCGCTGCGGCGCCTGTGCGCTCGGAATGACATGCTTTCGTGGGATCTCTCGAGGGCAAGGCGGCAGAGGCCTCGATCGGCTCGAGGGTGGCCGGATGCGGTGACAGGCGTCCCCAGCCTACGGCGCCGGTCAGGCAAACCTGGTCGAGAATTTGAGGATCATAGCCCGCCACCCGGGACGCACGTCCAGCTTGCTTCCTGGTATAACTGAAGTTATACTCTTCTCATGAAAACAGCGATTTCGATCCCAGACTCTCTATTCCGGGCGGCGGAGCGTGCGGCGAAGCGGCAGAAGGTTTCGCGCAGCTGCTTTTACGCCAAAGCAGTTGCCGCATATCTCAAGTCACAGCAGGAAAAGGGAATCAAGGAAGCGTTGGACGCGGTTTACCGGGGGGGACCTTCTGAACCAGATCCCTTCGTGACGGCTGCAGCGTACCACTTGCTATCGAAGGAGAAGTGGTGATACGGAGGGGCGAAATCTGGTGGGCGAATCTTCCTCCGCCGGTCGGGTCGGAGCCAGGTTTCCGGCGTCCCGTTCTCGTGGTCCAAACGGACCCATTCAATCAGAGCGGAGTTGCGAGTGTAGTTGTTGTAGTGTTCACGTCCAACCTGAGACTGGCGGAAGCCCCCGGCAACGTACTATGCCGGCGGCAGGACACCGGCTTGAGTAATGACTCGGTGGCCAATGTTTCGCAGCTCGCGGCGGTCGATAAGCAGTGGCTCACGAGCCGTGTGTCCAAGGTCTCGCCCAACCTTTTGAGCGAAGTCGAGGATGGTCTGCGCCTGCTGCTCGGCCTATAGGTTCCAGTACAAGAGATGGATCTTCACACACACATCGAACATCTTTATGCCCGTGAGGAGAAGGATTTCGGCGACGAGTATTTCCGCGCCTTCGAGGAATTCAAGGCGGCCTTGAATGAAGGCCGTATTCGCGCGGCGGAGCCTGATCCGGGTTCGCCGACTGGTTGGAAAGTGAATGCCTGGGTGAAGAAGGGGATTTTGCTGGGGTTCCGGATTGGACGCATTGTGGAAATGCCGCCGGCTGACTTTCAGTTTCGCGACAAGCACACCTTCCCTTTGAAGCAAATCCCTCGGAACCAGAACGTGCGCGTAGTCCCGGGCGGCTCGTCGATTCGCGATGGCTGTTACATCGGCAAGAACGTGACGTGTATGCCGCCCATGTACGTGAACGTGGGCGCCTATGTGGACGATGGCGCGATGATCGACTCGCACGCGTTGGTGGGTTCGTGCGCGCAGGTAGGCAAGCGCGTCCACCTCAGCGCCGCGGCGCAGATTGGCGGCGTGCTGGAGCCGGTCGGGGCCATGCCCGTGATTGTCGAGGACGAGGTGCTGGTGGGCGGCAACTGCGGAGTCTTCGAGGGGACGATTGTCGGTAGGGGAAGCGTTTTGGCCGCCGGCACGATTTTGACCGGCTCGACCCCCGTTTACGACCTGGTGCGGGACGCCGTCTATCGCCGCGAGGGCGAAAAGCCGTTGATGATTCCTGCGGGTGCGGTGGTCGTCCCCGGGGCCCGCGCCATTGCCTCAGGACGAGGAAAGGAGCTCGGCCTTTCCCTCTATACTCCCGTCATCATCAAGTATCGCGACGAGAAGACAGACCAGGCGGTGCGGCTGGAAGAGTTGTTGCGATGAGTCTTGTCCGTGGTCCGTCGTCAGTGGTCAGTCGCCAAACAACATGGTGGCCAGGGAAGTTGAATAGATAACTTTTATGGTGATAATAACTAAATTAGATTGCACATGACCAAGTATCTCGGCTATCCTCAGTTGAAGTCAGTAGCAGTTGCGGTTCGAGTGGTGCCCCCAAGACACCGCGAGTTCTCGGTCGGAGGGGGGGACTAAGACAATGAATGGTTCGCTCTTAGACAGGAACGTCATCCGTCTCATCCTTACGGCGCCGCCGGCCAAAGCGCTGGGCGGCGTATCCACAGAAAGATCGCATGTCATCGTTACGGCGCCGCTGGCCTGAGGGCTGAGCGGCGAACCCACCAAAGGACCTGGTGGTCTTACGGCACAAGAAGCAGCCGAAATAAAAGATTGACAGCGGTCGAAGGGAATGCTATTCTACCTACCGACTGGTCGGTAGCAAATCACCCGCCGCTGTCGGAGCGGGAGAGAAGATGCCAAAACTTTACTCGGGTTCGGAACTCTTATTGGAAAGTCTCAAACGTCAGCAGGTGGAAGTGTTCTTCGGGCTTCCCGGTGGCGCCGTATTACCTCTTTACGACGCCCTTTACAGCGCGGGCATTCGCCACCTGCTGGTGCGTCATGAGCAGGCTGCGGCCTTCGCGGCGGACGGCTACGCTCGGGTCACCGGCAAGCCCGGCGTCTGTCTTAGCACCTCTGGGCCTGGAGCCACGAATATGATCACCGGCCTGACGTCGGCGATGATGGATTCCATTCCGGTGGTGGCGTTGACGGGCCAAGTGCCGGCTACTCTGATCGGCAAGGACGCCTTCCAGGAGGCCGACACCATCGGTATCAGTCTTCCCTGCACCAAACAGTCATTCCTGGTTCGGTCCGCAGCGGAGATCCCTACCGTGATTCAGAAAGCTTTCAAAGCCGCCGTCTCGGGACGGCCGGGACCGGTGTTGGTGGATCTCCCCAAAAGCGTGCTCATGGAAAACACCGAGTCCGGCTACCCCTCCGCTGCCGGTCCCCCACTCCCAGGGAGCATGCACGAGTGGACAGACGACGACGTCGAGCGTGCGGCCGATATGATCCTGGAGAGCAAAAGGGCGGTGCTTTATGCAGGGGGTGGAGTCATCACGGCCAACGCTTCCGACGAATTGCGCGAGCTTGCCGAACTGACCCACATTCCCCTGACTACCACGCTAATGGGTCTGGGGTGCTTTCCCTCGCGCCACCCACTTTCCCTGGGCATGTTGGGGATGCATGGCGCTTATGCCACCAATATGGCCATTTGCCAGTGCGACTTGCTTATAGCAGTCGGCGCGCGGTTTGACGACCGGGTCACGGGCCGCCTGAACGGTTTTGCGCCCAACGCCAAGAAAATCCATCTGGACGTAGACCCCTCCGAGGTCAACAAGAATGTGCGCGTAGATCAGGCTCTGGTGGGCGACGCCAAGGAGGCCTTGCGCGCGTTGCTTGCTGCCTTGAAGCGCCAGAACGCCACACCCTCGATGGCAAGGCAGCAGTGGCTACAGCGCATTGAGACCTGGCGTTCCGAGCACCCGTTGACCTATGACAAGTACGCTAATAACGTCAAGCCTCAATTTGTGATCGAGACGCTCTCGCAATATGCCAGCGAGGATGCCATCGTCTCGGTGGATGTGGGCCAGCACCAGATGTGGGGGGCCCAATTCTGGAATTTCACGCGCCCCCGCACCTGGCTCTCTTCCAGCGGACTCGGCTCGATGGGCTACGGCTTCCCGGCGGCCATGGGCGCGCAAATGGCCTTTCCCGACCGGCAGGTGATCGCCATCGTGGGTGACGGCGGATTCCAGATGACCCTGAACGACCTCGCCACCGTGGTGCAGTACCGCGTTCCGGTCAAAATTGCCATCATCAATAATCGTGCCCTGGGGATGGTCCGGCAGTGGCAGGAGATCTTTTTTGAGAAGCGGTACTGCGACATTGACTTGGACTTCGCCCCCGACTTCGTGAAGTTGGCCGAAGCTTACGGGATTCGTGGCGCGCGGGTCGAACATCGCACCGACGTTGCGGATGCGGTGCAAGATTTCTTGAGCGATCGCGAGCCACGCCTGATCGACTTCTGGGTTGATCCGGCCGAGAACGTTTATCCGATCGTGCCGCCCGGAGCCTCGCTGGCGGAAATGGTAGTCGAGCCGCCGCGCGTCCTGGTGGAAGAGGAAGCACTCGACGATCTGTGGGCGGTTTAACAGGATGTTGGAGAAATTCTACGAGCGCTGTCATTCCGAGCGAAGCGAGGAATCTCATAACTCCTTCGCTTCCAGAGCGAGATTCCTCGCCTCGCTCGGAATGACAGGGTGGAGGGCCAGCTTTTTCAGCTTTTTGTTGGACCGGAAGGGAGCAGGTTATGCAATGGTTGCTGACTCTGGAAACGAATAATGACATGATATCCGTCTGCCGGGTGATGAACATTTTCCGCCGCAAGAGCCTCAAGATCACTACCCTGGCGATGACGGCCCGGCCGGCGGGGTTCTCCCTGATGGGTGTGGTTGATTCGTCGGAAGCCGATGTAGACTACCTCTTCAACTTCTTGCGGCGGACCGAGGGGGTGCAGCACGTCACCTGCTACCGTCATGAATCCTTTCCGAATGCTTCCTTCGTGCTAATCGATTCGCAGGAAGACAATTCCGGCGTCACTCAAGTGCTGAGAGCCTTTCCGGAATCAAAGTTGGTTTTTGCCAGCCACGGGAAGTACTTGCTGGAGATTCCGGCGGAGAAACGGCGGAGCCAAGCCTTGACCGGCTCTCAAGACCCGGCGTTCCTTCCCTTCGCTTGCGTTAAGACAACACGCAGCGCCCCGCAGCCGGAACTTGCGGAAGTTCAGGCTTGATTTTCCCTTTTGCCGCCTGACTCCAGTGGCAGCGGTGAGGTAGCGGCGAGTTCATCCGTCAACTGTCGGACCACGTTGGCGCGTAGGAACGCTCCGATGGCGGCGTCCCGATCAGATCGGAATAAGTTCCGCCGCCTCCACACAATCTGGCCAGCTAACGATTTCCACTCTAATACATGACAACAAAGCAGAGAACTGGTATTCTGCATTGAACTCTGGAAGTCCGCTTTGTCGGAAGGGGATATTTCATTTTCACGAGGAAACGAAATGGCAAAAGTCTATTACGAAAAAGATGGAGATTTGAAGCACCTGGCTGGCAAGACCATCGCAGTTATTGGTTACGGGAGCCAGGGACATGCGCACGCGCTCAATCTGCGCGACAGTGGGATGAAGGTGCTCATTGGCGAGGTCCGCCCTTCTACCCCGCAGGCCAAGGCGAAGGAGGCGGGCTTCGAGGTCGTGGATGCAGCGGAAGCCACCCGGCGAGGCGACCTTATCGCCCTGCTCATCCCGGACCATGTGCAGCCCAAGGTTTACAAGGAACAGATCGAGCCCCATCTGGGCAAAGGGAAGACCTTGTTGTTTGCCCACGGGTTCAATATTCACTTCAAGTTTGTCATTCCGTCCCCCTCGACGGATGTCATCATGATCGCGCCCAAGTGTCCCGGTCACCGCTTGCGCGAGCTTTTCCAGGAAGGCGTTGGCGTCCCGGCCCTGCTCGCCGTCGAGCAGGACGCCTCCGGCCACGCCGAACAAACGGCTTTAGCCTACGCGAGAGGTCTGGGGAGCCTTAAAGCGGGTGTCATCCGCACCACGTTCAAGGAAGAGACCGAAACAGACTTGTTCGGCGAGCAAACGGTGTTGTGCGGCGGGGTGTCTTCCTTAATCACGGCGGGATTTGAAACTCTGGTCCAGGCGGGCTACCAACCGGAGATCGCCTACTTCGAGTGCCTGCACGAATTGAAGCTGATCGTGGATTTGATATATCAGGGCGGTATCAAGTACATGCGCTACTCAGTGAGCGACACGGCCGAATACGGTGACTACACGCGCGGACCCATGGTGATTGACGCGCACGTGCGCGAGACCATGAAGAAGATCCTCGCCGAGGTTCAGAATGGCCGGTTTGCGAATGAATGGATGGAGGAAAACGCTCGAGGCCGGAAGAAGTTCCTCGAAATGCGCGCCCAGGCCGCAGAGCACCTGATCGAAAAGGTTGGGAGTGAGTTGCGGAAAATGATGCCCTGGATTCAGGGCTCGAAGGAAGAAGCCACCGCCGCCCAAGCCGAGGCGCGACGCTAACTCCGATTTCTCACTATGACAGGGAGGGGCGGGGCTAAACAGACTGCTGCAAAAGCCCTCCAACCTGTCATTTCGAGCGCTGCCCTGGACCGGACGGTCCAGGGCGGAGCGAGAAATCTCGCTCTGGATGTTATCAACGCAGTGCGAGATTCCTCGTCGTCCCGATCAAATCGGGACGCCTCGGAATGACGGGCGAAACGAGTTTTCGCGCAGCCTGTGAAGCCCCGCCCTTCCATTCCGTTGCGGTCGAGGAGAGATATGAAGCCTGGAAAAGATGGTTCGCAGACGAGGACTCAAGCAGTGAAGGATTTCCAGTCCCGAATCGGGAAACTCGCGCTTATCGGCGCCGGGAAACTCGGCGAGGGGCTGCTTTCCGGCATGTTAGGCTCGCAGCTTATTTCCGTAGGGGGCGTCGAAGCGACCGTAGCGGTAGCCGACCAACCACGGGCCGACTACCTGGCAGAAAAATACGGCATCAAAGCGCACACCGACAACCTTCAGGCCGTCTCCGGAGCCGGCTTGGTTCTGCTCTGCTTGAAACCCCAACAGGTGAAGGGCGTCCTGCAAGAAATCAAGAAGACACTGAAAAAAGACGCGGTCATCATTTCTGCTGCGGCTTCGGTGACCACCGCCTTGATCGAGCGCGAGTTGGGGCGGCCGGTGCGCGTGGTCCGCGCCATGCCCAACACACCGTGCCTCATCCGCCAGGGGATGACCGCCCTTGCGGCAGGGCAGCATGCCACCAAAGACGACGTCCTGATGGCGCAGGAGATTTTCGGTTCCATGGGCCGAATTGTGGTGGTGGGGGAAGAACACATGGACGCCATCACCGGTCTTTCGGCCTCAGGCCCTGCCTACGTTTATATGATTATCGAGTCATTGGCCGAGGCGGGAGTGAAAATGGGGCTGCCGCGCGACCTTTCCACCGAACTCTCCGCCCAAACTTTGCTGGGCGCATCCGCCATGGTGCTCCACACCGGCGAGCATCCCGCCAAATTGAAGGATATTGTAACCACGCCCGCGGGCTGCACGATTGATGGCCTGCTCGAGCTCGAGGAGGGCGGCCTGCGGGTCACTTTGATCAAAGCGGTGGTGCGCGCCGGCCGGCGGGCACGGGAACTCGTGGAAAACCAGAATACGTAAGAAGTCGGGAAGTCGAGAGTCGAGCCCTCAATCTTCAGGTAGCTGGTCGATTTGCTCGCTTAACTTTCTCACGTTCTTCCGCGCCATGCGAATTTCGCGTCGCCATGTCGTGATGTAACCCAAGTCAGGTGCCGGACGGCGGAGTTCGCCTGATTGAAGCGATCAGCGACGTTCGCTGTCATGCTGAGCGCAGCGAAGCATCTCCGTAGTTCGTTCCGACGACGGACCAGCGAATTTTGCGGGCGAACTGTCGAGATCCTTCGTCGTCCCGATCAGATCGGGACTCCTCAGGATGACAAACACGGGGTACGTGAATCAAGGCAGTCATCAGGGTCAATCCAAAATCCAAAATCTAGAATTGCCACAGCCCCTAGTCCCCACTACCGCCGCCCTCATCCCGTGCTCTTCATCCCAAAGGCAATACCTCCGACGGTAATTTGCAGGAGGTGGAGGATTTCTGGTTGTTGGTCAGGTGCGCGCCGCCATTTTTCGAGAAAGCGAGTCTGGAGGAAGTTGAGAGGGTCAACGTAAGGATTGCGCAGGCGGATGGATTCCGCCAGCACGGGTTGGCGCTCGAGCAGCCGGCTCGAGCCTGAGACCTCGAGCACGCCGTGAACGCTGCGCTCATATTCTTGCCGGATACGGCCAAAAATGCGCTGCGCGAGCGATTGGGGTCGAACCAGGGCGGCATAGCGGCTGGCGATATAGAGGTCCGTTTTGGCCAGAGAGGCCTCGGCGTTGTTGATCAGTATGGTGAAGAAAGGCCAGCCCTTGTACATCCGGCGTAGCAAATGCAGTCCGTTGGGGGCGTGGTCTTGGGCGAATTCTTGCAGCGCAAAGCCGAGACCGTACCAGGCGGGGAGAAGATGCCGCGATTGCGTCCAAGCAAAGACCCAGGGAATCGCGCGCAAGTCGTCCAGGTTTTCCGTGCGGAAACGCCGGCTGGGACGCGAGCCGAGCCGGATGCGTTCGATGAGGTCGATCGGTGTAGCCTGGCGAAAGTAAGAAACGAACTCCGGCGTTTCGTGCACAAGTTCCCGATAGAAGGCGCGGCTGCTGGCGGCGAGTTCCTGGGCGTAGTTTTCCCACTCGGGAATCTGATCCGCCTCGACCCGCCGGAAGTGCAGCAGATGCGCGTGCAGCACCGCGGTGACGAGTTGTTCGAGGTTCCTCTCCGCAATGGCCGGATTCGCATATTTGAGGGAGATGACCTCGCCTTGTTCGGTGATCCGAAGTCTCCCCCCGGGGGCGGCAAAGGGTTGTGCCTCGATGCTGCGATGGGATTGGCCTCCTCCACGGTCAATCGTCCCGCCCTTGCCGTGAAACAGGCTCAGTCGAACCCCGCATTGCTCCCCCACCGAGGCCAGCCTCTTTTGGGCCCGGAAGAGCGCCCAGTTCGCCGCCACATACCCTCCATCCTTGACCGAGTCGGAATACCCCAGCATGACTTCCTGGAATTCCCGGCGGGATTTCAGAATCTTCCGATAGAGGGGGTCCGCGAAAAGCGCTTGCATGATTCCCGGACCAGCTTCCAGATCATCGAGGGTTTCGAAGAGGGGAATGACGTCGAAGGAAGATTGCGGTTCACCCTGCCGGATTTCCACCAAGCCGGCTTGCCGCCCTAGCAGCAGAACATCCCAGACGTCCGCGGCGCTGGAGGTCATACTAAGTATGTAGTGATGCGCCGCCGCTTCTCCGTCGCGAGTCTGAATCTCTTTGAGCGCCGAGAACTCTTCCAAAACGCCCCG
>Ga0315282_10012255_pt1 | contig 13148 bp, 8 predicted proteins | sample YL17G07_20_MG_FD_203693 | JGI IMG/M metagenome (GOLD analysis project Ga0315282, IMG submission 203693) | Sediment microbial communities from Yellowstone Lake, YNP, Wyoming, USA - YL17G07_20 | ecosystem: Environmental > Aquatic > Freshwater > Lake > Sediment | place: USA: Wyoming | collected...
CGATTAAACCGCCCAACAGCCCCCATTTTATTTTTGTTTTTAAAACCGGCACTATAGAGCCGTCATTTCCCTTGGCAACGGTGCGAGTGATGGCGGTATCCAAACCTACCAATGTTGTGATTGTCAGAAACCCAAAAACTGACAAAATATAGCGATAGGTGCCATAGGTTTCCGGAAGGAGTAAATTGGCAAAGGCAATGGATGTGCAAAATGATGCAAGGAGCGAGACAATTTTTGCTGCAATTAACCAAAAGCCGCCCTGGGCCAGATAAATCATATCGGTTTTGGTGTATTGTTCGCTCCAGCGGAGCAGTTGATAAATCTTTCCCCTAAGTTTTTGCATTATTTTATTTTATACTATAATATATAGTCTAACAACCAATTATGACTGATTATAAAGAGAAAATTTATCTTACCAACCGAGGACTGGAAAGGTTCAAAAAAGAATACCAAGGGCTTTTGGAAACGAGAAATCTTCAAGAAGAAGATTCCGAGAGTTTAGTTTTAATTAATCAAAGATTTGAAGAATTAAGCACCATTCTCAAAACTTATGAGTTAATTCAAGCCCCTCCTAAACACAAACAACATATCGTTAATTTAGGGGCAACGGTGACAGTAGAAATTGATGGACAAACTGATGAATTTACTATTGTAGGAACTCTGGAGGCCAATCCCTCGCTGGGGAGAATAAGCAATGAATCACCGGTTGGCCGCGCCCTCCTAAATCATGGGGCGGGAGAGGAAATTATAATTTCTTCAAACATTAAAACAATTATTTATAAAATAAAAGAAATAAAATATGAACTATGAATAATTTTATTGATTTTTTTATTGAGGCCGGAAAATTGAAAGACATCGAAAGAAGCGGCTGGGTTTTGAGAGAGGTAAAAAATCCAGAAACCATTGCCGAACATACTTTCCGGGTGGCCCTGATGGGTTGGTTATTGGCTGATAAAAAAGAAAAATTAAACGCAGAAAGAATTATTAAAATGGCTCTCATCCACGATATCTGCGAGGTTTATGCCGGCGATATTACCCCCTACGACTCAATCCTTCCCAAGAATAAAAAATATTTAAAAAAATTAATGAGAACCTATCCAAGATTTTCCAATAGTGAAAAAAGAGAATTGGCCCTGGAAAAACATAAAAAAGAATGGCAGGCATTGGTAAAGATAACCTCTAAACTGGAAAGAAAATTAAGAGAAGAAATTCTTGATTTATGGCTCGATTATGAAGAGGGAAAAACTAAAGAGGGGCGTTTTTTGAAGCAGGTTGATAAGGTGGAAAATCTTTTGCAGGCCCTGGAATACTGGAAAAAAGATAAAAATTTCCCCATCAATCCTTGGTGGATAGAGGCAAGGGAAATTTTTAACGATCCCTTTTTAATTGATTTTATAGAATCTCTAGATAAAAAATTTCACTCCAATGAAGAAAATACTTTTCCTCATAACTCACAGTGATATTGGAGGGGCGGGAAAGCATGTTCTTTTGGCGACCCAAAAAGCAAAAAGAGATGGTTTTGAAGTTATTGTAGGGAGTGGAAGTAAGGGGTGGTTGTCAGAAGAAATACAAAAAGAAGGAATCAAAACAGTTATCTTCAAAAATCTTAAAAGGAGTCTGAATCCCATTTTTACACTTCTTTTTATCTTAGAATTAAGAAGATTTCTAAAAAAAGAAAAAGTAGATGTTATAAATTTTAATTCTTCCAATCCCTTACCGGGCGTAATTGGATTGTTGGGTTTGAAAAATAAACCCAAAACAATTTTTACCGTTCATGGTTGGAGCTATCTTTCTCCGGGTTTCAAGAAGTCAAGAATAATAAAAGCCATTGTTTGGCTGTCTATGAAAGTCCTTTTGCCTTTTGTTGATGAAATTATTTTTGTCTGCAATTATGACAAAAATTTGGCGGGAAAAATGGGATTGATTAAAAAGAACCAGGGTAGAGTTGTTTATAACGAAGTTGGAAAAACCGATTTCTTAAGTAGGGAAGAGGCAGTAAAAGAATTAAGGAAGATAAAAGAATTTCCGACAGGAAAAATAATTATTGGAACGATTACCCGCCTGGAATACGCCAAGAACAACGAATTCTTAATCAAGGGATTTTCTAAATTACCCAAAGAAATTTTAGAGAAAACTATTTGTTTGATTATTGGCAGTGGCCCCGACAGAGATGAAATCGCGTTACTCGTTACGCGTTACGGGTTACAAGAGAATGTTTTTCTGCTGGGCGATATTTTTAATGCTTCTAAATATCTTAAGGCCTTTGATATTTTTGCTATCACCTCGCGCTACGAAGGACTGCCCTATGCTCTGCTTGAGGCAATGTCCGCCGAATTGAAAATAATCGCCACCCGCGTTGGCGGCATTCCCGAAGTTCTTGAGAAAAAAGGAATTTTAATTGAACCGGATAATATCGATCAATTGGTAAGTAATCTTAGCCGCTTAATTCGGCAGTCTATTTTCCCGAAGTCTGGAGAACGACCATAATGGTTTTGAGCAAAATAACGATGTCTAATAAAAGAGAACGGTTTTTGATATAAAACAAATCATATTGCAGTTTTTTTAGGGCGTCTTCGGCCGAGGCATCACCGAAATGAATTTGGGCCCAGCCCGTCAGGCCTGGTTTGACAATCTGTCTGATTGAATAATAGGGCACCTTCTTTTCTAATTCCCTTACAAATTCCGACCTTTCCGGCCTCGGCCCGACAAAAGAGAGATCTCCCCTAAGCACATTCCAAACCTGGGGCAATTCGTCAATTCTCGTTTTTCTCAAAATATTGCCTATGAAAGTGATTCGCCTGTCTTTTTCTTCCGGTTTTTTCCAGCCGCCCCCCTGGGATTCGGAATTATGGAGCATGGAGCGGAATTTAATCAGTTCAAAAATTTTCCCGTTTTGACCAACTCTTTTTTGCCGATAGAGAACCGGACCAGAACCGTTTATTTTTATGGCCAGGGCGACAAAAGGGAAAAGTATCATTAGAATAATAAAAAAGAAAAGAGAAAAAACCACGTCCATTGCCCTCTTGAATTTTCTAAAAGTCTGTTTGTTTATTTCAACTAAATTTTCCAAGAACCAAGTTTTGCCTATGGTGGAAACCGGAATTTTCCCGGTGATGAATTCATAGAATTTATCGAAGCCAATGATTGTTTTTCCAAAATGAATCATTTTATAAAGCGATTCAACGGCCTCGGGATTTTGCTTGACCGTTTCTGAAACAATAACGATGTTTGCCTGCGAAAGGTCTTCCACGGGTTCATATCCGAAGAGATTTTTTAGTAAATCTTCTTTTTCTTTGAAGTCGCCCAAAAAAAATATTCTTACCTTAGCTGCCCTTGTTAAAAGAGAAACAAAAGCCAATCTCCACCCCCAGATTAAAAAAGAGGCGATTAATACATCAATCATCAGGTTGGTCTTTGGGGTAATGCCAAAGGAGGGGAAAAGATAAAAGAGAAAAACGGCGATTACTCCGCCGCTGATCACGGCCACGAAAATTTCGCTTAAATAAAAAAGATGTTTTTTTTCGGTGTTATAAAACCCGGCAATGTAAAAAATTAGGAGCCAGAGAATATTGATAATAGAAAAAGGAAGAAGGTGTATATTCCAGACCTCTGCGGTGGGCGGGGAAAAATCGCGGATGATCAGGGCGATAAAAAGACTGAAATAAAGCAGAAAAATATCAACCAAAACAAGGATAGTTTTTTGGACCCGATTGCTCTGAATCATATTTTTATGCTATCATAAAGCTAAAGTGGAGAAAAGCCTAAAAATAATAAGGTATTTGGTATTGGGAGGAATTTTTCTCACTCCCTTTTTGGTTTTAATAGTGACCGGTTCTCTTTTCTTTCCCTTTATTACCGGGAAAAATTTTGTTTTCCGGATTTTGATTGAAATAATTTTTGCCCTCTGGCTTATTTTGGCAATTTTTGATAAAAATTATCGTCCTAAATCAGCCAGCCGGCGGAATTGGATTCTAATAACTTTTTTCTCTTTTATTATTATTTTAATTCTTTCCTCAATTTTTGGGAAAAATTTTTACCGCAGCCTCTGGTCAAACTATGAAAGAATGGAGGGATTGATGACATATCTTCATCTATTTGCCTTCTTTTTAATTTTAATAAGTGTGATGAAAGAAAATTTATGGAAATGGTTCTTCAATACCTCTCTCTTTGTCAGTGTTATTTTGGGAGTCTACGGCCTTTTGCAACTGGCCGGCAAACTGGCCATTCATCAAAGCAGCAGCCGGGTTGACGCCACCCTGGGCAATCCCACCTATCTGGGCATCTTCATGATTTTTCATATTTTTTTGGCGGCAATCTTGTTTTTTAGGGAAAAAGGGTGGTGGCGATGGTTTTATCCGCCCGTGGCTGTTTTGGATCTTGTAATTCTTTATTATACAGCCACCCGGGGAGCCATCCTTGGTTTAGTCGGCGGCCTTGTTTTGACGCTTATTTTATCTGTTTTGTTTTACCCGACAAAAAGAGTTAAAATTTTCAGCGCCTCATTGCTTGGGGTGATTATTGTTTTGATGGCCGGCTTTCTATTTTTTAAAGATTCCCAATTTATTAAACAAAGCCGGGTACTCTCGCGTTTTTCCGAAATCTCTTTTCAGGAAACTACGACTCAGTCTCGATTAGTCATTTGGAAAATGAGCTGGGAAGGTTTTAAAGAAAAGCCTGTTTTGGGATGGGGGCCGGAAAACTTTAATTTAGTCTTTAATAAATACTATGAACCGATTTTATGGAAGCAGGAGCCTTGGTTTGACCGGGCCCACAATGTTTTTCTTGATCGCCTGACCACCACTGGTTTTCTTGGTCTTTTGGCTTATCTTGGTCTTTTTGCCTTCGCCCTTTATTATCTCTGGTCGCCTGGGGCGAACCTCGCCAGGGGCGGGTTTCCAAAGAACAATTTTTCGAGGTCTGATTCCATTGTTTTTACCTCCATGTTCGCTGCCTATTTTTTTCATAATCTTTTTGTCTTCGATAATCTTATTAGCTCCCTTTTATTTATTGCCTTTCTTGCCTATATCAGCACGAAGTCCCAACCGCCCCCCGAGGAGAAAAAAACAATATCTATTTCGGCCAATCTTGGATTAAAATCCGCCTCGGCATTAATTGTTTCTATTATTACTGTTTTTATTGTTTATTATGTCAATGTTCCGGGGATTTTAGCCGGCCACGACCTTATCAAGGCCATTGGATTTTCGGGTAATGGAGATCTCCAGTCAAGTTTTTCGGAATTTCAAAAGGCCCTTAGCCGCAATTCTTTTGGAACAGGTGAGGCAAGGGAACAGCTGTCGAGTTTTGCCCAGCAAATTCTTCCGCTTTCCGGCCTGGACAATAATTTTAAACAGGAAGTTTATAATTCCGCCGTTTCGGAAATGAAAAAACAAATCAGTCAAAGCCCCAACGATATCCGCTATATGATTTTTCTCGGCCTCATCTACAATAAGGCCGGCCAGTATGATGAGGCAATTGATATTCTCCAAAGGGCCATCAAACTTTCTCCCAAAAAACAGCAACTTTATTTTGAACTTGGTAGTTCTTATTTAAATAAAAGAGAATACGACAAAAGTTTTGAGATATTAAAAAAGGCCTTTGAGTTTGACCAGGAATTTTTGGAGGCGAGAAAAATTTATGCGGTTGCCGCTATTTTTGCCGAAAGAGACGAGCTGGCCGAAGAATTGATGAAAGATTACGGGGGAACCATTATTCCTGACGAAAGATTTATCACGGCCTATAACGAAAGAAAAATGTTTGATAAGGTGGAGGCTATTTGGGAAAAATTTGTGGAAGAAAATCCTGAAAATGCCCAGTATCGTGTAAGTTTGGCTGCCGGATACCTTCAGACGGGGAAAAGGCAAAAAGCAATTGAGCAACTGCAAAAAGCCATTGAGTTGGAACCGAGATTTAAACAACAGGGAGAATATTATATAAATGAAATCCGCGCCGGCAGAAATCCTTGACTTCTGTTTCATAATTTGCTATATAGAAAGTATGTGAGTGTTTTTCTGGTGCAAGCCAGGGAATACTACAAATGTCTGCATAAGGCCCCTTGCAAAAGGGGTTTTATGTTTATATAATAATTATGGGTCGGTAACAGCCACTCACATAACAAGACATTGGAGTATAACTTTACCGACCCGACTTATCCACAACTTTTTTTTAGTTTTTTACTTTTCTCATTGTTTTAATATCTTTTTATTGAGATAATTAAATTAGGATTGCAATAATTGAGAGGTCGGCAATTATTGATTAACTAATTTTTTTAAGAACTAAAATGGCAAAGAAAAAGGCAAAGAAAGGAAAGAGGAGATAATTTTTCTTTTTCCGACTCCACCCCCACACTTATATATAAGTGTGGGGGTTTTCGTTTTGTGTTATAATGCCCATATGTCGTTTTTAACCAAAATAATTGGAGACCCCAATGAACGTTTTTTAAAGAAACTAAAACCCATTGTTGAAGAAATCAATAAACTAGAAAAAAAAATAGAGAAGCTTTCCGATGAAGAGTTAAAGAATAAAACAAAAGAACTTAGGGGCCAGTCGCCTGCCTTGCCGGCAGGCAGGCTTGACGAAATTTTGCCGGAGGCCTTTGCCATGGTAAGAGAGGCGGCCAAAAGAACATTAAAACAGCGCCATTTCGATGTTCAGTTAATGGGGGGAATTATTCTTCATCAGGGAAAAATTGCCGAGATGAAAACCGGTGAAGGAAAAACTTTAGTGGCCACTCTTCCGGCTTATCTTAATGCTCTTGAAGGAAAAGGTGTTCACATTGTCACTGTTAATGACTATCTTTCCCGGAGAGATACGGTTTGGATGGGACAAATTTATCATGTCTTGGGATTAAGCGTCGGATGTCTTAATCATGAAGCCAGTTATCTCTACGACCCGGCTCACAGTGCCAAAGAAGATGAAATTCGCGACACACTTGGCGGCTTTAAGGTTGTTCACGAATTTTTAAAACCTTGTTCAAGGCGAGAAGCCTATGAAGCAGATATAACTTATGGGACCAACAATGAATTTGGTTTTGATTATCTGCGCGATAATCTTACTTATGAAACAAATCAGCTTTCTCAAACAGAACATCATTATGCCATTGTTGATGAAATAGATTCTATTTTAATTGACGAAGCAAGAACTCCTTTGATTATTTCTGCGCCCGCCGAAGAATCAAGCGATTTTTACCTTATGTTCAGCCGGCTGGCCCAAAAGCTTGAGCCGGAACGCGATTATACGGTTGACGAAAAACTTAAAGCCATTTCTCTCACGGAGCAGGGGATTGAACACGCGGAAAAAATGCTCGGCATTGAAGATATTTATACGGAAAAGGGAATAAAATATGTTCATCATTTAGAAACGGCAGTGAGGGCCAGAGCTTTGTTTGTAAGAGACCGCGACTATATTGCAAAGAACAACGAAATAATAATAGTGGATGAATTCACGGGCCGTCTAATGCCCGGCAGAAGGTGGTCTGAGGGTCTTCATCAGGCCATTGAAGCAAAAGAAGGGGTAACTATTCAAAAAGAATCGCGGACTTTGGCCAGCATTACTTTTCAGAATTATTTCAGGATGTACAAGAAACTGGCGGGAATGACCGGGACCGCCGTCACCTCGGCCGAAGAATTTCATAAAGTTTATAATTTGGAAACAATAGTCGTTCCCACTAATATGCCCATGATAAGAAACGATTGGCCGGATTTAGTTTTTCAAACAGAAAAAGGAAAAGTCCAAGCCATTGCCGAGAAAATTAAAAACCTTCATCAAAAAGGACAACCGGTTTTGGTAGGAACCGTTTCTATTGAGAAAAATGAGTATCTTTCAGCCTTGCTTAAAAAAGAAGGCGTTAGCCATAGGGTCTTAAATGCCAAGAATCATGAAGAAGATGGTGAAATTATTGCCCAAACCGGTCGTTTAGGTGCCGTGACCGTCGCTACCAATATTGCTGGTCGAGGTGTTGACATAATTTTGGGTGGCAATCCTCAAGATAAACATGAAGCGGAAAAGGTAAAGGGTTTAGGCGGTTTGCACATCATAGGCACGGAGCGTCACGAGGCGCGGCGCATTGATAATCAATTAAGGGGACGTTCGGGCCGGCAGGGCGATCCCGGTGAAACCCAGTTTTTTGTTTCTCTGGAAGATGATTTAATGAGAATTTTTGGTTCTGAACGCATTAAAAACATGATGGCCAAGCTGGGCATTCCCGAAAATCAGCCCATTGAAAATAGAATGGTGGGTAGCGCCATTGAAGCCTCTCAGTCAAAAATAGAAGGTTTCAATTTTGATACCAGAAAGCACTTGCTTGAATATGATGATGTCATGAATCATCAGCGAAAAATAATTTACGAAAGAAGAAGAAAAATTTTATTCGGTGATAATGATTGTTTGCTGGAAGAGTTAAAAAAAATTATTGAAGAACCCGAACTGGAAAAGAAGCGGCAAGAAATAGGGGAGGAGAATTTTTTCAAAACAACTCGTTTTTTAATGCTCCAAATTATTGATATGTTTTGGGTTGACCATTTGGAAATGATGGATTATATGCGCTCTTCGGTGAGTTTGCGGGCTTATGGTCAGCGCGATCCTTTGGTGGAATATAAAAATGAGGGTTTAAGAATGTTCAGACAAATGGAAGAATCAATAAAAAGAACAACGGAAGAAATGATAGCGAGAGCAAGCGAAAATCCGAAGCACGAAGCACTAAATCCGAAACAAATCATAAATTCTAATGACCAAAATATTAAACGGGATATTGGGAGAAATTCGCCCTGTTGGTGTGGTTCGGGAAAGAAGTACAAAAAGTGCCATGGGAAGTAGGATTTGATAAAATAAATTCGGTTTCACAGTTACACGAGTTAGAAAATTAAGTAAAATAAGCATATCTCGTCTAATCGAGCTAGTAATATTTTAGGCTAAGATGATGTTTTAACCAAAAAAGACAGATTAATTTGCCTTGGTTGATTTGGAATAATCAAAAAAGTATGACCTTCTTGACGGAATCTACGATAAATTAGTGATGGCTGACTAAAGGCAGAAAGGAAAAAAGATGGAATGAAAGAGGTTTTAGATTAAATATTCTTATTAGCATTTGTTTGCTATCGCTGGCAAATGTTGATTTTACTTTATATTCTTTTATAATAAACATATGTCGCAGAGATTAGGAGAAACCCAAAGAAAAATACTTCTTCTTTTGTTTGGTGGATTAGCCCTCGGTCTTTCCGGGTCTCCAAGAAGATACTTCCAGATTTTAAAAGCAATCGGGAAAGAGTGGAAAGAGATTGATAGGCAAGCTTTAAGGCGAGCAATCAGAAGTTTATACGAATCAAAATTGATTTCAGAAAAACAAAACCCAGATGGAACTGTAACGCTTGTCCTTACAGATAAAGGTAAACAAAAAGCGCTTACTTATGATTTAGAAAAAATGGAAATTAAAAAACCAAAGCAATGGGATGAAAAATGGAGAATAGTTGTTTTTGATATTCCTGAAAAAATAAAGAAGGTAAGAGAAGCAATAAGGCAACATCTAAAAAATCTTGGATTTTACGAACTACAAAAAAGCGTTTTTGTTCATCCTTATGAATGTAAAAACGAGATAGATTACCTTATAGAACTCTATGATATAAGAAAGTTTGTTAGGTTTATCGTTGCTGATTCAATTGATAATGAATTGCACCTGAAAGAATATTTTACTTTGGTTTAATATTTCAGCATTTGTTTGCTATCGCTGGCAAATGTTGATTTGTTAAATAAGGAAAAGAGGATAGAATAAACTTATGGACTATAAACCTACCATTGGATTAGAAATTCACGTAGAGTTAAAAACCAAAACTAAAATGTTCTGCAATTGTCTTAATGACCCCGAAGAAAAACATCCTAATATAAATGTCTGCCCAATTTGCATGGCACACCCTGGCACGCTTCCTGTTATCAATAAACAGGCCATAAAGAGTGTTTTGGCTGTTGGTAAGGCTTTAGGAGGCAAAATAGCAGAATATAGTCAATTTGACAGGAAAAACTACTTTTATCCTGATTTGCCTAAAGGATATCAAATTAGCCAGTATAAATACCCCTTAATAGAAGGCGGAGAACTAAATAGTGTTAAAATAACGCGAATTCACCTTGAAGAAGATACAGGGCGGCTTATTCACGAGAAAAATAAGAGTTTTGTGGATTTTAATCGGGCGGGCGTACCCCTAATGGAATTGGTGACTGAGCCGGTCATTGGTTCCGGCAAAGAAGCAAAAAATTTCTGCGAGGAATTTCAGCTTATTTTGCGGTATCTTGATGTTTCCAACGCCAATATGGAGAAAGGGGAAATGCGCTGCGAAGTAAATATAAGTTTATCTCAAATCTCAAATCTCAAATCTCAAATCTTAGGAACAAAAGTGGAAATAAAAAATCTCAATTCTTTTAAGGCCGTTGAAAAATCTATTGATTTTGAAATAAAAAGACAAACTGAAATATTAAAAAAAGGGGGTAAAATTATCCAGGAAACAAGGGGTTGGGACGAGAACAAAGAATTAACCTTTTCCCAGCGCGAAAAAGAAGAATCACATGATTATAGATATTTTCCCGAGCCGGACTTACCCGTCTTAAAAATCTCAAATCTCAAATATCAAATCTCAAATCTGCCGGAATTACCCAATAAAAAAAGGGCCAGATTCAAGGAACAATATGGGCTTAAAGATGAACAAATAGAAATTTTAATTAGCGACAAGCAAGCGGCTGATTATTTTGAAGAAGTAATAAGCGAGTTAGAAAATAAAAAATATACTCAATTGGCAGTAAATTATCTTCTTACCGATCTCCAAAGTCTAATGAAAGAAAAAATGCTTTCTTTTGGAGAAATTTTAATTACTCCTGAAAACTTTGCCGAGTTAATTCAATTAATAGGGGAGAATCAAATAACTTCAAGAACAGGCAAGGATGTCCTGCGAATAATGATTGAAAAAGGCAAAGACCCGTCTTTAATTATAGAAGAAGGGGGATTGGGGCAAATAAACGACGAATCAGCAATAAATAACATAGTAAAACAAATAATTGAAGAAAACCCCCTTGTTATTGAAGACTATAAAAAGGGAAAAGAAACAGCTTTGCAGTTTTTAGTGGGCCAAGGAATGAAAAAGACTAAAGGCAGTATAAATCCAGAAATTCTCAAAAAATCTCTATTAGGGTTTATTAAGGTTTTATAACCTTATTTTTGTTTTGTGAAACTGAGAAACCAAAATTTGTAAATCCGAAGCACGAAATCCGAAGCACGAAACAAATTCAAAGGTTTAAAACATTAAAATTTAGAATTTAGATATTGTTTCGAATTTCGATATTCGGATTTCGAATTTAGTCGGAGTTATCCACAACTTTAAGATAAAATCGCTTAAAAACGATTTTTTAGATAAGACAATTCAGATATAATAAAATCATAAGCAAAATGCCGCAGAACGAGATATTGGTTAAAGATAAAAAGTATATCTCGTCTAAACGAGCTAGCGAGATTTCAGGCTATGCCAAGGATTATGTTGGCCAACTTTGTCGTGCCGGAGAATTAAAGTGTCAGAGGGTGGGAAGAGGCTGGTTTATTAGCGAAGATGAATTACTGCTTCATCTGAAAAAATCATCTAGAAAAAATAACTATAAAGAAATACACAAAGAAATATTTGAAAAATCCGCACCGCTCCCCAAATCACCCAAATTACCTGTATTAAAATTTCCAGAGGCGGTTTTTGATTTTTCAGAATGCAAAGATTTTTTCGTTCCCATCTTGGGCTTAATTCTTCTTATTGTTGGCACAGCGGGATTAAGTACTTTTGGCAGGCAAATTGAAAATTCTATTTTGACCTCCGTGCCAAAGATTGAAGAAACCACCTTAAGAAATGTTTACGCTTTTTATAAAAATCCAAAATTAATAAATCCAAAATTAATAAACAATTTAATAATTGATGCAATAAATAAAACCGGCGATTCCCTTGTTTCTTTTTCTGCCGCCGCCTCCAGCGAAACAATCGCCGCTGTAAATAAAATTTCCCGGGATCCGTTTTTTATAGCGCGAACCATTAACGCCGGAATGAGATTTTCTTATCAAAAAGCAGGAAAGTTTTTGGTTCAGACCTTACCCTCCCTGAGCGTTAGTGCAAAAAATAATCTGGCTGTCCCTTATTTTGATTTAATTTCAAAATTAATGGAAGAAGTTAAAGATGGTTTGGTGCTCTTTCCCCAAAATCTGAAAGAAATAGTGATGGGGTTTGTAACGCGTAACGCGGAACGCGCAACGTGGAGCGCGGAACGCGGAACGCGGAACGCGGAAATTGAATCTCTTAAAAACGAATTAGCCCAACTTAAAAGTCAGGGGTTAAAAACAGAAGGACCGCTGGTTCAAAAAACAGTGGTTGAAAGAACAGTGGAAAAAATTTTGGCCGGCCTGACCAAAGAAGAACTGGACGCGAAACTTGAAGAACTCAATAATAAATTGCTCTCTCAAATTCTTGATGTTAAGAATCAGCTTACTCAACGGGCTGACGCAAATTTCCAAGCCATTAGCCTGACTCAGAGAATAAATTATCTTGGCAGCCCGACCATTTCCACCCCGACAATTTCTTCTCCCTCAATCTCTGCACCTACAATTTCCGGCACCGCCAGTTTGGAAACCCTTACTGTTTCCGGCAATGCCAGCGTTGGCGGAAACCTCACTGTCAGCGGCGCCCAAACTTTTAGCGGCCAGGCAACTTTTACAAACGCTTCTACCACCCAGCTCACTGTTAGCAACGATGTTTGGCTGGCAACAACCAACGGCAACGTCGGCATTGGGACGACTTCTCCTCTCTATAAACTTTCAGTGGAAGGTTCAAGTTCTCTCGGCAATCAAGCTATTGCGGGATATTTCACAGCCACCACTTCCACTGCTTCCATTTTTCCATATGCTTCAACCACAGCTCTAACAGTTTCCGGAAGTATTTATCCCAATCTCAGCCAAGGTTGGATAAATGTTTCTGGAATCACCGGTGCCTTAACTTCCTCAACTTCACCCACGGTTAATTATCTGACCGCCACTTCAACAACAGCCACCTCAACTTTCTCAACAGGCGGTTTTGCAGTAGGAACAAATCAATTTGTAGTTCAGCAAAACTCCGGCAACGTCGGCATCGGGACGACGGGGCCGG
>Ga0315282_10012256_pt1 | contig 13148 bp, 9 predicted proteins | sample YL17G07_20_MG_FD_203693 | JGI IMG/M metagenome (GOLD analysis project Ga0315282, IMG submission 203693) | Sediment microbial communities from Yellowstone Lake, YNP, Wyoming, USA - YL17G07_20 | ecosystem: Environmental > Aquatic > Freshwater > Lake > Sediment | place: USA: Wyoming | collected...
CCCCGCCTTTCTGCCGGCAGCGACAAAGCGCTAAACTCCGGGGCCTGGGGCGGAGCCCCAGGGCGACAGCGTACCTACGCAAGAACCGGATGAGCCTTTTATCTTTATCTTCTCTGCGATCTCTGCGTGCTCTGCGTTGAACAGCTTCTTCTCTTCCCTCTTCTTCTCTGCTGTTTCGTCTGTTCCGGCCGGTCAGACCTTTTCCGGCACCTCGAAGCCCTTGCGGTAGACGTTGCGGTTGATCTTGTTGGCCTCTTCGGCGTTATCGCCGATGAAGCATTCCTTCTCGCCGTCCCACTTGAGCCACGGGCCCACGTTGTATTCGGTCTTGTCGGCGGGCAGTTTCACGCCGTCCTTGAGGATCTCGTGGAGGTTTTCAAACGCGGCCTGGCCGAGCTTGTTGTCGCCGAAGTCGACGGCCTTGTCCGAGAACGCGACCTTCTTGCCCAGCCGGTAGGAGATGTTGCCCAAGTGCCCGGGCAGGCAGGAGAAGTAGGCGACGTCGGCCGGGGCGTTGGACATCTCCGGCTTGCCCGCCCTGCAAGCGGTGACGAAGCTGACGAACGGCCCGCCGGGCGTGACCTTGCCGGCTGGCACCTTGACCTTCTCTCCCTTGTCGCTGTCCTTGGGGTAGTACATGCCCTTGATGATCTTCCCGCCGTCCTCGAAGTAGAACTCGTTCTCGACCTGCTGTTTGTAGCCATTGTAGTTGATGTTGCGGACGGTGAAGAACATGTACTGCCCGTCGCCGTAGTCGATGATGTTGAGCATCGAGTTGGGGGTTTCGCCCTGGTCGTTCCAGGCGAACCTTCCGCCGAGGCCCATGGCGGCCTTGGGCTGGCGCTTGTCGCCAAGGGCCCAGATGGCCACGTCGAGCTGGTGGGTGCCCTGGTTGTTGAGGTCGCCGTTGCCGGTGATCCAGAACCAGTGCCAGTTGTAGTGGACGAAGTTCCTGTGGAAGCCGTCGTCGGCGATGTTGGCCGGGCCGCGCCAGAGATTCCAGTCCAACTCAGCCGGGGCGGGCTCGACGGGCTTGGTGCCGATCCCGCTGCGAGGCTTGCAGCAGTAGCCGTGGCTGACGATGAGCTTGCCCCACTTGCCGGCGCGGATGGCCTCGGTGAGCCCGGCCACGCCGGCTTCGCTCCGCTGCTGGGTGCCGTGCTGGAGGACCACGCCGTACTTCTTCCAGGCGTCCATCGCCCGGCGGCCCACGTAGTTGTCGTGGCTCAAGGGCTTCTCGACGTAGACGTGCTTGCCGGCCTGGCAGCCCCATATCGCCATCAGCGAGTGCCAGTGGTTGGGCGTGGCGATGCTGATGGCGTCCAGCGTCTTGTCTTCAAGGGCCTGGCGGACGTCCGCGATGCCCTTTGTCTCGTACTTGCCGGCGACCTTCTTGGCCAGGCTTGACAGGGTCCTGTCGCGCACCTTGCTGTCCGGGTCGACGATGTAGGCGATCTCGACATTCGGCTGGCCGATGTAGCCGCCGATGTGGGCCTGGCCCCGGCTGTTGACGCCGCAAACCGCGATCCGGAACCGCTCGTTGGCGCCGATGATCTTTCCAGACGCCTTCGTTCCGCCGATCATTATCGCGGCGCCCGCGACTGCCAGAGAGCCCTTCAGAAAATCGCGCCGATTCAAACGTGCCATGTTCGCATTCTCCTTGAGATGTCGCTGCGTGTAGTGCCTTTGGGTGACAACACGCTTCCAACTGCCCGCAAGTCGCCCTGTTTCCATTTCAGGGCCTGACAGGGGCGAATGGTAGCTTAAACCGCCGCGATTTGCTATGGGCTCGCGCGATCCCGCGGGAATTCCTGCCCGTTGGTCGAGCGCCAAAAAGCCCTGCTCGCTGAAGCGAGCATGCCTCGGCTACCGACTACTGATCACCATCCAGGTATCGCTTCAGCAGGCCGTCGTAGGCGTCGACGCGGCGGTCGCGGAGGAACGGCCAGATGCGCCGCACGGAGTCGCTGCGCGAACCGTCGAGCTCGACGACGAGTGCTTCCTGGCCGTCGGCCGAGGCGCGGGCGAGGACCTCGCCCTGGCAGCCGGCGGCGAAACTGTTGCCCCAGAACCGCGCACCCGGCGTGGCGCCGGACGGGTCGGGCTCGTCGCCGACGCGGTTGGCGCTCAGGACCGGCAGGCCGTTGGCGACGGCGTGCGAGCGCTGGATCGTCAGCCAGGCGTCGAGCTGCCGCTGCCGCTCATCCGGCGTGTCTCGCATGTCCCAGCCGATGGCGGCGGGGTAGACAAGCACCTCCGCCCCGGCCAGGGCCATCAGGCGGGCGGCCTCGGGGTACCACTGGTCCCAGCAGACCAGCACGCCGAGTTTGCCCACGGACGTGGCGATGGGCCGAAAGCCCAGGTCGCCCGGTGCGAAGTAGTGCTTCTCGTAGTAGCCGGGGTCGTCGGGTATGTGCATCTTTCGGTACCGCCCGGCGATCGTGCCGTCGCGTTCCAGCACGACGGCGGTGTTATGGCACAGGCCCGGCGCGCGGCGTTCGAAGAGGCTGATCACCAGCACGACGCCCAGTTCGCGCGCGACGGCGCCGAAGAGCTCGGTTGACGGACCCGGTATCGGCTCGGCCTCATCGAAGCAGGCGGCGTTCTCCGTCTGGCAGAAGTACAGCCCGGCGTGCAGTTCCTGGAGCACGACCAGCCCGGCCCCCTGGCCGGCGGCGCTGCGGATAAGCTCGATCGACCGCGCCACATTGGCGCCGCGGTCGGCGGTGCAGGATTGCTGGCAAAGGCCCGCCTTCAGCGTCTTCATCGCGTTGCCTGCCCTTCGAGCACGCCCCTTGGCATCTGCATCGTCACGCAGTGCAGCGAGCCGTGCTGCCAGATCAGCGGGGTGCAGTCCACGCCCACCACCTCGCGGCCGGGCAGGGCCCGGCCTATGGTTTCCATGGCGGCGCGGTCGCGTGGCTCGTCGCCGTACGTGGGGACCAGCGCCGCGCCGTTGATGATTAGGAAATTGGCGTACGTGGCCGGGAGGCGCCGCCCCTTTTCGTCATAGTGCGCCTTGGGCCAGGGCAGCGGCATCAGGCAAAATCGCCGCCCGTCGGCGGTGCGCAGGGACTTGAGTTCGGCCTCCATGGCGGCCAGGTCGTCGTAGTGCTCGTCGGCGGGGTCGTCGCAGCGGACGTAGAGGATCGTGTCGTCGGGGCAGATCCTGGCCAGGGTGTCCACGTGCGAGTCGGTGTCGTCGCCGGCGAGGTAGCCGTGATCCAGCCACAGCACGCGCCGCACGCCAAGCTCGGACGCCAGAATCTTCTCGATGTCCCCGCGCGTCAGGTGCGGGCTGCGGTTGGCCTGGAGCAGGCATCGCGAGGTCGTCAGCAGGGTGCCCCGGCCGTCGCCGTCGATCCCGCCGCCCTCGAGCACGAGCCCGACCGTCCGCAGGGGGGTCTTGCCCATCGCCCCGGCCGCGTGAAGCCGGCGAGTCACGAGGTTGTCGTCGAAGGCGGCGAACCTCATGCCCCACCCGTTGAAGGTGAAGTCCATCAGCAGCGGCTTGCCCGCGTCCAGCACGGTGATCGGCCCGAAGTCGCGGGTCCACGTGTCGTTGAGGTCCACCTGCCAGATGTGTACTCGCTCGGGCGGGATGCCCGCGACGGCCAGGCGGTCGGCCACCGCTCGCGGGCTGCGGGCGGCGATCAGCACGTCCTCGAACCGCGTGATGGTGCGGACGATCTCGGTATAGGTCCCCTGGACCTCGTCGAGGATCGGCTCCCAGTCCGTTTCCTTGTCCGGCCAGGCCAGAAGGACGGCGTCCTGCTCTTCCCATTCCGCGGGCAAGCGTCGCTGCATGCACGTGTTCCTGTAGTATCGGTTGCCTGTGTTGCCGATCCCGCGAACGCTCGCGGACCCGCCGCTGGCATCGTCGGCAGACGGGTAGTATACACGACTGCCCGCGCCCCGGCCACGCAATGGATATGCCCTTATTGCGGCCGGGAGTGCCTCGCCATGTGGCCCTGCAGGCCGTGAGCCTGGCCAGCGCGCTGTTGCGGCAAATGACAGCAGCAACATAGCGATTGTGATACGGCGTTCGGCGCCATTACAATGAGGACCGGCAAGTCAGGCGACTGCCAAGGGCCAAACGGTTTCGTGGTCAACGTGCGATGGAGAATCACCGGCAGTGAACCGGACAACAAGACACATTCTGCCGGCCTTGGCCGCCGCCTTGTTGCCGATACCCTCGGCCGCACTGAGTGCCGCCGAGCCCGCAAGCCAGGAACAAAGAACCATGATCCAATGTCCCAACGTCATTCTCGGCGGCGAGGTTGGTGCCGCGGCTGATGCCTCGTTTAACCGTTTCCGCTCTGCACCCTATGACAGCCTTGCATGGATACGCGCGGATCTCACTGGGGAACAGGTGTCGGAATTCGACGACAAGCGGGGGCATCCCAAGGCTCGGCCGTTCAAGAACTACTCCGGCGACATCTCGGGGCGTTTCATCGAGATCATGGCGCTGAACTCGCGCGGACGCCTGGACGTGCATCCCGTGCTGAAGGAGTTGCTGGCGGAGGTGCCGAAGCATCAGCGGCCGGGCGGCTATTTTGCCGCTTCTGGAATCATCGACTGGCAGCAGCCCATCGACTTTAAGGGCAAGGGTGGCGGCGCCATGATGCCGGCCCTGTGGGGCAATTCGCGCCTGCTGTGTGGGCTGATTGAGGCGAGCCGCAGCTTCAACGATCCGGCCCTGCTGGCAACCGCCAGAAAGCTCGGCGACTTCTATGTCGGTCTTGTTCCTCGATTCGACGACCCAGCCCGAATATCCGAATACAAGGGAGGCGACAGCTATGCCGCCGGCTATGTGACCTGCTATTTCCCGGCCATGGAGGGTCTGGTCAAGCTCCACTGGCTCACCGGCGAGCGGAAGCACCTCGACACGGCCATCACCATGGCGGAGTTCTACCGATCCTTCGACCGCCTGCCGATCGACCATGCCCACGGCATGCTTTGCAACCAGGTTTCGCTGCTGCTGCTCCACGAGGCAACGAAGGAGGCGCAGTACCTGCGGCGAGTCGAGAAACGCTGGGATGAACTCGTGGAAGGCGGTTATGTGAATCCCGCCGGCGGCATCCTGGAGAAGTGTTGGGTGCGGTTTGCTCGGGATGAGGGCTGCGCTATTGCCGACTGGCTGCGCCTGAACCTGGAGCTGGCACGGGTCACCGGCAAGGCCCGCTACTATGCAATGGCCGAGCGCACCCTGCACAACCACTTCGTCCAGAATCAGACGCCCAAGGGCGGCTTTGGCCACCGCAACGTCATCTGCGATGCGGAGGGAGTCGTCGGTTTCAAGGGCAGCATCGAGGAGGCGACCTGGTGCTGCAACTTCCACGGGCAACTCGGATTCGTGAACCTGCGGGCCCATCTCGCCGCACGCACGGATACGTCGTTCACCAGCAATTTCGCCTTGGATTTCACCAGCACTGAAGGAACCGGCACGGTGGTCTCGGAGGTTCGGCCTGCTGCCGGCGCTGGCGAGGTGATGCGCCAGCGCATCCGCCTGCGCGGCATGCCCACTGCCGTCGTGCGGGTGTGTCAGCCCCACTGGGCCGACGCCGTCACTGCCGTGGATGCCGATGGCAAGACCGTACCCTTGGTTGGTGAGAATGGGTTCCTCGCGACAACCCGGCCTGTATCCGAGGTGGTATTCATCTTTGCCGGCGGGGTCTACGCCGAGAATCGGCACTGTGTGCGCCTGCCTGCCGGGCCTGTCGCCGGCACCCCCTGTGTCCTAGGATATGGGCCCAAGTTGCTGGCGACCTTGGGCGGCAAGACACCGATCCCTGTCTGGCCCACCTCCATCGCGCAGTTGCAAGCGCAGGGCTTAGTCCCTTTCGCCGCGGCCATGCGCAAGCAGGATTGCTGCTTCGTCTGCACGGGCACCAGGCCATGATATGGGCCTCAACTGCCTGCCGCAGGTCTTTCGGGTTCCAGGTTCCGCTGTTGCTTCTCCCTATCCCAGCGCCTTGCGGATTATCTGCACGTTCTTGGCGGCGTCCACCTCGGGGTTCTTGGTCGGGCACGAGGTCTCCAGCACGATCCAGCCCTGGTAGCCGATTTCCTTGATGGCCTCGGCGATGGGGGGCAGCTTGACCTTGCCCTCGCCGACGTAGTTGCCGCCGTCCTTGAAGTGGAACATGGCGATCCGGCCCTTGAGGGCGCGGATCTCGGCCGGGACGTCGTAGCCGTTACCGGTCGAGTTGCCGATGTCGTAGTAGCAGCCCACCGAGTCTGATCCGATGCGGTCGAGGATCTCCATGTTCTGCACGCCGGAACACGTGTTCTCCAGCCCGAGCTTTACGCCGGCGGCCTTGGCTTTCGGCGCCGCTTTCTTCATGCGGGACACCACGCTGTCCACGTCGACCTTCTTGAGGTCCTTGCCGTTCAGCAAGTTGCCCTTCCCGAAGAACGGCACGAGTATGGCCCCGGCCCCGAGCTGCCTGGCCGCGTCGATGGTCTGCTCCAGCCACTTCGGGCCTCTGGGGTCCGTCGCCATCGGGCAGCCGTTCATCAGGTCCATCGACAGGCTGCATACCACCAGTCCGGCCGCCTTGGTCTCATCCTGATACTTCTTTATCACCTCGGGGCTTGCAATCGCCAGCGTGTCGGCCGCATTGCCAACGCCGGGCTCGACGCCCTCGATGCCGGCCTTCTTGGCGTTCTCGTACTTGCCGCCGAAGCTGCCGAGGCGGCTGCCGATGCGGTACTTCAGCCCGCCGCCCTCGCCCGCCAGCAGATCGCGCATCAGCACCGACCCGGCCAGTCCGGCCGCGGCCCCGGCAAGGAACGTCCGTCGCGTGAACATCATTCTTCTTCTCCTATAAGAGGCGCCCGTCGGGGGCTCCTGGTTCATAATCCGTCACCTGCAATGTCGCCCTTCAGCTTACCCGCAAGGGGCCCTGGATGGGTAGCTCATTTTCGAGGCTCGTTTTCGCGCACCGGGCCGTGAGCGGCCTATTGAACGCGGGGGGCCGGTTCGGTTATGCTGATGGGACGTTCAGGCCGGCGCGTCGGGCGCCAGGTGCACAGCCGGACCGGCCCCGGACCGGTAATAAGGACCGTTGTTTTTGAAAAACCCTTAAAGGAGCTTTCGATGAAGCACATCACGCGGCGCGGAGCATTGAAGGGCATGGCGGCTGGGGCGGCGGCGGTTCACCTGCTGGGCGGCAGCCGGGCCGGTGCGGCCGAGTCGGCCGGCGAACTGCCGGCATGGAAGAACGAGGACTTCTACAAGGGCGGCAAGTTCGACGCCGAGGCCGCCAAGAAGGCCTACTACACCCTGATGGAGTTCCACAAGTTCCCCGTCATGCCCGTGCTCAAGACCGACCAGTTCTGGGTGCAGGACTTCGGAATCGGCAGTTTCATCGACACGGGCATGGCCGGGATCTTCTACATCAACAACCTGAAGGACAATTACTTCCTTCACGACATCTGGCTGCTTCCCGGCCAGATGATCCCGGAACATTGCCACATGAAGACCGAGGCCGCCGGGCCGAAGATGGAGGCCTGGCTGGTCCGCCACGGCATGGCGTGGATGTACTCGGTCGGCACGCCGAACCCGGGCGACGAGGACCGCATCCCGGCGTCGCACCGCAAGATCGCCATCGCCCGCAAGGCCGCCAAAACCATGCCGGGCGAGGTCGTCAAGCTCGAGGTGGCCGAGCAGAAGCACTTCATGCTCGCCGGGCCGCGGGGCGCGATCGTCACGGAAGTGGCTACATATCACGACGGCGCGGGGCTGCGGTTCACGCACCCGGCCGCCAAGCTCTGATCCGATCTGATCCGACATGAAGAGAAGGTCATAGGCCCGGCAGGCCGTGAACGCCGCCGGTGGGAGTTCGCTCATGGCCATCGCGCACAGCCGCTGGAACGAACCAGGCGTGCCCGCCGTCGACCGCCAGACGTGCGCGCACTGCGGCCAATGCGCCGCCATCTGCCCGTCGGAGGTCCTGGAGTTCAAGGACCGCCAGGTCATCGTCAAGGAAAGCCCGTTCGGGTGCATCGCCTGCGGCCACTGCATGATGGTCTGCCCGTCCGGCAGCATCACCGTGACCGGCAGGGGGCTTCTGCCCGGCGACGTGGTCGACCTGCCGCCGCGCCAGGCGCAGGCCTCGGCCGAATCCCTGGCTGCCCTGATGCTGGCTCGCCGCAGCGTCCGCCGATTCGACGAAAGGGAGGTGCCCGGCGACGTGCTCGACAAGATCGTCGAAATGGCCCAGACGGCCCCCATGGGCATCCCGCCCTGGGACGTGGGCTGCATGACCATCCGCGGCCGGCAGCGGGTGCAGGACCTTGCCGGCCAGGTCATCAAGGGCTACGAGGGATTCCTGCGGCTGTTTCGGCCGTGGGTGCTGAGCCTGATGCGGCCCTTCATGAGCAAGGCAACCTATGGCCAGTTCCGCACTTTCCTGCTGCCGCTGGCGGACATGCTGGTGAGCACCCGCCGCAAGGGCCGCGACGTGCTGTTCTACGACGCGCCGGCCATCATGATCTTCCACCACTCGCCCTACGCCGATCCCGCCGACGCCGTCATCGCCTGCACATACGCTATGCTGGCCGCGGAGTCCCTCGGCCTGGGCACCACCATGATCGGCAGCGCCGCCCCGATACTCCAGCGAGACAAGGCGATGTCGAAAACCTGGGGCATACCCGATGGCCACAAGGCCGCGATCGTCCTGATCCTGGGGTACCCGGCCGTGACGTTCAGACACGCCATCCGCCGGCGGTTTGACAGCGTTCGCTAAGCCCTGCCGTGTTACAACTATTATCCGGAGAATGTTCATGAGCGTACGACCTTGCCGTACAAGCTTGACGATCATCGTACTGGTTGCCGCATTATCGCTCATATTGGGCCCTGTCCCATCGGCTTCGGGCGCGACCTTTTACGTCAGCGCATCAGATGGCGATGACCATTGGGACGGCCAGGCGGCCGGCCGGGCCGCCGGCCACGGGCCGTGGAAATCGCTGGCCGGGGCGTCCCAGAAGTTCTCGCCCGGCGATAATATCCTGCTGAAACGCGGGGATACCTGGAACGAAGAGTTGCTACCGCAAGGCGAGGGAACTGCCGCAAATACCATAACAATCGGCTCCTACGGCAAAGGACCCCGGCCGGTGATCGATCGGCAGGATGCCACCGGCAACAACATTGACAAAGTCTTCATACGGTTGAAGAACATCGCAGGCTACAAGATCGAGGGCATCGAATTCTCGCGTTTCGGCCGGGGCGTGTTTGTCGATTTCGACAAGGGCGTGCACGGGAAGGACTACGTCTGGATTGAAGACTGCTATTTCCACGATGCGCTTTATTACAACTGCACCGGCTGGTACACGGAAGACGTTCCCTCTGACGGCGGCACGGGGCCGGATTACGTGTTCGACGTGGGCGTGTGGGTCCAGACCCGGGAAACGGCCGACGTGATCTGCCTGTCCAACATCACCGTCAAGAAATGCCGTTTCGAGCGCGTGGCCTGCGCGGTCAACGTCTGGTCCGGCAACGAGTGGGACAAGAATGCCGAGAACCGCCACGAATTCAAGAATGTCGTGATTGATCGGTGCACGGCCGAGGACGGCAAGAACTGGCAGTTCGTCGTGCACTCCACGGTCGGCGGCCGGATCTCGGACACTTGGGTCCATCGAGTGGGTTATTTTAACGAGCGAGCCAAGAATGGAATCGCCGGCTCGATGCTCTACCGCTGTGAGGATTTCGTGGTGGAGAACAGCGAGTTCGGCCACGTCTCCATCGGCGCCGGCAGCGGCGACGGACAATCATTCGATCTTGAGGGCAACAACACGCGTACGGTTTTCCGAAACTGCCTCTTCCACGAAACTGAGGGGCCGGTTTCCTGATGTGCTGGCAGCCATCCGCCAATGCCAACACGAAGAACAAGGACACCCTGTTCGAGAACTGCGTCTTCAATGCCAAGGAAGCCCTGAAAAGAGAAAGGGCTGAACGCAGGAGCGGCTGCGTCTTCTGCGGAGACAAGGGGAACACTGCCACAATCCGCAATAACAGATTTTATCTTGCCGATGGCGAGACGGTCATGCAACAATAGGAATTCAATCTCGTCGATTGCGCCGAGATCGTGAAGTCCAAAGACCTGGACAAGAACGTTCGCCTGGCAGCCAAGGCAGCGGCATCCTCGATGGATCATCGGCATCCGGTTGCCAACGCGACGGATAGCGACGCGAATACCACTTGGCGAAGCGATTCCGGCACATCGGTCGGCGAGTGGCTGGAACTGGATTTCGGCGCGCCCAAGCGTGTCGATTACCTTATCGTGCGAGAGAGCGCCTTCTCGTCCATCAGCCGGTTTGCCATCCAGATCTGGGACGCGAAGGCATCGCGGTGGCGAGACTGTTTCAACGGCGGCGCCGTCGGCCCGCGTTGTCTGGCGACTCTGGTGCCGGTGGCCACTCAAAAGGTCCGGCTCTATGTCCACCGCGCGGCGCACGGCAGCCCCGGCATCAATGAAATCGAGGCGTACGGCGAATAGGGCAGACGTTAAGCAAGGAAGAGGCATGAAACACAAAACGATATTATGGATCGCATTGCTAACCTGCGCCGCGCCGCAAGTGTGCGCATCGCAGCGCACTGAGGCCAACGTTATGGTGGAAATCCCGTTCCAGGCGGGAAAGCCTCACGCCGCCCCGTTCACACAAGTTAGCCTCGACGTGGTGTTTACGGATCCCCTGGGCACGCGGAAGACCGTGCCGGCGTTCTGGGCGGGGGGGGACAAGTGGAAAGTTCGCTACGCTTCACCGGTCGTGGGCACACACCGTTATCGCACTCAATGCAGCGATGCTAATGATGCCGGGTTGCACGGGGTGCAAGGCCAAATCGAAATAAGGCCCTACACCGGAGAGAATCCGCTTTATCGGCACGGTCCTGTCCGGGTGGCCAAGGATGGCCGGCAGTTTGCGCATGCCGATGGCACGCCGTTCTTCTGGCTGGGAGACACGTGGTGGAAAAACCTGTGCAAGCGGATGACTTGGGAGGGCTTTCAGGAACTGACGGCGGACCGCAAGGCCAAGGGATTCACCGTGGTGCAGATCGTGTGCGGCCCGTATCCCGACGAAAGTTTTCTGGAAAAGCGTCTGGCGAATGAGGGCGGGATGCCCTACGAGACGCGTGATTTCACCGTCGTCAACCCGAAGTATTTTGACTACGCGGACCAGCGTATTGGGCACCTTATAGATGCCGGAATTTCGCCGGCCATTGTCGGCGCGTGGGGACGGAGTGACTGCAACAGTATGGAGGCGATCGGCGTCGAAGGGCTGAAGCGGCACTGGAGATACCTGGTGGCGCGGTACAGCGCGTATCCGGTGTTCTGGATTCTGGCCGGCGAGATTCCTGATGACACAAAATGGGGACAGGGACCCTGGGCCGAAGTGGCGAAGTATCTTCGCGGTATTGATCCCTATCATCGTTTGTTGACCTGTCACACGGGCCAGGGGCGTCGCGGCATGGCCGGAGATGATGTGGTGATCGACTTCGATATGGTTGGCGGAAATCATGACGAAGCAGTGGCCGTGGCGGCGAAAACGCTTGCCATTCTCACCACAGCCTACGCGAAAAACCCGCCCATGCCTGTGTTGGTTGGAGAGACCTGTTATGAGGGACACATGCAGCAGGGGTTCGGGGATCTCCAGCGCCGCATTCTCTGGATGAACATGCTCAGCGGTGCAGCGGGCCACACCTACGGCGCGGCCGGGATATGGCATGCCGGCGTGGAAGGCAATCCGGGGCATTCAGGCGCCTGGGGCGGCCAGGTCTATGACTGGACGACGTGGAAAGAGGGTATGAACTACCCCGGTTCAGCCCAACTCGGGCTTGGCAAGAAACTACTGGAGAAGTATCCCTGGTCACGGTTCGAGCCGCATCGGGAATGGGTTGAAGGGGGCTGCTTTGCCGCCGGGATTCCCGGCGAAGTGCGAATCATCTACATGCCGCGCCGCAACATTTACAATTGGAGCGGTCCGACGGTGACGAATCTTGAGCCGGACGTTGACTGGCACGTGTACTATTTTGACCCGGCAACTGGCCGGACATTTGACCAGGGCACGATCAAGGCCGTTGCGAAGGCAGGCGACAAAGCGGCCGCCCCAGTCAGCTTCAAGAAGAACGTTCCATCACCGCAGGATTGGGTGCTGGTCTTGGAACGTGTTAAGAAATAGGGACAAGAGAGGCTCTTTGCTTATGCATCCTTTCCTCCCCGTTCTATCCGTTTTCCGTGATGGACCTCGTGCCCGGCGCTACTTGGTCGCCGGTTTGGCCGTATCGGCGGGCTTGGTCGGCTTGGGCGGGAACTCGCCGCGGTTTGCGGCCGACATTCTCTCCGGGTTAGCCTTGATCACCTCGCGGTCGTACGTCATCAGGCCGTTGACCTCGCCCTCGCAGTCGGTGGTCTGCGTGTAGACGGCGGCCGAGAGCCCGGGGTCGTCCTTGAACAGGTAGACGCCGCGCAGCAGCTCGACGTACGTTGCGGTGAGTTGGTCGCGGTCGGCCATGCTGCGGTAGCCGAAGTTCTTGGTCTGCCAGAGGTGGCCCTCAAGCGGCAGGCCCAGTCCGCCGAACTCGCCGAGCACGGCGGCCCGGTTCTCCTCGGGTTTGGGACTGCCCGGGCCCGGGTACTTGTGCATGTCGATCACGTCGCCGCACTTGTGGTCCGTCCAGCCGCTGGCGTTGTCGATCAGCCGCGACGGGTCGAGCCGGCGGACGAGGTCCACCCATTTCTTCGTTTCCGCCGGGTCGTTCTTCTGCTGGCCCCAGCCCTCGTTGAAGACCACCCACATGACGATGCTGGGGTGGTTGCCCATGCCGTGGACAAGGCGCGCCAACTCCCCGTGGAACTGCGGCCGGGCGCCGGCTGTGTTGCCGCTGGGCATGTCCTGCCAGACCAGCAGCCCGAGTTTGTCGGCCCAGTAGTACCACCGATCCGGCTCGACCTTCACGTGCTTGCGCGCCATGTTGAAGCCGAGCTTGCGCAGCACCTCGATGTCGTATCGAAGGGCCTCGTCGGTGGGGGCCAGGTATATCCCGTCCGGCCAGAACCCCTGGTCGAGCGGGCCGATCTGGAAGACGAACTTGTTGTTGAGCATCATGCGGGTGATGCCTTGAGCGTCCTTGCCGATGGAGATCT